>Ga0315282_10014870_pt1 | contig 11547 bp, 9 predicted proteins | sample YL17G07_20_MG_FD_203693 | JGI IMG/M metagenome (GOLD analysis project Ga0315282, IMG submission 203693) | Sediment microbial communities from Yellowstone Lake, YNP, Wyoming, USA - YL17G07_20 | ecosystem: Environmental > Aquatic > Freshwater > Lake > Sediment | place: USA: Wyoming | collected...
GGTATAAGAGCTCCAATAATAGATAAGGGGCATCTCCTGGGAGAAGGCCTGGTTCAGGGCCTGCAGGTCCTCGGGGGAGAGCCTCTGCCCGGCCAGCGCCAGGAGATCGTCCACGTCGAAGCCTATCTCTTTCAGGATATCCTCGAACTGGCCGAAGTCGAGGGCGGCCGGAAGACCCAGGAACTCGATATAGGCCATCGCCACTTCCTGGTTCTCGAACGCGCCCCTGAAGTCGTAGACGGTCAACCCCTCCTTCTCCTCCTCGCCGATGAACTCCACCTTGACGGGCTGTGCGATCTCCTCCTTCCAGACGCTGTACTGCCCGTCCCTGGAGGTTCCGAAGGGGAAGGCGTAGGAGAGGCTTCCGGATCGATCCACCACCATATGCGGGGAAAGCACGTAGGCGCGGGGGTCCGCCTGATTCATCATGTTCCTGCGGTCAAGCGCCAGGGCAAAAGGGGCCGGCTTCATCTCTATCCCGCCCACTTCGCTCTCTACCGAGCCGGAGATCAAGGCGGTGTCGGAATCATACTGGTCTTCCTCGGACAGCAGGTTGAGCCTTATCTCCAGCGGGACGGTCGTTTCCTGACCCTCCGGCAGGGGTTCGAAGGTCACCGGGTGCACATACCAGGTGTACTCTCCTTCGTAATAGATAACGGTATCGATATCTTTCGGGATCTTCACCAGGGCGCTTGGGGCCAGCGCCCACCACAGGACGGCCGCCAGCACGAGCACGATCCCCAAACCGATGAGTACCTTTCCCGCCGCTTTTCTCATGGCAGCCCCCTTCTTGGTTCGACCATCGCAATGACCTTTATCCGGGGTCCTTCTTACCGTCGGTCCCCCCCATAAGACCACAACTGAAATGGGAATAGACCCCCCATCTCGTTAACAGGACCGGTTATATTTATCCAGAATAAAGCCATCCTAACCCAACCCGTCAGGCGCCCTTCCCGATCGGTGCCATGTCTCTTATGCCCGTGGTCGCTCATGCTTGCATTGATTTTCCTTTTTTACCTCCTCCACTCGAGAGCATTCTATATCTAGTACCCCGCTTCATGAATACGGTAACGCACCGGGAGCGTCGATGCGCCACTCCCGCAAGGCGCGCGACCGGGGCGTACTCGCTGAGTGCGTCGCAGGGAGCGGAACGCAGCGGGAGGGGATGCAGCGGCGTTCGAATGCCAGCGTATTTATGAAACGGGGTACCAGTGAATATCCGGGCCCGCGTATGTTGCGGAAGGGGCGAGAAGAGAAAGGGGGCATTTCGATGCTGGCGGAAATCGGATTCTGGGAGGTTTTTCCTTCTCCTGATCTGGATACGGGACATCACCCAGGAGGAGTTCGAGAAGCAGAAGGACAAGCTCTTGAAGGAATGGGGGACTCTGAACATCATTGGGGAGGCGGGCCGGAGGATATCGACTCCAGATCCCTGATCCTCAAAATGCGTAGGGTAGAGATCCGGCCCCATTAGAAGAGGGCGGTTTCCCTGTACTCCCCGAAGATCTCGCGCAGTGCCCCGATGATCTCCCCCTCCGTGCAGTAGGCGCGGGCGCACGAGATGATCAGGGGCATGAGGTTGGCGTCCCCTTCCGCTCCCTCCTTGAGCGCCGCCAGGCTTGATTCCACCTCTGAGGAGGCCCGGGATGCACGCAGCTCCGCCAGGCGCTCCCGCTGCCTTCTCTCCACCGCCGGATCGATCTTGAGCAGGTCCATGGTCAGGGTCTCGCCGGGGTTCTGGAAACGGTTCACCCCCACCACCACGCGCTCGCCCCTCTCGATCTCCCGCTGGTAGCGGTAGGCGGCATCGGCTATCTCGCGTTGGAAGAAGCCCTTGTCGATGGCGGCCAACACTCCCCCCAGCTCCTCGATACGCCGGAAGTACTCCTCGGCTTTATCCTCCATGCGGTTGGTCAACTCCTCGATGAAATAGGAGCCGGCCAGGGGGTCGATGACGTTGGTGACCCCCGACTCGTAGGCGATGATCTGCTGGGTGCGCAGGGCGATCTCCACCGCCTTCTCCGTGGGCAGGGCCAGGGTCTCGTCCATGGAGTTGGTGTGCAGGCTCTGGGTCCCTCCGAGCACCGCGGAAAGGGCCTGGAAGGCGGTGCGCACGATGTTGTTCTCCGGCTGCTGGGCGGTGAGGGAACACCCCGCCGTCTGGGTGTGAAAGCGCAGCATCCAGGAGCGCGGGTCCAAAGCCCCGTACTTTTCCCTCATATGGCGGGCCCAGATGCGCCTTGCCGCACGGTACTTGGCGATCTCCTCGAAGAAATCGACATGGGAGTTGAAGAAGAAGGAGAGGCGGGGCGCGAAGTCGTCCACATCCAGCCCGGTCTCGATGCCCGCCTCCACGTAGGCGAAGCCGTCGGCTAAGGTGAAGGCCAGCTCCTGCGCCGCCGTGGAACCCGCCTCCCGGATATGATAGCCGCTGATGCTGATGGTGTTCCAGCGGGGCACCTCCCGGGAGCAGAAGGCCAGGATATCGGTGATGATGCGCATGGAGGGGCGCGGCGGGAAGATCCAGGACTTCTGGGCGAAGTACTCCTTCAGGATGTCGTTCTGGATGGTCCCCCCCAATTCTGAGAAGGAGGCCCCCTGCTTCTCCCCCACGCAAAGGTAGAAGGCCAGAAGGACAGAGGCGGGGCCGTTAATGGTCATGGAGCTGGTTATGTCCCTCAAGGGGATGCCGGAGAAGAGGACCTCCATGTCCTCGAGAGAATCCACGGCGACGCCGCAGCGGCCCACCTCCCCCTCGGCGCGCGCATCGTCGGAATCAAGCCCCATGATGGTGGGCATATCGAAGGCCACGGAGAGGCCGGTCTGGCCCTTCTCCAGGAGGAACTTGTAGCGCCGGTTGGTATCCTCCACGCTCCCGAAGCCGGAGAACTGGCGCATGGTCCACAGCCGGCCCCGGTACATGGTGGGTTGAACCCCCCGGGTGTAGGGATAGCATCCGGGGAAACCCAGGTCTCTCCGGTAGTCCAGGTCCCTCATATCCTCGGGAGTATAGAGGGGCTCCAGTCCCTCCCCCGATACGGTGGTGAAGCTCTCTTCCCTCAGGGAAGAAGGCCTATAACATTCCTCCATCCACTGGTTCTTGTCCTCCATTTTACACCTCTCCAGATGGAACGCGGCGGCCGGTGCCCCTCCCGCCACCGGGTCAGTACTCGATACCTTTCCTCATCTCCACCCCTCGGCGGTAATGATGCTTGATCTCCCTGACCTCGCTCACCAGGTCCGCCAGCTCTACGATCTCGGGGGGCGCGTACCGGCCGGTGCACACGATCTCCATCTCCTCCGGGCAGGAGCGCAGAAAGTCCATTACCTCCCGGAGGGGGAGAAGGCCGTAGTCCATGGCCACGTTTATCTCGTCCAATATGAGCATGTGGTGGCGCCCTTCCTCCACCACCTTCCTGGCCAGCTCGAAACCCTCCCGGGCCATGCGCAGGTCGATTTCCTCAGGCGCTTCCTTGTTCACGAACTCGTCGCGCCCGGACATTACTATGGTAAAATCAGGAAGGCACTCGCGGCAGGTTATCAGCTCCCCGTAGGTGCGCCCCTTCATGAACTGGATCATGTAGACTTTCATCCCGTGACCCAGTGCCCGCAGGGCCTGGCCCAGGGCCGCGGTGGTCTTGCCCTTTCCATCCCCCGTGTATACCTGGATCATTCCCTGACCTTGGTCCCGCACTCCGGGCAGAAACGCACGGCGGGATCCCCGATGGTGGTGCCGCAACCGGGGCAAGCGGCCGCCTCCCCGGCGGTTTCCTCCACCGGCTCGGGCGCCTTTTCGGCCACCCCGGCTTCTGGCTCCGTCCTCCCCCCGGCGGGTGCGGTCTCCGCCGTGGCCGGTGGTGGGGTCGCGGGCGCCGCGTGAGGTACCGGTTGGGGCGGGCTCGCCACGGGTTGGGCCGGCTCGACGGCGACCCTGGCACCGCAATTACCGCAGAACGCGGCGTCTTCATCCAGGGGAGCCCCGCAGCCTGGACACGCCCTTCCCGCCGCGGGCGGTGCCGGCTGAGCGGCGACGCTGGCGGTGGTGGCCACCGGAGGAACGGCCGCGGCGGGCGCCGCGGCAACGGATTGGCCGCAACTGGGGCAGAAGACGGCGCCCTTGATCACCGGGGACCCGCAATATGGGCACCTGGGCTGCTTCGCGGCCTCCCTGGCCGCCTTCAACTGTTCCAGGGAGGACTCCCATTGGACGATCTGTCCCTGTATCTCCTTCAACGTCCGGTAAGCCTCGAGCATCTCCGGGTCATCCAGCTTCTCTTGCTCACCAGCCTTATAGGCGAGCTGGCCCAGGTAATAGAGATATTGATCCTGCCGCTGCTTGAGCTGCTTTAGATATTTCTTCACCTGTCCAGGGTTCAGTTGCTCCATCTCCTCCCTCCTTTTCGACCGTCGTTCCCCTTCGGAACATCCGTATTAAACACACGATTTCATTCATTCTATCCCGAAAATAGCGTTCCGAATTCAATATCTTTCTACGGCTACCTGGCTACCCGGATACCTCTTCAGCGGTAGAATAATTTTCACCCTCCATTGGCACCGCACTCCCGGCGCTGAATGAATGCCTACTTTACATTACCAAATGGCGTTGCCACTTGGCATCCCCGCCACGGGAAAAGCCCCTTTTATATTATCCTTAAAGGGTGTCGCACAAATCGCCTTGTAGTGAATAAAGACACAACAGACGCAATATGAAGTGTGCTATGACCCGTTATTTATCATAATATGGTTAATATGATCGAACGCACGCCCTTTATGCAACAGGCCCCTTAAATTGATTTTTGACTCGAGTCTGTATTAGGATTAGTTTGTTTCCCAACTCCGGCAAAGGGGAACAGATGGTTGTCTGGTCATTTCAGCAGGTTTAAACAGGAGGTGTTGCCATGTCCCTTCAAGACAAGTGTATTATAACCGCGGCGTTAGCCGGTGCCGCGACCATGAAGTCCCAGAACCCGGCAGTGCCCTACACCGTGGATGAGTTCGTGGAGGAGGCCTACAACTGCTACAACGCGGGGTGCGCCATCGTCCACATCCACGCGCGCGACCCGGAGACGGGGCTCCCCACCACCAGCGTCGACGTGCTAAGAGAGATCGTCAAGGGGATCACCGAGAAGTGCCCCATCGTCATCAACCTCTCCACCGCCATCGGCATCGGCGCCACCCCGGAGGAACGCATCAACGTGGTGAAGACGCTCAAGCCGGAGATGGCCTCCCTTAACACCAACTCCATGAACTTCGCCCTCGGCGACTGGAAAAATCATACCGTACTGGGCGAGACCATCTTCACCAACACCTTCGACATGCTGGTCAACTTCGCCAAGACCATGAAGGAATGCGGGACCAAGCCCGAGCTCGAGGTATATGACCTGGGCGGGATCTACAACACCCTCTTCGTGCGCCACCAGGGCATCTTCGCCGAGCCCATGCATTTTCAGTTCGTCTGGGGTGTACTGGGCGGTTGTGGGTTGGACCTGGCCAACTTCAAGCGCTTCATGGACCTTATCCCCGGGGACGCCACCTGGAGTTCCTGCGGCGTGGGACCGGCCCAGTTCCGCGGGGCATTCATCGCCGCCGCCGAGGGCGGCCACATCCGCGTCGGCCTGGAGGACAACCTCACCGTGAAGAAGGGCGTCCTGGCCAATGGCTCCTACGAGCAGGTGGAAAAGGCGGTGAAGATCGTAGAGTTGGCCGACCGCGAGCCGGCCACCCCGGACGAGACCAGGCAGATCCTGGGTCTGAAGGGCGGGCCGGAGATCTAAGGGAGCAAAAGGCGTAAGAGCAAAAGAAACTGCATTTGCAGAAAGATTCAGGTGAGGAGGGGCGAGGGTACCGCGCCCCTCCTGTTCATATCCGGCTCATCTCCATAAAGCATGGGCGGATCGAACCTCGGCGGCAGTCCCCTTCCTTTATATACCTGCTCAAAAGGGTGTTGCCTAAATTGCCTCATAGTGAAAGAAGAGGCAATTTAAATCGTGCTATGACCCGTTACAAAGGTTCGGGGCTCTATAGCCTTACATCAGAATTGCGTTTACTCGGGCCGGGCGCCGCGCACCGGGATCTCGTCCAGAACCTGGGGGTTCTCTATCGAGGCCAGGTCGCCCAGCTCCTCCCCCAGGTACTTTTCCTTGATCATACGGCGCACGATCTTGGCTGAGCGGGTCTTGGGAAGGGCACTGACGAAATGGACCTCGTCGGGCCGCCCCACCTTGCCCAGTATCTCGGCCACCTTGTCCTTGATGCTCTCGTTTAGATCGGTGGAGGGCTTGTACTCGTTACGCAATATGACGAAACAGACCACCGCCTCCCCCTTGATATCGTGAGGAACCCCGATGACCGCCGCCTCGGATACCGCCTCGTGCTCCATGAGAGCCGCCTCGATCTCCGCCGGCCCGGTGCGTCGTCCCGAAACCTTGATGGTATCGTCGGAGCGGCCGTGCAGATACCAGAAGCCGTCCTCGTCCACGGAGGCCCAGTCCCCGTGGTACCAGACATCCGGCCAGCGGGACCAGTAGGTTTCAATATAACGCTCGGGGTTCTTCCAGAACCCCCTGGTCATGGAGGGAGCGGGCTTCAGGGCCACCAAGTGACCCTTCTCGCCGCGCACCGGCTTCCCATCCTCGTCGAAGACATCGATACACATCCCCAGTCCCGGCCCCCGGAGGGTGATAGGCTTCAGGTCGGTTATGGGAAGGGGCGAGAGGAAGCAACCCACGATCTCCGTCCCTCCCGAGATGTTGATGATGGGGAGCTTGCTCTTCCCCACCTTCTCGAAGTACCAACTCCAGGAATCGGGGTCCCAGGGCTCACCGGTGGATCCCAGCAGGCGCAAGGACGAGAGGTCGTGCTTGTTTATCCAGCCCTCCCCGAAGCGCATGAGCATGCGGATAGCGGTGGGGGAGATTCCAAAGATGGTCACGGCATGCCTTTCCACCAATTCCCACAGTCGGTCCGGCCCCGGGTAGTCGGGCACCCCCTCGAAGATGACGAAGGTGCCGCCGAAGTTCATTACCCCGATGATCATCCAGGGACCCATCATCCACCCGATATCGGTAAGCCAGAAGAAGATGTCATCCTGCTTCACGTCGAAGTAATATCCCAACTCCTTGCACATCTGGGCCAGGCAGCCGCCATGGGTATGCACCGATCCCTTGGGGGTTCCCGTGGTACCCGAGGTATAGATGATGAAGGAATAATCCTCGGAGTCCATCTCCTCGGTTGCACAATCCTCGGGCAGGCACCAGACCAGTTGGTCCATCCAGATATCCCGGGTGGCATGCCACGGTATATCGATCCCCGCCCTGCGGTAGACTATCACGTGGTTGATGCTGGGCACGTTCTCCACCGCCTCGTCCGCGTTCTCCTTGATGGGGAAGACCTTCCCCCTGCGGAAGGAGCCGTCGGCGGTAATAAGCACCTTGGCCTCGGCGTCCTTCAGGCGGGCGGCCAGGGGTCCAGGCCCGAAACCCGAGAAGATAGGTATGGCGATAGCCCCGATCTTCAGGCAAGCCAGGAGGGCAAAGACTATCTGGGGACTCATGGGCATGTAGATGCCCACCGTGTCCCCCTTTCCCACTTTAAGGTTCCTCAAGGCGCAGGCCATTTTACACACCTCGCGATAAACATCGGCGTAGGTGTAACGGCGGACGGCCCCGTCGTCCCCCTCCCAGATAAAGGCCAGCTTGTTCTTTACCGGCGTATCCATGTGCTTGTCCAGGCAGTTGAGGACGATATTGGTCTTTCCCCCCAGGTACCACTTGGCCCACGGAATCCCCCCCGAGGTATCCAGCACCTTTTCGTAGGGCTTGTACCAGCGGACATCAAGATCCTCCATGATGGCGTCCCAGAACCACTCCAGCTCCTCACAAGACCTGTTTACCAGCTCCTCGTAGCCTGAGATGCCGTGCTTACGCATGAACCTGGTGATATTAGCCTTCTCGATATAATCCCCGTATGGTTTCCAGACGACCCCACTCACCTTCGTTCCCCCTTTCCGAAACCGAAAAGCCTGGATATGGTCGAATAATACGGATACTGGCTTGATACTGCCCTGAACCTGGAAGAATGCGATTGCGATAGTTTCTGTATCGTGTTTATTTTTATACATATACACTCCGCGGGAGGAAAACTCAAGCTGGCGCGGGGCAGCCGAAGCAATAACCCGGTTCCGTGAATCCGCAACCGTGGAGATGGAAAGTTGCTGAAAGCATGGAATCTCTTGCCGCAAGCCGAGGCACTGAGTCCTTGGCTTCATCTCGATTGCCACCCCTTCAAATAAAATGGTATCCTACTTATCGATTCGCAGATCGCTGACTAAGCATCATATCAAAGGGAGGGAGAGAGCAATGTTCGAGGTTATCGCTGAAGGCAACGGACCACTTTTCATGGATCCCGATGCCGATAAAGCTCGCGAGTTCTTTCGGATCAAGAACCGGGCCATGGTCAGCAAGGTGATGACGGTCAGCGAGGCGGTAGGAAAGTTCGTTCGGGACGGCGATTACCTAGCTATAGGTGGCTTCGGCGCCAACCGCATTCCTACCGCCGTATGCCACGAGATCGTCAGGCAGCGCAAGAAGAACCTGGCCTTTGCGGGCCACACTTCCACGCACGACTTCCAGATCCTGGCGGCGGGGGAGGCCTTCAACCGCTGCGATATCGCCTACATCATCGGCCTGGAGGCGAGGGGGCTCTCCCCCAACGCCCGCCGCTACATGGAGAGCGGCAAGGTGGAGCCATGCGAGTGGACCAACTACGCCATGGCCTGCCGGCTCAAGGCCGCGGCCGCGGGCGTATCCTTCATGCCCGCCCGCAACGTGATGGGAACCGATACCTTCAAGAACAGCGCGGCGAAGATCGTGCAGTGTCCCTTCACCGGCGAGCAATATGTCCTCTTTCCCGCCCTCTGGCCCGACGTATCCGCGATCCACGTGCACGAGGCCGACATCTACGGCAACTGCCGAGTCAGGGGAATCTCCGTCGCCGACCTGGAGTTGGCCCGGGCCTCCAAGCGTCTCATCATCACTACCGAAAGGCTGATCCCCAACGATGCGATTCGCTCCGACCCCTCCGGGACGGTAATCCCTTATTACCTGGTGGACGCGGTCTGCGAGGTCCCCTACGGGAGCTATCCCGGAAACATGCCCTACGAGTACTTCTCCGACGAGGATCATCTCAGGATGTGGCTCAAGGTAGAGAAGGATCCTGAGGAATTCCAGAAGTTCCTGGACAAGTATATCTTCCGCACCAGGGACTTCAACCAGTACCTGGAGCTCTGTGGTGGTATCGACCGCATCAATCAACTGCGCGCCGTGGAAAACCTCATCGACCTGGAAGAGAGGGGGTAAGAGAAATGGCCGACTACAACACCATGGAGATGATGATCTGCGCCGCCGCCCGCAACCTGGAGGACGGCAAGGCGGTTGCGGTGGGCACCGGGGCGCCCTGCGCCGCCACCATGCTCGCCCAGAAGGCCCACTCCCCCAACCTGGTGATTATCTTCGAGGCCGGCGGTATAGCCCCCCTGCTGCCGACCATGCCCATATCGGTGGGAGATTCCCGCACCTTCTACAAGGCGGTGATGGCCAGCGGCATGTGCGACGTGATGGAGACCATCCAGCGCGGCATGGTGGACTACTGCTTCCTGGGTGGGGCCCAGATCGATATGTACGGCAACCTCAACTCCACGGTCATCGGCGACTGGGCCAAGCCCAAGGTGCGTTTCCCGGGCTCAGGCGGGGCCAACGATTTCGGGTCCTTGTCCTGGAAAATAATGGTCATAACGCCCCAGGACGCCCGCCGCTTCGTGGGGAGGGTCGACTTCGTCACCACCCCCGGGTACCTGGACGGGCCCGGCGCCCGGGAGAAGGCGGGGCTTCCCGCGAACACCGGCCCCCACAAGGTGATCACCAACATGGCGGTGATGGGCTATGACCCTGACACCAAGCGCATGCGGGTGGAGTCCATCCACAAGGGCTTTACCCTCGACGACGTGCAGGAAAACACCGGCTTCGAGCTGCTCACGGCTCCCGACGTGGTGGAGACCCCCGAGCCGACCCCCGAGGAACTGAGGATCCTGCGCGAGGAGGTCGACCCCAACCGGTACATTATCGGCAGGTAGCCCCTCGCGGGCCGAAAGCCACAGGTCGGATTATTACATGCCTCGCAGCTCAGGCGAGAGGAAGCCGGTGGCCTGGGTCAGCAGATAACCGGCTGCATGCGGGTTAACAAGAACGCTTCTTCTCCATGAAGTGTGGGTAACGATGGAGCGTCAACGCAAGCTCAATACCCATAATGGCAGCTAGGGGGGCTTTTTCGCTACGGGCCTGCATACCTTCCGCCGATTACCCACATTTGTTGGAGATGGTCCAGAACAATTGGCTGGTAGCTGGCAAGTGCGTATAACTGGTGGAGTAATGGTTGAATGGGAGTAAGGTGTTTTCGGGTTGAGTCGCCCTATACTGATAGCGGAAAAATGGTGGCGTAAGGGTTGAATAAGAGGGCGCGGTTAGCCGCGCCTTTATCGCCTCTACTCGATTTTTTCGCTCCTATATCGTTTTCCCTTTTGCCTTCTTAGGGATGACTTTCCTAAAGTCCCCATGGCCTCAGCCCCTACGGCCTTTCGACTTTTACTACTTGGCGCCGTTTCCCAGTACCACCAGGGCGTCGACCGCCACCGGCCGGGATCCGTCTATGATCACCGGGTTGATGTCTATCTCCTTCACGTCATCGTATTGCATACCTATGTTCCCCACCGCGACGAGGATTTCGGCCATGAGATCGCGGTCGACCGGCTCCTTCCCCCGGAAGGGCCCCAGGATGGCCTTGGCCCTTATCTCCTCCATCATCTGCAGGGCGTCATACTTCTCGATGGGGGCCACGCGGAAGGAGGTGTCCTTGAGCACCTCGGTGAAGATCCCTCCCAGGCCGAACATCACGCAGGGCCCGAACTGGGGATCCCTTACCAGCCCGACGACCAGCTCCCGCTCGCCCTTGATCATCTCCTGCACCAGGACGCCGTCGCAGGAATCGCCGCCCAGGTTTTCGATGATCTCCTTATAAGCCCGCCTTACCTCCTCGGGGCTGTCCAACCCCACCTGGACCAGGTTCCGCTCCGTCTTGTGGGAGATATCCGGGCCGCATGCCTTCAGCACTACCGGGTAACCGATGCCCTCGGCCGCCTTTACCGCCTCGTCCTCACCGACCACCAGTTCCTCCCTGGTGACGGGGACCTTGTGCTCGCTCAGAAATAATTTGGCCTGGTACTCCGAAAGGGCTCTCTGCCCCTTGGCCACGGCCTCGTCGATTATTCCCATAACCTCCTCCGTCCTTGCTCTTTCTCGCTGTTCCGTTACGCGATGAAAATATTATCCCATATCCCGGGGGGTGGCAACTCGCATCAAGGGGCGGGAGGGACGTTACCGGCCCGATCCGGGCGGCGCGACGCGGGCGGCTTTTACAGCGGGTATCCCGATGCCACGTGGCCCCCGGCCAAGGCGCCGCCGTACAGAAAATACATCGGCCGCTCCACCACGATCT
>Ga0315282_10014871_pt1 | contig 11546 bp, 17 predicted proteins | sample YL17G07_20_MG_FD_203693 | JGI IMG/M metagenome (GOLD analysis project Ga0315282, IMG submission 203693) | Sediment microbial communities from Yellowstone Lake, YNP, Wyoming, USA - YL17G07_20 | ecosystem: Environmental > Aquatic > Freshwater > Lake > Sediment | place: USA: Wyoming | collected...
CGGATCAACGTGTCCGACCAAGACGCCTCCTCTCGGAAAGCTTCGGGCTGTCTGCCAACTGCTCAGCGATGACCCAAGACTAACATAGAACCGGACGCTTGTCAAGACTTTTCGGCCGGACTTCTAGTACAGCTTCACCACCTTCTGGCCGTCCAGCACGTGGCCGTTCAGACTTAGGCCATAGAAGTAGACGCCGGCGGGCGCGACGCGACCGTCGTCCGTTAGTCCGTCCCAAGGCATCTCGGTCGGACCAGCGTTGCAGTACCGCGTCAGAGTCCGGACGAGAGCGCCCTTGACATCCACAATATTGACCTGCGCGTTGCCGCCATCATGAAGATAGAAGCGAATCCGTGCCTGCCCCGCAACGGGGTTCTGGAGCGGGCTGAAAGAAGAGCCGACGCGCACGAAAGAGTGGGGCTTACTGTCTTCTGCCAAGCCGAGCGGGAAGCCATCCCAGACAAGGCACGTGCTCCCGAACGGTATGACCGTTTCGTGGTTTCCGTCGTTGTCGCAGTCGCCGCCCGCGATTGCCCCGATAGTTGGCCAAGGCTGCCCTTGCGACCTGTTCATGATATACTGAGAGGCGGCTCGTACGTAAGTGGAGCCGTTCCAGCCATATACGTACAGCGTGTCTTGGCTCAGGAAGCAGAACTGATTGCCGCTGGCGTTCTGGATTCGCCCAATGTACGGACAGCGGGCACCTATATTATCAGGCCATGGGAAGCCGGTTTGCCAGGCTAGCGTCCAGTTCGCGCCGCCAGCGTGTTCGAACACAAACACGTCGTTGTCGTTACCTTCCTGGGAGTCGCTCTCCTCGGTCACCAGGAGTTCGTTCTGTGAATCGTTGTCGATGTCGCCGACACGAACCCAGTAGCCCGGTCCATAGGGACTCACCGAGCAGAAGGAATAGCTCCATATCATTTGGACACTGCCAGACTGGTACTTATAGATCCTAACCGAGTAGTCCTCCCAGACGCCTAGGCCGGCTACTATCTCATTCTGGCCGTCGTTGTCGGCATCGGCCACCTGCAGGCCATGGCAGTCCTGACCGACCGCTTCGATCTCGACCTTTGCCCAGTTGTTCCCACCTTGGTAGTCGTAGTAGTAGAGAGTTCGGTCGTAGAATGAGTTCCCAATGACGATCTCGGCAGCTCCGTCGGCGTCGATATTGCCCACCGAGATGCGCCGAAACCCCTCCGTGAGGGTATCGCACCAGAGAAGGTCGTAGTTATTGCCGCCGGTGTTCTTGTATATCCTGATTCTACCATTCGGGTTAGCGTCGCTGGGCAGAGCATTCATCACGACGACTTCGTTTTGCCCATCGCCGTTCATGTCCCCAACGTCCACGCTCATGTCGCCCGCTTCATCAAATGGGAAGTCGGCACCCCATACGGGTTTGTAGCTGCCATCGTACTTCCAGATAAGCAGATGGGGACTGGCCCAGCCGTGAGCGTAGGCCACGAGCAGTTCCTGCTGTCCGTCGTTGTCAGCATCGCCGACCGCCACCGCGGAGGGAGCATAGGCAATCGCTTCCAATGACTGAGCTGAAGCCGCCACCGCTATGAGCAACAGCGAAACGATGACGACCGCCCGTAGCCCTCTATCACCTACCATAGCACGCACAAACATCTCTTACTCCTTATCACTGCCCCCGGCACCTCGGAAGCAATGTCGTTCATCGGCTCGGTGCTGCCGTGCCGGCCTCAAGGCCGCCGCAATTGCACGCGGCCCGGTCGGCGAATCTTCATACACGCTTCTCGACGCCTTCGCGTCGGTTTCCCTCGGTGAGGATTGTCGCGCTACTCGGGACGGCGCTGCGCCATCCGCGCCCCGGGTTCTCGGGCCCGGGACTAACCAGTCAACGGAATAATAGCCCCCCCCCGTCTGTCAAGTCTTTTTGGCGGTTGACAACCATACAGAGTCTGCTATCCTGACCTGATGAAACGCCGGCCGCTGCTCTACCTTGAAACCTCCATCTTTGGTTTCTACTACGACGACGGGCCGCACAACTTCCTGCGACGCGAGGCGGTGCGAACACTCCTCCGCCAAATTGACCTCAGAGTGCTGCACTATGAAGATTGAAGGCTTGGACTGGATGGACTGGTTGCACCGGACGAGACGGGAGATGGAAAAGGAACGCAAGCGGCTCGGCCTAAGCGGCGAGGAGTGGCTGAAGCAGGTCGAGGAGCGGGCTCGGGCCATCAGGGAGGAAATCTCAACCCTCCGTCCTGCGGTCGCCCGCGACCGCAAACCCGGCGACTGACAAACGCCACCCAGCTCTTCCTGTTCTCGGCCCGCGGCTCTGCCTTCCAGGTTCCAGCCTCTCCCTTCTGCCTTCGCCCGTTCTCCCAGCTCTTGCCTCGTGCCTTCGGGCTTCGAACTTCCTGCTGCGCTGGCGCAGCAAACTCTGCTTGATTGCCACCCACCGCACGCTATAATCAGCTATGGAATGGCAAGACCGTATCGAAATCAACCCGGCCGTCCTTGTCGGCAAACCTGTGGTGAAGGGAACTCGGATTGCCGTTGAGTTCATACTGGAGTTGCTGGCCCGCGACTGGCCTGAGGCTGAGATTCTGAAGAACTACCCTCAACTCAAGCACGAAGACATCCTCGCGGCGCTCAACTACTCGGCCGAGGTACTGAAGCAGGAATCGGTATACAGCCTGCCATAGGGCCGGGTGCGCTTCCTCGCCAACGAGAACGTTCCGCTGGTCACAGTTCACGAATTGAGCGGCCGCGGTTTCGATGTTGCATCGGCCGCTGATGCGCCCGGCGGACTCGACGTCAACGTAATCGACCGGGCCATGAACCAAGGCCGCATTCTGCTCACGTTCGACAAGGACTTCGGTCAACTTGCCGTGCGACAACGCCGTCCCGTACCCGGGGTCGTCCTGCTGCGGATTCCGCCCATCTCGACCGACTACATTACGGCTCAACTGCTGAGGATTATCGGTGGCGAGTTCCCTCTCGCTGGCCGCTTCACCGTCGTAACCCCGAACCGCATCCGGTCCCGGCCACTCCCTGCGGAGTCAAACGCAGACATAGGCGGAACGGCCCAGCCCTGAAAACTGACAGACCCGGCCGGATGGACTGACCACGCCTCTCTCCAGCCTCTGCGACTACAGACCCAGCGCCAAGCCGCCGGCGCATTAGTGGGAATTGACACTTGCCGCTGCCGGTCTATCCTCATCGGCAGCGAGACATGGAGACAGAAGCTATGAAAACAGCGGTCGTCTACTACACGCGGTTCGGCCACACGGCCAAGGTGGCTGAAGCGATGGCCGAGAGCCTGGGCGCGGAGAAGCGCCGGATAGAGCCGGTCAAGGAGTACGGTTTCTTCGGCATGGGATTCCGGTCGGCGTTCAACGTCCGGATGAAGCTGAAGCCGATGGACCTGGATTTCTCCGGGTTTGACCGGGTTGTGCTGTGCACTCCGGTATGGGCGGGGCGACCGGCCTGCCCGGCCCGGACGTTCCTGCGCGACGCGAAGCTCGAAGGCCGGCAGCTCGCCGTGCTCTTCTGCGTCGCGGGCAGCGAGATTGACCGGGCAATCGAGGTAGTCAGGGCGGCCGCTGCCCGGAAGCACATGGAACTCGTCGCCACAGAGCGCGTGGTCACCAAGGACACGACCGACGAGCAGCTTGAGTCCGAGGCCCGCGCCTTTGCCGGAAAGCTGTCCTAAAGGCAAGTGAGGCGCAAGCTCTGCCGGCCGACCGTCTTCGATTTCCTGCTGGTCGCTGTCCTGCTGGCGCTGCCCGGGTGGGCGCTGGTCGGCGACCTGCGGGCGGGGCACAGCGACGCGACGGCGTACATCTATCACGATAACCGGCTGCTCGGCGCCTACCCGCTGAGCCGGGACCAGACCGTGTTCATCGGCGACAGGGCCCGGCCCGACGTGGTCATCGAAATCAAGTCCGGCCGGGTCCGGGTGGCGGAATCGAACTGTCCGAACCAGGTCTGCGTGCATACCGGCTGGGTGAGCCGGCCCGGCCGGACGATTGTCTGCGTGCCGAACCGCGTCGTCATCGAGGTCAAGGGCAGGACGAGCAATGTCGACGCGGAGAGCTACTGAGGCGAAGGCAGAAGTCAGAAGGCAGAAGGCAGAAGTCGGAAGCGCCGAGCCGGCAGTCGCAGGTCCTGCTGACAGCATCGTTCGGCTTTCGATTCTCGTCGCATGCGCGTCGGTGCTGCAGGTCGCGGAGTCGCTGCTGCCGCATCCTCTGCCCGGAGTGAGGCTGGGCCTGGCCAACATCATCACGCTCATCACGCTGGTGTACGTCGGTCCGGGCAGCGCGCTCGGCCTCGCGGTTCTGCGCACGCTGGTCAGCTCGATGGTCATGGGTACTTTCCTCACGCCGACTTTCGTGCTCTCGTTCTCAGGCGGACTGGTGAGCGCGCTGGTCATGATAGCGCTGTACAGCCTTTCGGCGCGAGGCGGGCCGTTCCGGTTCAGCCTGGTCGGCATCAGCGTCGGCGGCTCGGTGAGCCACATCCTCACCCAGGTCGCGCTCGTGTACCTGCTGTTCATCCGAAGCAGCGGCGTCTTGTGGCTCTGGCCGTGGCTGGCTCTTTCGGGCGTCGTGCTGGGCGTGGTTACCGGCCTGATTTCGGTGCAGGCGGTGAACCGGCTTGAGCAGATGAGAGGAAACCGGCAGGAGCCCGGCCCTGTTCCCGTGGCGACTCGCCCGGCAGGGCAGTATCTTCCCGCCGGCTCGTTCATCCATCGTCTGCCTGCCGAGGCGAAGCTCCTGGGCGTGGTCGTCGTCGGTCTGGCCGTTGTGCTTTTCAGCGGCTACGTCCTTTATGCCGGGGTCTTCCTCGTCCTGCTGGTTGTCGCTGCGGTTTCAGGCATTCGACCCCGGTCGCTTGCGTACAACCTGAAGCGGGTGTGGTTGCTGGCGCTCGCGGCGCTGGTGACGCCTTTGATATTCACGAACTGGGGCCGCGTGCTCCTGGTCTTCGGCCCGCTGCGCGTGACGGAGCAGGGCCTGAACCAGGGCGTGCTGTTTGCCGCGCGCATCGTCCTCCTCTTCTTCGCGACGTCGCTCCTCGCGTTGACGACGGCACCGCACGCCATCGCCGCCGGGCTCGAGAACTGCTTGAGGCCCTTGAGGCGGGTCGGCCTGAGGCCGGACCGGCTGGCGACCGCGCTCAGCCTTTCCTGGTCCTACTTCCCGATGTTCTGGGAAAGCGCCCGGGCGCTGGTGGGACGTGACGGCCGGCGCAAGGGATTCTTCGACCGGCTGGTCCACCTGCCCGGCGACGTCGTCGCGGACCTCTACTTCCTTGCCGACCGGACTGCGGCGTGCTCCGGAAAAGTCAGAAGTCAGAAGGCAGAAGGCAGAGTGCAGTCCGGGGAGACGCCGTGACGGTCAGAAGGTCGGTGTTCCTCGCACTGGTCGCCACTCTGGCGGCAATCTCCTGCCGCGGAGGCGCGCCGGTTCTGCGCCGGCAGTCCCGGCTGATGATGGATACGTACGTTACCGTCACCACGTACGCCCCGGCGGCAAAGGCGGACAAGGCGCTGGCTCGTGTCTTCGACCGGCTCGAGGAGATCAGCCGGAAGTTCAACCACCTCGATACGACGAGCCCGCTCTATGCCTTCAACGCCAGGAACCAGCCGCTCGTCGACCCGGAAGTAATTGAGGTAATGAAAGCCGCGCAGAGCATCAGCGCGGCGTCGGGCGGCGCGTTCGACGTGACGGTCGAGCCGCTGGTCCGGTTGTGGGGATTCTACAGCGGCCACCCGGCGCTGCCTTCTCAGCGCGAGATTGACTCGTGCCTGAAGCTGGTGGGTTACCAGAACCTCGTCATCGAGCCGGGCCGCGTGACCAAGCTGAACCCCAACACGACCGTTGACCTGGGCGGCATCGCCAAGGGGTATGCCTTGAAAGAGGCCGCGCGCGTCCTGAGGAGCGAGGGCGTGGATTCCGCGGTGATTGATGCGGGCGGCGACGTGTACGTCATCGGCAAGAAGGGAAACCGGGACTGGAGAGTCGGCATCCGCAATCCGAGGGGCGAGGGCGTTCTGGGCGTGGCCGCGGTGTCGAATCTCGCGGTCGTGACCTCGGGAGACTATGAGCGATACTTCTTCGGGCCCGACCCGAATGGGACAGCCACCGGTTCCCGCGGGCGGAAACCGGATGGCAGTCCCAGTACGGACAGCGTCCGCTACTGCCACATCATCAATCCGAAGACCGGGTGGCCGGCACGCGGTTTCGCCAGCACGACGGTATTCATGCGCGACCCGCTCCCGGCCCAGGGCTGGTCCAAGGTGCTGTTCATTCTCGGGCCGGACGCGCTGGGCCTCGCCGACACGGCCGGCGGGTTCGAGGCGCTGCTGGTGACCGACAGGATGAAGACCATCATGTCCAAAGGGCTCGCGGCCTTTCTGGACTTGAAACTGCCCGAGGCCGGACTGGACACGGCTCAGGGCAGGTAGCTGCCCTGGCGACCGCGCTCAGTTCTTGCCACGCGCCCTCGGCCGAGTACGATATGCGCACGTGAACCGGATTCAGGACCCCGACGCCGAGCTGGTCGCAAGAGCCAGGGACGGCGACACGGCCGCGTTCGAGGAGCTCGTGCGCCGGCACGAGAAGCCGTTGTTCGGCTACGTATACCGGATGTGCGGCAACCACGCCGACACCGAGGAGATTGCCCAGACCTCGTTCGTGCGCGCGTGGGAGAAGCTCGCCGGGTTCAGGGGCGAGTCGAGCTTCAAGACCTGGCTGTTCCGCATCGCCACCAACCTGAGCATCAACCGCAGGACAAGGACCCGTCCGACCGAGGAACTGAACGAGTTCCTGCCCGCGCCGCCTGCGGATGAGCCGGAACAGACCTACCGGCAGCAGGTACGCGAGGAACTGGTGCAGGCCGCATTGTCCAGGTTGCCGGCGGACCAGCGGTCGGCGCTGGTGCTCTCGGTTTACCAGGAGCTGAGCTACAAGGAGATTGCCGCGGCGATGGGGAAATCGACCCGCGCCGTGGACTCGCTGCTTTTCCGGGCCAAGGCCAATCTGCGCAAGGCCCTGGACTCCGCGCGCAAGAAGGGAATCTTGTGATGGCGAGGTCAGAAGGCAGAGGGCAGAATCACAGGCGGCAGACCGCAGTAATGCCGGAGGAATTGTGTCTAGAACTATGAAGACCATGAAGTGCAAAGAAGTACGAAGATTGCTGCCTCCTTACGTTGACGGCGAACTGGCCGGACAGGCGCAAGCATCGGTACATCAGCATCTTGCGTCCTGTCCGGCCTGCAATTCGGCCTTTGAGGAACTGAAGCAGAACCTGGCGCTCCTACGGTCGGCCGGAACGGCTGAGCCGGGGCCGTACTTCGCGGCACGCGTCATGGCGGACATCCGTCAGGCAGGCAGAACGTCGGCAAGGACCTGGCTTGCGTGGGGCCGGGCGCTCGGCAGCGCTGCGGCAGCTCTGCTGGTCATGGCGAGCATCGGCGTCGGCGCTCTAATCGGTCGGGGTCTGGCTCAGGGCAGCCCGACCGGTTCCGTCACGAGCGAAGAGCTGACGGTCAGCAGTGATGAACCGGCGTTCGCCGACGTATTCGAATCGGCGCTGTCAGGAAACTAAATGGGCAACCGGTGGCTGGCCGTCGCGCTCAGTGCTTCAATCGCCCTCAATCTGGCCGTGGTCGGCTTCTACATGTACGAACGCGTCGCGGTATCCAGGCGGCATTTCCCGCCGCCGCTGCCGGGAATGGGACCGGAGATGCGCGAGCACGTGCGCCGGATGCGGACCGAACTGGAGCCCAGGTTGGATTCGTTGCGCGAGCAACTGGCGGCGACGCGCACCGGGCTTATGGACCTCGTGCGCGAACCCGGGGCCGACGGCAGGAAGGCAGACTCGCTGCTGGGGGAGATTGGCAGGATTGAACAGCAGATGAACCGGCTGGCATTTGAACACGCCCGCCGGCTGATGGACTCGCTGCCGCCCGAGGCGCGTCAGCGCCTTCTTGAGCGGCTGGAAGAGCGCGGCGGCCCGGGCGACAGACACTGGCCGCGCCAGCGAGACCACGGGCCCGGCCCTCACGGCCACGGGCCGAACGGCCCGGGAATGTAACAGACAGCAAACTTCAGGAGGAACCGAATGAAGAATACAGCACTCACGATTGCCGCACTGGCGCTCCTGGCCGGCTTCGCTCTGGCTCAGCCCGGACCGGGCGCAACGGTGCCCCCGATGGGCGGGCGAATGCCCATGATGGAGCAGACAAGCAAGCCTGAGCTTCCGGCGATGACCCCGGAGCAACTCGACAAGATGGATGCCTTGCGGATTGCTCACCTCAAGGAAGTCCTTCCGCTGCAAACCGACCTCCAAATCAAAGAGATGGAGCTTGCAGCGCTGTGGCGGGCCGACAAGCTCGACGCCAAGAAAATCGTCGCCAAGGTGAAAGAAATCAGCGACGCGCGTGGTAAGCTCGAACTGGCGAAGGTGAACCATCAGATAGACGTCTACAATCTGATGACGCCCGAGCAGCGCAAGGCGATGCCCGGGTTCGGCATGGGCCGCTTCGGCCGCGGCATGATGCGCGGCCAGGGCATGGGTCGCCGCATAGAGAAGCGCGTTATGATGTTCAATGACGACCCGGGCGACCAGGGTCCGATGGGCGATTGCAGCCCGGAAAACTGCCCGGACTGCGGCATGGAGTAACCCAGACACCTCAGCACGCTGCCGGGAGACTGGCAGCGCACGACTCGGTCAAGCCGGAGGCCTCGCGGCCTCCGGCCCTTTGATTCGGGACGGTACAGCCACCGGTTTCCGCAGAGGGAAACCGGATGGCAGTCCCTTTGCTTGACATCGTCCGCTTGCCGGTGATACACTCAGGCGTGACCGGGTTCCTGCTGGTCCTGCGGCCGCTTCTCCTTCTTCTGCTCGTGTCGGCTGTGTTCTGGCTCGCGGCGCGGGCGCTCAGGCGGCTCGTGCTCGGCCGAGTCGGGGAGCTGGGCAAGTTCCTTCTGCTTGCTGCGCTGGTTGCCTTCTACGCCCTGACTGTGGTCCTCACCGCCATGAGCGCCACGGGCGGGGGCGGAGCCCCTTGGATGCCGCTCTTTGCTCCACTGATGACGTTGCCGCCGCGCACGATTATCGCCGTTGTCGCGGGCCTGCTTGCGGTCTGGCTCGTGGCGCGCGAGCTTGTCACGCCGATGCCGCACTGGTTCGGTTTCATCCTCGACAGCCCTCTGCGCCGCCTGTTCATGCCCGCGGAAGCGGTGCTTCACCGCATGGCGCTCGGGCCGGGCATGCGCGTGGTGGAAATCGGGTGCGGCACCGGCCATCTGACTGTCGAAGTGCCGCGTCGCATTAAGCCCAATGGCGTTCTGTTCAGCGTGGACATCCAGCCCGAGATGGTCGAGAAAACGCGGCGACGAGTCGAACGCGCAGGCCTCGACAATGTCCAGACCTTCGTCGCCCCAGCGGAGAAGCTGCCGTTCGACATCTTCGACGCCGACCTTGTGTTCATCGCTCTTGTGCTGGGGGAGATTCAGAACCGGCTCGCTGCCTTACGTGAGGTCGAACGGGTACTGCGGCCGGGCGGCGTGCTCTCCATCTCCGAGAGCCTGCTCGACCCGCACTACCGGTTCCGCAACGACGTCGTGCGACTGGGCCAACACGCCGGGTTCGAGCACGTCTCGACCGAGGGCAGCCTGTTCAGCTACACCGCGACCTTCCGCAAGCCGGCGTCCAAAGAGCCGCTCGGCTACGTGCCGCGGTTCGGGTAGACGTGAAGCACCCCTGTTCACTGTCAATCGCACTCGATTCGCGCGGGACATAACCCGATTCCGCCGAGGAATCGGGATTGTGTCCCAAGCCGGTCCAGGGCTCGTGTCCCAAGCCGTCCGCGGGCCAGAATCACCACTCTGGCGAGCGACCCGACATTACAACTATGACAACTCTCCAAAACCCCGAAAATCGGCCCTAACCCGCGCATCCACAACAGGATGCCCGAAATCCGGCCCCTACCCCTGGGTCACCCCCCGGTGGCCCTCCCCGGGTCACCCCCGGTGGCCCCCCCGGAGGCCATCCGGGGGCCCGGTTCGCCTCGCCGCGCCGTGACTGCCATCCGATTCTTTGCTTCGGGAATTGGTGGCCGTACCGTTCCGTTCGGCTGTTATTGACTTCTCATCCCGGCTCAATATCCTGACCACATATGGGAAACCCGCCCGACGCCCTGCTTCGCCTCGCTGAGGCGCGGGACATAACCGAATCCAGTCCGGCGGATTCGGATTGTGTCCCAAGCCGAACCTGCTTCGGACGCGACCGCAAGGCCTTCCTATCCGGCGACTACAAAGAAGAGCAACTCCGGGCCGAGTTCCTCAACCCGTTCTTCTCCGCGCTCGGCTGGGACATGGACAACAAGCAGGGCCTGTCCGAATTCTCGGTCGTGCCTGCGGAGGTGCTCGGCCAAGTCTACGAACAGTTCCTCGGCCTGTCTGCGTGCGGCCACGCACAGGCAGGCAAGGTCATCCGGCTCACAGCCGGCCATCAGGCCGAGGTCGAGGAGAAGCCCGAAGTCCGCAAAGCCGGCGAACTGCGGCCCGCGCCCTTGACCTGGCGGCGAGAAGGGGTTATATTGACTCTGAAAACGTGAGGTAAGATATGAAAACACTCGATGAGGTAGTTGAATACACTCGTGAGCTACCTGAAGACTTGCAGGAGCGCGTACGAGACTACGCGAAATCGCTCAGGGGAAAGCGGGCAGAGAGACCAGCCGGCAAGATGCGCCTCGACTGGCGGGGTCTTCTTCGGGACATGCGCGACCAGTACACCTCGGTTGAGCTTCAGCACAAGATCAGTGAGTGGCGGTGAGCCGTGCCCTATCAGCTTGATACGAATATCCTTCTCGAATTCCTGTTGGACCAGGAGAAGGCCGACGATGTCGAGCGCTTCCTGAGCGTTGTTCCCCACGAATCGCTGTTTGTCACCGAATTCAGCGTCCACTCCGTCGGGGTCCTGCTTCTGCGGCGTAAGCTCCATGCCGGATTCGTTCGTTTTGTCGATGACCTCCTTGTTACCGGTGCAATCACGATGATTCGACTTGAGACGGAAGACCTGCTCTCGGTCAGTAAAACCGCCGAGCTGGCGGGACTGAGTTTCGACGACGCCTATCAGTATGTGGCAGCGGAAAAGCACAACCTGACCCTGGTCAGCTTCGACGCCGACTTCGACCGGACCGAACGCGGCAGAAAGACCCCGGCGGAGATACTGAAGACGATAGAGAAGAAATGAACCGCCCCGCGGCTCCCGGCTTGTGCTTGCGCTGTACCCTGGAGCTTGCGGTTTGTGGCCACGTCTGACTGAGCGCGTCTTGGCGCGCCCTGAATTGAATACTATGTCCCCGAAACTCCGCCAAGACGAGATTCGGATCGTGGGGGCGACGCGGTGATGCGTGCGCCTGACTCAAAGCGCTAGACTAGTCTTACTATGTTATGTATTGATAGTTTGGATTGAGCGGCTATAATGGGCGCATGCAATGGAATCAGAAGCTATGGCAACGCAGTGTTGATCAGTTCGCAGGGTTTCTGGAGTCGCTGGTA
>Ga0315282_10014872_pt1 | contig 11545 bp, 10 predicted proteins | sample YL17G07_20_MG_FD_203693 | JGI IMG/M metagenome (GOLD analysis project Ga0315282, IMG submission 203693) | Sediment microbial communities from Yellowstone Lake, YNP, Wyoming, USA - YL17G07_20 | ecosystem: Environmental > Aquatic > Freshwater > Lake > Sediment | place: USA: Wyoming | collected...
GCTTGTTACTTTAGGACGAGCACAAATTTTGACCTGCGTGCATAGAGTACTGCAACAGAAGGGATACCAGAACAAGGATACCGGAGAGGCTTAGATTAAATATCCTAGACTTCGCCTCAGGAATACGGGCTAGTTTATACTGGTAATGGTACCTTGGTGACTACTTGCGTACCTTTGTTTAGCTCTGACTTAATCTCTAAAGTACCGCGCAGCAACCAAGCCCGTTCGGACATTCCCATAAGACCAAGCCTGCCGACCTTGGGTAGGTCTTCCATCCTTGGTGGCAGCTCAAAGCCCTTGCCATTATCACTCACTGTCATCGTAATGGTATCATCCCCGAACTCCAACTTGACCATAGCGGTGGATGCTTCAGCATGTCTTCCAATATTAGTTAACGCCTCTTGAGCGATGCGGAATAGTAGTAGCTGCACTTCGGCGGGGATGCTGCGCTCATTACCTGTAACTTCAACATGAGCCTTAATTCCATAGTTCTTTTCCACGTCATCCGCTATCCACTCAAGCGCTGGTAACAAGCCCAGGTCATCTAGTATGCGTGGCCTTAGGTCTTGGGCATAGCGCCGCACGTATTCTAACGCTTCAACAGCCTGGCTGTGCAAGGTTTCTAGCTTCTCCTTAAGCGCCTGAGATTGCCTCGGCCGATTACTTGAAATGATTGCGTCCAAGCCCTGGGTGAGCAAGAGCAAGGACGAAGATACCTCGTCATGCAACTCTCGAGCAAGGCGTTTCCTTTCTTCCTCCTGTGCCTTGGTGACGAGTTGAGCATAAAAGTGCATATTTTCCTGCAATTGCTTTTGGTCGGTTATATCCTGGAGGGTCTCGATAGCACCCATTATCTCTCCGTCTTTATTTTTTATAGGACTTGCCGTAAAATGAAGCCATTTTCCGTGCTCGGCGAGCTCTGGAAAGAAATCTTCGGCCTCATAGGCACCATCAATTAGGTAGGATTTTTTATATTTGCCATGATAATATACTTCAATTTCATCTGCGGATGCTTCATCCACAATTAAATCCGCCATAACCGGCCTTTTTTCGGTGTAAAATGCTCGCCATTGCTCGTCTGTGCCGACTATTTCCTGCCCACTTGCGCCAGTGAGGGACCCAATGGCGGTATTCCAGTGGGTAACTTTGTGCTGTTTATTGATTACAAATGATGGAATAGGAGAGCCATCAATAATTCTTGATAGCATCTCCTCTGCACCTTTTTCTTCAGTTATGTCTCTAGCGACATGTTGGAAGCCTCTTATCTTCCCATTGATGATGACCGGACTGGTGGCCATCTTCATTATCCTCGTCGCCCCGTCCTTCCTAAGCAATTGCTGTTCGTAGGGTTGCTGGATAGCCTCTCCATTGAGCAGCTTGGGCTTGACCCCTCTGGCCAAGTCCAAGAATTCCTCGGTGAGGAACTGCTTGATGTTCATGCTGGCCCATTCCTCAAGGGTATATCCGGTAAGCTTTTCAAATGCCCCGTTTCCGTCCAGGATATTACCCTCCATATCATGAACCCACATGGCATCACTGGCATTCTCAAACAGGTATCGGTAATCTTCCTCAGTCAACTCAAACTTCGCTTCCATTACTCTACTCTTCCTCCATCCCTGAGGGTATATCATCAAGGGTTATATAGCCCTCTTTTAATCCTTTGATTATAGCGTCAGTGCGGGAACCACACCCCATCTTGTTAAAGATGTTCGCCAGGTGGGCTTTCACCGTCCGAACAGTGAGAAAAAGCTGCTTAGCAATATCCTTGTTACTCATTCCACTAGCTGCCAGCCGCAAAACCTCAATCTCTCGGTGGCTGAGCAGACCTTTGACTCCAGACTCACCACTTCCCGCCGGCGAGCCCATGGCACGTTCCAGAAGCTTGCGAGTTATTACCGCATCAAGCACCGAATCACCAGAACGCACGGCACGAATAGCCCCTACAATGTCACAGCCCCGGGCACTCTTCAGTAGATAGCCACAGGCTCCCGCCTCCAGAAGTCCAATGATGTAGCGGATGTCACCATAGGCAGTTAGCACCAGTATGGCAGTGGTAGGGCTTGCCTGTTTTATCAACCTGGTAGCCTCAACGCCGCTAAGCTTGGGCATAACGATGTCCATTAATACTACGTCTGGCTTTAGCTCGGTGCTCAACCTAACAGCTTCCTCACCATCGCTAGCCTCACCAACTACCTCCAAATCCTTCTCCCTCTCTAGAAGATTGCGTATCCCCTCCCTAAGCACTGTATGGTCATCAGCGATTAGAATCCTAGTCTTGGGCACAATACCTCCTCTTTTCCTCAGGGCGAAAGCTACCAAGTTAATTTTAAAGCATCCAAAGAAGAATCTCAAGGAATTGGACTTATGTCCCTTTCCCACGGCCTGAAGATATAAAACTTTGGGACATGCTGAATATACACCTCGGGGGCCGGGAAATAGGGTAAGCGGTCGATGTAGTCTCGCTTGCCAAGGGGTAAACTGAAAGTAGAACGAAGCTGAGGAGGTACTGAGATGGCGCAAGCGACGAGAGAAAAGACAGAGACCATTACTACTAGCGAAAGATTGGAAGGGAGGGAGGCAATCCTAGCAGTTCTAGCGAGAGCCGCTGATGATAGCAAGTTTTTGGCCCGGCTTGCTGATAATCCCCATGAGGCACTCAGTGAGTATTACACGCTGACCTCAGAAGAGCTGGCAGCGCTGGCCAGTGGGGACATAAAGAAAATAGAGAGTTGGGTTGGTAAACTGGACCAGCGGCACGCAACCTGGCTATGGTGCCGGTTAAGCCAGGAAAAGTGGTGAGCTTTACTATGTATAACCGACTCTTACCCTGCGGAGATGCGAAATGACAAACAAGAGGGGAAAAGCGACTAGAGGAACAGCCTCTACATTGAACAAGGAGCGACCGAATCTCGCATTTGATGTCACCGGGATATTAGAGCCTCGTCAGGAAGCAATGGAGAGGGCAGCGCAACTGGAGGCTGTGGCTAGTAGAATAGGTAAAGCAGCCACCACTGAGGCTTACCCACCTCCAGAAGTAGCCCAGAAGGCGGAGGCAGTTGGGATAACCAAAGGAGCACGTGATACCCTGAGCACCATAGTCCTGGGTATTTTGGCCGGGGTCTTTATTGGTCTGGGGGCAATGTTTTGCACCGTGGTTACCACGGACCCCGGACTGGGTTTCGGACTGACTAAATTGTTGGGAGGAGTGGCCTTCTGTCTAGGCCTGATTCTTGTGGTTGTAGCCGGTTCTGAGCTTTTTACCGGGAATTGCCTGATAGTAATGAGCTGGCTCAGTGGTCGGGTCAGCTTTGCTCGTCTGCTCCGAAACTGGGGGTTAGTTTATTTCGCCAATCTTGCTGGTGCTTTAAGCCTGGTAGGATTGATGTTCTACACCCACCAGTGGGCACTTAATGGTAATGGAGTAGGGGCTAATGCTTTGCTTATTGCTAATGCCAAGGTAAATCTTAGCTTCGGTTCAGCTCTGGCAAGGGGCATCCTGTGTAATGCCTTAGTTTGTCTGGCTATCTGGCTTTGCTTCAGCGCCCGCACTGTTACCGACAAAATAATTGCTATCCTATTCCCCATCACTGCCTTTGTTGCTGCTGGCTTTGAACACAGTATCGCCAATATGTATTTCATCCCTATAGGGATATTGCTTGCCGGCCAGCCAAGTGTTCTAGCGGCAGCAGGAGTAACGGCTGGGAGTGTGTCTAACCTTACTTGGGCTGGGTTCGTTGGTAACCTGGTTCCGGTGACCATTGGCAACATCATCGGCGGCGGCATCTTGGTTGGTGCTGCCTATTGGCTAGCTTACTTGAGCCGTGAACGCACAGCAGAACTGATTATCGCTAGACCATGGATGAGAGTAGTTATCCCTAACTTTATGCTCGCCAAGGTGGTAGAATCAGCTCCTGGTCAGCTAGCAGAGCCAATTCGTGTCCAGATAGAGGAGCTAATTCGTACCAAGCTAGAGGAACCAGCTATGCTTGACAGGGGTGGCAAAGCCCTATTAGCTGTGCTAAGTAAAGCTAGGGACGATAGTGATTTTTTGGCTAGATTAGCTGACAATCCTGCCCAAGTCCTTGAAGGCTATGAGCTGACTCCTGAGGAAAAGGCAGCCCTGTCAAGCGGAGACATCCGGTGGATAGAGTCCAAACTTGGGACTCTAGATGAGCCGCTCCGAACTTGGCTCAACGCTAGATTAGCGCAAGAAAAGTGGTAGAGAAGTATCTTAACCGGTTTTCTTCTTTAGCCTCATCCCTAATAGGAACCGCGTTAGCTTTGTCCGCAGGTTCCAAGGCCAGGGAGCGAAGGTCATGGCAGTGTAAAAGGGGATAGGCATAAATACTACCAGCACCCTTAACCAATCCAGGTCAGGACGTCTTTCAGATTATATGTTGATGTAACAGTTCGTCAGAAGGTTACTTACCACTTAGAAAAGATTGCCCAAGGCTCCGGCTAAGTGTAAGAGCCAAGCAGTTGCTTTAAATCTGGAGCAAGTTCACAGAAAGTTGGCAAAATAATGGCTCACTGAGGATAAAATTGTCACGCAAAAGTGAAGGTTTTACGATTTAAATGCTCTATAGGATTCGCTTAAAGAGGGAGGTACTCCACCCTAATTAATTCTCTTGCAATTTCAGTAATCGTTTTCTCCTAAGTTCGAACCATATGGAAGCCTTCTAGTATATGTCTTGCGAATTCCTTGTCAATACGAGCGATCCCCTTCCTTAATCCCTCAGAAAGAACTATTCCACAATAATCAACTATGTCTCGCGGTTTACCGACAGTGACTTCATATATGTAGTCTATGAAGTCTTCTGTATACGGAATAAAAGGAGGCTGTGGCTGCTGTTTGTGACGAAGCGGATCGACCGACATTCTTAATTCAATGAGGCTCTCTGTTTCTTCCCTATTTAAAGGTTCTAGGAAAAACCGATGTCCCGGGTTAATACGGTCTAGAAAAGGCCTCCAGCCGCCCCCACTAGATGACTGCCTTCTTTTCTCATATGCTTGTAACCTGTCAAATCCGTCATCGGACAGTGCATATAGGAATATGACGTTTGAAAACCTGTCGGTACCAAAGCCCCGCGCGACTTTCTCACCATATAGGTCAAGGAGTGCTCTTAAATTGTTGATAACCTCTGCCGCCTTCGCCGAAGTCTTTTCTGTAAAGAGGTACTCCATCTCATCTACTAGAATAAGCAGGGACAACTTCTGGTTAGATTTTGCCAGGCACATTAACCCAAAGAATGACTCAAAGGCAGCTGTGGTCGTGGTTAGAGATCTTCTAACTTGTATTTGTGTGAGTTCAGATTTTGTTAGTGATTGGCTACTTGTAAGATAGTCATAGGAGAGTTCTACAATATCGCTATTGCTCGCTGATTTCAGATTTGTGAGAATCTGGCCTATGAATCCATCAACTGAGTCTCGAAAATCCAGCGAGGAATTTTGGCACAGTTCTATTAACCACTTTTTCCCGAGTGTTGCATAGATTCTTCGTATAAAATCAACGCCGAATCTAGGGGCAGGATCGTTAGGCAGCAAAGGTAATCTAACAGCTAAAATAGGCTGTTCAGTTATGATGGCTTGTTCGAACTTCATCAATGTAAAAGTTTTACCCATGCCGTAATCACCTATTAGCATAAGTCCCCGATTAGCCTGCGCTCCAACAAAATCCCTGATTGTTTGAGTCAGTCGGCTAAGGAACTCTTGTCTTCCAGCCATAGGGAATCTAGGATCAGCGCCGATGCTGACAAACCAGTTATCAGTAAGCTGATATTTCTTCCAATCAGTCAATGGTTTTACTCCTGTTTGAATATAGCCATACCTGAATATACTTCACTACCAAGATGCAAAAGCTTTTCAGATTCCATCATGGGACGAGAGAACTTGATGATATGGTCTGATTGAATGCGCGGCAGCCGGGCAATTAAGGAGTCGAATTCCCGCTCGGTGAGCGCAATTCTCCTCTGGTAAAACTGTTTTGATACCTCATTTCGCAATTGGTAGATTGGTATCGATGGAAATCCCGCTTTCATTTCCTTTATGTTATTATAGCAGGATAAAAGAATATTCCAAAACTCAGGTACCTTGATAACATCGGTATCAACCTTGGTTTGCTGATAACCTTCAGCCAGAGCATATTGTGAATCGTCTTGTTTAACAACCCGGCCTTCTGTCAAGTATCTCATAAACTTTCGAACTCTTTCATTAGCGACTGTGTTGGACAGCGGAGTTAGTCCGAGAGAAGCATCCTTCGATGTAATGAACTTGACAATTGACTTGTGTTCCGTTATCAAGCGATTTTTCAGGAAATCCACTATATTATAGTTGTCTTCATCAATTTCAACCAACATCTTGCCAAGAACACGCTTACCCTCATCATTGCTCTTAGAATACGCCTCGAATAGAAGCCGCCCATTAGAGCTACAGCGTATTTCTTGTCCAAATCCCAAGGTGAGTCCGAGAGCTCGCATAGTTGGCACATACATACCTCTAAATACGCTTTTCTCATCGGTACTATCGAACATAGAAAGTACATGCTCTCGCAACTCGTTGCGATTCTCTCCATAGTGATATAGGATTTGTACTGCCTTACAAATGTATTTCGGGGGCATTTTCAATACAGGTATCTCAGGGTGTTCCATCACTACCTATCCTTTTCACACTCCCGAAAGTAGACGCAATTTTTGCAATCTCTTTGTCTATCAGCTAATCCTGGATCATTGTGATCAGTAAAAATCTCAAATTTACGATTACGTTGCTTAGCAAATGCTAATCTTAGTTCGTTGGAAATCAGGAGAATCATCGTCTTATTATGGTCTGGAACATTAAAACGACGCTTATCCGAGACATGGTAAATTAGGCCAAAATTCATGTCTCTACCAGTGGCAGATTCATAGGCCAAGGCGTAGGCCACTAGAGTTATCTTCCAAAATTCTTTGTACTGACCACTCTTTATGTCACCAATTATCCTTCTGTCAAATATGAAATCCGGTTTGGCTGCTGTTGTCAGTCCTAAATCTGTCGCTATGGAATCAATTTCATATCTCAGGTCCAAGGGGAACAGATAGGCAAACTGCCGAGACAAGTTGACTGGTGCTCCGGCTCGCGCAACAGTCAGATCCAACAAATAACAGGTTGCGATTGTCTCAAATCGGCCCAACTTCCTTAGCAATGGTTCGATTTCTTGTAGCTTGGCATCATTTATGAACTTATGTGTGGATTTAAGTGCTTGCAAATCGCTGATGATATTTTTAATCTTTCTGCGATAGTGTCGTGTAAGAGATGCGTAGAGATCATAAGAGCTATTGTCCTTCTCCTTGCCTCGCCTAGTCACTTGGGTCTTAGAATAATTATGGAAATCAAACAACAGGTCCTCGTAATATCTTCCACACAGAGACGGCCAAGTGCCGTGACGATTTCCTGCTCTTCCTGCAGAAAGTAGATACACATCGCGGTCGGTCGGGCAGTAGTTGTTCGCTACTAAATTGACAGGCAAGTCAACGCCGTCATACTTGGCAGGCAGCCTAATCTCGTCTTTAACAGGTCGATAGCCACGATATGTTATACCAGCTACCTCGTCAGCAAATCTTTGTGCAGGGGCCTCGATTTTATCAAGCAATGCAATAGAATTCATATAACTTCCAATGTGATTTAGGGAAAAATTTTTACTTTTTAAGGACTAATACCCATTCATCTGGAATTATGTCGGCTGTCGTGTTTCGTTTAGTCATCAATCCTCGAGATTTTATCTTATCAACAAATGAGCATGCCAATTTGAATCCCTCCCGAGCCGCGAGATCGCCCAATATCCTATGGTTTGGTATACGCTGAGCGAACACTCGATTGTTACCAACTACTAACACGAAGTAGCCGCCAGGCTTTATTACCCGGAAAAAGTCCTTAAAACAAGTCCTCATGTCGTCGAAGTAGTTAGCCATGAGCCTGGCACGATGCTTATCTATTTTAAAGGCTTTCATTATGAGTTCATCAGCCTCTGCATGGCTGACGGTTTTCAACTCACTATATTCATCCTGGGTTAAGCGCTCGGTTCCAATCATTGATGCATCCATCGCACGGAGTTCGCTATTTGAGCCTAGACCTAGCCAATACCATTCCAGCCTCAATGAACGAGCGTACTTCTGAGCATTCATATATGGGGGAGACGTAATTACCAAGTCCACCGAATTAGGCGGGAACTCTGTAGCGACTGCCTTGTCTAACAGACCTTTTTCTTTCATTGCAGCTACGCTTAAATTCCGTGCATCATCCCAGATTATTTCTGCTTTACCTAATTCCTGCCGCCTCGATGCTTCTTCAAGCCGGCGGAAACGCTTTGTGAACTCTTGCAACGTCCATGTGAATAAAGCTTCTACATTAGCGTTTGTTCTGTCGTCCACCATCTGACGAACTTTCTTACGCCTGAGTGAATTAACGTTAAACTTGTCTGGTTTAAGTACTACTGGTGGACTAACTCGCGGGTCTGCAAGAGCAACTCGCCTAACCATGGAAGAATAGCACACCCAGAAGAAGTCTCGTAGGTCACGCTCTTCAAAGGCTTCAATGCCAGCCTTTACCCTTGCCAACCCCGCTTGAACTTTCTTAGAAAACCACAGATCTCTATTAGGAAAATCAGGAACTTCTGGCTCTCTTGTATCAGAGGCAATGATGTTTAGAACAGTTTTGGCCGCTTCTTCCAACCTATCTACTTCAAAAACAGTAGTCTTGACCTTAGCAATTAGTCTAGCAATAGGATTAATCTCTACACCCACACTTCGATGACCCTGAAGTATCCCTTCCAGTAGCACTGTACCTGAACCCGCAAAAGGATCCAAGATTGTGGCTTGCGGAGGACAAATGCTGCTAGTCAAGAAGAAAGCTGGGATATGTGGAAGAAGCTTGGCAGTGTACCGATGTATTAGATGAGTATATCTGTCGGTTCCTTTGATCCATGGACATTTATCACGAAAGCTAACAACCTGTGGTTCATAAGAACGTTCATATTCGGCCATGTAATGCTCCAAGCTTTCGCCTACTATGCTATTAGATTCAACTGAATTTCGTACAGCTAATTCCGTCACTTCATTTTTCCTAATTCATTCTCTCTCAAGAGATAGGAATTGATTAAAGACGAGTTTTCTGTTATTCACTTCACATTGTATCACTATAAGGGGAGTTTTGAAATATGCCTAAATTAGCAAGACTAGTCTCGGATATTAGAACTGATATTAAATTGAAATGTTAAAAGCCAGTTCAAATATTTTGGTTCTGTCTATTGTACAGTACCATCCACGCTCCGGAACCCGAAATGAACTTGATACTTTTTACGTCACAATCAGCCAAGATGTGCAGAGCATCCTATATGTGCTGAACGGGTACAGGTCAGGCAAGTCTTCAATGGGACAATTGATGAAGCCTAGGCTGCAGTGCTAAACTAATAAATATCTTACCAAGGAGGAAAAATGGAAAAGACAAACACAGGAATAATACAGTGCAATATTCCTGTGTTGCCTCCTCTATCTAAATCGGCGCACCCCAAGGTTAAGATTATCCACTGGGCTAGCAACTGAATGTGCCCTCTTAACATCAACGTCGGCCAGTTCACAGTAATGGCGCGTCATCTCTAAGCTAGCATGACCCAGCAGTCTTTGTAGGGCGAAGACGTCCCCGCCATTTCTCAGGAACATAATGGCTCCTGTGTGTCTTAATGTGTGGGGAGAGCACCTGACACCTTTGATTGCGGCTTTCTTACCATACTTTGCCATCACCTTTTGGATACGGTTCTTAGTCAGTGGCCAGCCGTCCTTAGCGAGAAAGATATGGTCGCATTTGGGATTAGCTGACTCGCGGCGGTATCGGTTAATATAATTCCACAAAACACGCTGGCTAGCTTTGCCAATCGGAATTAGGCGCTCCTTCCTTCCCTTCCCCGAGACCTTCAAGACACCTTCTGCTAATCGAACGTTCGTTAGTGTTAGGCTTGTCAGTTCCGAGACCCTGAGCCCCGTATCCAGTAAAATCAGGATTACTGCCATGTCTCGGTAGCCCTCCGGGGTCGAGGTATTGATGACATTAAGCAGTGCCTGGAGCTGGGGCTCGGAGAATGTAGGTATTATCTTCTTTGGTGGCTTAGGAATCCTCACCTTGGTAAAGGGGTTAGTATCAATTACTCCCTCGGAGACAAGCCAGGACCAAAATGCCCTTATCGAACGGAGATAGCAGTTTACCGTGTGCCCGCTGAGTCTCTCTTGCTGGGGTTTAGCAAAGGGGTGATTAGTAAATCGATTCTTCTGTTGTAGATGCACGGTAAACATCCTGATTTCGGTGGCTCCTATATTGGCAACATCTGTAGACAGCCCCTCATTATGTAGAAAGTCTTGCAGGTATCTTATCGAACTGCTGACCATTTCTATCGTCTTAGGACTTTTGGCTTCGGACTGAGCACAGAGGTAGTAGCCAGCAATCAGTCTTGAGAGCTCGGTTTTTGACGAAGCAGGCACCCCATTTTGACAGATAGGGGATTTGGGGCTAAAATAGATACGATTTTGCGGGAGTAACTCAGGTGGTAGAGTCCCTGCCTTCCAAGCAGGTTGTCGCGGGTTCGAGTCCCGTCTCCCGCTCCAGTAGATAGGGCTTTATGTTTGGAGCCCGCCTGATGTGGCGGTTTTTCTCTTTTATCCCCAAGTTTATGTCTGTCAACATATTGACATCATGGTAAAGGTAGTTTATTATCATACTCAAGAAAGGTGGTGCATAATGCAAGCCTATTGTGTTAAATGCCGAACCAAAAGGGAAATAAAGAACGCCAAGGTAATAACTATGAAAAATGGCAGACCGGCAACCCAGGGTGTGTGTCCGGTATGCAACACCAAGATGTTCAGGATAGGGAAGAGCTAAGTCTATCGTTATCGTATTATAGCTTTGAGGATTGGGGGCAAGACTGAATGTTCCTTGTTAAGGAATATGCAGTCCTTTTGTTATCCCAAATGGGCGAGGAAATCTTTTTACTTCAGTGGTTGATACTTCTTTGCCCACTTTATAATATATAAAGTAAGTATTAAACGAGGTTTTGTTATCCTGAGAGATCTCCCCGGTTGTTAGCATGGAGCAGGTTAAAACAGCACGAGAGTTAGGCCTTGATGAGCCAAAGGTTGGCTACGAATGGGACGCCGGCAGCACCCCACCGGGGGATTCAGTACCGGGGCGGTGGATAGTGAGGAGAGGGGGAGATAACTGGGTTGTCTTATTCCACGCCTCCCATGGGACTGAATATGTTATTCACACTTTCCCACCAAACGAAGATGGTGAGAGAGCAGCCAAAACTATGACACTCAAGCTGGTAGACTTCGCTTGGGGGAGACAAAACAATAAAGAAGGCTAGCACCACAGCATTTCACTACTGCCTCCCCTCAACCAAGGTATTAACTACCGACGGGTCAGCCAGGGTGCTGGTGTCACCCAGTTCTTGAACATCACCGGCGGCAATCTTGGTCAGTATCCGTCTCATAATCTTGCCGCTCCTTGTTTTGGGCAGAGCGTCAGC
>Ga0315282_10014873_pt1 | contig 11544 bp, 5 predicted proteins | sample YL17G07_20_MG_FD_203693 | JGI IMG/M metagenome (GOLD analysis project Ga0315282, IMG submission 203693) | Sediment microbial communities from Yellowstone Lake, YNP, Wyoming, USA - YL17G07_20 | ecosystem: Environmental > Aquatic > Freshwater > Lake > Sediment | place: USA: Wyoming | collected...
TCGGCCGAGGAGGTGTAGGGCTCCCGGGTCTCCGGCGCAACCCCTTTCGCCTGCCATGCGAGCACGCGGAGAGGGCCCAGCACGGTCTCCTTCATCGGCGGGCAGTCCCCGCGCGGGTCGGTCGAGAAGTCCATCCACGAAGGCAGGATCACGAACATCTCGGACCGGTGGAAGGTGTGCTCGAAATCACGGAAGTAGAAGCGGCCGGTGTCGAACCCGCCCGGGTAGGTGATGGAGGGCCCGAAGGCCTGCAGATACTCGCTCTCCACGAAGTCGCCGATCGCGATTTCGGGGAAGGAGATGCTCGACTTGCCCTCGATGTTCTCGGGCTCGATGACCCGGCCGTCGGGCTTGATGGTCCGGAGCGTGAGGATGCGGGCCCCCTCGGGCAGGTTGAGCTCGCCGTTGGACTCGATCCCTTCCTTGCTCAGGAGGTGGACGATCTGATGCACCCGGATCAGCCTGGAGCCGTCGTCGTAGATCCGGTAGACCGCCCGGTCCAGCACGTACACCGACGCGGAATCGTACGTCGGCATGGACTCCCGGTACTCGCGGAGGATCGCGTCTCCGTCGACCCTATAGGTTCCGAGGGATTCACGGCCGCCCAGGATCGCGAGGAGATCCCGCTCCGGGAACCGGGGTCCGGGCAGCACCACGGACCTTTCGCCGAGGAGATCCATGGCGCGGCCCTGCTTCCCCTCCGAGAGGTAGAGATCGGCCAGGGTCGTGTCCTCGCTCGAGTCCGGGGAGAGGGTGAGGAGCTTCGAAAGGATTTCTCCGGCCTCGCCGGTCGCTCCGGCCCCGAGCGCCGCCCGGCTCCACTGATAGAGAAGGACCTCGTCGTCGGGCTCGGCCATGGAGGCCTTCTTCCTCCATTCGAGCGCCTGGTCCCATCTTCCGGCCGCCTCGTGCCGCTCCGCCACCCGGCCCCACCGGGCGTCGCACCGGTCGATGGCCGGGGCAAGCTCATCCATCCTGGCCACCTGGTCCAGCTTGGCCGCCACGGCGTACGAGCACCGCAAGGAAAGGCACGAGCCCGGCGCCAGGCTCTCGAGTGCTTTCGCGGCCTGGACCGCGTCCGGGATCCAGCCGAGCGCCAGGGCCGTGGTGGCGAGTCGGTGCCAGACGTAAGGCTCCTTGGGCGACGTGGCCGCAGCCTCGCGGAGCATGTCCAGGGCCTTGGTGGTCCGCTCCGCATTCTCCTCCTGGGAGGCGAGCTCGAGGCGGGCGAGCCAGAGCCGATTGCACTGCTTGAGCGCCTGTTTCAGGATATCGCCGAGCGCGTCGTCCCGGACCTCCATGGGAACGGCCGGGTTGCTTTTCAGGGTCATGGCCCGGAGGAGAAGGATCGGCGAGGAGCGGCCCTGCGTACGATCCACGAGATCGCTCGCGATTCCATCGGCTGCGAGCGGGTCCCCCTCGTTGAGGGAGACCAGGGATCGGGCGTATGCGCCGAACAGGTCGACCGGCTCCTGGTCGGATGCTTCGGGCAGGGTCCCGGTCGCGGTCGGGGGCACGGCGGCATATCCGGCGGCTGCGCCCGACGTGGACCCTGAGACGATCGACCGGCCCCGACGGTCCACGAGGGCTAGGCTGAACCAGACGTTCTGGCGCCTGGACGCGAGCCTGAGCACGATCTTGTGCTTTCCGGCCGTAAGGGAGAGAGGGACCCAGGAGACCAGCGGATAGAAGCCGGTGTGGGACAGGGACCGGAACACCTCGCGATCGTCGATCCGGACCACCAGGGAGCTCGAGGTCTCGATCCTCATGCGGGCCTCGACCGAGGCGGGGAGGTCGATGGTCGAGGCGGCGAACGTGCTCCCCCCCTCCAGACTGCCGCTGTCGAGCAGCATCCGGCATCCGGAGCGCTGGGCCTCGCGGATCGGTTTCGGCCCCTTTCCCGGGCCCAGGTCGTACCACGGCCGCCACGGGCCAGGCTCCTCGGGCGGAAACCCCTGGTCGATCTCCAGGTAGGGGAAGACCCCCCAGGGTCCGCTCTGCTTCCACGAGAGCAGGCACCCGGCCTTTGCGAGCAGGTCCTTTTCGGCCGAGAAGCTCCCTTCGCGCCGCTTCAGGGACGCGGCCAGGTTCATGATCTGGAAGATCGATCCCAGCGGAAGAGCGCCAGGGTCTTTCTCGACGGCCCCTGCGAGCCTTGATACGCGCTCGCCGAAGCTTGACTCTTTTTCCATGAAAGGCGCGATCCCGCCGGACGAGGCCAGGGCGGCCCAACGGTTCTCGCGACCGGCGCGCACGGACTCGAGCGCGTCCAGATAGAATGAGAACGCCTCAGAGGATCGGCCCTGGATATCCGCCATGTCCGCAAGGAGAAAGAGGGCCACGGGGTTCCCGGGGTCGAGCCGGAGCGCCTCCTTCAGCACCTTCTCGGCGTGATCCACGTCCCCCTGGCCGAGATAGAGGCGCGCGCCGCAGTCGACGGCCGGCTCCCGTGCCGCGCATTGGCCGGCCGGTCCCGGGCTCTCGACCCGGGCGCGCCCCTCCAGACACCCGGCGAGGAACAGCAACACAAGGACTACGGACAGACGCCTCATTCATTTCTCCATGAGGATGACCACCTTGCGGGACAGGAGGTCGTCCACGTCGATGCAGAACTTCCGCCACTCGCCGTATCGATCAATCGTCACTTTCTCGACGTCGACCCGGAAATACCTTCTCACTTCCAGGACCGAGCCTTCCCGTTTCACCTCGACCTGGAGCTCCCCGAAGGGGGAGGAGACGCCTGCCGATGCGGGCACCTCCACGGCACGGGAGCCGGGAGGGAGGCGGAGCTTCACGCGGAGATCCCCTTCCCAGGGAGGGCCCAGCTCGAGATCGAAGCGCCTCGCAGAAAGCCGGGCGCTGCTCTCGGCCATGTGGAGCTCGGGCGCGGCCGGGAACGAGATCCGTCCCGGCGCCTCGAGACGAGCGAACCTGGGGACATGGGCCGAGTAGCGAAGGCTCACCGGCTTCTCGATATCCTTCAGGTCGTCGAATTTCAGCGCCTCGACCTTTACCCCCGGGAAGAACTCCCCCAGGTCCTGGGAGAATCGGCTCTCCCGCGTGGCCTCGGACTCGTACCGTTGCCGCCACATCGAGGCCGAGGCCCCCTCGATGGTCCACTGGCCCGAGAGCCGGGCCGCCCCGTCAGCCTGGAGGTCCCCCTCCAGGACCTGGGTGAAGTGGTTCCGTTTCGCGGGACTCACCGGAATGATCACGAGCCGGACCGCCTCGCTCCCCACTCGAAGCGCCATGATCCCCTGATCCTCGAAGGGGAGCTCGCCCGTGCCGTTGTACTCGGCGGTCCCGTCGAGCCAGAGGTCCAGGGAAGGGACGTAAACAATGGCGTGGTTGAAGATAGCGAGGGAAGCCGGCCAGGGATCCACGCGGCCGAGCCTCCGCGTGCGGGCCATGACCATCTCGGCCGGAACCCCCGCCTCCCGGAGCATGACCGAGAGCAGGCTGGCCTTGTCCTTGCAATCGCCGAAGCCGCGGGCCATGACCACCGAGGCCGGGTAGGGCTGGTAGCCGTGGATGCCGAACTCGAGCGCCACATAGCGCGTGTTCCGGGCCACCCAGTCGTGGATGGCGCGCGCCTTGTCCAGGTCAGACGAGAGCCCGGCGACGAGCGACTTCACCGTGGACCGGATCTTCTCGTCCGCCTTGAGCTGGTCGCTCACGAGGCCCCGGTACCATCGGCCCATCTCCTCCCAGGAGGTGTAGGTCGAGACGTGGATGTAGGCCCCGGCCTCGCCGTATCCCGGCATCCCGTCCTCGGCTTGCAGGCGGGGGACCCCCTTCCACTCGAACACGGTCCGCGTCTCGTCCCCGCGCTCCTCCGCGCTCCGGACGAGGCCGCCCTGGCCCTTGCCGTTGAAATAAAGCGGCCTGGACTTGGGCGCGATGAGCACGTAGCGGAAGAGGTCCTTGTCGACCGCGTCCTGCACCGGCACGAAGTCGCCGAAGTAGTCGTTGAACATGTTCCGCTCCGCGATGTCGTCGGTGCGGTAGAAAATCTCCACCACGTCCCCGGCCTCGAGCGGCGGCAGGTCCAGGACCATGCCGATGATGTCGTAGTACATCCGGTACCAGGGCTCTGAGAGCGGGTAGGTGTACGTGCCCGCAAGCTCCCCCTCGGTCCCGTCCTTGCGGTACACGCGGGCCCTCTCGATGCGCACCCGCTGGATGTCCGACTCGTAGGATATCTGGAACTGCCTCCACTCCCTCGCCCCCTCCTCCGACAGGATCTCCACGGCGGTCTGCTTCGTTCGCGTCCCCAGCCCGTTGGGGAAGATCTCGACCACCTCGATGTCCGAGAGCACCCTCGCATGAGCCCCCTCGCTTGGCCGGCCGCGGCTCTTGAGGAACTCCTCAGGCCGCAGAAGATACTCGTCCGCCTTGCTCTTCAGCTCGGGCCGCAGGTGGTTCAAGTACTCCCGGAGCACGGCGTCCTGCGGTTTCAGGGCCAGGGCCGAGGCGATCGCGTCGATCCCGGCCTCGGTGTCGCCCTGCCTCACTCGAAGCAGGCCCAGTGCGGCCCAGATCTCGGCCTCGTGGGGCGCTATGGCCGCGGCCCTCGTGAGGAGCTTGTCGGCCACGTCGGGCCGGCCGAGCCCCTCCCAGGCCTCGGCGGCCTTGATGTGCAGGTTGAGCTCGAACGGCGAGGCCGCGAGCAGCCGATCGATGCGATCCGAGACCTCCTTCGGGTCGTTCCTCTGCACGGCGAGGCTGATCAGGTTTTTCTGGATTTCGAGGTCCGTGAACCAGAAGGAGAGGTATTTCCGGTTCAGGCGCTCCTCCTCCCGGTGCAGCCCGGCCTGGCGTGCGATGGTGCCGAGCGTGTCGACGACCAGGGCCGTGTCCGGAAGAAGAGCCGCCTCGCGCTCGGCCTTTCTCCAGGCCGAGAGGGCCAGCCCCTGGCCTGCCTCGATGCGGAGGATCTGGAGCCTCGCCGGATAGTAGTCAGGCGACCGGGCGAGCGCCCGACGCAGCAGGGGAACGGCTTCCACGGGCCTCCAGCCCTCGGCCTTGAGAGCGGCTAGCCGGGTGAGCGCCTCCGGGTTCTCGGGGTCGAGCGAGAGGGCCTTTTCCAGGGCCCTCCGCTCCTCGTTGTCGTCCATGCTCAGGTCGGCCCACAGGATGCAGCGGTCCACCTGAGGTGCGATCTCCACGGTGCGATAGGCGAGGTCGTGGTCCCGGTGCGAGGCCGGGTCGCTGCCGCCGGTCTCGAGCAGGTACTCGGCGAGGTCGGCCATGGCCGCCGGGTCGTCGGGTGATTCCGTGAGCCGGCGCTCCAGGAGATCGAGCGTGGATTCCAGGCGGCGAATCGGGCCTGCCGGCGGATGAGCCTCACCGGAACGGGCCGGATCGTCGGATACCTCGGCCTGCACGGGCTGGCCGTTTTCATCCGCGATCCTGGCGAAAAAACCCCACGCGCCGTCCATGGAGCAGCTCTTGATGAGCAGACGGTTCCAGCCCGGCTCCAGGGACACCTCGACGCCGAAGCGGTCCGGCGACCCTTCCCGGTAGAGCGGGTCCTCGATCGCGGGTCGGCCGTTCCACCACATCTTGAAGGCGCCTCCCCCTCCGACCCAGACCTGGACCTTGCGGCGCTCTTCCCCCTTCACATAGGCCAGGGCATAGCCGCACGAGTTCACGTTGGGGTGCAGCACGCTTTCCAGGTGGACATACCCGAACGGGTCGATGTCCGGCAGCGGCCGCCAGTGCACGGGCCGCTCCTTGCCCTGCATCGGCTCGGCCAGGGACACGACCCCCTTCCCGTCGGTCTCGGGCGGATACGGCTTCTCGAACCCCTCCTTGCCCTCGTTGCCGAAGGGGCCGATGACGAGCCAGCGTGCGATGAACCCCCGATGCCGGTAGCTCTCCTTGGCCGCCTCGATCTCGCCGCGCCGGAGCGAGGCCAGGGCCCAAAGATCCTCGGCACGGTTTTGGAGGAGCGGCCGGTCCGCGGTCCTGGCGGCGATGACCTCAAGCGTCTTTTGCATCTCGTCGGGCGGCACCAGGTCCCACAGGCTGAAGATCTCGAAGAGCCGGTTCTCGGCGCGAAGATCGCCAGGCGAGTCGAGGATCAGATTCTTGATCCCCTCCATCTTGCGCGAGAAGGGGCTCGCTCCGACGCCGAGCGCGACGAGGCCGAAGGCAAGCATGAGCGGAAAAAGAAAACGGCGTTGGACCTGACCGGTGAACATTTCAAGCCACCATAGGTGAGTGGTCGATGGGGGGTCAAGCAGTAAAGTTCCGTTCAGTCTTGACCGAACGAAATATTTAATTACACTAGTATTTCGAGCCATTCTTACGGAGCGCAAAAGGAGAACCCGAATGACGAAGTCTCAACTAATCGATATCGTGGCCGTGCGGACCAATATTACCAAGAGCCGCGCCGAGATGGTGGTGAATTGCATATTCGACGCGATGACCGAAGCCCTGAACAAGGGGGAGGGGATCGAGATCCGAGGGCTCGGGAGCTTCACCGTGAGACACTATCAGCCTTACAGCGGCCGGAACCCGCGGACCGGCGACCCGGTCCAGGTGTCCGGGAAGCGGCTGCCCTTTTTCAAGGTGGGCAAAGAGCTCAAGGAGATGGTGAACCAGATCTCCAGGAAGACGTCGTAACGTCCCCAAGCCCGAGACTCGGAGAGCTCCGAGTCCCTGTCCGCGACATGGATTCCCCGCAGAAGCCCCCTGAAAACCCGGAAACGGCAACGGACCTGAAGAAGCGCGTCTTTCTCAAGAGCCTCGTCGATCGCCTTCCCAGGGAGCCCGGCGTCTACCTCATGAAGGATCGCGAAGGGACCGTGATCTACGTGGGCAAGGCCAAGAATCTCCGCTCCAGGGTGCGGTCCTACCTGGTCCCGGGATCGGACGGTCGGCCGTCCATTCCGTTCCTGGAGCGGGCGCTCGCTGACATCGAGGTGGTGGTCACCGCGTCCGAGAAGGAAGCGCTGATTCTCGAGAACGACCTCATCAAGCGGCACCAGCCGAGATACAATATCCGGCTCCGTGACGACAAGGACTTCCTGTTTCTCAGGCTGGACCCGGATGCCGCGTGGCCCAGGATGGACCTGGTACGACGCAAGGCCGCGGACCGGGGACGGCTCTTCGGTCCCTACTCCTCGGCCCACGCGGCCAGGGAGACCGCCCGGATCGTGCAGCGCCGCTTCCAGCTCCGCTCGTGCTCGGATCGGGTCTTCGCGTCCCGCAAGCGGCCGTGCCTCCAGCATCAGATGGGCCGGTGCATGGCCCCGTGCTCGCTTCCGGTCGACCCTGCGGAGTACCGGCGGAACGTGGCCCAGGCGTGCCTGTTCCTCTCGGGCCGTGAGGAGGAGCTCATTTGGGAGCTCGAGCGGCTCATGGACCAGGCAAGCCGCGACCTCGTGTACGAGAAGGCGGCCGTGTACCGGGATCGGCTCAGGTCCATCCAGACCACGCTCGAGCCCCAGGCGGTCGCCGGCGCTCCGGCCGTGTCCCGAGACGTCATCGGCGCGGCTTCGGACGAAGGTCGGGTCGAGATCGCCCTGGTTCCGGTGCGCTGCGGGCGGATGCTGGAGCCGATCCTTTTCGGGTTCTCGCTCTCCAAGGTGTCGCTCCCGGAGCTGGTGAGCTCCTTTGCGGTCCAGTACTACTCGGCCGCCGAGCCGCCGCCCGAGGTGACCGCTTCGGTGGAGATCGAGGACCGGGACGCGCTGGCCGAGTGGCTGGGCGAGAAGCGGGGCAAACAGGTCCGGGTCTTTGCGCCGCCGTCCCGGGGATGGCGCAGGGCACAGGCCGACCTCGCGGTCAGGAACGCCGAGGAAGCGCTCAGCCGGAGACGTGAGGGGGAGAAGGCCGCCCTGGAGAGCCTTAATGTCATCGCGGCGAAGCTTCATCTCAAGGGGCGGCCGCGACGCATGGAATGCCTCGACATCTCCCATCTCGGCGGGACCCTGGGAACCGCGGCCGTGGCGGTCATGATTGACGGCGAGATCGCGCCGTCGTCCGTCCGGCGTTTTCAGCTCAGGAAAGCCGAGGGGGGGGACGACTATGCTGCGATGAAGGAGGTGCTCGGCCGCAGGTTCAAGCGGGCCGGACAAGGGGAGCCCGGATGGGAATTGCCCGACCTCTTTCTCGTGGACGGCGGCAAGGGGCAGCTCGCCGCGGCCCTGGAGGTCTTTTCCGAGCTCAAGATCGAGGGCACGGCGCTTGCGGCCGTCGCCAAGGCGCGGGACGACGGCTCCAGGGAGGAGCAGCGCCACGATCGGATCTTTCTTCCGAACCGCAAGAACCCCGTACCGATTCGTGCGTCCTCGCCCCTCCTGCTTCTCGCACGGCTTCGGGACGAGGCGCACCGCCAGGCGCACGGCTACCAGGTGAAGCGGAGGCGGAAGTCCATCGGCACCGAGCTCACCAACATTCCGGGAATCGGGCCCCATCTCGCGAGACGGCTCCTTTCGACCTTCGGGAGCCTGGAGGCGATCAGGACCGCGTCGTTGGAAGACCTCTCCGGCGTTCCCGGCATCGGCCCGGCGCTCGCGGGATCCATCCGGACACGCCTCGCGGATCAGGAGACGCCCTGAGCGTCGTCCGTCCGGGATTCGAGATATTGCTCAGCCGCGAACGCGATGAAGAACGGGATGAACTCCATGGGCTGGACCCAGGCAGGGAGAATCCATTCGCCGCGGCCGACCCAGCCGTCGAGCGCGAGGTAGGACCACGGGAGCGTCAGGGCGAGCCAGAGCCAGCTCCTCATCCCGCATGCGGCCCAGAGGGGCGCAAAGAGCAAGAGGTACCAGGGGTGGATCACGGGCAGGAGCATCACCGTTGCCGCCATGATCAGCGCGGCCGCTTTCAACGGCTCGGTACGGCTTCTCAATAGAAGGAAGATCAAGACGACGATGAGAGCGAACGCCGCTGCCTTGGCCGCGCCTTCGGCCAGGTCGGCGACAGGGAAGGCGCCGGCCGGAAGCGTCGAATCCTTGGACCAGGACTTGTGCGGATCAAGGAAGGTTCCGCGGAGCGAGGAGAGCGGCTTGTCCAGCCGAGGGAAATGGATGATGCCGGTGCGCCTCGCCTCGGCGTCGACCGCGGTGACGGCAACGCCCGCGGCCTTGTCGAGAAGATGGAACACCCCCTCGTTGCCGCGCCATCGCCTCGCCATGGCGTCGAGCCCGCCCAGCACCTCCCATCCGGCCGAGAGAAAAGGGAGATAGAGGAGCGCGAGGAGGAGCGGCGCAGAGAGCCACATCGAGCGGATGCGGCGCGCGGCCAGAGGCAGCGCAAGGAGCGGGAGGATCTTGACCGCGGTCGAGAGCGCAAGCCATGCGCCAGCGCTTCGCTTGCCCTGCCTCGCCGCGAGGAGCGCAAGAAGAAGAAGAAGAGCGGCCAGGGGCTCGATATGGCCTGCGAGGGCCGTCTCCACCGCCGGAAGCGGACACCAGCCGTACGAGGCGGCCGCGACGAGAGCCTCCTTTTTCCAGGGCGGTCCGAAGGAGCCGTTGGCCGCGCCCAGGATCAGGAACACGAGGAGCAGATCCAGGAGCGCGGCCGAGACCCGGAAGACATGAACCGAGGGCCAGACCCAGGTGAGGAGCGCAAACCCGGCCTGAGCCAGAGGCGGGTAGACCGTGCGTACATCCGGGTGATTGATCTTCGACCACGATGCGTCTCTCAGGAACGTCAGATCAGCCGAGGACGGGGCGTGACGGTACGGGTTGACGCCGGCCAGGGTCACCCGGCCGTCCCAGAGATATCGGTACGCATCGTCGCTCAAGGACAGGGGGGGGAAGAAGAGGGCCAGCCGGATCATGAGAGCGCCTCCCAGCAACAGCACAAGGCTTCTCGGCCCGGGATCCTGCCGATGCAGGAGGAAGAGGGCGATGAGGAACGGAACCCATGCAAAGCTCATGAGCAGGAGAGCGCGGGCCACCGGCGGAATGTCCGAGGCGCAGGCGCCGGCGAGCCCGAGAAGGATCGTCTCGAAGAGCAGGAACGGCCACAGCTGAATCTTTTTACAAATGGTCATCGGCCGAACAATGGTCGGATCGTTCGTCGAACGTAATGCCTTTTCGGTTCGGATGAAAGGGGGGAGAGCCTACTCGCACCGGCCGTTCACGCACTTCTGGTCTTTGGCGCAGTCGTGCATGCATTCGCCGCAGTGAAGGGGGTCGGTCAGGGTATTCGCGCAGTACCAGCCGCACCGCTTTTCCGGTGACGGGCAGGCCGCGCACTTGCCGTCGTTGCAGACCTGCTCTTTCGAACACTGGATGGGGCAGCCTCCGCAGTGATCCGGGTTCTTGAGCAGGTCCTCGCATGTGCCGTAGCACTCCTGCGTGGGAAGAGAGCATATGCCGCATTGCCCATTCAGGCACGACTCGTCCTTCTTGCAGGCGGTGTTGCATTCGCCGCAGTGCTTCTCGTCGAGATTGAGGTCGAAGCAGCCGTCCTTGCACGTGGTCATGCCGTACTTGCAGTCGGCGCTGACCACCGGGTCCTGGGAGCAGGCTGCGGCCAGAGCACCGGCCAGGCCGAGGAAGATGATTCCTGTTTTCAACCCTCGATGGCTATTCATGGGGAGCCTCCTTCGTGGCAGAGGGGGGAGGTGGCGGAGGTGCCGGAGCAGCCGCGGGCGGCGGAGGTGCCGGAGCAGCCGCGGGTGGCGGCGGTGCCGGAGCAGCCGCAGGGGGCGGCGGTGCCGGAGCAGCTGCAGGGGGCGGCGGCGGAGGGGTCGGGGCTGCAGCAGGCGCCAGAGTCGGGTCCGTCTTCTTGATGATGAACTCCACGCGCCGGTTCTGCTTCATGGACTCCGCGTCTTCGCCTGCCACCATGGGCTTGCTCTTGCCGAACGCCTCGACCATGAGGCGTTTCTTGCTGATGCCGAGGGCGATGAGGCGCTTCATGACGGCCATGGCGCGCTTCCTGGACAGCTCGAGATTGTACTTGTCGCTGCCCGTCTGGTCCGCATGCCCATCGATGGCGATCATCTGGTACTCCGGATGGGCCTTGATAAGGTTGGCGATGGCTACGCAGGTTTCCCTGGCCGCCTCCACGATGGTGTATTTGTCGAAGTCGAAGAAGACCCTGTCCGTGAGAATACGATCCGCCACCACTTCGACCAGCGGCTTGTCCGGACACCCGTCATCGTCCTGATACCCGTTGACGGTCTCGGGCTCGTTCGGGCACTTGTCTATCCTGGAGCAGGTCGAGGCGTACTTCGCGCTCTGTCCGGTCTCCGCCACCCACGGGTCGCAGAACTTGTCGAGGTCGTTATCCGGATCGGGGCAGCCGTCCTCATCTTGGAACCCGTCCTTGTCCTCGGGATCGAGCGGGCACTTGTCGTTGGGATCAAGGATGCCGTCGTTGTCGTTGTCCGGGTCCGGGCATCCGTCCTGATCCTGGAACCCGTCCTTGTCCTCGGGATCGAGCGGGCATTGGTCGATCCGGTCCGGGATCCCGTCCTTGTCGGTATCCTTGTCCGGGCACCCGTTGTTTTCGATGGGTCCGGGCTCGTCCGGGCACTGATCTACCGCGGAGCAGGTCGAGGCGTACTTCTTG
>Ga0315282_10014874_pt1 | contig 11544 bp, 10 predicted proteins | sample YL17G07_20_MG_FD_203693 | JGI IMG/M metagenome (GOLD analysis project Ga0315282, IMG submission 203693) | Sediment microbial communities from Yellowstone Lake, YNP, Wyoming, USA - YL17G07_20 | ecosystem: Environmental > Aquatic > Freshwater > Lake > Sediment | place: USA: Wyoming | collected...
TTCCGGGAGGTACTGCGAGTCCAGGCTATTGCGAGGCCGGGACAACCGCAGGCCCCACTCCAGGCTATTGCTCAGCCGGGTCAAACGCAGAGCCTGGTTATTGCTCGGCCGGGGTAAGCGCGCCGGGCGCTTATTGTACGGGTTCCGGCACTGTTGCAACAGCTGCAGCCTGCACATCGAGCGGGCTTAGTGCTTCTGGTGCTTGCACGACGGTTGGGGCAGCTGTAGTATAGCAGCGTGCAGCGGTGGATTTGGGCAACATTAGTAAATATAGTTGCTTTATTATAACAGATTGCACTAACTGTATCGGCGTCTAAGAGGCCGCGTTATTGCTTGTCTGGCTTTCCGACGCTTTTTTCGGCGAGAATGATTTCTTTAGGCCGAAAATAGCGTTAAGTCTATTGTTACCATCAATGTTATATAAGGAGGAAATCATCCATCATGAATCAAACAGATAAACCGATTGCCAATCCCGTCGTTGCGCTCCGCGAAGAGTTCGACGATTGGGCAGTACTCTTCAATCCCGATATGGCTTATGCCGTTGGAACCAACCCTGTCGGTGTAGCAGTATGGAAACGGCTGGACGGCAAGAGAAGTATCGAGGATATTGTATCGGAGATTAAAAACAGTTTTGAAGACACTCCGGATGCCGTCTCTAAAGAGATTGCCGCCTTCGTTGACACGCTGGCAAAAAACGGTTTTGTAGGGCTGGAAGTGGAGAGCAAATAACAAATGCTTGAGGGACTCAAAAACAAGATAGAACCAGCGGTGTCAAAGGTCATGCGCACACCGCGCAAGCTGGATATTGAAATTACCGCGAGCTGCAATCTGCGCTGCCGTTACTGTTACTTCTTCAACAACCCGGCGGTAGAGTATCGGGACCTGCCTGCGGACGAGTGGCTTAGGTTCTTCGATGACCTGGGGTCGCTCGGCGTGATGGACGTCACCCTGGCGGGTGGCGAACCGTTCATCCGCGAGGATCTGACTGCCCTGCTCGAAGGCCTCGTCCGCAATCGGATGCGTTTCACCCTGCTCTCGAACGGGGCGCTCATTGACGACGAGATAGCGGCTTTTATCGCCCGCACCGGCCGCTGCGATTGCGTCCAGATCTCGGTGGACGGATCTTGTGCGGCGGTACACGATACCTGCCGTGGGCGCGGCGCCTTCAATGGGGCGGTGCGTGGCATCCGCACCCTGCAGCGCCATCGGGTGAATGTGGCGGTGCGTGTCACCATTCATCGTCATAATATTGACGATCTGGAAAATATCGCTCACTTCCTTCTGGAGGAACTGGGCCTGCCGGGTTTTGGCACCAACTCTGCCGGGTACCTGGGCACCTGCCGCCTGAATGCGGATGATGTTATGCTGACCATCGCAGAGCGCCAGGTGGCCATGGCGACACTGTTGCGCCTGGCGGAGAAATACCCTGACCGTATCTCGGCAAACGCAGGCCCATTAGCTGAAGGGCGCGCATGGCGCATGATGGAAGAGGCCCGGGCACAGAATGCGCCGGCATTTCCCAATCGGGGCCGCCTTACCGCCTGCGGTTGCCCGAGCAGTAAGATCTCGGTGCGCGCCGACGGTGCAATCGTTCCCTGTAACATGTTAAACCATATCGAATTAGGGCGAATCAACCATGATTCTCTGGCCGAAATATGGCAAAACAGCCCGGCTCTGAACCAACTCCGCAACAGACATACGATCCCACTTACCGATTTTAAGTTCTGCGCCGGTTGTTCATATATCCCTTACTGCACAGGCAGCTGTCCGGGGCTGGCCTATACCATCACCGGCAAGGTGGACCAACCCAGTCCGGATGCATGTTTGCGACGATTTCTTGAGGAGGGGGGTACGATTCCATGAGCTTGCCGAGCGGTATGAAAGAGCAGAAGACGGGACAGGCTGGAATGCCTACGATCAACACATTGTATTTCTATTTGACCGAAGGGTGTAACCTCGCCTGCCGCCATTGTTGGATGGGACCCCGGTTCGACGCCACAGGCAGCCTTTATCCCTCCTTGCCGGTTGAGTTGTTTGAGACGGCCATCCGAGAAGCCAAGCCTCTGGGCCTGAAGGGTGTCAAACTTACCGGCGGCGAGCCGTTGTTCCATCCCCGCTTCACCAGTTTGTTGGAGATTGTCCGGCGTGAAGAGTTGAAGCTGACGATCGAGACCAACGGCCTTCTGTGCACGCCGGAGATCGCCGCTGAGATCACCAAATCTCCCAAACGATTCATATCCGTAAGTATCGACGGAACTGATGCCGCGACCCACGAATGGGTGCGCGGTGTACCGGGTTCCTTTGAAGCGGCCCGGCAGGCGGTGAAGAACCTTGTAACCGCAGGAACCAGGCCGCAGGTAATTTTCACAGTAATGCGCGGTAATGCCGGCCAGGTGGACGCCATAGTGCGCATGGCCGAAGAACTGGGTGCGGGCTCAGTCAAGTTCAACATGGTGCAGCCCACCGCCCGCGGCGAAAAGCTGCATGAAAACCAGGAGACCCTGAACATCGCCGACCTTATCAAGTTGGGGCGGCATGTGGAAGATGAACTGGCGCCTAATGCCAAGTTGAAGGTGATCATTGATTATCCACGGGCTTTTAGAACCCTCCATGGCATCGCCCGGGGGGATGGGTGCGGCGCCTGTGGGATCTTCGGCATCCTGGGCGTCATCGCCAGCGGACACTATGCGCTGTGCGGCATCGGCGAGCAGGTGCCGGATCTGGTCTTTGGCAAGGTCGGGAAGGACAGGCTAGAAGAGATATGGCGAGAAAACGCTGTCTTGAAAGCGCTGCGCGAGGGACTGCCCGAGCGGCTGGAAGGAGTCTGCGGCCGCTGCCTGATGAAGAGTAGCTGCCTGGGCCAGTGCGTTGCCCAGAATTACTATAGAAAGGGCAGCTTGTTAGCGCCAAACTGGTTCTGTGAACAGGCGGAAGAAGCGGGTCTCTTTCCTGCTTCACGTTTGGGAACAATACCCGCATAGTCTCCATTTATCACGATCGGCAATGCCGCTTCAGAATAGTAACGGGAATGTCCCCAGTGCAATGTTCTTCGCTGCTTATGTCGGCTCCAGTATGAATCCGACTCTGCGCAAGCCGGAGATCATGGAGATCATGCCTTATGACAACAGGCCCTTGCGCGTTGGCGATGTGGCATTTTTTCTGTCACCGGAGGAAGATCGGCTCGACGTACACCGCATTGTTCGTGTGACCCCCGCCGGTATATCCACACTTGGTGACAACAACATGCAGGAGGATACTTTTCTCTTACAACCAAAGAATGTTAAAGGCCGTGTTGTGGCCGCCTGGCGTGGCCAGAAGCGGCGGAAAATAGCGGGCGGGTTACAGGGCCGGTTGATAAGCCGCTGGCTTCACTGGCTACTCGTCCTTCGCCGTGGCGTGTCTCCTCTGCTGCGTCCCCTTTATCATGCCCTATCTCACCGGGGGTTGATCGCCCGGGTGTTGCCTGCTCCATTTAGGCCACGAGTCGTTGTCTTCCAAGTTCGAGGCCGGGATCAGTTTCAGCTTCTGCTGGGACAGCGTATTATTGGGCGATACGATGACCAGATGCATCAATGGCAGATCCAACGGCCATTTAAATTGTATGTGGATAGCAGAGCGCTTCCAGGGCAACAGGATAAGGACCGCTTGAACCAGCAAGTTTTGACTGAAGGGCAACGAATCATGAATTATCTACTGCTTCAGGAAGTGCAATATAACCTCGTTCTAGCTGATGGGACACATTGGGAAATTGCCGCCGGGAACGAGGAAGCCGTATCCATCGTTTCACAACTGGGATGCGCGATGCAGTTACGCGTGGCTACAGTCGCAAGCGAACCTCATCATCACGGCAATCTGTGCCGACTTATCGTCCGGGTTGACGCGCACACATCCGTGGCAGATTGGCATGTTCCGTTGGCATCAAAAAATGACGGCGTCGTTGTCAGCATTCTTAGGACATGTGATTTCTGGGGCGGCCCGTACATAAATCTTATGAGATTATCACTCGTCTTTGCTCGCCAAGCGCAGGTCCGCGGAGGAGTTCTCCTACACGGTGCGCTCGCTGAACGGGACGGCATGGGTGTAATCCTGGCTGCGCCGGGCGGAGCGGGAAAGACCACTGCCAGTAATCGACTCCCGGCCCCGTGGCGCTCGCTGTGCGACGATACCACGCTGGTGGTGCGGGATGCGCAAGGCAACTACTGGGCGCACCCCTGGCCCACCTGGAGCCGTTTCCTGGACGGGGAGCCGGGCGGCACGTGGGACGTGCAAAATGCTGTGCCTCTCAAGGGCATCTTCTTCCTGGCCCAGGCGGTTGAAGACCGGGTGGAACGATTAGGTCCCGGGCATGCGGTCAGCATGCTCGTGGAATGCGAGGAACAGGTCTCAACGTTAATGGCACGGGGTCTGTGTAAAGAAGAATTCCTCGTCATGTATCTGGAACGGTTTAATAGCCTTTGCTCCTTGGCAAAGGTCGTACCCGCACACGTGCTTCACATCAGTCTGACCGGCGCCTTCTGGCAAAAGATTGAGCAGGCGCTTGAAGGAGGCCGCTGTGAGGAAACGCAGAAAACGATCAGCAAGAATGAATCAGAATCAAAGCCGCAGAACGCTGGATGATTCCGTGCAATTATGCAAGAGCAGGCTGAATCGATAAAGCTGAAAATAAAACGCGCCCTGCAGCTTGGTCGCGCCGTACGTTTTGTCTGGCAGAGCGCTAAAGGCCCGACAATAGCGAACGGGGTTCTCATTGTGGTCCAAGGGGTATTGCCGTTACTCCCGCTTTATCTCATGAAGCTCATGGTGGACGCCGTGACCGCAGGGCTGGCGGCACCTGACAAAGGGGCCGCTTTTAGACATGTGCTGTTGCTCGTTGGCTTGATGGGTGCAGCGACCCTGCTTGCTTTCTTGATTCGCTTGATAGCGGGACTGATCAGCGAATGGCAGGCTTTCATTGTCACGGATCACATGAACGACGTCCTCCTCGCCAAGTCCGTTGAGGTCGATCTGGAGTATTACGAAAGTGCGCGATACTACGACACCCTTCATCGCGCCCAACGCGAGGCCCCCTCTCGCCCCATCAGTATCGTGAATGGTTTGGCCCAGATTGGTCAGAACGGAATCTCGCTGCTGGCCATAGCAGGACTGCTCGTGTCATTTCATTGGATCATCGCGGCAATCCTATTCACGGCCGTCATTTCCGGGACCGCCGTGCGATTACGAAATACCGGCAAGATGTATCGCTGGCAACGTGAGCAGACATCCACGGAACGGCAAGCCGGATACCTCAATTGGATGCTCACCGACAGCAGCCACGCCAAGGAAATCCGCCTGTTTAACCTTGGACCTCTGTTCATCCGCCAGTTTCGCGATATCCGCCGGAAACTCCGCAAGGGAAGGCTGGCCATCATGCGCCGGCGTTACATCGCTGATTTTGCGGCTCAGGCCTTGGCCACCGCGGCCATTTACGGCTCGTATGCTTATGTTGCTTATCAGGCGGTGTGGGGGAAGATCACGTATGGCGATCTGGTGATGTATTATCAGGCCTTTCAGCGCGTCCAGGGATCTCTTCAGGGGATATTGGGCAGTCTGGCAGGACTGGTTGAAGACAACCTGTTCCTTTCCAATCTCTACGAGTTCCTTGATCTGAAACGTAAAGTCATCGAACCGGTTCAGGCCAGACCCGTGCCTCAGCCGATGCAGCGCGGTATCGTGCTCGACCATGTGAGTTTTCAGTATCCCTCAGGCACCAGAAAGGTTTTCGAGGATATTTCCCTCACCATCCGGCCGGGAGAAGTGGTGGCTTTGGTGGGTGAGAATGGCTCGGGTAAGACGACTTTGATCAAGTTGTTGTGTCGATTGTACGATCCGACGGGCGGGAGCATTACCATCGACGGTGTAGATCTACGCCAGTTTGAAACAAAAGCGTTAAGACACGAAATCGCTATCATTTTTCAGGACTATGCACACTACCATCTGACGGCCCGAGAGAACATCTGGTTTGGGAATACCGGCCTTCCGCCCGACCATGAACGTGTCATCGCCGCTGCGCGCCGCTCGGGGGCTGACGACGTCATCAGCGCGTTGCCTCATGGCTATGATACGATTCTGGGAAAGTGGTTCGAGGACGGGGAAGAACTGAGCATTGGCGAGTGGCAGAAAGTAGCCCTGGCCCGCGCCTTCATGCGCGATGCACAGATCATCGTCCTTGACGAACCGACAAGCTCTATGGACGCCAAGGCGGAATATGAGGTCTTCCAGAGTTTTCGCCAACTGGTGTCCGGTCAAACAGCCATCCTGATCAGTCATCGCTTTTCCACCGTCCGGATGGCTGACCGCATTTATGTGCTGAAGCATGGAAGCATCATCGAAGGCGGCACCCACGAAGAATTAATAAACCGCCAGGGTGTTTACGCTGACCTCTTTGAGAAGCAAGCCCGGTCCTATCGTTAGTCGAAAGAATTAGAGGACTGATCATGAAAAAAAGAGAAGCGGGCAGACTTTTATGCGATATTCTTTCAGGTAGAAAAATACCAGAAGCCAGGCTGGAAAAATTATCGCCGGCTGATGGGGAGAGTCTAGTAGATTGGGCGCTGCGTTTTAAAGTGGGGGGGTTGTTCTATCGGGAAATAAAGTCCCGTAACTTTCCGACTGAGCTTATCCCGGTTGATGCCAGAAACAGACTCAGGGAAGCATACCGCCATTTTGCGACTATGAACACGAGTCTTTTTTTTGATGCCTTAAAAGTTCTTAAGTCTCTGGCCGACAATCAAGTGCCGGTCATTGCGCTCAAAGGTCTTTCGCTGGCAAAAAACATCTATGGTGATATTGCTTTAAGACCAATGTCCGATATGGATCTTTTAGTGAAAGAAGAAGATCTGGTCAGGACCGGCCGGATACTGCTGACTCTTGGCTATAAGCAGTCTTTTCCTTCCTGGGAGAGCACGTTAAAGATTTACCATAATTTGCCGCCTTTTATGAATAAAAGCGGGGCGATAATAGAACTTCACTGGAATATAGTGACTCCGGATAGCCCCATTAAAGTAGATCTTGACGGGTTGTGGGAGAGAGCGTGTCTTATCAAAGTCGATAATGTAGAGGTCCGGGCTTTTTCTCCGGAGGATTTATTTTTACATTTGTGTATCCATGCTTGTTTTCATCTGCAGACCGGATTAGACTTGATTCCTTTATGTGATATGGCCGGATTGATAAAAACATCCGCAGATAAAATCGACTGGCAAATAGTAATTGAGAGGGCCACCCGGTGGGGCGGCCAAAAGTGTGTTTACCTGATGTTGCTTCTGGTCCGGGAATTGCTGGGAGCGGCGCCGCCGGATAAAATAATGTCAGAAATAAAACCCGATGATTACCAGCCTGTTTTTTTTGATGAAGCCCTGGAACAGATTTTTGATGTAAACCCGTCAAGTCAGCTAACTGTAATAAGAATCGGCCAACTTTCAAAAATAAAAAAAGTTAAAGGGATTAAAGGTAAAGTTTTGGCTCTTTTAAAAAAAGCTTTTCCGTCAAGGGAGAATCTGGCCCGCATGTATCCGGTGTCGGTTTCTTCCCCGAAGATATATCTGTGTTATTTATTTCGCCTGCGCCGCCTAATTGTCTACTATACTATTGTGCTTCTTCGGTTATTCCGCCGTGATCAATCGGTTATAAAAGCGGTCCATCAGGCGCATCGGGTGAGCGCGGTTTCTGATTGGATGTTTTCATAATGATCTGTGCGCAGAAAATAAATCTTAAAAATGGGGATCAATATCAAAACGCATGGAGGCGAACCGTCGGGAAATCCCGTGACCGTGAAAAATTTCGCCATTTCCCAGTGAAGCCTCCTTTTTACCGACCTTACAGCGTTTTATTAAAGGGGACGATCATGAAGGACAATTTTTCCTTAAAAATTATGGCCGTTTGTTTATCAACCATCGGCCTTTTCCATGCTTATGCCTGTAAAAAGGAAAACGCCCCTCTTTGAAAAATTTAGTTGAAATCTGGCGGAATTCGATTATGATTTATCCTTGAGATTTAAATAGAGGCGAAAATGAAACACGCGGAACAATACGAGGAGATCAGCATCTTCGATTATCTGAACATCATCTGGAAAAGAAAATGGTTCATCCTCATCCCGGCACTCGTTCTGGCCGCCGCGGCCGGCATCTTTGGTTTTCTAAAAACCCCCGTATGGGAAGTCGACGCCATCATCCAACCGGGCATTTTTTTGGTTCAGGATAATACCGGCCAAAATAGAGAAACCCCCGTCTCGGAGCCGTTCCGAACGGCCGTCCAGATCAGTCAGAAATCCTTGAATAGTGTCATCGCCTCGGAATTAAATCTGGACAGACGAAGATTTCCCGTCCTCTTCGCTGAAAATCTCAAGAACACATGGTTCATACGGACCTGGCTGAGAGTGACTGATATCGATCAGGGCACAAAGATTCTGATCTCTCTTCTCCAACATCTGAAGGTCGAATTCGACCGAAAAGTAGACATGGAAGTGAAAAGGCTCGAAACTCAGATTTTCGAACAAGAAAACACAATCAAAGACAAGCGGGCTGAAATCGTACTTTTAGAGATCCAAAAGACAAAATCGCTCGCGCAAATCGCGATGGAAGAAGCCAAACTCAAGATTTCCGAAGAACGCGTCCGAAACATCTCCGTGGAAATGACGTCCGCTAAAACGAGGACGGATGTTCTGGAAGAGCAACTGAAAAAAGCTATCGAGGTCCAACTGAAGGGAAACGACGCGATCTCCATCGGGCTCCTTCTCTATTCCAGCCAAGTCCAGAGCAATCTCCAATATTACAACTTGCTGGATGAAAAATTGAACACGGAAAAGGTTCTCCAGGAAAATTCTCGTTTAAACATCAAATCGAAGACCGAAGACAGCAAGGAAAACGATGCTCATATCGGCATATTAAAGAACGAGATCGATAACATCAGCAATGCGATCAAACTCATCTTGGAACGAAAAGCCCGCATCAGATACGCAGAAGTCATCAAAGACCCATTGGTCTCGGACCGCCCAGTGGCCCCGAGAAAAGCGATGTATATCCTTTGGGGAGGCCTGATTGGCTTAGCCGTCTTCAGCCTAGCGGCTTTATTCCTCGAGCGCCGCGATCAATATCGATCCCGATCCTAAGCTCCTGAAGCCGGAAGACCTCCTTCGCGTTCGCCTTCGCAATCAGTTATTGGCCGGGGCAGACCGCTCAAAGGAAGGCCGAGAGCGTTGAGCTTCTTCGTCAGCTCATAACCGTCGATCGGAATCCTTCCGACCTTCGTCCAGTCGCCTTCGGGCAGGAACGTCGCTTGGGCGAACGACCAACAATCTTCAGGTTTCCCCGTCAATTCGTTCTCGTGGAAGAGATGGACCGTGAAAAAGCAGATATCAACGGAATTCAGTATTTGCAACTAAAGAAGGAAGCTACTCAACGGGCCGGCTAATCTGTCGATCAAAAAAACGAATAGCTTATTGAAAAAGAAATGACTCGGTTTTTATCTTTATCGATCCTGAAAATTTTTGAATAGCTAATCCCATAGCGGAAGTCGATAAATATCTTTCCCGTTTGAACGTCAAAATCGATTCCGCCGCCGAAAAGCAGACTGAAATCCGTTTCGTTCAAGTCCTGAATATCGTCCTCTTGGATCACTTCACCTGACTTGGTCGATCGCGTTCCAATCAATTTGATACTCCAACAAGGTCCCCAATAAAGATTGGGCCGAACGGGAGATTTTGAAAGCGAAGGAAGATAAAACTTCCAAAGAACCGGGATGTCTAAATACGTAATATTGGCGGTCACTTCGGTGTCCTTCCCTTCGAAGAGGCCCTGCCAAATGGCCCCTTTCTCGGAAATGAGGAATTCCGGTTGAATGGCCAATAACTCATTAATCGTGAACGTGATGAATCCCCCGGCAATAAGTCCTGTTTTGACGTTCCATTTCTCGGCGGGTTCGGGAAACAAAATATTCGCGATATTTAAGCCGCCCTTGATCCCGATGCTCGAGATTCGCTGCGCGTGAATTTGCAAGGGAACAAGGAGGGCTATGAAGAGAGCGATGAAGATGAGATGCGCGACTTGCTTGAGCCTTTTCAAAAGTCCTCGAAACATGAACTCGTTGCAAAAAAGATATAATTTATCTATTTATTATTATATCAGAACTGTGATAGTTTTTCATTTGGTTGCATAAACCCTATATAAAGAAGGGATTCATGGTTTATAATGATTGATAAATAGGACGGGAGAGAGGAGGCCCTGTAGATCGTGAAAAAAATCTTGGTTGTGTTGCTCGTGATTTTCACCTTGGCCTCGGCCTCTTTAGCGGCTTCTGGAATTACCGGAAAAGGGGTCAAACTTGGGATCAATTTCTCCGGAATCGCCGGAAGCGACGTCATCAGTGATGAATGGAAGCGAAAAGGAGGAATCGCGGCTGGCGGATTTCTGGTTTTTGGAATCAGCGAATCGTTCGCCATACAACCCGAAATTCTTATTTCCCAAAAAGGCGCAAAATATGAGAGTATCAATAACGGCGAAGTCCTTAAGGCTTGGTCCAACCTGACTTATTTAGAAATTCCCATTCTGGCGAACTTTTATATCCCCATGAACAGCCGGACAAAGTTTCATCCTTGTCTTTTTACCGGCCCTTTTCTTGGCTTGAAAATAAGAGGGAAAACGAGGACCGAATGGCGGGGCGAGATTACGGAAGGTGAAATTGAAGATTCGAGAGCTCTGGATTTCGGGCTCATTTTCGGAGCCGGCACGAGCTTTACCTTAGGCCCAGGCAAGATAACGGTCGATATCCGTTACAGTTGGAGCCTGACTTCTATTTTGAAAAACCGAGAAGTGAAAAACAACGTCCTTTCGATCCTCTTCGGTTATTCGTTCAATTGAGGATGAGGGGGACACGATCCCGAATTCCGGAGAATTTGGGTCATGTCCCCGAATTGGGCGGCCGTCTGCAAATTCGCGACCAGGAGAGATAATGTCATTCAGACGCACAATATTGAACGAGATCCTTTGCTTCGCTCAGGATGACAGAATAAAAATCAATCCGGGGTCAGACCAACTGGTGATTGAATGGGATTCTTCGCTGCGCTCAGAATGACACGGGGGTGATTTTACCCTTTGTCGTTTTCCCCCTCGAGCGCCTTCAATAATTCCTCGGGCGAGCAGACGGCCGTGCCGATCTTTCCCACGACGACGCCCGCAGCGGCGTTGGCCATGGCCGCCGCTTCCTGGATCGTCGCGCCCGCCAGAAGCCCCAGGGCCGCTGTCGCGATCACGGTATCGCCCGCGCCCGTGACGTCGAAAACCTCCCGGGCGATGGTCGGAATGTGAATGGGCTTTTTTCCCTTCTCGAAGATGGACATGCCCTGTTCGCCGCGCTTGATGATCAAGTAGCGGCTCGCCGCCCGGGCCAGGATTTCCCGCCCCGCGCGCTCGATGTCCGCGTCCGAATGGCAGGCGTGATGGACGATCCGCTCGGCCTCTTGATGGTTGGGTGAGAGGAAGGTTACGGGAGAATAGAGTGCGAAATTCTCCACCT
>Ga0315282_10014875_pt1 | contig 11543 bp, 9 predicted proteins | sample YL17G07_20_MG_FD_203693 | JGI IMG/M metagenome (GOLD analysis project Ga0315282, IMG submission 203693) | Sediment microbial communities from Yellowstone Lake, YNP, Wyoming, USA - YL17G07_20 | ecosystem: Environmental > Aquatic > Freshwater > Lake > Sediment | place: USA: Wyoming | collected...
CCCCCTTCTCCCATTGGGAGAAGGGGGCCGGGGGGATGAGGGATCAGTCGGCGGACACAAATGCGGTTGTAATGCTAATTTCACCGCAGAGACGCGGAGAGCGCCGAGAATGCGATATGAATCTCTGCGACCTCCGCGCCTCTGCGGTGAACTGACCCCCAACTGCGTGAGTCCTATCATAAGGAGGTCCAATTGGCCAACGTGGTACGCATCGGCGACATCCGCTCGCATCTGGGCGAAGAAGTCACCTTGCAGGGCTGGCTGTACGCCAAGACCGGCAAGGGCAAACTGCTGTTTTTGCAGGTGCGAGACGGCACCGGCATCCTTCAGGCCGTCATCTTCCGCCCCAACCTGCCGGCCGATCAATGGGAGCTGGCCGAGCGCCTGACCCAGGAATCGTCGATCGTCGTCACCGGCCGGGCGAAGGCCGAACCGCGTGCCCCGGGCGTTCCAGGCGGCTACGAGCTGGAGGTCACCAGCTTGCAGGCGATCCAGCTGGCCGAGGAATACCCGATCGGCCCCAAGGAGCACGGGGTCGAATTCCTGATGGACCACCGCCACCTGTGGATCCGCAGCAAGCGGCAGTGGGCGCTGCTGCGCATCCGCGCCACGGTCATGCAGGGCATCCGGCGCTGGCTGGATACCCACGGCTACGTCGAGATGAGCACCCCCATCCTGACCCCGGCCGCCGGCGAAGGCACCAGCACACTGTTCGAGGTGGACTATTTCGGAGAGCCGGTCTACCTGGCCCAGACCGGCCAGCTGTACAACGAGGCGACCATCTACGCCTTCGGCAAGGTGTACTGTTTTGGCCCCACCTTTCGCGCCGAGAAGAGCAAGACGCGCCGCCACCTGACCGAGTTCTGGATGGTGGAACCCGAGATGGCCTTCTGCGACCTGGACGGGCTGATGGACATGGAGGAGCAGTTCATCACCGATATCGTCCAGACGGTGCTGCGCGAGCGCCAGCCCGAGCTGGCCGTGCTGGAGCGCGACACCCGGCCCCTGGAGCAGGTGGTGCCGCCCTTCCCGCGCATCAGCTACGACGAGGCACTGGAAAGGTTGGGCGCCATCCGTGCCGCGACGGAGGATGCCGAGCTCAAGGCGCTGTTAGACATCGAATGGGGCACCGACTTCGGCAGCCCGCACGAGACCGAGTTAACCAAACAGTTCGACCGGCCCGTGTTCGTGTACGGCTACCCGGCCGCCTGCAAGGCCTTCTACATGGAGCCCTGGCCCGGACGGCCCGAGGTGTGCAAGAGCGTCGACCTGCTGGCGCCCGAGGGGTACGGCGAGATCACCGGCGGCAGCGAACGCATCTCCGATCCCGCGCTGCTCATGGAGCGCATCCAGCGCGACCGGCTGCCCGAGCCGGCCTATCGCTGGTACATGGACCTGCGGCGGTACGGGAGCGTCCCGCACAGTGGATTCGGGCTGGGCGTCGAGCGCACCGCGGCCTGGATCGCCGGTGTTCACCATGTGCGAGAGGCGGAGCCATTCCCGCGCACCCTGGGGCTGGTGTATCCCTAGCGGTCGGCCATCGATGGCTTCATGAGCAACGACCAGGGATCACGAATGGCACGAACAATTAGCTGTCACCGGATTCTTGGGAACGGATTGAGCGGATTAGTGCGCTCGATGGCCACGCAGCGGCCGACTGCTCCGGATCCGCCGCCGGAATCCGCTCAATCCGTTCCTATAATCCGCTGACAGCGCGTCCAGCATACACGCGGAGTCGACAAGGAAATCTAGATGACCGCTGACCTGAATGAGCTGAAGTCCCGCTGGGAACAAGACGTTCTGCGCCCGTTCGCCGCCCGAGGCGGGGAGCGCAACGACAAGTTTGAAACCCTCTCCTACCTCCCGGTGAAAGCCCTGTACCTGCCGTCCGGATCGGGCGGGCCGGAGGAGGCCGAGGCGTACCAGGAAGACCTCGGCTTCCCGGGCCAGTACCCCTTCACCCGGGGCATCTACCCCAACATGTACCGGGGCCGGCTGTGGACGATGCGCCAGTATGCCGGCTACGCCACGGCCAAAGAGACGAACGCCCGGTACCGATTCCTGTTGAAACAGGGCCAGACCGGCCTGAGCGTGGCCTTCGACCTGCCCACCCAGATCGGCTACGACGCCGACGATCCGCTGGCGCTGGGTGAGGTCGGCAAAGTCGGCGTCTCGGTCTCGTCGCTGGCCGACGTGGAGCAGCTGTTCGAGGGCATTCCGCTGGACAAGGTGTCGACCAGCATGACGATCAACGCGCCGGCGGCCATACTGTTGGCCATGGTCGTGGCGGTGGGCAAGAAACAGGGCGTCTCGCCGGACCAGCTGCGCGGCACCATCCAGAACGACATCCTGAAGGAGTACATCGCCCGCGGCACGTACATCTTTCCCCCGTCGCCCTCGATGCGGCTGGTGACCGACATCTTCGTTTACTGCAAGAATGCCCTGCCTCACTGGAACACCATCAGCATCAGCGGCTACCACATGCGCGAGGCGGGCTGTACGGCGGTCCAGGAGGTCGCCTTCACGTTCGCCGATGCGATTGCGTACGTCGAGGCCGCGCTCCGGGCCGGCTTGCAGATCGACGAGTTTGCGCCCCAGCTGACCTTCTTCTTCGCGGCCCAGAACAACCTGTTGGAAGAGGTGGCCAAGTTCCGGGCAGCCCGGCGCCTGTGGGCCAGGCTGGCCCGCGAGCGCTTCGGCGCGCGGAATCCCAAGAGCATGATGCTGCGCTTCCATACCCAGACGGCCGGCGCGGCCCTGACCGCCCAGCAGCCGATGAACAACGTGATCCGGGTCACGCTTCAGGCGCTGGCGGCCGTCCTGGGCGGCACGCAGAGCCTGCACACCAACGGCCTCGACGAGGCCCTGGCGCTGCCCACCGAGGAAACAGCAGAGGTGGCCCTGCGCACCCAGCAGGTCATCGCCTTCGAGAGCGGCGCCGCCGACACCGTGGATGCGCTGGCCGGCAGCTACTACGTCGAGGCGCTGACGGACGAAATCGAGGCACGCGTCCTCGACTATCTGGACCGAATCGAGCGGCTGGGCGGGGCGCTGGCTGCAATCGACAGCGGGTTTATGCAGGCTGAGATCCAGGAGAGCGCCTATCGCTATCAGAAGGCGATCGAGGCCGAGCAGCAGATTGTGGTGGGGGTAAACCGCTTCCAGAGCGCGCTGGAGCACAAACCCCGCCTGCTGCGCGTGGACGAGTCGGCCCGCGCCGCCCAGATTGAGCGGCTCGCACAGCTGCGCGCCGCGCGGGACGACGCCGCCGTGCGAAAAGCCCTCGGCGCGCTGCGGGCAGCCGCCGGCACCGAGGCGAATTTGATGCCCTTCATCAGCGAAGCGGTCGAGGCGTATGCCACCATCGGCGAGATCTGCGGGGTGCTGCGGCAGGAATTCGGCGAGTACCGCTCGCCCACCATGGTTTGACCCGGCGGCGATAAGGGATTATGATGCTTACCAAAATTGACCACATTGCCGTTGTTGTGCAGGACCTGGACGCGGCGCTCCGTGTCTACCGCGACGGGTTTGGGCTGTCGCTGGCGCGGGTGGAAGAGGTGCCCGCGGAGCACGTCAAAGTCGCTTTCTTGCCGTTGCCGGCCGGATCTGGCGAGATCGAATTGGTGCAGCCGACCGACGAGGCGTCGGGCATCGCCCGTTATCTGGCGAAGCGGGGCGAGGGCGTGCACCACATCTGCTTCCAGGTCGACGACATTCAAGCGGCGATGGCTGAGCTGGCGGCCGGCGGCCTCCAAATCCTGGAATCGACGCCGCGCCTGGGCAGTCAGGGCCAGAAATATGTCTTCGTTCATCCCAAGACCGCTCATGGGGTACTGATCGAGCTGTATGAAGTGCCATAGTGCCGGAAGGCAACCGTCCTGGTACTGAAATATGGCTGAAGCTGCACACAGCAACAAAGTGGACCTCCCCGCTGACGATCTGGATGCCCGGCTTCAGCGCGAACTGGCGTCGCTCAATCAGCTCAGCTGGGCGCTCAGCCAGTCTCTGGACATAGACGAAGTGCTGAGCCTGGCGCTCGAGACCACGCTGCGGGTCATCGGCAGCCGGGACGGCGCGATCTACCTGGTATGTGCGCCGGGCGGCCAGGGATTCGAGCTGCGGGCCCAGCTGGCTTTGACGCCGGATGCCGTCCAATTCGATCCGCTGATCCCCGACGACGACCGGCAGGCCCGGCAGATGATCGCGGCCGGCGGGCCGCTGCCCGTTAGCTGGTGCAAGGGGCCGGCCGACGGTGCTCAGGCGGCGCGCGGGGGCGACGGCGGCCCGGCCGCGGGCGAGCCGGATTGGGTCGGCTGCGCTCTGACGGCTCGCGACCGGCTGCAGGGCCTGATGGTGGTGCGGCGGGGCGAGCTGGGCGCCGGCGAATCGGCGATGCTGCGGGCCATCGGCCAACACGTGGGCCTGGCGATCGACAATGCCCAGCTGTACCTGCGCGCCCAACAGGATGCCCACCGGCTGGCCGAGGCGAACGAGAACGCCCGGATGCATCACGTCCTCCAGGAATATGCTGCCGACCTGGAAATGCGGGTGGAAGCGCGCACCGCCGAGGTGGACCAGGAACGCGAGAGACTGCTGACCGTCCTGGAGAGCGCCGGCGAGGGCATCGCCATCACCGATGCCGACGGCGCGCTGGAATATGCCAACCCCGCCTGGGAGCGCCTGACCGGGCAGGAGGTTGGGCAGGCCATCGAACGCCAGCTCCGCATCGTGGACGAGGAGAGTTTCCCCGACCTGTTTGCCTCGCGGCGCAGCACCAGCCGCTACCAGCACGTGTGGCGGCGCGAATTGGCCGGCAGGCGGCCGGACGGAACCGGCTACACGGTGGATTTGACGGTGACTCCCATCTTCACCGAGGCCGGCGATGCCCGGCAGCTGACCGGCCTGGTGGCGGTTTACCGTGACGTCACCGAGTACAAGGAGCTGGATCGCATCAAGAGCGAATTCATGAGCACGGCGGCTCACGAGCTGCGGGGGCCGCTGACGAGCATCATGGGGTTCAGCGAGCTCTTGTTGTCACGACAGGGGCTGTCTGAGGACGAACGCGGGCGGTTCTTGCACTACATCAACAAACACGCCCGTCACCTCAAAGAGCTGATCGACGACCTGTTGGACATCTCTCGGATCGAGTCGGGCGCCAGTTTCACGCTCGACCTGGAAAACATCGACATCCACCTGCTCCTGGAACAAGAGGTGCGCATCTGGCAGGAAGCCAACCCCGGCCACACCTATGAGCTTCAGGCCGCCGGCGCCGGCGCCGTGGTGCGGGCCGACGTCAAACGCATCCAGCAGGTTGTGCGCAACCTGCTCTCGAATGCCACCAAGTACTCGCCGGCTGGAACGCGGGTCACGGTCGGCCTGACCCCGGTCGGCAAGTACATGGAGATGAGCGTCTCCGACCAGGGCATCGGCATGACCCCGGCGGAGCTGTCCCGCCTGTTCGAGAAGTTCTGGCGAGCGAATGCTTCGTCCACCGCCGACGGGGGCACCGGCCTGGGGCTGGTCATCGTCAAGTACATCGTCGAGCATCATGGCGGGCAGGTCTGGGTGGAAAGCCAACCCGGCAAGGGCACCCTGGTCCACTTCACCCTGCTGCGAGCTGAACACCCGACCACGGTGTTAATTGTCGAGGATGAAGATTCGGTGCGCGAGATCGAGGAACGCATCTTGATCAGCGGGGGATTAGCCACACTGACCGCCAGCGACGGTCAGCAGGCCATCGATGCGGCGTTGGCGCAGCGGCCCGACCTGGTCTTATTAGACCTGATGATGCCGGGCATGTCGGGCCTGGAAGTGTTGGGCATGCTCAAGAGCCACCCCGCCACGGCGATGATTCCCGTGGTGGTGGTGTCGGCCCGTTCCGGCTGGCAGATCATCGAAGAGACGCACATGCTGGGTGCTGCCGATTTCCTGGCTAAGCCGTTTGAGTACGAAGAACTGCTGGGCCGGGTGCGGCGTGCCCTGGTGGCAGCGGCTCACCCGGCACAGGGCAGGCGACCCACATTTCATCCATAGGGAGGAATAAGGGCGTGAAGAAGATCCTGATCGTAGACGATCAACCCGAAGTGCGGGAACTGGTCGAGGTAACGCTGCGCATCGGGGACTACAAGATTTTGCAGGCTTCCAGCGGGGATGAAGCGTTGAGGATAGCGCGGGCCGAGCGCCCGGATCTGATGCTGCTCGACGTCATGATGCCCAACAGCTCGGTGGATGGGTTCGAGGTGTGCCGGCTGCTGAAATCCGACCCGGCGACCCGGAATATCAACATCGTCATGGTGACGGCGCGTGGCCAGGAGACGGATAAGGAGATCGGCTGGAAGGCGGGTGCGGACGATTATTTCACCAAGCCGTTCAGTCCCCTCCAGCTGATGGGCAAGGTCGAGGAGCTGTTGAGCTAGTCGCCCGGATTGAGCCGAGAGAGGACGCAAGCCCCAAGCTATGGGTTCAAACAGTAATCTGAGAATTCGGGTGCTGGTCGCCAAGCCCGGCCTGGACGGCCACGACCGCGGGGCCAAGGTAGTCGCCCGGGCGCTGCGCGATGCTGGCATGGAGGTCATCTACACCGGCCTGCGCCAGACGCCCGAGATGATCGCCGAGGCCGCCCTACAGGAAGACGTGAACGTGGTCGGACTCTCGGTGCTGAGCGGGGCGCACCTGGCGCTGCTGCCCCGCATCGCCGAGCTCTTGCGACAAAACGGAATGGACGACGTCCTGCTCATCGCCGGGGGCATCATCCCGGACGAGGACGTGCCCCAGCTCAAGCAAGCCGGGGTGCACGCCGTCTTCGGACCCGGCGCCTCCACCCAGGCGATCGCCGATTTCATTCGCTCTCACGTGAGGATATAGCCAGTGGACCTGGTAACGACTGCATTAGCCGGTAACCGCCGGGCGATCGCCCGGCTGATGACCCTGATCGAGAATGGCCAGGAGGCCGCCCGGAACGCCATCGCCCAGCTCTACCCGTACACCGGCCGGGCGTACCTGATCGGCGTGACCGGCTCACCGGGCGCGGGCAAGAGCACCCTGGTCAGCCAGCTGGCCCGCGCCTACCGGAGCGCCGAGCGGAGGGTAGGCATCGTGGCGGTCGATCCGACCAGCCCCTTCTCGGGCGGGGCAATCCTGGGCGACCGGGTGCGCATGCGCGATCTGTTCACCGACCCGTCGGTGTTCGTGCGCAGCATGGCCAGCCGGGGGAACCTGGGCGGGCTGGCGCGGGCCACGGCCGACGTGGTCAAGGTACTGGATGCCACCGGCTTCGACCCGATCCTCATCGAGACCGTGGGAACCGGCCAGGCCGAGCTCGACATCGCCCAGCTGGCACACACCGTGGTCGTCGTGGTCGCGCCGGGCATGGGGGACGACATCCAGGCCATCAAAGCCGGCATCCTCGAGATTGCGGACGTCCTGGTCGTCAACAAGTCGGACTGCACGGACGCGGAGCGCACCGCAGCCGCCTTGGAGATGATGCTCGAGCTGGGCAGCGGCCACGGGGCGCGCCGGAGCGCCCTCTCCAGCGATTTCATGCGGGTAGCCGCCGACGATGCTTCACAGAGCGCGGCGGCCGCGACTGACCACTGGCACCCCCTGCTGGTTAAGACGTGCGCCCTGGTGGGAGAGGGCATCGCCGAGCTGGTGGAGGCGATCGCCCATCACCGGCAGTACCTCGAGACGACTCAAGAGCTCGGCCTCCGCGACCTGACCCGGCTGGTGAACGAGCTGGAGCGCATCGTGCGCGATGATCTCATGAAAGCCTTGTTGAACGGAATTGATCAGGTCAGCCTGTCGGACCTGGTGGCGCGCGTGGTCGCCCGCGAGATTGATCCACAAACGGCCGCTCGCCAGTTGATCGGTTGATGACACCCCCGAGCCGGCGTTGTGGAGACAGCGATCTATGACCAGCACCATCGACCAAAGGAACTCAGACGAGCCGATGTACGGCGAGCTGGCACTGCTGAGCGGCACCGCCAACCGTCCCCTGGCAGAAGCGGTCAGCCGGCGCCTGAACGTGCCCCTGATCGGGGCGGACGTGTTCAAGTTTCCCAACCAAAACATCTTCTGCCGGCTGCACACCAGCGTGCGCAGCAAGGATGTGTTCGTCTTCCAGCCGACCTGCGTCACCGAGCACGAGGACGGCAGCGTGGCCTCGGTCAACGACAACCTGATGGAACTCTTGATTATGATCGACACCCTGCGGCGCGACTCGGCGGGGCGCATCACCGCGGTGGTGCCCTATTATGGCTACGGCCGCACCGACAAGAAGGACCAACCCCGGGTGCCGATCACCGCCCGCCTGATCGCCGACCTCATCTCGGTGGCCGGTGCCAGCCGCTTCCTGACGATCGACCTGCACGCCGGGCAGATCCAGGGGTTCTTCACCATCCCGGTGGACGAGCTGACCGCCTTCTACACGATCAGCCGCTACTTCCGGTTGAAGGAAATCCCCGATGCAGTGGTGATCGCGGCCGACATCGGCAGCACCAAGAAGGCCCGCAACCTGGCCGAGGTGCTGCACGTCCCGCTGGCGATCATCGAAAAACGGCGCATCCAGCGGGCGGATGGCAGCCAATCCCGCGCCCTGAATATCATCGGCGAAGTGGAAGGGAAGAACGTGATCATCTTCGACGACGAGATCGACACCGCCGGCACGGTGACTCAGGCCATCGTGTTCCTGAAGGCGGCCGGTGCCAATCGAGTGTACGTGGGTTCGACTCACGCCGTCTTTTCCGACCCGGCTGCCGAGCGGCTGAGCGCGCTGCCGATTGAGGAAATCGTCATCACCGATACCATCCCCCTGCCTCCTCGCAAACACCTGCCGAACATCACCATCCTGTCCATGGACAAGCTGCTGGCCGACGTGATCAACAGCATTCACCGCGGCACGTCGGTGGGCGCGCTCTTCGGCGAGTGACGCGTCTGTTTCACCGCCGAGACGCAGAGAGCGCAGAGAATTCTATAGGAATCTCGGCGAACTCTGCGTCTCGGCGGTGAACTGATCCGCCACACGGGGTTGCCCGCGGCCATCCACGAATGATTCACGAATACACGAATGGGGTACACCCGGAATTCGCGTCTTTCGCGCCCCTTCGTGGCTTTCGTGTTCCAAACACCTCGCAGTATGCATCTCTGGCCAATTGAGGTATAATAGCACCAAACCAGTCTGGAAAAAGTGACGAACTATGGACTTAGGCTTAAGACGAAGAGCGGCAGTTCCTCAGGAAAACATCATCCTCGACGGCGAGGTTATCGGGCGGCTGCGTACAGATCTGGCCGACCTATTTGAAGTGACCGATCTGGCGGTGCCACGCCAGGCACGCCAGGGCATGGTGGTGTTTAGCGGCCGGTTCCTGGCCATCGATCCGGATCGCGCCTACGAGGTGCTGGCCGAGCGATGGGCGCGCCATGGGTACACGCCGCTGCTGCGCACCTTTGGGGGCAAGGCCCAGGTGATCGCCAATCCGGGTTTGGTCCAGGTGCGCCCCTCGCGAGCGTGGATCAACGCGGCCTTGTTCGCAGCGACCGTGCTGTCGGTGCTGTTCATCGGCGCTGCCAACGAAGGGGCGGATCCGCTTTCGGCACCCACGTCGATCGTGCTGGGGGTGCCATTTGCCTTCACCCTGCTGTTCATACTGGGTGCCCACGAATTCGGGCACTATTTTGCCGCCCGCCATCACCGGGTGGCAGTGACCCTGCCCTACTTCATCCCCATGCCGTTGAGCTTTGTGGGCACCTTCGGCGCCTTCATCCAGCTGCGTTCCCCGGTGCGCAATCGCAACCAGCTGTTCGACGTGGGCGTAGCCGGGCCATTGGCCGGCATGGTGGTGGCCATTCCGCTGCTAATCTACGGCCTGGCCATATCCCCGGTGGAGCGGCTGCCGCTCGGCGGCGGCTACATCATGGAAGGGAATTCGCTGCTCTACCTGGCCGCGAAATACCTCACTCACGGCATGATCTTGCCGGGCCACGGCCTGGACGTGATGTTGAATCCGATTGCCTTTGCCGCCTGGTTCGGGCTGCTGGTGACCGCCTTCAATCTGCTCCCGGTGGGGCAGCTGGACGGCGGCCACGTCGTTTTCGGCCTGTTGGGAGAGCGGGCCAGGACGGTGAGCATCGCCTTCGTCGTCATCCTGGTGGCCATGGGGATCATGCTCTGGCAGGGCTGGCTGACCTGGGCTGTGCTGGTCTTCCTGCTGGGCGTGGGGCACCCGCCGCCCCTGAACGACATTTCGCCGCTGGATGGCAGGCGCAAGCTGTTGGGAGCGCTGGTGCTGCTGCTGTTTGTGCTGGTGTTTGCGCCGATTCCGCTCACAATTGTGCCGTGACGGGGGCAGAACTGTCAGCGGATTACAGGAACGGATTGAACGGATTAATGTTCGGGACGGACCTGCGGGCATCGGTCAATCCGCCTTGTACGGTGGGTAATCCGTTCAATCTGTTCTCTTGATCCGTTGACAGCTCGTGTTGTACAACAAAGCCCGGAGGTCAACTTCCGGGCTGAGAGGGCGAAGCCCTGCGGTCTCCCCAGCACCGGCCTGAAGCGCCGGTGCTGGACATCCAGCCCCGCCGGTTCACGGCGGGGCGCTCCAAACTTCGTTCGGGTAGCCCGGCGCGTCGAGCGCCGGGCGGTGAAACTTTCGGGTGAGCCTGTGCACGGGCAATTCGTGAATTGCCCCTACACCCATAATCCGGGATACCTCACGCCTAATACGCCCGCGCGAAGATGGCCATCTGGCTGGCCGGCTGGCCGCAGACGATGCACGGGCCGCTGCCGCCGGGCTGGTCGAACGGGATGCAGCGGGTGGTGCCCTTGGTGTCTTCCTTGATCTTGTCCTCGCAGGCGAGCGCGCCGCACCACCAGGCTCGGGCAAACCCCTCGACGACCGCTTCCTGAAACGCCTGGTAGTCGGTGGGGGTGCGGGTGTTGGCCTCGCGGAATTCAGTGGCGCGGGTCAATAGATCCTGCTGTATGCGTGCCAGCAGGTCCGCCGTCGCCTCGGCCAGGCCGGCCATGGGCACCGTGGTCTTGCCGCCGCGGCCGGGTTGATCGCGCCGGGCCAGCACGACCTGCTGCCTGGCAACGTCCTTGGGGCCGATTTCGATACGCAGCGGCACCCCGCGCAGCTCCCACTCGTTGAACTTCCAGCCGGGCGAATACTCGTCGCGATCGTCCACTTTGAGTCGCAGGCCGTGCCCGGTCAGAGCGGACTGGACGGCCTGGGCCGCGCCCAACACGGCACTTTTCTCTTCGTCGCTCTTCCAGATCGGCACCACCACCACCTGGATGGGCGCCAGGCGCGGCGGCAGGATCAGCCCCTGGTCGTCGCCGTGCACCATGATGATGGCTCCCACCATGCGGGCGCTCAGGCCCCAGCTGGTGGTCCAGCACAGCTCCAGCTCGTTGGCGCGGTTCAGGTACTTGATGTCGAAGGCGCGGGCGAAGTTCTGGCCCAGGTTGTGCGAGGTGCCGGCCTGGAGCGCCTTCCGGTCGCCCATCATGGCTTCGATGCTGTACGATGCGTCGGCCCCGG
>Ga0315282_10014876_pt1 | contig 11542 bp, 8 predicted proteins | sample YL17G07_20_MG_FD_203693 | JGI IMG/M metagenome (GOLD analysis project Ga0315282, IMG submission 203693) | Sediment microbial communities from Yellowstone Lake, YNP, Wyoming, USA - YL17G07_20 | ecosystem: Environmental > Aquatic > Freshwater > Lake > Sediment | place: USA: Wyoming | collected...
AGTATTTTTACTACATTATAGCCGGCGGAGGGAAACGTGTCAAGAAAAAAAGAAGTGGTCAACTAATTATTTTTGCGGAAGAAAAAGTGATAGACGGTCAGCCGTCAGCCATCTTGACTTTTCCCGCTCAACCCTTTAATACTAGGAACCAGCTTTTCAGGAGGGGAAGATGGCGGACCGGGTGGCGATTGTAGGGGTCAGGCAATCGAGCTTCGAGCGGGAGAAGAAGTCCCAGCACATTACCGAGCTGGTTTATGAGGTCGTGAGTGGGCTGCTGGGCGAGTTGGGCATCACGCCCAAGGAGGTGGACACCATTGCCTCCTGCTCCCAGGACTTCATTGACGGCCGCACCATTTCCAACCGCACCATTCCCGAGGCCGAGGGCGCCTATCTCAAGAGCGAGGCCAAGGTGGCCGGCGACGGCACCATGGCCGTCTTCTTCGGGATGATGCGCATCCTCTCCGGCAAATACCGCACCTGCCTGGTGCTCGCCCACGCCAAGATGAGCGAGGGCGCGGCCAACGTGATCGCCAACGCCCAGTTCGATCCCCTGTTCCACCAGGCCCTGGGATTGGACGAGCTGAACGCCGGCGCGCTTCAGGCCCGCCGCTACTTGCACCGCTACAAGCTCGGCGAGTCGCTCCCGGCCGCGGCCGCGGCCAAGGCGCTCACCAACGCGAAGCAAAACCCGCTCGTCTTCCGGGGTCGGGAAACGACGATTGCGGAGGTGCTGGCTTCGCCCATGCTGGCCAGCCCGATCCACGAGCTGGAAGCTTTCGCCCCCGCTGACGGCTGCGCGGCCTTGCTCCTGGCCCACGAATCCGTCGTCGCCAAATTCACCGACCGCCCGGTCTGGATCACCGGCGCCGGCCACGCGGTGGACGCCTACTATCTTGGCGACCGCGAGCTTGCAGACGTGAAAGCACTCTCGACCGCGGCCAAGAAGGCTTACAAGATGGCCGGGATCAAAGACCCGAAGCAAGAGCTTGACCTGGTGGAACTGAGCGACTTCTACTCATACCAGGAGCTGATGTGGATGGAAGGCTTGGGCCTGGTCGGCCGGGGCAAGGCCGGTGAAATGCTGACCTCCGGCAAAACCGCGCTCGAGGGCGAGCTCCCGGTCAATCCTTCCGGCGGCGTGCTCGGCGGCAATCCACTGTGCGTGGCCGGGCTAACGCGGGTGATTGAATGTTTCAAACAAATCCGAGGCGAAGCCGGGCCGCACCAGATCGCCAGGCCGGTCAAGACCGCGGCGGCCCAGGGCTGCTACGGACCCGCCGGCCAGAGCCAGTGCGTGGTGGTACTTGGCGCCAACGCCTCTTGAGAAACGTAAAACTTATTGGCATGACAGAAATTTATTCTGCTCACCTTAACCCACCCTTGCAGACAAGGGTGGGCTACAGAATCAAATATGATTTTGAAATTTGTAGCCCATCTTTCCCGTCTTCGGGAAGGGTGGGGTAATGTCAACAAATGATGCGAGCAGCCGCAGTACGGCGCCCGACCTGGCCGCGGCCTTGTTCGGCGCCGATTCACGCTCGGAGCTGACCGGCCGCTGGATTGTATTCTTCATTACGCTTTGCCTGGCACTCGCCGTCCTGCTGCTCATCCGTCGGCCCGACGCCTTGTTGAATCCTCAGTTCTGGGCCGAGGACGGCAATCTCCTCTTTTACCAGCAATTCTACGGCGAGGCTTCCCTGCTCAAACCTTACGCGGGCTATCTCATTGTGCTCCTGCGCGCGGTGGCGAAGCTGGCGGACTTTCCCCCGGTCCGGTATGCACCTTTGATTTACAACCTCGCGGCCCTGGTCCTGGCCTCGATCTGCACGGCCTGGTTCGCGCTCCCCTGCTTCCGCCATCTCATTCGCGATGACAAGCTCCGCGTCCTGGCCTGCCTTCTGATCGCGCTCATGCCCTCGGTCGGGACCGTGCTGCTCAACCTGACCAACCTCCAGTGGTATCTCCACCTCTGGTGCTGCCTGCTCTGCCTGCAACCCCTTCCCCACGGCAAAGGCCGATTCATCCTCTTCAGCGTTTATCTGTTCTTCCTCTTCTCCTCCACCCTCACCGTCATCCTCCTGCCCCTCTGGCTCCTGCGCGCGCTGCTGCTGCGCCAGGATCGGATCCCGAGCCTCGCCCTCAGCCTCATCCACCTGGTCTATGCATTATTGATTAAAGGATGGCTCCCACCCCCTCCCGCAAGCCCCGGCCCCACCCTGGCCCTCGGCGCCTTGGGATCAACCCTCAAGCTCTTGATTACCCGGGTCGGCCTGATGAGTATCCTGGGCCCGAAAGTCCTGGAGCACCTTCCCCACACCCGCCTCACCTTTCTCCTTGCCGGAATCGCTTTGCTGGTCTTGTTCGCCCTCTGGGTCTGGCGATCGCGCTCCCAGCCCCGGTCCCTGATCCAGACCGCGGTCTTCGCTTACCTGATTTTCAGTTCCGTAATTCTGCTGGTTATCATCCGGACCCCGCGCCCGCCGGAAGACCTCTACTTCACCGTCGGCGGCGCGCGCTATTTTTTTCTCGCCACCGCGCTCTTTTATATCGGGCTGCTCAATATCCTGGATAAGCTTCGCTCGAATCGGTGGATCAAATACGGGGCTTGGGGGGTTTTCGTGGCGCTCGGCTTCTCGGTCGCAAAGAATATCTTCTTCGTTCAATCGTTTGAGGATTTGCAGTGGCCGCGCTGGGCCGAGGGCTTCGAGCAGGCCCGCTTAAGCCGCGCCCGCTTCCCCCTGGACGTGCCCATCAACCCCCGCCCCTGGGTGATCCCCGGCTCGGGTCAGCTTCCGCCGGATACCCTCTCCCTGGCCGCTCCCGCCGGGCCGTCTTCAAGCCGGGACATGGAAGGCGCGGGCCGAGATTGGCGAAGCGTCGGGGACCATGCAGTTTTGAATTTTGCGCTCGGCGAGAAGAAATATGTTTATGCCCTCCGCCTGCGCTACGCTTTAGGCAACCGAGGGACCGCGACCTGCAACGCCCAGCTCGCCTGGCGCTCGGCCCCGGACCAGCCTTTCCGGCACGACGCCGATCTCCAGCTCCTGCCGGCCACCGGCGCGGAGGCAGTCGGCCAAACGATCTGGATCCTGGATGGGCTGAAAGAATTTCAGATCGGGTTCAAGCAGAGCGGCTGTGAAATGGAGTTATCGGAAATCACCCTGATGGTTTCGCCCCATGCCCTGCGTTAGCCCGACCGGGGCATACAGGAAAGTATAGCAGGTTCACCGCGCCCGGTAGTCCACCGTCATTTCCCGGGAGCGCAGGATCTTTTCCAGGTCGAGGTAGATGAGCAAGCTCTTTTTCGCCTCGCCCTCGGCCGGCGCGGTTTCCTGGAAGTAGCCCTTGACAAACTCGGTCCGCATCTGGGTCGAGCCCGGGGCCGGCGGCTGCAGCCCGGCCTGGGGCCGGAGCGTAATCTCCGCCACTTCCTCGGTTACGACGGCCGTCGCGATCTCGCCTACCTCCACCACCAGCAGCCGGGCCTTCTCGCCGAGCGGATCCTCCTTGAGCCCGAACAGCCGGCGCAGGTCCACCACCGAGGTGATCCGGCCGCGCAGGTTGATCACGCCCAGCACGTGCGCCGGCACCTGCGGGACCCGGACGATCCCCGGCACCTTGATGATGCTCTTGCACAGGACGGCGTCCACCGCGTAAAACTCGCCGGCCAGCCAGAAGGTTACCACCTGCAACTGGGCCTCCTGCGCCTCCTCGGCTCCCTCGCTCAGGCCCTTCCAATACTCCTCCTTCATCTGCTCCAGGATCTTCTGGGTATCGTACCCTAAAAGCTTGCTTTGCTCGGCCATGGTCTCACTCCAATCCCAAAACGTTTTCCACGATCGCCAAAATTTTCTTCTCCGTAAACGGCTTCTCGATGTAAAGGTCCGCGCCTTCGCGAAAACCTTCGCCGTGATCCGTTCGCAGCTCCTTCACCGTCAGCATCACCACCGGGATGCTGCGGGTCTGGTCGTCGCGCTTCAGCCGCCGGCACACCTCGTAGCCGTCCATCCGGGGCATCAGCAGATCGAGCAAGATCAGGTCCGGCCGCGCATCCTGGACCCGCACCAGCCCCTCGTAACCGTCTTGGGCCAGGATCACCCGGAAACCGTTCGCGGTCAGGATATCCTCCAGGATCTCCCGCACCGTGGGGCTGTCGTCCACCACCAAAACCGTCCCCCGCACCTCGGTCTTGTCCGCCCGCCGGAGCGCGGTAGTTACCGCCAGGAGCGCCCGCGGCTCGAAGGTCTCTCTCAGCCAGCGCAGGTAAAAATCCAGCTGCGGCGTGTCGGTCAGAATCACGTTCACAAAATAGCGCAACTCCCGCAAGTACCGGACCAGGGCCAGGCAGGTTTTTCCGCCCCGGCCTTGACGGGTCTGCCGAAAGTCCGGGATGTTGCCCCGCACCAGCTCGCGGCAGGCGCGCTCGAACTCCGGGCCGGCAAACCACTCCGCGGCCAGCGCCGGGCCCTCCTGGCCGGCCATCCGGTCAAAGCTCCATACCGGCTCGCCCCGCATGTTATGCAATTCCAGATAACAGCCGCCCTCCAATTGCGGCACCAGAGAAAGCGCGATCTTCTCCAACTCCGCCCGATACTGGTGCTGAAAATCTTCCCACCCGATGTCCACCGTCGAGAGTTCCGGCTCGATCTGCCGCCGCAGCCGGAACACCCCATTGCGCCAGGAAATCAGGTGATAGGCCGATTCCTTGCCCCGCAGGCTCTTGGTGGCCGCATGAATCATGCGTCCGTCCTTAAAGTAAAAATGACCTTCCTCTCCGCCGTAGCGAATCCACAGATACGCGGACGATTTGGCCCGGCAAAGAGGCTCGATCAGCTCCAGCAGGCTCTCCTCTTCCAGCCGGCCCAGCAAGTCGCGGCCGTCTTTGGAAGTCACGGTCTTGACCATGACTAAAACCGCTCCTTTTTCGGCCGGCCCGACGCCTCCGCCTGCGCCACCAACTCCGCCACCCGGGCGATCACTTCCTGGGGCGCGAACGGCTTGGCGAGGTAAGCCTGGGTCCAGACGTTATAGGTGAAGGTCGTCTCCGGGTCTTTCTCCTTGAAGGTCAGGATGACCACCGGCACCCCGCCCAGGCGCGACTGGCTGCGCAGCCACTGCAGGAACCGGTAGGCATCCAGCCGGCTGTGCAGGAGGTCCAGGATCACGCACGCCGGCGGCGACGGCCCGCTCAACGCCCGGCGGGCTTCCTCCTCGTTCCCCGCAAATTCCGCCCCGAACCCGTGGCCGGCCAGGTTCAGCTTGAGCGTGTCCCGGATAAAGGGCTCTTCATCCAGGATCAAGACCCGCTTCGCCTGCTCCTCCGGACGCGTGGCCATGCTCAGGCCCGGGAGGTCCGCACCAGGCCCACCTGGCTGCGATGAATTTCACAGATCTGAATCAGCGCTTGCCGGCTCAAGCCCCCGCTGAATTTGAGCGAGGCGTTTTCCGGGTCGCGCTCCAGGATCGCCAGCGTGTTGCCGAATTCGCGCCGGGCATCGCGGGGCCGATCCAGGCGCTGGTGAAGGTTGGCCAGATTGAAGCGGGCCATGGCGAAATCCGGCTCGAGCAGCAGCACCCGCTGGTAATTCTCGACCGCGGCTTCCAGGAGCTCGCTCTTCTCGTCCAGGAGCGCCAGCAAAAAGTACAGTTCCGGCAAAAGATCGTCCAAGCTCCGCGCCCGCTCGCAATGTTCCCGCGAGGCTTGCTCGGCGCCCTGGTTCGCATACAAGAGCCCCAGGCCCAGATGCGCCCGCGCCGAACGCGGGTAAAGCTTCAGCATCTCTTCAAATCGCTCCCGCGCCGCCTCGAATTGCTCCGCGGCGAAAGCTTTCATCCCCTCTTTCCAGAGGCCGCTTTCATCCGGGATGGGCGCCGGAACCGGAGGCGGGGAAACCTCCGCGCCGGCCGGCGGCGCCGGAGCCGGCGCCGCGGGGAAAGGCTGGCTGCCCAGGGCTTCCAGCAGGTCTTCCCGCTCGAGCGGCCGATGCAAGTGGGGCAGGTTCTTGACCTGGGGATGCTGCGGCTCTTTCGCTTTGGTATAAAAAAACGTCTCCGGCGTATGCACGCTCGAGAAGTCCTCGCTGATCCGGAACAGCGTCTCCGAATAGCCCAGGACCAGGTAGCCATCGTCCGCCAGGATCTCCTGCAGCCGGCGCACCACCCGCTGGATCCCTTCCTGCCGGAAATAGATCAGCACGTTCCGGCAAAAAATCAGGTCGAAAATTTCGCCCCAGGCCAGGGGCGAGTAGTCTTCTTCGGAAAGGTTGAAATGGAGGAATTCCACGTGCCGGCGCAATTCCGGGCCCACCCGCAGCCGCGGGCCTTCCGCCTTAAAATATTTCCGCACCTCTTCGGCCGGCACCAGCCGCAGCTTGCGCTCCGAATACAATCCGGCCGCGGCGCGCTCGAGAAAGTCGCGGTTGAGATCGCAGGCTTGAACCTGAAAATCCCAGGTCTGGGGCGCCGGCGCAATCCGGTAAAAACTCATCACCAGGGAGTAGGCTTCCTCGCCGGTGGCGCACCCGGCCGAGAGCACCCGCAGCCGGCGGCTCGTGCCGGCGCGGGCTTCAATCAGTCTGGGGAGAATGTAGTGCTCGAGCGCCGCGAACTGGTCCGGCGTCCGAAAGAACTGGGTCTCGCCCACGGTCAGCGAGAGCACCAGCTTGTTCAGCTCCTCCCGGCCCTCCCGGTGCACGGTCAGAAAATGGTAGTATTCTTCGAACGAGCCGTGGCCCAAGGCGATCATGCGGCCGGCCACCGCCCGCTCGAGCTCATGAAGCCGGCGGGCGTCAAACCACAGCCCGCAGGATTCCATGAGGAACTCTTGAAACTGCTCGGCCTCATCCGGGCTCATCCGCATCTGATGGATCGTGGTCACCGGCTGCCCTTCAATTCCGAATTTCTAATTCTACCACGTCATCGCAAAAATTCAACGAAGTCCAATGGTAGGAAAACCCCGCCGGCCCGAGAGATTGCCGCGCTATTTTCGCTTGGACCGGAACAGCACCCGCACCGGCGTGCCGGTGAAATCGAAAGCATCGCGCAAGGAATTCTGCAGGTAGCGCTCGTAGGAAAAATGGATGGCCTGGGGCCGGTTGACAAAAAAAGTGAAGGTCGGCGGCCGCACCGCGGTCTGGGTGAGATAGTTGATCTTGATCGGTTTGCCCCCCGGCGAGGGCGGCGGATTGTGAGCGAGAATTTTTTCGAGCACGCGGTTGAGCTCGGAGGTCGGGAGGCGGAGGTTGTAGGCTTCGAGCACCTGGTCCAGCGTGGGTATGATCCGGCCGCAGTGGAGCCCGGTCTTGGCCGCGACGCTGAGGACCGGCGCGTAAGTGACGTGCTTGAGCTTGGTCTGGATCTGGTCATCCAGCTCCGCCCGCCGTTTCTCGGGAGCCTCCACCAGGTCCCACTTGTTGAGCAGGATCAGGAAGGCCCGGCCCCGCTCGTGGGCTAACCCCGCGATCTTGGCCTCCTGCTCCGCGATCCCTTCGAGGGCGTCCACCACCATCACCGCAGCATGGCAGCGCTCGATGCTTTTCAGCGCCATCACCACCGAAAGCTTCTCCAGCTTGGCGCTCACCCGGCTCTTCTTGCGAATCCCGGCCGTATCCACGAACAGGTAGCGCCGTCCCTGGAAGATCACCTCGCTGTCCACCGCGTCGCGGGTCGTGCCCGGCTCCGGATGCACCAAGTGCCGCTCTTCGCCCAGCAGGCAATTGAGCAGGGTGGACTTGCCCGTATTGGGCCGGCCGATCAAGGCGATCCGCCAGAAGGCTTCATCTTCTTCCTCGACACTGCCGGCTCCCGGCAGCACCGCCTGGATCGCGTCCAGCAGCTCGTCCACCCTGCGGCCGTGCTCGGCCGAAACCGGGTAGAGCCGGTCCACCCCCAGCCGGTAAAAGTCCGAGACCCCCGCCTCCTGCCGCTCCGTGTCCACCTTGTTCACCGCCACGAACACGAGCTTCTGCCGCCGGCGGAGCAGCTCCAGCACCAGCTCATCGGCCGGGTGCAGCCCGGCCCGGCCCTCGACGAGCAGGATCACGGCGTCCGCCTCGGCGATGGCATACTCGGTCTGCAGCCGCATCGCCGCGAACACGTCGCCGCCGCTCACCGGCTCGAACCCGCCTGTATCCACAACTGCATAGGTCTGGCCGTTCCAATCCATCCGGCCGTAGATCCGGTCACGGGTCACGCCGGGGGCGTCGTCCACCAGGGCCGCGCGCCGGCCGACCAGCCGGTTGAACAAGGTTGACTTGCCCACGTTGGGCCGACCCACAATCGCGAGCAGCGGGATATGCTTGCGCGCCGACATCGGAACCAGGCCAGACTAAGAGAACGGGCCGGGGTTGTCAAGGCCGAGATCCGATTTACAGCCGCGCCGGCCTTTGCTATGCTGGCCGCGAATGATGAGGAGTTGAACATGGGTAAAGTTCTTTTAACTTTGTCGGCGGCCGCGCTGGTGCTTGCCGCTGGAAGCAATGCCGGCCAGGACCAACCTGCCCGCATCGAGCGGGAGAGCTTCCGCCAGCCGGCCAAGATTTATCGGCCCTGGGTCCGCTGGTGGTGGCCGGGCAATGACGTGACCGCGGAGGAACTGCGCCGCGAGATCGGAAAGATGGACGAGGCCGGAATCGGCGGCGCCGAGATCCAGGCCTTCCTCATGGGACTCAATCCCAAGGCCCCGGCCGAAGTGCAGGACCGCGTCAAGGGTTTTATGACGCCCTCGTTTTACGAGCACGTGCGGGCCGCGCTGGAAGAAGCCGAGCGGCACGGAATGCAGCTCGACCTGACCCTTGGCTCGGGCTGGCCCCAGGGCGGACCCCACATCAGCAAAGAGCTCTCCGGCCACACCCTTCTCTGGAACGAGAAAGACCTCGAGGGGCCTCGGAAAATTCGGCTCCGGGTGCCGCCCCCGAAAAAACCCTTCATTTACCTGGTGGCCAAGATCGGCGACCTGATCCACTACCATCTCGCCACTTATTTTGCCGAGGACTTCAAGCCCATCGCCGCGGTCGCGGCCAAGCCCATCGGCAACTCCAAGCACTCGCGCAAGCCCTGGAACACTCACGATACCGTCCAGCTCGATTTCGCCTCGCTCGCGAACCTCAGCGACCGTCTGACCGCCGACGGCTTCCTGGACTGGGACGCGCCGCCCGGCCGCTGGAAGATCATCTTCTTCTATGCGGGCCCGATCGGCGATTCGCCCATGCTCATCGCCACCCCGGAGCCGGGCCTGGTGCTGGACCATCTCAAAGCCGCGGCCATGCAGACTCACCTCGCCGCGGTGCTGGGGCCCGGCGAGAAACTGCTCTCGCCTTACTACGGCAAAACCCTGCGCGGCTATTTCACCGACAGCCTCGAGATCAAAGCCGAGCAGCTCTGGACCGATGATTTCCTCCCGGAGTTCGAGGCCCGCCGCGGCTACGACCTCGCCCCCTATCTCCCCGCGGTGCCGGTGCCCATGAAGAACAACATGATCGGGCACCTCGGCTTCTACCTCCAGCCCGAGTTCGACTTTCCCTCCGGCGAGGGCGAGCGCATCCGTTACGACGTGGACCGCACCGTGGCCGAGCTTTTCCAGGAGCGCTTTATCGCCGAGCTTGGCCGCTATGCAGAAGCGCATAGGCTCCTCTCCCGGGTCCAGGCCCACGGCATGCAGGCCGACCTGCTCCGGAACTACGGCGCCGCGGACATCCCCGAGACCGAACAGCTCTACGCCGGCGGCAACACCGACTTCCTCAAGCTCGCCTCCTCGGCCGGCCACCTCTACGGCCGGAACCTCGTCACCTCCGAGTCCATGGTCTGGAACTCGCGCGATTATATGACCACTCCCCTCAAGATCAAGGCCGCGGCCGACAAGCTCTTCGCCGCCGGCATCAACGGCGTGGTCTATCACGGCTTCTCCTATACCTATCAGCAACCCGGTTTCGGCGAGCAGGGTTGGGCGCCTTTCAGCTCGCCCTTCATGGCCCTGGGCGGCTTTTCTTCCAACCTCAACGAAACCGACCCGTTCTGGAAGTTTCTTCCAATTCTGAATAGCTATATCGCCCGCGTGCAGTATGTCCTGCGGCAGGGCGAGGCGGTAACCGACGCAGCGCTCTATTACCCGCTCTTCGGCTACCCCCAGCGAACCCTGGTCCACGAGGAGCTGACCGGGGGCTTGCTCGATGACGCCGACGCGCCCCTGCAATACCCGGGCTTGATCTCTTTCACTCAACGACCCGGCAAGCTCTGGCCCGAGCACGAATGGGTCATCCAGAACGCGGAAATCGCCAACCTGCTCACGGCGAACGGCTACAACTACGACCACGTGAATGAAGATTGTCTGCTCAAGGCCACCGTGGAAAACGGCGTGCTCCACATCGGCCAGGCCCGCTATCGCGTGCTTATTTTCAATCGCATCCAGCGCCTGCCCCTGCCGGTGGTGAAGAAGCTCCTGGAGCTATCCCAGGCCGGCGCCGCTATTGTCTTTGTAGATCATTTGCCCAGCGGCCAGCCCGGGTTCAAGGACTATCAACAAAACGACGCCGAGATCCAGGCTATGCTCAACCGCATAAGCGCGAACTCCAGGCGAGCGATCCAGGCCGGCCGCAGCGACCTAGTCACCCGAATGAGCCGCGACCTCGGCCTCGCGCCGGACGTGAGCTTCGATCAGCCCCAGCCCAACCTCGATTACATCCACCGCCGCACCTCAGGAGGCGACTATTTCTTCCTCCGCAACGCGGGCAAAAATCCTTTGTCGGCCAAAGTCTCTTTCCCCTGCCCTGATCGAGCGCCGGAAATCTGGGACCCCTGGACCGGCGAAGTCAAACCCGCGGCAGACTATACCATCGAGAATGGCAGAGTGGTCATGGACCTCCAATTCTCTTCCCACGGCTCGCTGTTGCTCGGCTTTGACCGGCCGACCGTCCCTCTCAGGGCCACCGGTTTGAAACCGGTGACACTATCCTCTCCGATCAGCATTTCCGCCTGGCATCTCGAAACCGCGCTCCATGATGCAAATGGGAAAAGCAAACCCATCGTCATGGAGCTGCCTCAACTCCGCGACTGGCGCGAGATTGCAGATCTGAAAGGCTGCTCGACCCCTGGCCGCTATACCGCGGAGATCAATTTGGAGGAAAAGATTTTCCCGCCCGGCGCTCGCCTCATGCTGGACCTGGGCGAGGTGCGGGACGCGGCCGAGGTCGCGATCAACGGCCAACCGGCCGGGACTTTGCTGGTGCCGCCGTATGCCTGCGACGCCACGGCTCTGTTCAAGCCGGGCAAGAACACCATCGAGGTTTTAGTCACGCCCACTCTCTACAATCAACTGCTCCGCTTCGGCAACTCGGGCGACAAGCGTTACAAACAGTTCAAAGGCCGCACCAACCTGATGCCTTCCGGCCTGATCGGGCCGGTTACCATCCAACCTGTCCCTTGAACTTGAACCTGAACGAAGTGGCAGCCGCGACCGCTCTTCGGTCGCGGGTGGCAGGGGCACGGCTTGCCGAGCCCCTGCTTTTTCTCACTTGGCTCGATCGAGGCGCGAATCCAATCGCGCCCT
>Ga0315282_10014878_pt1 | contig 11541 bp, 12 predicted proteins | sample YL17G07_20_MG_FD_203693 | JGI IMG/M metagenome (GOLD analysis project Ga0315282, IMG submission 203693) | Sediment microbial communities from Yellowstone Lake, YNP, Wyoming, USA - YL17G07_20 | ecosystem: Environmental > Aquatic > Freshwater > Lake > Sediment | place: USA: Wyoming | collected...
GGCAATCTTAAGCGGTTCCGATTTGGCTTCCTCGATTGACCTTAACGTTGCTTCCACATCTAAAACGAAAATTGGCGTGACAGGGAAGACTTGGGCAACATGCGCTAGGATGTGGTTGACGCCCTCTTGCTTCGTGCGATACGCATCAGATAATTCAGCTGTCATAGTTACTCCTACGCAGTCAAGCTTTACTGGGCCGCTTACCCTTTTCTTGAGTCTAGAAAGTACAGTGCTGAGCTTTTCTGGGTCTTTCCATATTGGAAAATACTCAATCGCAGTGTTGAGTTCTTTGATAAAGCCATTCTTAGTGCTTATGAAAGCGGCTTTGGTGTTAGCGCCTCCAATGTCCCAGCCAATTACATTTACCACGTCATTTACCTCTAATACGTAATGTTGAGAAGACGCTTTTTAGCTTCATTGAATCCAGACATTGCCTCCTTTAACGTGGCACGGTAGGATAAGACGAGCGCAGACGCTGTGCCGTTGCATGAAACAGGGAATGGCGGGGAGACAATCGCGTCCATCCCATAGGTTTCTTGTAAAGCTTCAGTTGTTGGCTTAGGAGTCTCTACTTTTGAAAAGAAGGCGTAACCCACGCTTTGATTATTCGCAGGAAGTTCACGCTTAAGAACCGCGTTAATCATGGCTTGAGCGGGATTAAAGCTGACAACTTTCCTCATTCCAACGTAGGATGTAGTTAATCTCGGGTTAACTTCTATCACTACAGGTTCCTTCTCTGTCAGAACTAAGTCAACGCCGATGTAGCCTCTGAGGCCTCGGAAAGACCTAACAGTGGCTTCTGCCGTCGCAAAAGCTTCGCGCTTGAGCAGACTGTTAAAAGGAACTAGTCCTCCGTTATAAGTTGAAATTGACTCTGACGTCATTAAAGAAACGTTTTGTTTGTTCAGGCTGATAGGTAACGCCTCGCTGCCTGTGGAGATTAAGCTAACGCTGACGGCGATGCCGCGAATTAACTCTTGAGCTATAAGATATTTGCTTGGTGATTCTCTGATTATCTTATCAACCGCACTAGCCACTTGATTCTCATTTCTAACAACACTCAATCCGCCACAGCCAACCCCATACACAGGCTTGAATATCAAAGGAAATTCTAACTTGCCACTGATAGCTCTCTTTATTTCTGCGACATCGTCCAGTGAATTAACAAGTATTGTCTCAGGCGTAGACAGCCTCAGTTTTTTCAGACGTTCATTGAGAACAGCTTTATCTGAGACTTTTCCGATGGCGCTAGCTCGGCAGTTCAACGAGGGCAAACCTGCTTGCTCTATGCTTGCCACGAGCGATTGTAACACTTGATTAGATTCTGGCGCAATTATGTAAGCGGCATCAGCATCAGCAGATTCAGAAATCTTTTGGATAGCCGCTTCAGCCTCTCTCGAAGAAGAAACGGGCATTATGCAATCAGCTTCTATAGGAGGGTTCAGCACTGCGAGTCGTGAGTCAAGCACGGTGGTCACGGAGTGCCCTGCGGCTTTAAAATCCGAAATTAATGTCCGCAGCATACCGAACCCTTCACTCAAGATGCCTAAGGGAATTGATTTATCGGCAAAGCCGCCTCCAGAAACATGTTCGTATATTAGAAGTTTCAAAGTCTCTTCTCACCAAAATCGTTGAAAAGGCTATTATCTTAAAGCTTTTGCTAAAATAGCTATACACGGGTTTTGTGCGATAGTTTTCTGTTAAAACGAAGCATTAGTATCATAAGTCGCAGCGATTTCGCTTAAATCCTTCACAAACGCCGTTACGTGTCGATTCTTTAAATGTGGCATCACAACAATTCTGACGCAGTCGAGACGTGGAACATAAGAGACAAACCAGCCGCGTTGCCGTAGCGTTCCTGCTAGTAGCTTCGAATTCGAGCAGCGGAACGCAACTATGTTCAGTGTTGGTTGAGTTACAAGTTTGAAGCCAAGTGATTCTAGTCCCGACGACAGAAGTTTGGTTAACTCGATGCAGTGCTTAACCTTGTTCCTAAATCCCTCACGACCCAAGGATTCAAACACCGCCCAAGTTGCCGCAACAGAAGCCCCACTCCTTGTTCCAACGAACGTGTATTGGAATTCGTCGGTTAAATAAGGCGTCTGCGTCTTAATGTGCTCCAGACATGCGCTATCCCGAAACAAAATCCCGCCTGCAGGAATCGTCGTCATTCCCATCTTGTGCGGGTCAACAGTTATGGACTTCACACCCTCTAATCGAAAATCAAACTCAGCGACATCGTCGCTGACGCCTTCTAGGAAAGGAATTATGAGACCGCCAAACGCTGCGTCCACATGCAAGTAGAGCCCATGCGTTAAGGCAATCTCGGAAAGCGTGGCAATCGGGTCAATCACACCCAACTCAGCTGTACCCGCAGTGCCTACTACAGCAATTGTGTTCTTGCTGAGGCATCGCTCGACTGATGAGGGGTCAACTCTGTAGGAACTATCTAAATCAGCTTGGACTGGTTTTATCCTCAGCAAATTGCATATTTTGTTGAAAGAGAAATGAGCGGATTCTGGAATTACGACTTCAGGGTTGCTGACGTTTGTCATGTTTCTCGCGGCTAAAAGTGCCAACAGATTGGCTTCTGTTCCGCCTGAGACGATGAACCCAACATTGTTTTTACCGTTTAGAAGTGCTGCCAATTTTGCGATAACTTCTTTTTCCAATCGGAGACTTCCTGGAAATAGTCCCGGATCGCCTAGGTTTGAGTTTAGGAATAGTTGATGAGCGATTTTCGCTGCAGGGTGAGGGGTTGTGCACATTGAACATAAAATTCTGCCGTTTTCGTACTTTAGGTCTTGTTCCTGAATTTTTCTCAGTTCTGACAATACTGCTTTTTTGCTCCGTCCTTTGGTTTGCATCGTCAAAACCTCTCTCAGATTTTGAATTCGGCTTGTTTCTCTATGCGCCTCACGACCTCAACGAGTTCTCTTACGGTTTCTCTGGTGATTCGGCCGTCAACTCTGTCGCCGTGGGTGCATGCGGCTCCTCTTAAGCCTACCACGTCGGCGCCTAAAGCGTAAACTGCAGGCAAGTCTTCTTTTTTTAAAGAACCCGCGAGTGCTGCTTTTAAACCGTGATCGTGTGCTGCATCGACAAAGCTTCTAAGCTGGTTGATTGTGAGGAAAGTGAAGAGGTTTTTGCCGTCTTTAACTGCTGTGTCGATCATTGCGATGTCAGCTTGAGCCTTGTGAGTTATGTCGGGTATCAGCATGGGATTTACTGATCCTACTCTACTTGCATCGGCGTATCCTGTGATAACCACCTTAATTGAAGAGTCAAAGTCTCTGACGGCCCTAGTGACGCTTCGTGTCAGGTACACAGCGTCTTCTTCCGTTTTTAGTCCGTAAAGCCCAGCTTTAATATAATCGACACCTGTCGTTGCAGCGCCTAGAGCAGCCAGCGACATTGCACCGGGAAGGTTTGGCACATCGCCTAATGTGCAGCTTACTTCGATGTTTTTGGGGGTGATTTCTCTGATTCGTTTTATTATCCATGGGAAGTTGGCGCCTAGTGCGCCTTCTTTTGGGTTTTTGACGTCTATGATGTCGGCGCCGCCCGCGATGGCTTCTGCCGCTTCTTTTTCGTCCTTTGGGCTTATGAGTAGCTTCAATTGGGGTCATATTGATGCGGAATTTCTTGACCTTTAAAGTTTTTGCTATCAACAGGTAGATCTGCAAGTGAGCTTTAGGTATGCCGTTTTAACTTTAGAAATGGCATCTTCTTCAAATCGTTTGGGCTGTCCCATTCCATGGCGATGAGCTTGTCAAAGTTCGCCATCTTTTGTGTGCGCATAGCCTACCCCTCCGGTCTATTATGTGATTCAAATAGATTTCAGCTCTCAGACTATTGTACTTGATCTAAAGGCAAAACATCATTCCAAAAAAGGCACCTGCGGATCTACTGATCAACTCTTATTGTGCTTAAGAGTTGGGAATTGGTAGCGGGTAAACTTTTTTACTGGTTTCCCACTACCACATTAGAAGGCGACAAAATGAAGGTCATTCCGGTTATGGACATTTTAAACGGCGTGGTTGTTCACGCTGTAAGGGGCAGAAGGAGCAAGTATCAGCCGCTTAAGAGTGTGCTGTGCGCGTCTGCGGATCCGTTGGACGTTGCTTTGACGTTTAAGGCGCTTGGCTTCGGCGAACTTTACGTGGCAGATTTAGATGCAATTACGGGCGAGCACGCAAATTTTTCGATTCTGAAGCAGATAGCGGATACAACTGGGCTCAGGCTGATGGTTGATGCTGGCATAGCGGATCTCGAAAGAGCAGAAAAAGCGCTGAGTAGCCATGTCTCAAAGATTATAATTGGAACAGAAACTCTGCCGAGCATCGGTTTTGTTGGAGAGGCGGTTAAATCTCTCGGAAGCGAGCGTGTTGTCGTTAGTCTCGACTTGAGGGGTGAGAAGGTGATTAGCGGGTTTGAACTTGGCAGGTTCAGAGATCCTGTTGCTCTTTTGCGTGAGTTTCAGGGAATGGGAGTTGACCAAATTATTGTGTTGGATTTAGTCAGAGTGGGCAGTGGAGAGGGAGTTAACATGCCAATTTTGAAAGAGGTGCTGAGGAATCTGAAGGTTAAAGTGTTTGTTGGTGGGGGAGTGCGGGATATTAAAGATTTGGTGGAATTAAGAAATATTGGAGTGTTCGGCGTGTTAGTTGCTACGGCTTTGCATTCGGGAAGAATCTCGTTGGAAGAACTAAGGCATGCTGGGTTGCTTTCATAAGCGGTGCTGGACAGGCGCTCGCGTAGTTTTGTTCGGTTTTTGAGAAAATGATTTGAAGAGTCAACGGAATTACAGATAATTTTATATGAAATCTAGAGTCAGTTATTTAGGGAAGGTTGAACTTTCAATTCCCTTTGTTTGGAATTTTTCCATGCACCAACACATGAATCGAAACCTGACTCACAGGTTTTCATAAGACTTTTTCAGTTGAACGCCATCCTTCTCATACGCAAGTCCCAGGAACCTGTATTCGATTCTGCTTTCAGATATTGCTCGCTTGATAGCATCTCGTAGCGTATGTTGCGTGTCATACTCCCTCAGCATTTGCTCAAGCACGTCCCGTTTCACGTCAGCAAACTTCAAGAGAGAAATAATGTCCACTCTGTCTTTCAACCCTTTTTCTGCATGCCACCTGTCCTGAGCAGCCTGAGCCTTCAGCAAAAGCAAGGCTTCAGGAATCGCCACCTTGAAACCCTCAATCACCGAATACAACTTCCGATCAAACATGTCCAAACAAGGAATCACTAACCTACTCGCAAAAGGCGTGTAAATATCAACTTCCACATCACTTATCAAAGCCTCAAATTTCATCAAGCGAACATTACGCTTCAACGCATAACCCTTCTGCGTCAACTCAGACTGGAGCTTGTAAAAGTTCTTTTGATCAATGTAGATATCTATGTCCCGACTCTTCAGCTTCCTATTCCATAAATATACTCCCCAACCGCCAATCAACACGAAATCCGCGAAACCCTTAAGCTCACCCAAAACGCGCCAAGACCTTTCAACAACTTCGTTCCGCAACATTCCAATCACACTCACCAAAGACTCAGACTCGGATACACCGAAGCAATATCACGCAGAAAAGGAGAAGCCTCAGGACCATCCGCTGAGTATATATCCACATAAACTTGCGGAATACAAACAACGCCCTTCTCGGAAGAGCGAACAAGATGCTCATCATCAACGCACAAGACAAACACGTTCGGATTCACCCTGCGAACTCTACTCTTCCTGAAACCAAACCACGACTCAAAACTCTCCATATCCGTCACATAAAAATACAAGCGGTCATACTCAGCAGGCCTCCGCCCAGAAACACTGAACCACCCAGAAAAACCAGTGGTCAGCACGTCCCCAGGAAGATCCTTCTCCACTTCTGCAACTGGATCAAGCCGAAACGACCGCCAAACATCCTTACCTAAATCACGCTCAGCAGCCCACAAATTCAAAAGCCTAGCAGGCGACAACACTCTAACACCGCTTCGCGTGGCTTCCACCGCCATAGCCACCTCAAGCTTCCTCACCGTCTTATTAACCAAACCAAGCGAAACCGCACACTCTGATGCAACATCTTCCTGACGCACCAACGAAACCTCACGTAGGCTACAGAGGAGCAGCTCACGATAAATCCTCTCAAACTTCCGCAATGTCAAATCCCTCATTCTCAACGAGTCAGTTTCACTTTTACAAAAAACGCATATATAAGATTTTCACCGAAAAGCGAAACGCAACACAGTCAACTTTCAGCGTTTGCGTTTCTTGAAGTACACCAACAGACCTGCACCCACTGCGGCAATTGTGGCTACAGAAGCAACAGCGACAAGTGCCGTTGGAAAAGCTTCAGGTTCAGCTACGGTGAAGGTTACAGTTTCTGAGGAGCCGACGTTCCCCACAGCGTCCCAAGCATAAACAGTCACATTATGAACTCCAACAGACAAGCCAGTCAACGTTGTGTTTCCAGCAACCGTTACATTATCTTGTCCATCTAAACAGTATTCAATTTGTGAAGTTGATTCATCTACATTGATATCTAACTGAATATCAGTAGCATCGTATGTTTTGTTTTCAGGAGAGAAAACCAAGACTCTTGGCGGAGAGGTGTCTATGGTGAACTGGACTGAGGAAAAATCTGAACTTAAGCCATAATACAAGTAAGTTATTTCAGCATAAACAGTTAAGTTATGCAAACCATCAGACAGGTTATCAATCTCTAAATTGTATGGAATAAATATTGTTTCAACACTGACAGGCAGAGATTCTTTACCACTAAAGATTGTAACGTTGTCTTTTCCATCCATTGAAAAGCAGACAGACGCATTTGTTGCTATAAGGTATCTATAGCTGACGGTAAAATTCAAGGGCGGGGAACTGACATTGAAGGTCATGTTCTGTGGAGAAATAATTGATATTTCTGGTTTGGTATAGCTTGTTATGTCAGAAACGGCAGTACTCACATTAGTTGCATGAGTATTAACAACCATAAAATCAACAGTTGCATGTGCAAAAACTTCGTATCTCTGTAAACTTGGATTTTCTGGAGTCCCTAGATACTGCCATCCATAGTAAACTGTAGCGTTATGAGTTCCTTCAGACAAAGTTGGCAACATTATACTAGCCAGCACTGTTGTACTCCACCAGTACCAATCGATGCCTCTTGGTACTACTGATTTGCCTATAAAGTCAGTTACGCTGTTAATGACTCCCCCATCTAAGCTAACTCCCACATTCCCAAATTGCCCAAAAGCTCCAGGTGCTTCTACCGCGAAAATTAGTTGAATTTGGTTTACATAGTTGCTTGAGTTTTTAGGAGAAAGAATTATGACATTACCTGATTGGTAGGAAAACACTACAGGACCTAGAGTATCAACGTTTGGCGGTTCTGGTTGCGCTTCTGCTACTAATGGAATTAAGAAAGAAAAGATGAAGATTGCTACTATGAGTGCTTTCTTCATTTCAGCATCAAAATTATATTAGTTTATTTCATGTTAAAAGGAGTTTTTGTCAAGGTTTCTTGACTAAACAAACCTGAAACGCCTGATTCTTAGTCAACATTTCTTTGCAAACGAAAAATTAGAGGTTTGAGATTCTTGTGGTATTCGGTAAAATTGGGCTGGTGTGTTGGTTGTAACCCGCCTTTTGTTTTTTGTGGCATTCGGCTAATCGGGCTACCCGCGCTTTAGGTAGATTCCTCATCAGCGTCTGTTTGCCCTTTCCACTTGCAGGACAGCCGTTTCACCGCTTCCACCCAGCATACTCAGCAACTTAATATGCATCATGGTCACGCGCTGAGTGGACGTTTCGTTTCTGCTCTGTAGCCAAGGCTCTCGCCTTGCCCCACTGAAGGGGCTGCAATTCTACCCGTGGGCGGAGTTTCCTCAAGCCCCAAACTGTGGGACTCGAAAGCCACACACCAACTCGCCAGCCCAATAAGCCAATGCGCAGCCGCAAGCAATAAGAATTTCCTATAACTTCTTAGAGACTATGAATAAACGTGTCATTCTATTGACAGGCACGCCCTGCGTCGGAAAAACCACCATCGCACGCCAACTCAGCAAGAAACTAGACGCGCTGTACATTAACCTAACCGAACTCGCCGAAAAAGAAAATCTAACCCTCGGCCAAGACAAAAAAAGAAAAACCACCATAATCGACGAAAACAAAATGTGCAGAAAAATACGCGCAACAATAGACACGACCGAAAAAAGCAACATCGTCATCGACGGCCACTACGCTGCCGCAGTCGTCCCAAAAAGCCACGTGACTCGCATCTTCGTTCTCAGACGCAACCCCGTGGAACTCTGCACATTCATGGAGAAATGCGGCTTTCAAGGACCTAAGCTGTGGGAAAACTTGGCCTCCGAAATCCTGGACGTGTGCCTCGTCGAAGCCTTAAGCGAGCACGAAAAAGAAAAGGTATGCGAACTGGACGTTACCGGCAAAACAGTGGAAAACGTCGTAACCGAAATTTTGGCCGTTCTAGACAGTCGCAAAAAGTGCCGCGTGGGCTGCGTAGACTGGCTGGGCATGCTTGAAACGCAAGGCGTACTGGACGAGTACTTGAAAGTCTAGGCCTTTACCTGAGGCTCATGGCTATCTTCTGCCTAGTCAAGAGCATAATCTTACGCCTATTCGAATAAGACTTCGCGTGATCGCTGAACTTCTCACCTATCATTATGGGGTTCGACAAGCCAACATCCTCAGAAGCCATGTCCAAACCAATAATAACGTTAACGCCTATTGTCCTGTTCCAATCGCGTATCCAAACGCCCTGCTCCACACGACTCTTCTGAACGATAAGGTCAAATTTCCGCGAAGTACCGGTGAAGCCCTCAAGAGTCGCATTCTCATGGCTCACCTTGTAACCCTCCTTCTTAAAATACCGTACTGCAAGCTCCATTAAACGCGACTTTGATGTTGCCCTTTCCTCGCTGCTCATCTCACTCACTCTTCCCTAAATGTTATCTAGTTGTTTGTGGAAAAGTCTTTCGGAAGAGGCACTCGCCTTTGGGACCAACGTTGATCGTTGTGTGCAGCCGCTGCGGCGGTCTATTGATGGCTACGAATGACCAGAAAACAAGAACCTGCCCCTACTGCGGCTCACGCGTAGATGTAAGAAAAGCCAAAAAAGTAGCCTCAGCAAAAAACGCCTTCGAAGCCTCAGACATCCTACGAGACCTAAAAAGCAAAAAGGGCTTCAACCGCTAAAAGCCAATTTGGTAACGTCAACCAACCTGCTTCAGCATCTGACAAACCTTGCACAAACCCCGAGACGCAGGTTCGCCACACTCAACGCACTCCTCAAAATCGTCTTTTTTGGCAATTTCGTCCAAAGCAGGCCGTATGCGCGCGACGGAATTAAAAATCGTAAATTTTGTCCCAGCATGCTTCTCTTCAATCCGATTGAGCATAACGCGGATGTCGTTCCTCAAGGCTTCTGAAGCGTACGGGCACGGCGTGCCTTGAAACTTGACCTGCTTAACATAAGCGTACAAGGCGCTCTCTTTCTCAGGAATTTCACAGAAGGGCTTAACCTTCTGCACGAACCTCGGATGCACCTCATCCGTAACAGGCTTCTCCTTAGCCAAACGCGAGACATCACCGTGGAAAATGTTCAAAAGAATCGTCTGAACCTCATCATCCAAAGTGTGCGCAGTGGCAATTTTGCTTGCGCCAACCGCCCGAGCAACCACGTTAAGCGCTCTCCGCCGCAAAACGCCGCAGTACGCACAAGCCGTCAACTCCCTCTCACCTTTCTGCCGCGCTCGCGAAACTATTTCATCCAACGTGAAACCATAAAGCTCCCTAAAAGAAACGACGCAATGGGCTACTCCCAACTTTTTACAGTTTGCCCTTGCGATTTCCAAGGCTTCATCTCTGTAACCCTTAATCCCTTCGTCAACCGTTATCGCCACAAGCGAAGCTTTAGGGTGAAGCCGCTCCATTTTGGCTAACACGCACAAGAGGTTTATGCTGTCCTTCCCGCCAGAAACCGCCACTGCTATTCTATCGTCAAAGCTTAACATTCCATACTTGGCGATGCTTGCCCTCACTTTCGCTTCGATGGATTCGGCGAAGCACTTTTTGCAGAGTCTTTCTCCAGAATACGGCCTATAAAAAAAGGCTTCTCTGCGTTTGCATGCAGTGCAGACGGTAGCGTTTGTGCGTATCAATTTCACGTCATTATCCTTGTGATTAGCGAATGACTAAATAAACCATACACCATAACTTTTGGGGAAGAGACGATTCTGATGGCCGCGAAGCCAGAGAAGCGCGCAGACTACAAAGAAGTAATCTACAACAGTGCACGCTGGACTTTACTGCGAGAATACCGAGAAAAGGCCACGCAAATAATGACTGCGCTGGAAAGCTTTCACCTGCAAGCACTGGCGCACGGAAGCATCGCCAGGGGCGACGTAAACAAAAAAAGCGACGTCGACATTTTCATCCCAGAGTCGCAATCCTCTTTTCTAGTAGAAACAGCATTGGAAAAAGCAGAAATGCCGATTAACGCGCGTTTGGTGGTTCAAGCCACGCCAACCTACGCCATGAAGGCATATATTGAGATAGACGCGAAGGCAAGCGTTTCCTTCCCCTTAATGCGCATGCGCAAGGTAGAACGTGAATTCTACAAGTTCGGCGGCGAAATAACCATCAATTATTTACAAAAGAGCGTGCGCGTGGCAGGAGTGGACAAACGACTCATGCTGATTGAACCTACAGAGAGAGGGCACACGGAAAGCAGCATCATCGGTTGTGAAGAACAAACGGCAAAAATTCTCGGGATATCAACTGAAACGGTTCTAGACCGCGTCCACGCTCTTTTGAAGCGAGACGAGGTTGGCAGAACAGGCGTCTTCATAAAAAAAGAGTTAGCTTCCGATGAAACCTTCGAGATGGCGCTGAAGAGACTTGCTGACGAAAACCCTGCGGTGCGCAGAAGACTGAAAGGGGTTGTTTAGACTTTAGGGCGCGCATCATTTTCGGGGTAGAAGATTAGACCTTTTTCTTCAAGCAACTTCTGAATTTTGTCGACAGCTTCGTAGACTTGCTCTTCCTTCTTTGCGCCCACGCACACTAGTTTTCCAGCGGAGAATACTAGGAAAACCACTTGAGGGTCGGCCATTCTGTAGACTGCTCCTGGAAACTGCTCGGGTTCATACATTATTCTGTCAAGCTTGTACACAAGGCTCTCTAAGTCGATTTCTCCGCCCAACGCGGCAGAAGCAACAATGTTCTGAATGGTGACTACTGGCTTTTCTTTTATCTGGATGCCTTGGCTTCTAAGTTCTTTAACTACTTTTTCCACGGCGCGCCGCGATTCCTTCTCTGACTTCGCTCCAGTGCAGACCATTTTGCCCGTTCCAAAAATCAAAGTGGCAGTTTTAGGTTTCTTCAAGCGGAAAACCAGCCCTGGAAACACGCTGGGGTTATACTCGGTGTGGGGGAACTTTTCAACTATTTTTTGCAAGTCTATCCTTTGATTTAGAGCTACTGAGGCAACTATGTTTTGGATGATGATTGAC
>Ga0315282_10014879_pt1 | contig 11541 bp, 7 predicted proteins | sample YL17G07_20_MG_FD_203693 | JGI IMG/M metagenome (GOLD analysis project Ga0315282, IMG submission 203693) | Sediment microbial communities from Yellowstone Lake, YNP, Wyoming, USA - YL17G07_20 | ecosystem: Environmental > Aquatic > Freshwater > Lake > Sediment | place: USA: Wyoming | collected...
TGAAAAATACTGGCAATTGGTGAATCATCATAGCAGCTCCGACAAAGCACCGTTCTTCAGACAATGGGGAATGTGTGAAGATATGACAACTTAACCACTTAAAGAAACAGAGCAATGATAACCTACTAGCCCAGAAGAAGTCAAGAAAAAAATTGAAAAAAAGTCGCCTCGGCCAAAAGGCGGAACGGTTAGAAACAGAGATAAGAAATGTCTTGAGCCCGCTTTACGTCTGTGGCATAAAGAGAGGAGATTACTTCGAGGGTCGGTGCGTGTTGTTTTCAAATTTGGATTGGTTTAAAATAAATGAGCTTGAAGCTGGTAACGCGCTTGTGGACGTAACCATTCATTATAGACTGAGTTGAAGGATAGGAGGATTCAATATGAAGGATAGCATGGAACGAGCAAAGAAGGTTCTAAAAGAATGGAAGGGTGACTCTTATACTTTTGGTGAAAACGTTCTCGATGCGACTGGGAAGTACGCCAAGAAATATGGCAAAAAAGCAGCCCTCGTTGTGACTGAGCTGGGGCAGGCCTGGATTGAGAAGCCTCTTGATCAGATTAAGAAGAGCCTCAAGGCGAACGGTGTCACCTTTGATCTGATCAATGGCGCCAGACCGAATGCCCCTAGGGAAGATGTGTACCGGATTAGTCTTCAGGTGGCTCGGTCAAAAGCGGATGTGATTGTGGGCTTTGGAGGCGGCAGTACGATCGACGCATCGAAAGCGGCTGCGGTGCTCAATACATATTCCTCGTCAGAAGCGATAGAGATCTTGGGTGCCAGTGTGGCCGAGGGTGACTCGATCGAGCCCTATTTTGGAACGGGAATCGTGACAAAGATCAGAGAGAAGACGGGTAGGGTGGTGATACCTGTCGTGGCCGTTCAGACCGCGGCCAGCTCAGGAGCTCACCTGACCAAGTATTCGAACATTACGGATCCGTTGACAGGACAGAAGAAACTGATTATCGATGAGGCCATCGTACCCCCTTCTTCTGTCTTCGATTTCAAGATGACGCTCGATGCACCAGCCGGCCTGACCGTGGACGGAGGTCTGGACGGCATCGCCCATGCCTGGGAGGTCTTCATGGGATCGAGCGGCCCCAGCTATGATAAGGTGAAAGAAGTCGCGCGGTTGTGCATGAAGCTCATCGTGTTTGGCCTCCAGAAGATCAAGAACGAAAAGCGGGATCTTGAAGGAAGGATCGCTCTTGGGTTAGGAACGGATCTGGGGGGATATTCGATCATGCTGGGAGGCACGAGCGGTCCCCATCTCGGAAGCTTCTCACTCATTGACATCCTCAGCCACGGAAGGGCGTGCGCGCTGCTCAACCCCTATTATACGGTCCTTTTCGCCCCGGTGGTTCAGGACCAGCTGAAGGTCGCGGGGTCGATCTTCAAGGAGGCGGGTTACATCAAGGAAGATGTTGAGAAACTGAAGGGAAGGGATCTAGGACTGGCCGTCGCAAAGGGGATGATCGCATTTTCCAAAGATCTGAGTTTCCCGGTAACTCTGAAGGAAGCAGGAGCGACACGGGCTCATCTCGATCGTATGCTGACAGCGGCCAAGAACCCTCAATTGAAGAGTAAACTTCAAAACATGCCGACTCCTATGGATGCAGAGAAGGGGGATGTGGATCGGCTCATGAAACCCGTTCTCGAGGCGGCCTTCTCCGGTGATCTGAGTCTCATTCCTTAGGGAAGACAGTAAGGAGTGAGGAGTAAGGGGCAAGGGGTCGGGAGTGAGGAACAAGAGACCTGGCTTCTGGTGGAAGTGAGAGATGAAACCTGAGATAAAGAAGAAGCTCAAGAAGGTCGATACGAAGGACTGGAAGAAAATCTCGGTAGAATTTGGGCAGAATCTTATTGAGATCGCTGTTCCTCCAGACTGCGCGGAACTGAGCATGAAGGCCGTCTCGCCACTCACTGATCCCGGAGCGCAGATCGAGAAGGTCCTTTCCAATCCCATTCACAGTCCAACACTTGAGGAGATCGTCAGAAGAAAGCCAAAGAAACCAGGAGAACTCACTGCCGCCATCACCGTTTCTGACATCACTCGTCCTGTCCCTTATAGGGGAGACCATGGAATTCTCACTCCTGTTCTGAGGCGGTTGGAAGCTTCAGGCATTCCCAAACAGAATATCAGGATCATTGTCGGAACGGGGACGCATCGGCCGAGCACCGCCGAAGAAAAGATCGAGATGCTTGGCGAACCTGTGGTTAAGGAATATCTCGTCGTAGACCACAAGTGCGAGGACGCCGATTCCCTCACCTACATCGGAAAGACACAAAGTGGAACCAAAGTGTTTCTCAACAGTCTCTTTCGCAGTTCAGATATCAAGATCGCTACGGGTCTGGTGGAAACCCACTTTATGGCCGGGGTTTCGGGAGGGAGAAAGGCAATTTGCCCAGGCTTGGTGGACAAGAGAACGATCGAAAAATTCCACAGCCCCCATTTTCTGGAATCCCCCTATTCGGACAATCTAATCCTGGAAGGGAATCCATGCCACCAGGAGGCCCTCGAGGTTGCCTTAACGGTTGGGATTGACTTTATCGTCAACGTGACGCTCGACAAAGACATGAGGATCACCGGCGTGTTTGCGGGAGATCTCGAGAAGGCTCACGTCGAAGCGTTTCATTTCATGAAAAGCTACACCGTCATCCCTGTCGAGCACGAGTACGACATAGTCCTGACGCACGGGGGGTATGTCGGACGGAACCATTATCAAACAGCGAAGGCGGCCTGCGGAGCGCTTGGGGCGATTAAGAACGGGGGAACTCTGATTATTGCGGCCGATAACCGAGATGCGGAACCGATCGGAGGGCCGGAGTACCGAAGTCTCATTCACCTTCTCAAACTTCAGGGAACAGATGGGTATGTCCAGATCATCAGCGATCCGGCATGGAAGTTCACAAAAGATCAGTGGGAACCGGAAGTGTGGGCGAGAGTGCTGAAAAAGGTGGGAGAGGAAAACCTGATCTACTGCACCCTCGAAATCTCGAGGGAAGATCATTGCCTTCTACCAGGGCAATGTGGTCTCGATTTTATAGGGAGGAAAAGAAAGAAACCTTCCCTTGATGGGGCAATGGAAATGGTCCAAAACGCCGTTCTATTGGCTGTCCATAAGTATCGTGAAAAGGGAATCGACCCCACCATGGCCTTCATTCGCGAAGGCCCCTACGCCGTCCCCATCAGGATGAACTGAAGTTCGGAGTTGGGAGTTCGGCGTTCGGGGACACGGACTTGAAATCCTAAAGACTGAAGGGATATAAGGTCACCTATCTTTTTTCTTGACGCCGTTGGTCTCTTGAAATTTTATCCGCCTACGCAGAAGACCACGGGCTCTGCCCGTGGATGAATGCGTGAGCGGTGTCTGTGCTAATTCTGAATCGAGGTATCACTGCTTCGGTGGATTTCGCCACTGGCGGATAACCCTCCGAAGCCTTGGCGCCTGCGCCCCGACCTTCCTACGCCCGCCGTAGCGGGCTTCGCGAAGGCGGGAGCGCTTTTGCGCCTAGGGGCGTAGGAGGGTATTCTTGTGGAAGTACCACGGGCTAAGCCCGTGGGGCTCCATCTTTTCGACACGAATTGTTTCTCGGTTTTAACTCCGAACGCCGAACTCCTAACTCCGAACTACTCTTCAAACGTAGCACCTGTGCTGGCCGACTGAACCAGTCTGGCATACCTCTTTAAGTAACCCTTCAGTTCCTTCTTGGGGGGTTTCCATTGGGAGAGCCGTTTTTTCAATTCCTCTTCCGTGATCAGGACATTCAATTTCTTTCCAGGGATGTCGATCTCGATAAGATCCCCCTCACGAACCGCTGCGATGGGGCCTCCCTCAGCAGCCTCGGGAGAGATATGACCGATGGCTGCACCTCGGCTTCCGCCGGAGAAGCGCCCATCCGTCAATAAAGCCACATCCTTGTCTCTCCCCACGCCAACGATGGCAGAGGTTGGGGCGAGCATCTCCCTCATCCCGGGCCCTCCCTTGGGGCCCTCATATCGAATGACGACCACGTCCCCCTTCTGAATCTTGCCATCGAGGATGGCCCTCAAAGCGTCTTCTTCAGCATCGAACACCCTCGCGGGGCCACGGTGCTTCAACATGGCATTATCCACGGCGGATCGCTTCACGACAGCTCCCTGAGGAGCGATGTTTCCAAAGAGAACAGCCAGGCCGCCTGTGGCATGATAGGCCCTTTCCAGAGGGTGGATGATTTCTGGGTTCATCACCTTCTTATTCTTCAGGTTCTCTCCCACCGTCTTCCCTGTGATGGTCCAGGCATCTGAATGAATCAGTTTGCCGCGACTCAGTTCTTGCATCAAAGCGGGGATTCCTCCGGCCGAATGAAGATCCTGGAGATGATGATGACCTCCGGGCGACATGGAACAGAGGTGGGGCGTCTTCTCGCTGATCTCATTGAACGTGTTGAGAGAGATTTCTATTCCTGCCTCCCGTGCAACCGCAGGGAGGTGGAGCGTCGTATTGGTCGATCCGCCAAAGGCCATATCCACTGTCACGGCGTTCTCAAACGCCTTCTTGGTAAGAATCTTTGAAGGTTTCAGGTCTTGTTTCACAAGTTCCATAACCTGCATTCCTGTTTCTTTGGCCAAGCGAATCCTCTCTGCATAGACAGCCGGGATCGTTCCGTTATAGGGAAGGGCAAGTCCCAGCACCTCAGAAAGGCAATTCATAGAGTTCGCGGTAAACATCCCCGCACAGGAGCCAGCCCCTGGGCAGGCACAAGCTTCCATCTCTTCGAGTTCGCCCAGTGTCATGGTTCCCGCTTTTACCCTGCCGACACATTCGAAGAGAGTGATGAGGTCGACTCCTTTGCCATAGACATCTCCCGTGAGCATAGGGCCACCGCTGATTAAGATGGAGGGGATGTCGAGACGGGCCATGGCCATCATCATTCCAGGAACGATCTTGTCACAGTTGGGAATTAGAACAAGACCATCGAAGGGATAGGCCTTTCCCATCGACTCAACGGAATCGGCAATCAACTCTCGGGAACTGAGGGAATACTTCATCCCTTCGTGGCCCATGACGATTCCATCGCATATTCCTATGGTGAAGAATTCGAGAGGTGTCCCTCCCGCAAGGCGAACACCGGCCTTGACAGCCTCGGAGATCTGATGGAGATGGAGGTGACCAGGAATCACCTCATTGGCAGAATTGGCAACTCCAATCATCGGCTGATCGATTTCTTTATCGGTCAACCCGAGGGCTTTGAAGAGAGAACGGTGAGGAGCCCTTTCGAGTCCTTTCTTCATCTGGTCCGAACGCATGGTCTTTCCTCCTTCGTTTTGTTACGGGCAAGTCGGCTGGATGCCCCGCGGGCAGGGAAGCCGACCTTGTAATCATATCTACATCTCCCGGAAGCCCCGCTCTGTGGGCGGGGACTTCGATATTTTGAACTTCTAACACAAGACTTCCTCGCAAACAAGCGAAGTTGCAGACTGGGCTTTTCGTTTCCTCCGGGGCATCTACAAGGGGTGGAGCTTGGAGGCGTATCTCGTATTGACAAAGACCATCAAAAAGTATAGTTTTACGGTTGTCACGTAGGATTGAAAGTCGAGGATTGACGATTCGGCACTATCGATGTCCTGATTTTTTTGCTCCTGGCCACTGATTTCTGTTTGAGAAAAGGGGTTAAGTAACTACTTGCTCCTTACTCCTCACGCCTTGCAGTTTTTGATACGCCTGGGTGGCGGAATTGGTAGACGCAAGGGACTTAAAATCCCTCGGTGGGTGACCACCGTGCCGGTTCAAGTCCGGCCCTAGGCACCAGAAACACGGAGGGGTTATCCCAAATTCGGATTACCCCTTTTACTGATATTTCAAGCCGCCGTTTTCCTGGCATTTCTATTTCCTTTTCGTTGCCCCCCTTTGCAAAGGGAAGCCACGCCCTAAAGGGCGTGGCTTCCCGGTAAGGGACTTTCCTCTTATATTGTGCCCCTTGACTCCGCCCTCAAGGGCGGCGCTTGCGGGGCACTTGCCGGCCAACATTCAAGTCTGAACCCAACGCCGTAGGGTTAAGGTTTCGGGGCTTCGACTTCGATCTCGACTCTACGGTTCGCAGCGCGCCCTTCCGAGGTCGTGTTGGGCATCAGAGGGGCTGCATCGCCCATTCCCATAGCCTTTATACGGGTCGGATGGATTCCTTTCCCAGCCAGATAGCTTTTAACGACATTCGCCCTGAAGGCAGAGAGGTTCCGGTTGTATTCGTTGCCGCCGAATGAATCGGTGTAGCCTTTGATGACGATGTTGAGATCCGTCTTCAGCAGCATATGCGCTGCCAGTTCATCGAGCTTGGCAAGATTCTCAGGAGGGAGTTCATTCGTATCGTATCCGAAGGCGATGACCCATTTGGAGCCTCCAGGAAAGCTGCCTGTCCCTGAGGTCTTGACGTTAGTGGGGCTCCCGGTTTCCTGGTTTTTCTCTTCCTGGCCGGTAGGTTTGGAGGCGATTTCTCTTGGAGGTTGCGCAGGGAGAACGGTTGGAGGAGAAGAATGACTCGGTTCCACCGTTTCGGCCATTTTTGATGCCGATCGAGCCTGGCTCCGATCGGTAGGGCCGAACAGACTCCCAATAGGTTTTCCAAGAAATCTGGAGGCAATGATGTAGCCGAAGAATACAATTAGAAGCACCAGGGAAAGCCATATAGCCGCTTTCGGGACACGGCGTATGCTGGGCCCCAATCTCCTGACTGCTTCTCTAAACGTTTGTTGCCTCGCCTCCCCCGGAAGCCTCAGGTCCTTCACGCACTCTCGGATGATCTTAGGGGGGATCGTTTGAAGTTCATCGGTGTAACCGATCAACAAAGCCCGGTCACAAACAATATTGATGAGCCGGGGATAACCCCTGGAAAACCGATAGATCTCTTTAAACGCCCTGTCGGTGAAAATCGCTCGTTGGGTGCCGGCCATATCGAGACGATAGTTCACGTATTCCACTGTTTCCTTCTCGTTCAGCGGCTCAATGTGATGCACGATGGTGATTCGTTGTCTCAGCGCTCGGCACTCAGATTGTGTGATCGTGTCGTTGAATTCGTCCTGGCCGATGAAGAAGATATTGAGCAGCTTTGTCTCCTGTCTCTCTATGTTTGAAAGAAGTCGTATCTCCTCAAGGGAGTCAAGAGATAGTTTTTGAGCCTCGTCAATGATCAACAATACCCCCTTTTGATCCTCATGGGCTTGGTGCAGGAAATTGCCGAAAGAGGTGATGAAATCAAATTTGGTCCTTACTTTTGCCTCCAACCCGAGTGAGTGCGCAACGAGCTTGAAGAAGTCGAGCTTATCGAGACGAGGATCCGTAACATTGATGACAAACGTGTCGGAGTCCAAGCTGTTCACGAGGGCATTGATCAGGGTTGTCTTCCCGGTCCCAACATCCCCCGTTAGGAGCAGAAACCCCTGGTTGTTGAGAACCCCGTACTTCAAAACGGCCAGGGCTTCCTTGTGCTTTTCTCCAAGCCAGAGGAACCTGGGATCGGAGCTTATTTGAAACGGCATGTGCTGGAGATGGTAATGAGAGAGGTACATGTCACCCGACCTGAGGCGTCCCCGCAGGGCCGATTTTATCCGAAAGTTCCAGGACGACCATTAATTCAGATATCGCCTGCCGAAAGGATCCTCTACTTCTTTTCACGTTTTTGCAAAAGCCAATCAATCACCAACCCGGGTTCAACCTCTTCCGTCTCTTTTCCCGGGGTCTCTTGGACCGAAGATCCCGCTGTGGGACCGGGGCTCTGACTCCTTGTTTCCCGTCCGTCTTCTAGAGGGGGTTTCTGCCCTTCATCGGGGCCTTTCTTTATATCTCGGGAGACCTTTTCTTCACGCAATAACTCAGGAATAGTCTTCCTTTGTGGCACGACGGAGCTTGCCGAACTTGCAGCCTTACTGCTTTCCCTTCTGGTGCCTGGAGCACTGATTTTGTTAGACGGCTTGGTCTCCGCTAACCCACTGGACGCTTTCCTCTGAGCAGAAGAATCTGGAACCTTGGCAGCCCCTTGCAGAAGAGGGGATTCACTTGAGGATGATGTTGCCGCGCCACCCACGCCTAGCTCTTTCGAGGGCTTCATCTCCACTTGGGTTGTGCTGCCTTCCTGTTTCACTTTTTCAATCGAAGCCTCGGATGTCCGATCCTGCTTGCCAAGGTAAAAAAGAAGAGCCAACCCCAGCAACACGACCCCCAGAGCGAAACCGCCCGCCCACAGGGACTTGCCTCTCGTCCACAGGAACCTGCCTCTCGCCAACAGGAACTTGTCCCTTGCCCCCAAAAATTTACCTCTCGCCCATCTTAGTGCGTCTTCTCTCACAACTTCCCCGAAGACCTGATCGCTTTTTTCCGCGGTGAGCTCGGCCCCGATCTTGTCCTCCAGGGCAGGCGAGTGTTCAGTCCCCGCCGCAATCAACGGAGGTCTCTCACCAGGCAAACGGAGCCGCTCCATACCTTGCTTAACGGCCTCCACTCGGACGCACCTTCCACCCTCCAAATACGTCATCAACAGGGCGAGATCACAAACGATGTTGATCAACCGGGGAATTCCTCCGGATTGAAGGAATATCTCGTGAATGGCTTCTGGGGTAAATATCTCTTTTTGGCCATTGGCCACCTTGAGGCGATGAGCAATGTATTGTTCCGTCTCCGTCCGCGTCAGCGGGGCCAGGTGATAGTTGATGGCCGTTCTCTGCCTCGATGCTCTGTTAGATTCCTCCAACAGAATATCATTGAATTCGTTCTGCCCCACGAAAACGATGTTGAACAGTCCCACACCCTTCTCTTCGAAGCTCGACAGCTGCATCAACTCCCCCAGGTGCTCCTGGCCCAGTTTCTGCGCCTCATCCACGATGAGAACGGCCTTCTTCCCCGTTGATAAGCAGCCGCGCAAAAAGGATTCGAAGCGATCTCGAAAAGATGCTTTGCTCGGGAAATCGCTGTCAATTCCATAGGCCGTCGAGATCAATCTGAGAAAATCCAGGATGTCAACATCAGGATAAGGGATCCTTGCCGCAACGAGTTGATCACTCAGGTCATTCACCAGCGCAATGGCTAGCGTTGTCTTCCCCGTACCGACATCACCCGTCAACACCACATACCCGTCGCCGTAAAGAATCCCATATCGTATGGCCTCAAGGGCTTCCTTCTGCTTCTCTCCGAGCCACAAGAATTTGGGATCGGTACTGACCTTGAATGGTTTTTCCTGTAAATTGAAATGCGAGAGATACATAGGTCCCCACAGGGTTGAGGCTTCACGATGAGGAGAGGCTTTCCTGCACGCGCGGTGAGAACCTGACCAACAGACGCGTGGCCTCTAATCCGAGAACATCTTCTTGATCGCATCCAGGACAGGGTTCACATCGCGAGGTCTTTCAGGCGCAGGACGCTGTGACGGCTGAAGATACTTCTTCACGCAATCGTACTGTTCCCATCCCTTCACTGGAGCGTTGAGGTCAACGGATTTCCATTTCGGATGGCCGTTCGCTCTCAACCATTCGAGGTTATCCTGAAGCATTTTTGAGAACTTCCCAACATTCTCACAGTTAACTCCCCTGAAGTCGTAGGAAACTAGGACTGCTTTCACAGCGACGGTGTTTATCGCCTGGTCCTGCCAGCTGTAGGTCTTCGACGGAATTTCAACGCCAAGGTAAAAGTCGAGGATGCTTTTGTTCGTGATGGGGATGAGGGCGAGCTTGTCTTGAGCCGCCACCCCCTCGGCAAACAACTTGACGGGCAATCCCGCCACATAAAACATGGCATCGATCTTTCCCTGCTTCAATTGAGCCAAGGCTTCGTCCGTTCCAATGGGAAGGAGCTCCCGAGGCTTTACGTCTGCGACTTCAAAGAGTATTTTTGCAGTAAGATACGTGCCGCTTCCTTCCTCTCCGATGGCTACGGCCCGGTCGGCCAGATCATCGAAGTCCACTATCTCCTGCCGCCCCAGTAGATGAACCTCTTCATTGTACAATGGAAAGACCATCCTGGTCTTGCCCGCGACCTTGATCAGAGCAGCATCGGTCTGTATTTTAGAGATGAAAGCCAGCACATCCGACTGCACTATGCCCAATTGGACACCAGGGGCTTTGTAGACTGCGTAAACGTTTTGCACAGAACCAGCGGAGTCAAACACGTTGAGTTTAATGCCGCGTGATTTTACCATCTGTGCCAGATTCAGTCCGAATTGATAATATGTTCCCCTCTTGTTACCCGTAATAATTCCCATGTCTTGCGCATGACTGATGGTTCCCGTGAAAATGATAACGATTAGGAAAATTGAAAATACGCACCTCTTCATGTCGTCCCCCTTTTTATTAATAAAATCTGGCAGTTGGATGAATTCAGTATAAGGGGAAAGAAAAAGCGTGTCAAGGGAAAGGATTTCCAGGCAAGAGGGAAATATGATGATCGTCCTTTGTTGTCTCTATGATGCCTTCTGTGTATTTGCTTTTTCTTTAGAAAATCGATCTCTTATGATATAGTATCACACAATTTGAATAGGAATCTGCTTGAGACTCGGAGACGTCGTATCATGATCCCATGGAATTGGAGAGGCTCTTTCCTCTATGCAACCCACCTCAAATGACCCCCCTTCGATTACATCTCAGGTCAACAGGTACTACGACCTCGTGATGGCCCTCTTTGTCACCGTCTTATTGATCAGCAACATCGCATCCTCAGCAAAAATCGTCGATTGGGGTTTTTCGATTTTCGGTGTGAGGCTCGCTTTTGATGCTGGAACGATACTGTTTCCTGTGAGCTATATTTTTGGTGATGTGCTAACCGAAGTGTACGGCTACAGTCGGGCACGTCGGGTCATCTGGGTTGGTTTTGGTTGTCTTGTCATCAGTGCCGCCATTCTCTGGTTGATCAAGCTCCTGCCAGGCGAAGCCTCATGGGAGAGATATGCAGGTCAGGAAGCGTACGAAAAGATTCTGAGTGGGATGAGCAGCGGAGGCATTGTCCTGGCGAGCCTCCTCGGGTATTTTGCAGGAGAGTTCAGCAATTCTTTCACTCTTGCCAAGATGAAAATTCTGACTCGGGGAAGATGGCTTTGGACGCGGACGGTCGGAAGCACGCTCGTGGGCGAGGGAGTCGACACGGTCGTCTTCATTCTGGTTGCGACACTTGCAAACGTTTTCCCCTGGGGCCTCTTGGGAAGCCTGATGATCACCAACTATCTATTTAAGGTTTCGGTGGAAGTCCTCATGACACCTGTCACGTACCGGGTCGTCGGATTTTTGAAGCGGGTTGAGAAAGAAGATTTCTATGACTATGGAACCAAGTTCAACCCGTTTCGTTTTCGCTGATTCCGCGCTTCCTCTCCCCAATAAACCCTGTTCGAAGACTCCAGCATTCCCTTCATTTCTCTGCACAGGTCACTTGCTAATAGGTCTTCCAGTGACAGCGGTAGTACGAGAGACCAATTCCTTGTACCCGTTACGCCGGGTGTATTGATACGATACTGGTAAGGGTCTCCCCTAAACGTATCCGTAAGGAAGAGCCAGTCCATCAGGAGGTTGATGCAATAGACAGATCGGG
>Ga0315282_10014880_pt1 | contig 11541 bp, 8 predicted proteins | sample YL17G07_20_MG_FD_203693 | JGI IMG/M metagenome (GOLD analysis project Ga0315282, IMG submission 203693) | Sediment microbial communities from Yellowstone Lake, YNP, Wyoming, USA - YL17G07_20 | ecosystem: Environmental > Aquatic > Freshwater > Lake > Sediment | place: USA: Wyoming | collected...
GCCGATGGGCCGGCTCAGCGGTACTTCGGCGAGGACCTTGCCCGTGGCGCCTTCATGGACGGAAACGATGTCCACGAGGTCCTTGTCGCTCTCGCTGTAGTGCGGCCACTCCTTTGTCTCGAGAATCTTGCCGCCCTGCGCCACGTAGACAAAGGTCTTGTCAGCATCGCGGCAGCAGGCCATGCCCTTCACCCAGCCCTTGGGCAGGTAGATGTTGCCGCGGTTCGCGCGCCCGGTGCCGAACGGTTTGCCATCGGCGCGGTAGACGTACTTCGCGCCGCCGTCGGTGCTGAAACCCCACACCGTTTCGCCGTCGGTGCAAGTGCTGGTGCCGCCGCCGGCGCCGCCCGACCCGAACGCGCGCAGGAACTGGCCGAGGCCCACGGGCTTCTTGAGGTCCATCATCGGGTTGTTCGTGCCGTTTTCCAGGTAGACGTAGTAGAAGACCGCGACGCCGTTGGCGCCCACGTCCACGTCGCCGAGCGGCGCGCCGCAGGGGTCGCCGCCGAACGGTTCGGGCACCTTCCATTGGTCGCGCGCAGGCATCCACGAAGACGCCCCCGCCACGAACTGCGGCGTGATGGCGTGATACTCGCCGTCCACTTGCCACTTCTCCGCGGGCATCCAAATGCCTTTGACGCGATACGTGCCTGGTGGCACAGGCATCAGGTTCTCATCCAAGCCGTCCCAACTGTCGGTGAACTTGCCCTGATTGTCAGCCGTCACGGTGCGCGCCGCTCCGCGTACGAACTGGCTGACGATCCAATCAGGGTTGTCTTTCGCCACGATGGCCAGCGTTACCAGATAGGTCTTGGGCAGCGGACCGTCCGCAGGCAACTGGTAGCAGACGGCGGTGCCGGCCGGCGGTTGCTCATCCGCGCCGAACGCAACGGATCCCACGTTCGCCGTGGACCCGGCCAGCAGGAGAACGGCCCACAAAGTATGGAGCACAGCAACGGCGTGCTTCAGCATGGCGAAAGCTCCTTGCGTGTCCCTACGTAATTCTGGTGACACCATACCGAACTACGCTGCCTTCCTGTTCTCCTTTCCCAACGGTTCGGAATGGTGTCCCCAGAACTCCCCTCATTTCGCAAACCGCTTGTAGGCTGCCTGCTTGAACGCACCGTGGCTCTTGTCGCCATCCAGGGGGTAGCCCGCGTGCTGCACCAGGAAAACCGTGATCAGACCGCGCTTCGGGTCAACCGACATGTCCGTGCTGTAGGCGCCGGCGTGCCCAAAGCAGCCGCCGCCTACGCCCCAGCCGAAACCATAGCCGTCCTTGAGCGCGGCGCCGGTCTGCTTGCTCGTCATCCGCTTCACCGCCGCTTCCGATACGCAGCGTGTGCCCTCGAACGCCCCGCCGTTGAGGATCGTCTGGCAGAAACGTCCCATGTCCTGCGCGGTGGAGAACAAGCCGCCCGCCGGCATCGGGAAGCGCCTGGTGCGATCCGTGAGCGGGTACTTGAGCTGCGAGATCGTTATCTCTTCCAGCCCGGTCTTGGCAGCGTTCGGCTTGTAGGACTTCGCGAGCCGCCGCAGTTGCTCTTCGCTGGGCCAGAATGTGGTGTCCTTCATGCCCAGCGGATCGAACAGGCGCTTTTGCAGGAACTCCTCATACGGCATCCCGCTGACGACTTCGATGATGCGGCCCACGGTGTTCATGCCCGCATTGGAATACTGATACTTGCTGCCCGGCTCGAACACCAGCGGCACGGCCGCGTAGCTGCGCACGGCGTCGCGCAGCGGGTGCAGGTCGAGGGTCGGCTGCTCCAGCGGCGACGCGAAGGGCAGGCCACTGGTATGGCTCAAGACCTCGCGCACGGCAATGGGGTGCCCGGGTTGGCGCAGCGACGTCTGCGCCGCGGCGGCGGCCAGCATCTGGCCCTTGAACTCGGGCAGGTACTTCTCCACGGGATCATCCACGTTCACTGTGCCTTCGTCTACAAGCATCATCAGGGCCGTGGCCGTTATCGGCTTGGACTGCGACGCGACCCAGAACAGCGCGTCCGTGCGCATGGCTTGACCGCCTGCGATGTCCGCGAAGCCCACCGCGTCCAGGCTCAAGACCCGGTCCGCCGACGCCACCAGCGTGACCGCGCCCGCGAGCGCGTGGCGCTCAACGAAGGGCTGCAGCGCTGCGGGGATGCCGTCGTTCGCCGGCGTGGAAGGTTGCTGTGCTTCGGCGGCAAGCGAGCACACAAGGAGCGCGAGCAAGGCGAGGTACGCGATGCGGCCAGCAAGTGTCGTGGTTGTCAGCAAAGCGATGATGGAACTGTTGAACATCCTTCTCTCCTTCCGTGCGGCAATCCCAGCCGGTTCACGTCGCCGAAACGCGGAGGGGGATTGTACTGCCAACGCGCGAGCTTTCCTTCACGTTTCACGCATCACGTTTGACCCCGGTGCCGAAGCTGTGACGATGGAAATTCCCCGCAGCCTTCGGTGTACGTGTACCCAGAGGGTCAACGAGGTGTTTCCACCGGCATCCCCTGTCACTTGTCATCCGTCACGCGCCACTCGTCACTCGTCGCCCATTCTGATCGCTCTTGCCCTGGCCGTGCCGCTTGTCGCGTGGGCAGGCGAGAAGCCCCCGCCACTGCCCATGCCGCCCGTGCAGGTCCGCCATGCCGACGCTGAATACGGCCCGGAGAAATGGCGGTGGGAGGGAGTGACGGTGGTCGCCGATCCTGTCAACAAGGAGACGCTGTACCTTGGCGGCCGCGTCGGCGGCGTTGAGTTCGGCACTATCGGTAACTGGGCGCTGGCCGACGACGGGAAGACTTGGCGGGAGCCCAAGCCCGCGTCTGCGCTGCTCGATCCCCTGCGCGAGAAGGCTCTGGCCGCAAGAAGACCGGCCAAGGACAGCGAAGCCGCCGCTCGCAATATCTTCTACGCCGGCCTGGATGCCGCCAAGGAGGCGGAGGCCGTGAAGGACGGGCCGCGCAGACTCGCAGCGGATGCGCTCAAACTCCTCGCGGAGTTGACCGCGGCCCTCGGCGCGGCCAAGGCGGAAGGCTGGGAGAAGGAAGCCGTTGAGCATGCGAGGCCGCTTGTGGAAAAGGCGGCGAAGGAAGTCGAGGCCGCGCAGGCGGGGTTCGCGGCGGGGAGACTGGACGCGCAACTGTTGAAGAACTGCTACGACGCCCAGTGGGCGCTGGATGAAGCTGCGGCTTGCCTGGCCAGCGGCCCCGGCCCGCGTGAGTTCCCTGCCGCCGCCTGCGACCCCGAGAACAAGTGCGTCGTCCTCTTCGGCGGCAGCCACGGCGACCACGCGCTGTCCGACACCTGGGTCTACGACTGCGACAGGAAAGCCTGGCGGCAGGTCTGGCCCAAGACGGCGCCCGGCCCGCGCCTGGGGGCGAGTATGACGTGGGCGGAGGAGCGGAAGCTGCTCTCATTGTCCGGCGGCCAGATCATGCTCAACAAGATGGTCTACCAGGCCGGCGAGATGCCCGCGCCGCCAGGCGAATGGACGTTCGACGCGAAGACGTGCGAGTGGACCGGCCAAAACGGCGTCGCGCCCGGCACGCGCGCGTACCGCACGATCGTGCCCGGCTACAACCCGTGCTGGTACGATGCCGCGCCGCGCGGCGACGCCAAAGCTGCGGCCGAGTGGCTGGCGAAACTGCAGCCGAACGCCTGGACCGCCGTGCCGCCCCAGCCAGCGGCGGCGCCCGAGCGCGAATGGGGAACGGCCGTCCTGGACCCGGATCGCGACCAGATCTACCGCTGGAGCGGGGGACATCAGGCCGACCCCTCGGACCTCGTCAGCACCTACCATCCGGCCATCAACCGGTGGAGCATACCGTACGTGGCCGAGATCATGCTTGCCTCGTCGCGCAAGGGCATGAGCTTCAACGGACGCCCCGACTGCGCCAACCACACCTATCTGCACTATGCTTACGACACGGCCTCGAAGCGCCTGGTCTGCATAGCCATGGGCGGCACGGCGCTCTACGATCCCGACCGCCGCGAGTTCGAGTGCAACTTCGCCCACCCGTTCAACCGTTACATCTACGAGACGTGCACCGTCAGCACGCCCAAAGGCGTCGTGGCCTGGGTGCGCGGCTACTTCGGCATCCTGGACGCGAAAGCCCGCGAATGGCGGAAGCTGCCCGTGACCGGCAAGCTGCCCGCGCCGCAGTGCGACGGCAGCGCCATCTGCTATGACTCGAAGCGCGACGCGCTCTGGCTCACGACGTTCCTCGGCTACCAGAAAGCCAGCGGCAATATCTGGCGCTATGACATGAAGACGGGCGCGGTCGAGGCCATGAACCCGGCGAACACAGAGGCCATCGGCAAGGCCAAGGGGTTCAACAGCGAGATTCGCGAGTCGGTCTACGTGCCGAAGGCGGACATCGTCCTGTACAGCAACTTCGTGAAGGGCAGAGAGGTCGCCTACGACCCCGAGAAGAACCGGTGGGCGGTCCTCAACATCGCGCAGAAACTCGAGCGCCAGGGCACGGTCAGCGACACGCTCGTCTACGATCCCAAGCGTGAACTGGTGTGGGATCTGAACGCGTATAAGCTTCTGTACGTCCTGCGCATTGACCCCGGCACGCTGGTCCTGGCCGACGACCCCGCCAAGGCCGCGGACAGCGGCGGCCAGAAAAAATAAGGAAGCGGTGCGACATGCTGAACACACGATGCAGTGCGGTCTGGCTGACGGTCCCGTGGACTCTCGTCGCCGCGTCTCAAGCGTACGCCAGCGCGGAAGGATACTATCAGTGGCTCACGTCGTGCGTGGAGGCCGTCGAGAAAGACCTGCCGGCCATCACCGCGTCCGCCGAGGGCGCTGCCGCCAGGTACGTCAAGGAGGACTACGAACTCGGCGTCTACGGCGATGACGGCGTTGTCGGGGAAGTCCACGGCCGCAGCGGCGGCATGATGCGTCTGTACGTTGACGTGCCGCAAGCACAGCACTTTCTCGGAAAGGCCGGCTTGAAGTGCATCGTCCTGGTGGCGCTGCGCGAGGATAACCTCGACGGCACCATCGCTCGCGCGAAGGAGTTTAACAAGGCGGGCGCCAAGCATCTCGTCGCTATCGGGCGCAAGGAATTGCTGGACAAGGCCACGGCCGCCGGCCTCGTCTTCGACGCGGCCTTTGACAGCCACGCCGCGCCTCACGGCGGGCTGCTCGAGGACACTGCCGGCACGTGGCGGGTTCCCACCGACCCCGTTGCCAGCATGGTAGTGGCCTGGACGTGGACCGGCGAGTTCGCGGCGGCCTGCACGCGCCTGGGCAAGATGCCGCCGATGTACCTGGGCTTCGCCGTGCCCGGCGGCGTCGAGCGCGCGAAGAAGATCGGCGACATCAAGTTCCACGAGGGCGAGCCGAAGCCCACGCCGGCGGGCGCTGTCGGCAAAGAGTTTCTCGCTGAACTGGGGAAGAACCTGGCCGCGCTGCACGCGCAGGAAATGGGCAAGGTCCGCCAGGTGGCCGAACTGGCCGCGCAGAGTAGGGCGGCCGGCAAGGCGGTGTACTGCTTCGTCCACGGCCACGCGGTGCTGGGGCACCTGCCGTATCCGCCCAACGATCCGGGCTTCTTCAAGCGGGCCAATCGGAGCTGGTTCGACTTGGACAAGAGCATCCAGTTCAACGCAGGCGACTTCGTGTTCTGCGTCGGCTTCGACACCGTCTTCCAGGGCAAGGAGTGGGGCGACTTCGCCGAGAACGCGCGCAAGGCCGGCGTCAAGCTGGCGTGGAGCCTGACCACGTACCGCACCGAGGACATCAAGACCATACCGGCGGATGAGCCGCTCATCAGCCAGCACTGGGCCATGGGCGACGCCGTCGCCACTATCGCCGGCTACGACGTGAAGGTCCTCCCCACCAGCGGCGTGCTGGCCGAAGCGGTGTACTGGATGGTCAACGCGGAGATGCTACGGCGGTAGGCGTGAACTGAGGGGATAATGTGTGACCGTCCCTGGTTTCTGCGGAAATGTGCTGGCGCGCGTCTGTCCCGTGTGTACATTGTACATATATGAAGGACCTGCGGTTCGAGTGGGACGAAGCGAAGAACCGGGCGAACCGGCGCGAACATGGCGTGTCGTTTGAGGAAGCGCAGACCGTGTTCCTCGATGAGAACGCCGTCAGGTTCTTCGACCCGGATCATTCGGACGACGAGGATCGTTTTCTGATGCTTGGCATCAGTTTCCACTTGCGAATCCTGGTCGTGTGTCACTGCTTTCGGGCCAGTGATACCTCAATACGGATAATCTCTGCCCGGAAGGCGGACCGCAAGGAAGAGGCGGACTACTGGAACCGGAGATGACGCCATGAGAAAACACTACGACTTCAGCACGATGAAGGGCGAGCGGAATCCCTACAGCAAGCGTCTCAAGCAACCGATCACCATCCGTCTGGATAGGGCGACGGTGGCATACTTCAAGGGGCTGGCTGCCGAACTCGGCGTGCCATACCAGAACCTCATCAACCTGTACCTCCGGGATTGTGCCCTGCGCCACAAGAAGCTGGCACTGGAGTGGGGATGATGAGGGGCCGAGGCGGGCCATGCGGACGGCGGCAGCAGCACGGCCCGAAGCCGGGACAAAAAGGGACAAAAAGGGACAGACCATTGCATCCACGATTCGCGCCAGCCGTCCCATTTCGCCGTATCATCCTCTGCGCGCCTCCTCGGTCAAGGGCTTCCCGTCTGCCTATCTCCTTCTGGCGAAATTGCTATGGTCTGTCCCTTTTATCCCGGTAGTTCTCAAGCCTAACGCCTCAAGCCTGAGATACGTACCGTCCTCCCCGCGCCACATGGCGTCCCTCACTTCGCAGGCGCGGCTTCTATCGTAACGGTCTTGGCCTTCAGGTTCCTGCGCAGGACATGACGCTGGCCGTCCAGCGTGAGCTGGAGTTCCATTTCGTCGTCGCCGGGCTGGTACGCTCGGCCGCCAACAGCCGCAGGCGGGGACGCCTGCACCACAGGCGGCGTCTCGCCTGTGTACGGAATCAGGAGCGCCGCGAAGATGGGCTTATCGTTCATGCTGTAGCCGAACGCTGAGCGCGGCTCCTTCTTGCGATAATGGAACGCGACCTGCCCCGTTTCCTTCTCAGGCGTTTGGAAGCCTTCGAGGATGGGCTTGAAGAGCAGCCGCGCGTCGCCGCCATGCCCGGTGTGGGGCGACTTGGCAAGTCGCCCTACGGAGATCGTGCCGTCGTCGGCGAGCGTCGCCTCCGGCGGACCGAACTGAAAATGGAGGAGCCGCTGGCCCTTGGCGTCGCCGATGGCCTCGTCCACCAGCAGGAAGACCTTCCGCTGGATGAAGAACACGTTGCGCCGGTGCGCGAGGCCCTTGTACGACTGGTTCTCCACCGTCACGGCCGTCAGGTCGGGTGACGTCTGCCACAGCAGCAGCTTCGGAGCGTAGCCGCTGTTCTTGCCGTCCAGCGTCAGGCACTGGTGATGCGCCGTGGCCCGGAACCACTCGCGGTTCTCCGCATCGCCGCTGTAGATGAAGCAGCCGGAATCCGGCATCAGGTACGCGCCGTGCGCGAACAGCTCGAAGGAGCAGTTGTCCGGCTGGCAGTGCCAGCCGCCATCCGGGCCGCACTTCAGCGCCAGCCAGATCGCGTCACGGGTCCACGACGAACGGAAGAAGTAGAAGCCGGACTGCGGGAACGCCACGCTGGTCTGCTCGGGCGCCTGGCCGCGGGGTTGCTTGTCGTCCAGCGTTGCGAGGTAGTCGAAATCCGGCCGCTTGTACAAGGCCGCGCCCGCACGGATTGTGGAAGAGACCGTCTCGTTCCAGCAATCCCCGAAGATGGGGATCGTCCCTTCCGGCTTCAGCGCGTATGCCAGGATGTGGTACATCTTCTCGATGCCGTTGCGGTACTCTTTCGGCATGGGCGCGCCGTTCATCTCGGCCAGGTCGGCGGTGTTGGCGAACCAGTAGATGCAGCCGGTGTGGTAGCTGAAGCTCAGCTCCCGCTGCATGCCGTCGGGGTACACCTGCTTTCCCAGTTCCGCAGTGAGGCGCTGCAGCGCCGTCTCGCGCCAGGCCGTTGCGTCCTTGAACTCGGGGAAAGTCATGGCGATGAACGCCAGGCCCTCGGATTCCATCAGCCCCCAGTTGGAGCCGGCGGTGTACTTCGGCGCGAGGCGCGCGGCGTGGTCGTAGGCCGCGGCGAGGAACTCGACGAGGAACTCCGGCGTGAACGACTCGCTGTCGCGGAAGTAGTGATACCACGAACACAGACTGTGGCCGCGGATGCCGATCTCGAGCGCGCGCCAAGCCCATTGGAACGAGGGCGGGCACTTCTTCCTCCAGTCCAGGAACTGGAACGCCCACTCGCGCGCGAACGCTTCATCGCCGGTGTGCCAATACGCCTTGGCCATCGGGTCCCACCAATACATGCGGTGCAACTGCACGATCCACTCGACATCGGGATACGGGTTCTTCCGCCACTCGATGTCCTTGCCGCAGTCATGCGGCGGGTACGAAGGCTGGGAGATGAAGACGTGGTTGAGCGCGTCGCGCGCGATCTTCAGTTCGCTGTCCGACGCGCAGTGGCCGCGGCTCGCTGCGCGCTTGTCCGGATCAACGGGATGCTTGACCGTCTTGCGCGCACGGTAGTACGCCAGCAGCTCCGCCGCGGCCCGCGCAGTGTCCTGCTGCTCTACCGCCTGCCGGACCTTCTCCAGGCCTTCCCGCGAAAGGTCCAGCTTGGAGAACAATTCCGCCGCGGGCAGTGGCGTGTTTTCCGCCGCCATGACTCCTGCTCCCAGGGCCGCGAGAACCAGGCCAAGGCTCGCGATAGGACAGAGCAACGAACGCATGGGCGGCCCCTCCGTGCGGCCTACTTCGCAGGCTTGATCGTGACCGAAGCCAGGTTGATCGCCTTCCACGAATTGGCGTCGCGAGGACGGACCTTCACGACCTGCTCGCCGGGCTGTTTGATCTCGAGTTGGCCGAGATCCACGGGACGGAAGTTGCCCCAGCCGCCGGTCTGCGTGGCCTTGCCCGCAAGCTGCTGGCCGCGTGCACTGTCTGCGGACACTGGCACCACTTCGAGCACGAACTCGGATTCGGCGTTCGTCGTCGCGCAGCTCGCGCTCACCGTGTAGGCGCCGGCCGCGGCGAACTTCACCTTCCACGAGACCCATTCGTCCGCGCGGTCCCAGAAGCCGATGTTCGGCGTGGCGCCCTGTTGTTCCGTCTTGATCTGGTCGCCGTGCAGTTCAGCGGTGTCGGGGACCAGTGTGACGACGCCTTTCGCGTCGGGCAGCACGGTCTCGATGACCACCGGAATCGGAACGGGCTTCAGGTCGGCGCCGGCGATCTTCAGCGCGGCGGTGTACTCGGACACTTTCTGCTCGGGCAGGTTCACGACCAGGCCCTCGGCAGTCTGTTTCCATTCCACCTTGCCGTCGTAGCCGAGCAGCGCGACATCCGTGATCTTGCCGGCGGCTTCGGCCAGCGACTTCACGACGAGCTTGTTGTCCGCGGGCCAGCCCAGAGCGATGGCGTAGAGCGTCGCGCCCTTGGTCGTGAAGCGGATGTCCTGCGCGGTGTACGTGAAGTCCTCCTTGAAGTGCCCGCCCTTGGCACGGACGCGGCCTTCGCCGTAGACCAGCCAGGGGCGCGTCCCGAAGATCGCTTCGCCGTGGATGGCATTCCATGCGGCGAGCTGCTCGAGCATCTGTTCGACTTCGGCGTCGAGCGAGCCATCGGGGCGCTGGACGACGTTGAGCAGCAGGTTGCCGTTCTTGCTGACGTTATCCACGAGCATGTTGATCACCCAGCTTACCGGGCGGAACTTCCAGTTCCGGTTGTAGTACCAGTCGCCGATGGACGTATCGGTCTGCCACGGGTACGGGTCAATCTTCGGCATGATGCCGCGTTCGAGATCCTCGATCCAGCGGCCTTCGGATTTCTGTTTGCAGTTGTAGACCGCTTCGGCTTTGCCGCCGTGCAGCGCCGCGCTGGCATTGTAGAAGTGCGCAATCAGGCTGCGGCCGACTTCATTGCCGAACGGCACGCCGCCATCGGTATAGAGCAGATCGGGATGATAGTTGTCCACCAGTTCCTTGATCTCGCCGAACCACTGCTGCTGCCACTTGGGGTTCTTGCTGTACCAGTCCTTGTCGCCCGGTTCGGCGGGGAAGTGATAGAGCTCCTGCCACTTCGGATCGGCGCCGTCGTACGGCACGCCGGCCTTCGGGCCGTTCTTGTCGGCGCGATGGCTGCTCTGGAACCAGGTGAAACTGGCGCCGAGGTGTTCGGAGACGCCGAACTTCAGCCCGCATTTTTGCGCCGCCTTCTGCCACTCGCCCACGACGTCGCGCTTCGGGCCCATGTTGACGGCGTTCCATGTGTGGAGCTTTGAATTCCAGAGGAAGAAATTGTCGTGATGCGAGCCCATGCTGACGAAATACTTCGCGCCGGCCTTCTTGTAGAGCTGCATCAACCGCTCAGGGTCCCACTTTTCGGCCTTCCACAGCGGGATGATGTCCTTGTAGCCGAACTCCGACGGATGCCCGTAGTGTTCGAGGTGGTACTTGTAGTGCTTATTGCCTTCCTCGTACATGCCGCGGGCGTACCAATCGCCGTCCATCGGCACGGCCTGCGGCCCCCAGTGCGCCCAGATGCCGAACTTGGCGTCGCGGAACCAGTCCGGACACTTGTACTGCAGCAGCGATTCCATCTCGGGCTTGAACGGCCCCTCGGCAATCGGGAGCGGCGCCGTCTCGGCCTGGCTGTTGGCCGACAGCGCCAGCGCCAATGCGGCGGCGCAGATGGGGTTGGTCTTTGGCATGTGGCTCAATCCTTTCGTGTGTTCTGCGGCGCGACGCTCTCGTCGCGGCCGAACGTAGCTTGTGCTGTTGCATCTTAGCCGGGCGTTGTCGGTTGGCCAGCGACTTGCCGGAGGGCAAGAGTGCGTAGTCCTATTGTGACAGGCAGAGAGTGCCCCAGCAGGCTTCAGCCTGCCTTGTGCCGTTGTTAGACCCCACCTTCAGGTGGGGGTGCGCGGTGCGTAGATCGGGGCCAGCCGGCTTCAGCCGGGCTTCTGCTGCTGGCGTTGTTCGCGGTGCATGGGAAGTCCGGCTGAAGCCGGCTCACGGCAGCCCGTCGGCACGAGCACCACGCCCTCAAGGGCGTGTCTAACAACATCTCGAATCCGGCTAAAGCCGGATAGGGCTGTCACAATTAGGACTACGCACCCGGCGGCGTGGGCGGGGTGCCAGGGCACGCGGACGGACGGGAAGGAATGGCGTGGTCTGTCACCGAGTTGTTTCAGACGCATATGTGGGGGACCGTGGAGCACCTTGACAACCTATATTGATGTGGTTGAGTGATGTTGTAGCTGTGTTTATCCTGGTGAGGGGAATTGAAATGACGTATGTCTGGGTGGTTGCTGTGCTGTTCTTGATGGGGCCGGTGTTCGCAGCGACAATTCCGCCGGAGATCAAGTCCACCGTTGGGTTCGTCTATCTTCTCGATGGGAAAGGTGAGGCTGTGCCTCACGGCACAGGCTTCTTCGTTGAGGTCAAGAACCCAGGGAAGGAGGACTGCAGGATAAACTTTGTATCTACA
>Ga0315282_10014881_pt1 | contig 11541 bp, 10 predicted proteins | sample YL17G07_20_MG_FD_203693 | JGI IMG/M metagenome (GOLD analysis project Ga0315282, IMG submission 203693) | Sediment microbial communities from Yellowstone Lake, YNP, Wyoming, USA - YL17G07_20 | ecosystem: Environmental > Aquatic > Freshwater > Lake > Sediment | place: USA: Wyoming | collected...
CCTCTCGCTATGGGCCGGCCCTGCCGCCGAGCATGCCGGTGGGCTTGATGAAGAGCACCGCGAGCAGGATCAGAAACGCCACCGCGTCCTTGTAGCCGGAGGATACGAACCCTCCGGCGAACGACTCCAGCAGGCCCAGGATGATGCCACCGACTATCGCGCCGCCGCTGCTGCCCATGCCGCCGAAGATGGCGGCGGCGAAGCCCTTGAGCCCGAGCATGGTGCCCATGTTGTAGCTGGCGAAAGTGATCGGCGCGATGAGGATGCCCGCCATCGCCCCCAGCGCGCCGCTCAACGCGAACGACCAGAACACCATGCGCGAAGGGCTGATGCCCACGAGTTGCGCGCCGTAACGGTTGATTGCGACCGCGCGCATCGCTTTGCCCACCAGAGCGCGCGAGTAGAAGGCCATGAGCGCGACCACGACCACCAGCGTCACCCCCAGCACCCACATGCTCTGCGGCATCATGATGTAGGCTTGTCCGACGAACAGCGCGCCGCCCTTCGTGAACGGCGGCAGCACCTTCGCGTCGCGCCCCCAGACGATCATCGCGACCCCGCGCAGAAAAATGGAGGCGCCGATGGTGACGATGATCGCGGTCAGGATCGAACCCTGGTGCAGCGGCCGTATCGCGAGCCGCTCCAGCAGCGCGCCCACAATGGCTCCGGCGGCAACGCTGAGCGGGAGCGCCAGCCACAGCGGCAGCCCGACAACCGTCTGCAGCGTGACCATGATCATGGCGCCGAGCATCACGAACTCGCCTTGCGCGAAGTTCACGATGTCGGTGGCATTATAGATGATGGTGAAACCGAGGGCGATGATGGCGTAGATGCTGCCCACGGTCAACCCGGTGAATATGCACTGCAGGATCTGGGACGAAGTGCTCACGGCTGGCCCGGAATGCCCAGGGGCGCCGCCCACGCCGGGACCGACGCGCGCGTGTTGTGAGGCGAGTTGAGTGACGCCCGCGAGAACGGTGTGCCGGGGGCGCTGCGGCCCCCGGCACACTCGATGCTGCTGGCAGCGGCTACTTGATCAGCTTCCACTGCCCCTTTTCGATGCGCACCATCACGAATGCGTCTTTGGTAAGCCCGTTGTGATCCTTGGGCGAGAAGTTGAAGATGCCGCCGACGCCGACGTACTTCTTCGTGCCCTCGATGTAGCTGCGGATCTTGGCGCGATCGGGTCCGACCTTGGCCAGCGCCTTGGCCACGAGCTGGATCGCATCCCACGCGTGCCCGCCGAAGGTATCGACCGGCTCGTGGAACCGCGCCGTGTAGGCTTTCGAGTACTGCATCAGCACTTTCTTCTCCGGGTCGCTGGCCGGAATCTGGGCGGCGACGATCAGGCGGCCCGCAGGCAAGACGACACCCTCGGCGCCCGCGCCGGCCAACTGGATAAAGGTGCGGTTGGCGACTCCGTGGCTCATCAGCAGCGGGATCTTGAGCCTCATGTCACGCATCGTCGAGGCGACGCGGGCCGGCCCCGGGTTCGTGCCCCAGCAGATGACAGCCTCGGGCTTGGCCTTGACGAGGTTAGTGATCTGGGTCGTCATCACCGTGTCCTCAGGGCCGAACGTCTGCGTCGCAACGATCTTGATGCCGGCCTTGGGCAACAGCAGCTCGGCCTGCTGGCGCCCGCTTTCGCCGAACTTGTTGGAGACGTAGATGAACCCGATCTTCTTGATCTTGCGCGCCTTCATGTACTGGATCAACTTCTCGATCGCCATCGCGTCGCTCTGCGGCGTCTTGAACACCCACTTGCGCTCCGCCGCGGGCTGGGTGATGCTGACGCTCGCCGCGCACGAGATCAGCGGCATCTCCCGCTTCTGGGTCGCCGAGATGATCGCCATCGTCTCCCCGCTCTGGCTCGGCCCTACGATGGCGAGCACGCCCTGGTCCATGAGCTTGTTTGTCGCCAGCACGGTGCGGCTCTCCTCGCTGCCCGTGTCCTCGATCAGGATCTCCAGCGGATGCCCGTTGATCCCGCCCGCCTTATTGATCTCGTCCTGCAGCAGCAGCGCCGTGTTGCGCTCCGGCACCCCGAGCGGCGCCGCGGGCCCGCTCACCGCGAACAGCGCGCCAATGCGATACGGCTTGCCGGTCGGCTTCTTGGCGCACCACGCCAGCGTGCTCGTCACCGCCAATACGCACGACACCATCACCACGACTGTCCACAACCGTCTCGTCTTCATCCTCCAGTCCCTCCTCCCCGTCGCGGGGCTTCTGGCGTCCGCCGGCTCCGCTTCGCCCACCCTACAGGGCGTAGATCTCGGCTCCGGTCAGCACGCGCACTCCTGCCTTCTGCAACGCCGCCGCCGCCTCGTCCATATTCTCGAGCCGGAAGACGACGAATGCCTTCTCCGAACGCGTCAGGAACGCGTAGATGTACTCGATGTTGATGCCCGACTGCGCCAGCACCTTGATCACCCGCGCCAGCCCGCCCGGCTTGTCCTCGACCTCCACCACCAGCACGCTGGTTTCGGTTACCGTGAACCCGCGCTCCGACAGCACCTTCTTCGCCAGCGCCGGATCGTTTGCGATTAGCCGCAGCACCCCGTAGTCGATCGTCTCCGCGATGCACAGCGCCCGGATGTTGATGTTGTTGTCCGCCAGCGCCTGCGTCACCTCCGCCAGCCGCCCCGACTTGTTCTCCAGAAAAACCGAGATCTGGCTCACTTTCACTTGAACAGGTCCCTCCGATCCACCACGCGCTTGGCTTTACCCTCGCTGCGCGCGATGCTCTTGGGCTCCACCAGCTTCACCCGCACCGACAGCCCGAGCACGCTCTCGATCTCGCTCAGCACCAGCTGCTCCAGCCGCTCCAGTTCCTTCATCTCGTCGGAGAAGGTCTCCTCGCTGATCTCGATCCACACCTCCAGCTCGTCCATCTTGCCCGGCTTGCGGTCCACCACCAGCAGGTAATGCGGCGAGACGCCCTTGATCCCGACGATCACGCTCTCGATCTGCGACGGGAAGACGTTGACGCCGCGGATGATGAGCATGTCGTCGCTGCGCCCGGTCACCCGCTGCATGCGGTAGCAACTGCGCCCGCAGGCGCAGGGCTCCGCGTTGAGCACCGTCAGATCGCGCGTGCGATACCGGATCAGGGGCAGGGCTTCCTTGCTGAGAGTGGTGAACACGAGCTCGCCGCGCTGCCCGGGCGCGACCGGCTCTCCCGTCCCGGGGTCGATGACCTCGACCAGGAAGTGGTCCTCCGCCACGTGCAGCCCCGCCTTCTCCAGGCACTCGTAGGCCACGCCGGGCCCGATGATCTCGCTCAAACCGTAGATGTCCAGCGCATCTATGGCAAGCTTCTGTTCGATCTCGACGCGCATGCCGTCGGTCCAGGGCTCGGCGCCGAAGAACCCGACCCGCAGGGGAAGCTTGCTGAAGTCCACACCCAACTCCGCGGCCGCCTCGGCGATGACCAGCGCATACGACGGCGTGCAGCACAGCACCGTGGTCCCGAAGTCCTGCATCACCTGCACCTGGCGCTTGGTCTGGCCCCCGGAGATCGGGATCACCGCCGCGCCCAGGAATTCGCTCCCGTAGTGCAGCCCCAGGCCGCCCGTGAATAGGCCGTAGCCGTACGCGTTCTGGACGATGTCGCCCTTGGTGGCCCCGCCCGCACCGAGCGTGCGCGCGATCACCTCCGCCCACACGCCGATGTCGCCGCGCGTATAGCCCACCACGGTCTGCTTGCCGGTGGTGCCGGACGAGGCGTGGATGCGCACCACCTCATCCATGGGCACCGCGAACATGCCGAAGGGGTAATTGTCGCGCAGGTCGTCCTTGACGGTGAACGGGATGCGGCGGAGATCGTCGAGCGACTTGATGTCATTCGCGGTGATTCCCGCCTCGGCGAAACGCTGCCGGTAGAGCGGCACGCGTTCCGTCGCTCTCGCCACCACCGACCGCAGGCGCTCGAGTTGGAGCTTCTCCAGCTGCGGACGCGGCAGGCACTCCGCCTCGCGATTCCAGAAGAAAGCTTGGGCCATGAACGGACGACCGCCTTTGGCGCCGCTTCGCCACCCCGCGACTGCATCGCGCCGCGCGCGACTTGTGCGCCGCAGGTGCATTCCGCAACGCCGTCTGCCGCGCCGCAGCACTCGGGGTGACCCTGAGCATGCTTGCCCTGTTTACCCCGAGCGTAGTCGAAGGGAGCCCATCGAACGGGCCGAAGGGCAGCGCTCCCAAGTGCCGCGAAGCAGCTCGTACAGGAAATGCCGGCGGATGACGCACAGCGCCGGCTCGCCGTGCCCCGAGGGGGGCGATTTGTTTCCGGAGGTCTTGCGTCCTCCGGGATAGTGATGCCCTAGTTCGTCCTTCCGCTCACAAACTCCTGCTGGCGGCTGCGGAAGGAACGGGGCCGGCGCGGATACCGCGCGCCGGCCCCAAAACGCATCGTCCCGTCGTCGACTGGGGCAATCCTGTTACCTGCGTGCTACTTCCCGTACACCTTCTTCATCAGCCCCGTCAGGCCGTCCACCACGATCTCGCCGAGCTTGGGGCCGTAGAACGACATGCTCGCCTCGTACCCGCCGCGCTTGTACTGCTCCTCGGAGAGGATGTAGCTCACGTCGCGCCCGGCAAGGCCTGCCACTGCCGCGTACGTCGCGCCCATCTTCTTCGCGCGCTGCTTCAACTCCAGGCCGAGATCCGTAATCGCCTCTCCCGGCATCCCCGCCACCACCAGGTCGTCGATGCGCAGCACCTCGATCGGGATGCTGGGCACCGTCACCTGGGCCGCCAACGACTCCGCCATCTCCTTGCTGATGTTGTACTCCTTGCCGGTGAGCTCCATGAACGCGGGCGACACCTCCGGCTTGGGCAGCTTCAGATCCTCCCAGGCCGATGCGACCTTGACCTCGCTTTGGCTCTTGGCCGAGTTGGCCAGCTCAACCGCTCGCTCGGCCAGCGTGTCGCCGTAGAACTGGACCGACGCGAAGGTGCCGCCGAACTTGGTCGAGGGCGCCATGTCCCCCTCGGCGCCGTTGATGTGCAGCGCCACCACGCCCGGCATCGCAAACTCAATCGCCCGCTCCATCGCTCCAGGCCAATCGGCCGATATCAGGAAGTTGTCGGAATCCAGAACCGTGGCATGCGCGGTGTAGAACACCGCCATCCCGATCGGCTCCTTCTGCGGCGTGTGCGCGTAGAGCACCGTCATCTGATCGTCCGTGATCTTGTTGCCCTGCTCACCGCGGCGATTGTGGTTGAACCCGGGAAGATCGCGGCTGGCGATGCCGATCTCGGCCGGGCGCATGTTGGCGATCGCCTCGCGGATTGCCTGCTCGGTGCGGTCGCGGACGAAGGTGTAGAGCTTCTCGTTATAGGGCCCGAAGATCGCCGCGATGAACGGCGGCACCGGGCTCATGTTGCCCTGTGAGGAATGCGTGTGCGTGGCGCAAATGAGGAGCGAGCCGTAGTCGAGCCCGAACTCCTTGCCTAGCCGCTCGAGGATGTCATCGCGCAGCTTGTCGGGCACGCCGGTGAGGTCCATGCCGACGATGCACACCTTCTGGCTGCCGTCGGAGATGGCCAGGGCTCGCGCATAGACCGGGTCATGCACCCCCACGGCGGGCTTCGCCATGCGGGCGCCGTAGCCGCCTTGAACCACCGGCGCCATCGCCTTCACATCCGGGGTGATGTCGGCCCGCGCCGCCCCCGCCATCAGCGCTGCGTGGGCCGGTAGGACCAGCACCGCAACTAACAGACAGACTACCGTTACACATGTCATCAAGCGCATATCGGAACCTCCTGTGGCAAGACCCGTCAGGCAGCGCTCTGGCCGCCGCAGTTCACTTGCCTGCTTTCGGAATCCTTCGCCCGCGACTTCCGCGTTCCTTCCAGCGGCGCGACGGGCGGGCCCCTCGGTGACGGTTCCCCGCCGTCCAAGAACGCAGATTGAAAATCTGCGCCACCGGAGAATGGGGGCGATGCGCATGGCAGGATTGGCTGGCGTGCGTGACGAACGCCGGACCATGCTCGATCTGATCTCCATCGGCGAGTGCATGGTCGAATTCCACTGCGACGGCCCGATGGCTCGGGCCAAGTCCTTCCAGCGCGCCTTCGGCGGCGATACCCTGAACCTGCTCGTCGCCGCTGCGCGCCTCGGCCGCCGCTGCGGCTATGTCACTCGTGTCGGAGATGACCCCTTCGGCCCCGGTCTGCTGGACGGATGGCGGGCCGAGAAGATTGACGTGAGCCACGCGCCGATGGTAACCGGCTTCAACGGGATCTACTTCATCTCCTTGCTTGAGGGCGGCGAGCGGGAGTTCATCTACTACCGCGCGGGCAGCGCCGCGAGCACGCTCGGTCCCGATGACCTCGACCCCGACTTCATCGCCTCGGCCAGGATCGTGCACTGCTCCGGCATCACGCAGGCGCTGTCGCCGTCATGCCGCGCCGCGGTGCGCCGCGCGTTCGAGATCGCGCGCGAGGCGGGCGTCATGACCTCCTTCGACCCCAACCTGCGCGTGAAGCTGTGGCCGGTGGAGCAGGCGCGCGAGGCGCTGGAGGAGGTGCTGCCGCTGGTCGACGTGATTCTGCCCGGGGCGCCGCAGGAGACGGGTGCGCTGATCGGCGTCGAGGAGCCCGAGCAGGCGGCGAGCTACTTCCACGAGCGCGGCGTCAAGACCGTGGTCATCAAGATGGGCGGCAAGGGTTGTCTCGTCAGCGACGGCGCGGCGATGCGGCGAATACCCGCGCACCGGTCGCCGGCGGTGGTGGACACGACCGGCGCCGGCGACGCGTTCAACGGCGGGTTCCTCGCCGGCCTGTGCATGGGATATGATCCGATGAGCGCGGCTGGCATCGGCGCCGCGGTGGCGGGCTTGAAGGTCCGCGGTCGCGGCGCGGTCGCCTCGCTGCCAAGGGTGGAACAGGTCCGCAAGTACGTGCCGTGGCTGGGGGAGGGCGCGAGGGAATAGACGGGCCGCCGCGCCGACGCGGGACTTCGGCGTATGGCGTTGCTGCCGATCTCGCCCCAGGAGCTCGGTTCTTAGGTTCCGCAGGGACTGATCTCCCAGTCGAATCTGCAAGTGGATGTGGAACAGGCGCCCTCGCCTGTTAAATGCCGCGCCGCCCTGCCGCGTCAACACAGCCGGGGGCGGCTGTGCCACATGAGGCCGGAAGCCGCCGCGAAGCGCCTTGGTGCCAAAAACGGAGCTCCTGTGATCCGCCCGGCTACCTGCCGCCGGCTGTTACCGCTGTGACCGCTTCACGCGCAGCTTGCTCGATGGCATCCATGTTGCGCGCGGCCATCGCCTCGCGCGGGAACATCGTGCCGCCCATGCCCACGGCGAATGCGCCCGCGGCCAGGTAGCCGGCCGCATTGGCTGCATCGACGCCGCCGGTCGGCACCAGGCGCGCCTCCGGCAGAACCTCCCGCATCGCTCGCACGTATGCCGGGCCGCCCAGCAGCCCCGCGGGATAGACCTTCACCATGTCCGCGCCCAGGCGTAGCGCTGTCGTGATCTCCGTCGGCGTCGCGGTCCCCGGGCAAGCCAGCAGCCCGGCGTCCTTCGCCGCATGCACCACGTCCGGATTCGTGTTGGGGGCGACGACGAACTGCGCGCCGGCGCGAACCGCGTCGCGCGCCTGCTCAACGTCGAGGACGGTGCCCGCGCCGATGAGGCTCGTGGCCAGTTCCTCGCGCAGGATGGATATGACTTGCGGCGCCTCCGGTACCGTGAACGTGATCTCGATGAGCCGCACGCCGCCGCGGTGCGCCGCGCGCGCCGCCATCAGCGCGGTTTCCATCGAATCGGTGCGGATCACGCCGAAGAGCTTATGCTCGCCAATGAACGCCAACCGCTTATCCACCGCACGCACCTCTGACGGCAACATATATGGCCGCGGATGGGGAGGTTATGGTCTAACCACAGAGGCCACTTCGCCAAGGCTTCGTAGCCCAAGGCGCACAGAGCACACGGAGATGCCGGATGGACGGGATCTTGGCCGTCCCCAGCCGAGGGCGGCTGGGCCACATCTGCCGAGCGACCCGGTTGTCTCTGCGTTCTCGGCGCCTCTGCGGTGAATCCCCAATCAGCCTACATCCGCGTCAATCCGCGGCCACTTCATGCAGATATGCCCTCACGTCATCCGCCGGCGGCGCATCGCGCCATACACGCGCTCCACCGCCAGCGCCACCGCGGCCTCCGTCATGCTCGCCCCCGTCGCCCGGCTGCGCTCGCGGCAGTTGTCGAACGCCGTGCCCAAGCTCTGCTCGATGGTCGTGAACACTTCCTCGCGCGACACCTTCATCGCGCTCAACGAACGCGAGTACTCCTCCATCGACGCCACGACGCCGCCCGCGTTGGCCAGGATATCGGGCACCACTAACACGCCGCGCCCGGCCAGCACGTCCATCGCCTCCACCGTCGTCGGCATGTTGGCGCCCTCGACGATCGCGCGCGCGCGAATCTCGCCGGCGTTGTCGGCCGTTATCACGTTGCCGATCGCCGCGGGGACCAGAAGATCAACCTTGAGGCTCCACAGTTGCTCGTTGGTCAATGGCTGACCGGGGAAACCGGCCACGGTCCCCTGCCGCCCCGCGTGTTCCTCGAGCGCCGCGATGTCCAACCCGCCCGGGTCATACACGCCGCCGCGCGAATCCGTGATCCCCACGACCTTGATACCCGACTGCGCGAGATACCGCGCCGTGTGCCCGCCGACATTGCCGAATCCCTGAACCGCCGCGGTGGCATCGGCCGGGCGGATGGCGAGTTGTTCCTCGAGCACGCGCCGGGCGATGTAGGCGACGCCGTAGCCCGTCGCCTCTTTGCGCCCCGGCAGCCAGCCGTGAGTGCCCTCGGGCTTGCCCGTCACCGACGCCGGGTCGAGCGTTTCGTTGAAGATGAAAGCCATCTCGTCAGGCCCGGTGCCGAGGTCGGGGGCGGGGACGTAGACGTGTGACCGGAACACTTCGCGCATCGCCTGGGCATAGTACTCGACGGCATCGAGGCTGATGATCTTCTCGAACTCGGGATCGGGCGCCTGCCTGCCGAAGAGGCGGTACATCTGCTGCATGTTGACGCGGATGCCGGTCTTGCCGCCGCCGAACTCGGTGTCGGTGACCGCGGTCTTCAGCGTCATCAGGCGCGCCAGTTCGACGGTTTCCCAGAGGTTCACATCGGCGCTCAGCCGGATGCCGCCCTTGAACGGCCCGCGGGCGTTGTTGTGCAGCGCCAGCACGCCCCAGAAGTTGACGATCTTGCCCAGGATCTTGCACGGCAGGCGGAAGAGGCGCACCTCCTGCGGGCTGACGAGATTCGAGACGACGACCTGCGGCAGTTCGAGGCTGCGGCAGGCGCGCTCCATGAGCGCGATGCTGCGCGTCAGAGGCTCGCGCGCCTCGATGATGTCCTCGATGGGTGTCACATGAGCGGCGTGGTGCTCTGAGGTCACAGCGGTCCTCCGGGCGGATAGGGACTGTTACCTACTTCCCCTTCATTGCGCTTGGCAGCCAGCCCCGGTTATCGTGGGGAATAGGTAACTGTCCCTGTTTGGCTCTTGCGACTATGCGCAGATGCTTCTGCCGCGCCGGAGAGGGTTCCTTGTGGCGGGAAAATGGGGACTGTTACCTTTTTCCGATCATCCCTGTCCCGATGAGGCCGTGGGACGGCCGGAAAAGGTAACTGTCCCCATTTTCGTGCGCGGGTGCTACTTCTTCACGATCGCGTTCTGGGTGGACAGGGTGAACGGCCCGCCGTCCGACGGGAACGTCACCTCCCCGTACGCGGCGATGTTCTTGTCGGCTGGGCGCTGGATGGTGATGCTGTAGACGCCGTTGCCGCCCTGCATCGGCGTTGACTCCCAGCGCTGCGGGCGGAAGTCGAGGTTGTCGGACTTCGCTACCCAGGCCACTGCGCCGGTCGCGGTCGGTGCGTTGACGGAGATGGTGAGCTTGTCGCCTTCGGTTGTCAGCTTCCACGACATCTCGGGCAGCAACTTGCCCGAGGAGACGGCCCGAATATAGGCGCCTAGGGTGCCGATCAGGCGGCCCGGGTCATTGAGGCCGTGGCCGACATTGGGGACGTAGAGTGTCCACTTGGGGCCGACCAGGTCGTCCCAGTAGAGATTGAGCGCGTCGGTGCTCCAGTAGGGGTCGTTGGCGCCGCGCAGGATGAGCTTGGGGATGGTGATCTTGGCGCGGTAGGTGTAGGGATCCACCGCGACCCACAGCGCATTGCCGCGCGGGGTGCCAAACATGTCTTGCAGGCCCTTGGAGGTGTAGTCATCGATCATCTCGCTGTACTTGCCCCACAGCTCCAACTGGTGCGGAAGCTGCTTGCGCATGTTCAGGATGTCAATCACCGCCGGCGCGATCGCTTTGACTCGCTTGCCGCCGTCGTAGGCGCCGGTCAGCCACGTCGTCCAGCCGCGCTTCGATCCGCCGAAGACGACGAAGCTGGTGATGTCTTCCTTCCATTCCTGCTTGGCGTATTGCTGGATGGCATCCATCGCCCGCACCGCGCTCTTCGCCATCGGGAACAGCAGCGGCCAGGTTGGGTCTCCGTCCTTGAGGAATTGCTGGAAGGTGTAGGAGATGATGGCATCCTCGCTCAGCCCGTTGAACAGGGGCTCGTTGGGCACGTGGTAGAGGATGGCCACGGGCGCACCGGTGGACTGCGCAAGGGTGACCGCGATCATGTCCTCGCCTTGCGAGACTCCCGGCTTCGGCGCGCCGGAGCCGCCGGTGATGTAGAGCGCCATCCAACCAGGATGCGTGACCTTGGCGGGCTTGGCGATGCGCAGCAGGTGGCGCCAGGTGATGTCGTGCCACGTCTGGGAGGTCAGCACGATGTCGCTGATCGATCCCGTGGCATCCTGCTTTACCGGGCCCTTCTCCCACGCGAAGCTCGGGTCGGGGGCGTTGACGTAGGAGAACAGCATCTGATCCGGCGCAATCGTCTGCGCCGGCTGCGCCGCACACCCCGCGTTCGCGGCGATCAACGCCGCAGCCACCAACATCCACAACACACACACTCTCAGTCTCTTCATAGCACTACCTCCTGATTTCCGAACGCGCTTCTGAATGGCATATGTTATCTCGCCGAGCGCGTACTCTCCCTTACTGGTTGCCACGGCACTCTGGATTGTTCCCGCGACAGTAATCCTGCTTCTCCCTGCGGCCCCACCGGCCCTGCACGTCGGGCAACCCAACTCCTCTCCCTTTCAGGGCTTGTCATTACCCACACCTTGTGGTCGGCCTCGACTGAGACGGTGTTCGGCGGCAGTAAGGCCGGCATTCTGGAATGCGGGGCTCTTGGTGCGATCTCGATCGCACTCCGGAGCCCCGTGTGCGGCGGTCTCCGCCGCCCTTCGACCCGTTCGACACGCTCAGGGCGAGCAAGCTCAGGGTGACCCCGAGCAAAGCCGAGGGGCCGCTCCGGAGACGCGGGCTGGCCGCGTCGCAAATCGGGGCCAGCAGCCCCGCTTTCGAAAGCGGCGGCCCTTCGACGTCGCTCAGCTTCCTATAATGGTGGGGTAGTTAGGTTCTTCTTGGAGAAAGGTGAGTGAGCACAAACCAAT
>Ga0315282_10014882_pt1 | contig 11541 bp, 11 predicted proteins | sample YL17G07_20_MG_FD_203693 | JGI IMG/M metagenome (GOLD analysis project Ga0315282, IMG submission 203693) | Sediment microbial communities from Yellowstone Lake, YNP, Wyoming, USA - YL17G07_20 | ecosystem: Environmental > Aquatic > Freshwater > Lake > Sediment | place: USA: Wyoming | collected...
TCGGCCGCGTTAATGAGTCACCATTGGCAGGAATGCCCGTCCTACGCGGAGGGTCGGGCGAGACGCCCAACCCACGCGGTGGGCCCGGGCGGCCTCACGCGCCGTACTTCTCCGCCGCTCCGATCAGGTTCATCAGCACGCTGAGGAGATCGTGTCCCACGATCCGGCCCAGACCGCCCGTGGCACAGGGGCGCTCACCGAAGGCGGCGACGGCATCCGTGCGCACCCCCTGACCGGCGATGGCGAGGGGAAGGGGGTCGCCGGAGTGGTCGCGCACCGAGACGGGCGTCGAGTGGTCACCGGCCACAGCGATAGCGGTCGCCTCCAAGTCCACGTGGTCGAGGACGTGGCCGACCAGGCGGTCCAGCTGCGCGCAGCAGCGCACCTTGGCCTCAGCGTTGCCGTCATGCCCAGCCAGATCGGGTGACTTCAGGTTGCAGAGCACGAACTCGTGCTCGTGCAGCGCCTCGAGCGTGGCCTTGGCGAGCGCGATCTCGTCGGTGTCGTACCCGCCGGTGGCGCCGGGGACGTCGGCCACGGTCATGTCCAGATACCGGCCGAGGCCCTTGATCAGCCCGACCTCCACCACCAGCGCGCCGCGCACGCCCCACTGCTCGGAGAACGGCTTCAGATGGGGTGCCACGCCACAGCCGCGGGGCAGGATGATGTTGGCCGGCTTGAGGCCGGCGGCCCGGCGCTGCACGTTGACGGGGTGTTCGTCCAGCGCCTCGTAGGTCTTGCGCACCCAGGCGTTCAGGGTGCCGGCGGTGCGCTGCGCGGCCTCCGTGCGGCCCTCGACGACGGCCACTGCGGCGCCCTCAGCATGCGGGTCGGCGTCGCTGACACACGCATCAAGCCCGTCGCCGCGCATGAGGAGCGCGGCGCGGTGCTCAATGGACTCCCTCAGGATGAACTGCACGCCGTCCATCGGCGGCAGGGCGTTCACGGCCGCCGCCAGCTCGGCCGTCCCCTCGGCAATCCGCCCGGCGCGGCGGTCCACGATCAGCAGACTGCCGTCGGGCTGCGGCTCCACCGTGGCGAAGTTGCAGCGGAAGGCGAGGTCGCCGCGCCGCACGTCCATGCCGACCCCCAGGGCCTCCAGCGGACCGCGGCCGGTGTAGGACTCGTAGGGGTTGTAGCCAAGCATCGAGAGGTGCGCGGTATCGCTCCCGGCCGGCACGCCGGGCCGGATGGGGTCCATGAGGCCGCACTCGCCCAGGGCGGCGAGGCGATCGAGGTTCGGCGTCTGGGCAGCCTCGAGCGGGGTCTTGCCGCCCAGATCGGCGACCGGCCGGTCGCCGAGGCCGTCGCCCAGGAGGATGAGTGCTTTGCCGGTGGGATGTGCCACTTGGCTCCGCGAGCCCCTTTCTGCACGCGCCGGCGCCTGGGCCGGCCGTTTCCTCCGAGCACAGCCGGTAGGGCAGGTCGCCAGACCTGCCGGGCGGTGCTCCGCGGGTCTGGCGACCCGCGCCACCGACCGCGCCGACAGGCGGGACGCCTGTCCCACGCGAGGGTGCTTCCGGTGGTGGATGACGCGATTCTACGGGAGGGTTGGGGGGGTGTCAAGGAGGGGCTGGCTGGGTGGTGGGCAGGCCCTTCGGCTTCGCTCAGGATAGACGGGCCGCCTGCCCCACGAGTTGCCTTGGTGCGGTGCCACCGGAGGCGGACCGCCGGAGTCGCGGCGGGTCGCCGCTCCTACGCGGAGGGGAGCGGTGTGGCGAGGCTAGCTCGCCACACCCACGACCGGCTTCGCACCGGTATCGGCCACCGTGCAGTCTGGGGGGCAGTGGGGCCTGAGATGCCGGAGGCAGCCGGGGTCAGCGCTAGGGCTCCCGGTTCGGCGGAGGCCACATGCTCTGGGCCCGGTCACGCACGACCAGCAGGAGGCCGGGCCACCGGTCCGGCGCGACGTGCTGGAGTGCCCGTAGTATGCGATCGTGGATCTGCTCGCGGCTGGGCTGCCGAAGACAGGCGATAGGCAAGCCCGCATGGGGTTGGTCGCGCAGCCGAGCGAAGCCCCTGTCAGTCGTGATCAGCACTCGTCGCTCGGCCTGGGCGGCCTCCCACAGCGCTCGGTCGCTCATGCCCTCCCGGCTGGTCCCGCGCACATCGGCCACATCGTGGCCAGCCGCGCGCAAGGCCTCGACGGTCATCCGAGGGACGTTCTCGTCAACGAACAGCCTCATGGTGCTGACGCCACGTCGGCGAGCGGCGTCACCTGCTCCTCGGCCAGTGCTGCGGCATACCTCAGGCAGGCGAGCACATCGTCGCGCTCCAGGGAGGGGTACTCCGCGAGGAGTTCCTCGATCGTGTCTCCGGAGGCGAGCATCCCCACGATCTGGTGCACGGGGATGCGCGTGCCGCGGACACAGGCCTGGCCGTGGCAGATGTTTGGGTCGACCACAATGCGGTTGTTCACATCCTCACCTCCGGAGCCATCATCGCACGTGACGACCACAGGCACAAGCTCGCCAGGGGGCTCTGCCAGATGGAGGGCCCCGGCACGGTCGGCCTGGCTAGCCCACCACGGACGCGATCACGTGCGCCGCGGCGTCGGCCTTGGCCTGGGCATCGGTGGGGGTGTCGGCCTCGGCCACCACGCGGATGATCGGCTCGGTGTTGCTGGGGCGGACGTGGAGCCACGAGCTGTCCTGGGGCCAGAGGACCTTGAGGCCCTCGGTGAGGTCCAGCTTCTCTGCGGCGTAGTGGTGCCGCACGGCGGTCATCACCCGCTGCACGGCCGCGGCCGGGCACTCGACAGCAAGCTTCACAATGGCGCTGGGGCGGAACTCCCGCACCCACGCCTCGACCGAGGGGCGCTGCGCGAGGCCCTCGAGGAGGAGGCACATCGCGGCGAGGCTGTCGCGGCAGTAGTGCGTGCGAGGGTCTATCACCCCTCCGTTCCCCTCGCCGCCAATGACCGCGTGTTGGCGGATCATCTCCTCGACCACGTTCACCTCGCCCACCCGAGAGCGCACCACCGGGCAGCCGTAGCGCGCGCCCACCTCATCCACCATGCGGCTTGTCGAGAGGTTCGTGACGATCGGTCCGGGGCTCTGCGCCGCCACCACGCTCGCCGCGAAGGCTAGCGTGAACTCCTCCCCGACCGGGCCCAGCGTGGGGCAGACGACGGCCAGGCGGTCGGCGTCCGCATCCTGCGCGAAGCCGACGTCCGCGTGCAGCTCCCGCGTGGCCTGCGCCAGCTCGCGCAGGTGGGCCGGAACAGGCTCCGGTGGGTGTGGGAAGCGGCCGTCGGGGGTGTCGTTGATCATCGTGACGTCCGCGCCCAGCGTGCGCAGCAGGCGTTCGCTCACCACGGCGCCCGCGCCATTGCACGTGTCCACGACGACGCGGGGGCGCCGCGCGCGGATGAGGTCCACCGGGGTGTGGCTGAGGAGGACTTCCAGGTGGCGGTCCAGCGCGTGCCGGTCCGTGCGCACGTCGCCCATCTCCGTCGCGCCGACGAGGGTGAAGTCGCGCTGGTGGTAGATGTCCAGCAGCTCCTCGGCCTGGTAGGAGTTGAGGATGATGCCGTCGCTGCGGATGAACTTGAGGGCATTCCACTGCTGGGGGTTGTGGCTGGCGGTGATGGCGATGCCGCCGTCGGCGTGGAGCTGCCGCACGGCCAGTTGCAGCGTCGGCACGGGGGCGACGCCGATGTCGGTCACCGAACAGCCGGTGGCCAGCAGGCCGCCGACCACGGCGTTGCGCACCATCTCGCCCGAGGGGCGCGTGTCGCGTCCCAGGACGACTATGCCGCCGTGCAGGTAGCTGCCGAAGGCCTGTGCGAAGCCGACCAGGAGCTGCGGCGTGAGGGACTCGCCAACGACGCCGCGCACCCCGGAGATGCCGATCTTGAGGCTGTGCACCGGCGAGGCGGCACTCATGCCTAGATGGCCCTCCTCACCCGCAGCATCAGCCGCTGGGCGCGCTCCTCGGCGACACCCGGATCGCGAGACTCGCTGATCACGCGGATGATGGGCTCGGTCGCCGAGGCCCGCACGTGGACCCAGAAGCCGTCGCCCGTGATCTTCACGCCGTCCTCGTAGTCCAGCTCCCCGTCGGCACCCTCCCGGTCCAGGTCCGCCCGCAGCTCCGACAGCACCGCGAAGGCCCGCTGCGACGGGCAGGCCGTCTGCAGTTTCACCATGCGATAGGCGGGCACCGCGGCCGCCAGCTCGCCCGTCGGCCGGTCGCACCGCGCGCGGAACTCAAGGATGTGCCCCATGGCCGCGATGCTATCGTGGGTGTAGTTCAGGCGCGGGAACATCACCCCGCCGCTGCCCTCGCCACCCACGGCGGCCTCGTTGACCTGCGCAGCCTCCGCCACGTAGGCCTCCCCCACCTTGGTGCGGACCACGACGCGGCCGTGTGCGGCGGCGACATCGTCGAGGGCCATCGTGGTCGAGACGTTGGTGACGACGGGACCCGGATCGCCGCGGCCGAGGATCATCTGCGTGGCGAGGCACAGCGTGTGCTCCTCGCCGGGAGCCACGCCGCGCTCCGTCACGAGGCCGAGGCGGTCGCCGTCGGTGTCGTGGGCGAAGCCGAGGTCCGCGCCGGTGGCATCCACCAGCGCGCGGAGCTGACCGAGGTTGGTGGGGCTAGGCGCAGGCTCATGGGGGAACGGCTGGTCCGGCTCCGTGTTGATCGCCACCACCCGACACCCCAGACGCTCGAGGAAGCGCGGGGCCCAGGCGGAACAGGCGCCGTTGCAGCAATCCACGGCGACCTTGAGGCGTGCGGCGCGGATGGTGGCGCAGTCGAGCTGCTCGAGGATCGCTTCCAGGTGCGCCTCCGCCACCTCCTCCCCGCCGGTGCGCACGGGCTGCAGGCCCGACCACGGCACCTTGCGGAACTCACGCTGGTGGTAGCAGTTGAGGAGCTCCTCGCCCTGCCGCCAGTTGAAGAACATGCCGTCGTCGCGGATGAACTTGAGGGCGTTCCACGTCACGTCGTTGTGCCCGGCTGTGACCGCGATCCCGCCGGCCGCTCCGCTGCGGCGCACGGCGAGCTGGAGGGCCGCCGTGGGGCAGACGCCCAGGTCCACCACCCGGCAGCCGGTGCCCAGCAGCCCCGCGGTGACGCAGGAGGCCACCATGAGGCCGGAGGGGCGCGTGTCGCGCGAGATCAGCACCTCGGCCGGGCCGACGAGGGTGCCGAAGGCCTGGCTGAAGTTGACGATCAGCTCCGGCTCGAGCGTCTCACCCACGACGCCGCGCACGCCCCCGACGCTGGTCTTCAGGGCTCGCATGGTCGGCGCTCCACCGTGACCCCGCCGCGGACGTGCACCGGCGCCGCTTGCCCGCCGACGGCGTCAATGGCGGCCTGCACCTCCGCCTCCCGCCCCGGCGCCAGGGCGAACATGCAGCCGCCGCCGCCCGAGCCGTTCATCTTGGCCCCAAGGGCTCCGGCCTCCAGGGCGGCGTCCACCATCCGGTCCAGCAGCGGGGTCGAGACCTGGATGTAGCGGCTGAGCTGCCGGTGGTGCTCGGTCAGCAACGCGCCCACCGCGGCCAAGTCGGGTTGCTCTTGCTGCAGCTCGGCCAGCGCGCGGCACAGCAGGTCGCGGTTTGCCAGGTTGCCCTCCAGCATCTCCCGGCCCCGCGGGGGCAGCTCCGGCAGCAGCGGGCGGACCGCCTCCAGGGGGGTCGCGTGGAGATCGAACGTCGGCATTCGCTGCTGCACGGCCTGGACGGCGTGGCGCATCGCGGCGCGGGAGGTGGCGAGGGTCGAGGTGGTGTCCTTGGGGGTCAGCGAGTCCCCCAGCACGAAGCCCTCCAGCCGAGCGGGCAGCGGCGTGACGCAGATGGGGGAGCCGGTGTCAATGTAGACGAGGCCGCCGCGGGCGGAGGTGTAGTGGTCCATCATGCCGCCGGGCTCGTTGAACTCCACCACCTCGGCCTGATGGGCGAGGCGGGCTACCTCGTCCGGGTCCAGCGGCCGGTCGGCCGCGGCCAGCAGGAAGCTCACCCAGGCCACGGTGAGGGCCGAGGAGCTGGAACAGCCGGCATTGATCGGGATGGTGCCCCGGACCTCGCACTCATACCCCTGGCGGGGACGGATCCCGGCGCGGCGCAGGACGTTGGTGGCGGAGCGCACGTAGTCGCGCTCGTGCGCGTAGCTGGTCTCGAAGCGCGGGTCGAACTGGTCCTGCTCGCGCACATCGGGCATCTGCACCACGATGAGGCCGTCATCGCGGGGCTGGGCCTCGACGGTGATGTCGCGGTCGAAGGCCGCGGCGATGACCGGCAAGCCGAGGAAGTCCTGGTGCTCGCCAAACAAGCAGAGCCGGCCGGGGGCTGAAACGGTCAGACACTCCCGTGACAAGACGCGTCTCCTCCATCAATAGGCGTTCGGCTACAGCCCCCAACCCCAGAGCCGCAGCAGCAGGTGGTCAGCCCAGTGCGCGACCTGCAGACCGATGACCACACCGATCACTGCCTGGGGGAGGCCTCGCTGCCACATCCCGGCGGCCGTGGACAGGCGCCGCGGCGGGGTGGTGCTCCAGAGGCTCAGCAGTCGCTGTCCACTGGCGATCCCGGCCCGCAACTGCCGCTCGCTGGGCTCGCGGGTCGTGAAGACCGTCTGCAGCGCATAGCCGAGGGGATGACGCAGCCAGAACCCAAACGCCACCAACGCCAGGAACAGCACGGGCGACACGGGGCTGCCGATCACGAACCACAGCATCAGGGGGGCGATCACGGGGAAGAGGTTGGTGCCGCAGCGCGGGTGCTGGCGCGGCATGCGGCGCACGACCTCGGGGTCGAGGCTCCCCACGCGCTCCATCGCGTTCACCACCTTGTGCTCCGCCGCGTGGTACCCGGCCAGGGGGGTGAAGCGCAGTACCGCCAGGAAGCAGACCACGCGCACCACGGCGATGAGCGCGACCCACCAGTCGTTACCCGCCGCCGGGGCGCCGGCCACAAAGAGCGCCGTCAGCGGCACGCTGCCGGCGACGCCGAGCTGCTCGAGGAGCCAGACGACGAGGAAGGCAAGGGAACTGGACACGCCAACCAGCAGGATCAGCCCGACGATGGTCACGATGAGGTGCAGGCTGCCGGCGCTCTTCACCTGGCCGGTGGAGAGGAAGACACCGCCCAGCAGCGCCAGGCCGGACACGCGCGGGGGGGCAACGATGGGCAGGGCGCCAACGGGCGGGCGCCCCGCGGCGGGCGGGATGGGCGCGTCCAAGGTCGCGCTAGTCCTTTACAGGTGCTCTAGGGTATGGTATTATACGGACTCCCCTCCGGTGTGGCAAGGGCGAAAGGAGTGGCGTCATGGGCCGTGAATGCGCTGTCTGCGGCAAGAAGCCGTCGAGCGGGAATGCCGTTTCGTTCTCGCACCGGCGTACCCGCAGGCGCTGGATGCCGAACCTGCAGCGGGTGCGGATCATGGTCGCGGGTCAGCCGCGTCGCGCGAACGTCTGCACGTCTTGCCTCAAGGCGAACAAGGTGGCGAAGGCCGCCCGCTAGCCGCCGCAGGGCGGGCTAGCCGCCGCGAGCTTACGGCCGAGCCCCCGGGCTCGGCCGACTGCGTTCTGCAGGGGGATCGGCCCGGCACGCCGAAGCATGCGAGGGCCGGCCGGTCACCCGCACGTCAGCCCGGGCCCGCCAGGCGGCCGGCGCGCGCGTGCTGCTGGCCGCGGCGGGCAGGTGGACGCGTCATGAGGAGCGACAGCATAGCCGTCGAGGTTGCCGGTGGGGACCAGCCGCCGCTGGTCCAGCCTTTCCTGACGGTCGTGGGCAGTGCGGTGAAGGTGCTGGTGCGTGTGGATGCGGCCATGCGCCGCGGGAGCGCCGGCGCGATTCGGTGGCGTCTCGTTGGCATGCGTCTGGGCAGCCCTGCACGCATCGAGGTAGGCCCGGAGGAGGCGAGTAGCCCTGCGGCCGCGCAGGCCGTGATCGGCGCCGCGCTGAGCGGTCTCGCGAGCCTGGAAGAGACCGCGACTCGTCCCCCCGAGTACTTCGACGTGGAGTGTCTGGCGGCGGCCAAGGGGATCGTCGAGCCCCTCGCACACGGGGTCACGCGTGTCGAGCTGTCCGCGCCGTCCTGGGGCGCGGTGACCCCTTCGCGGCGCCTCGCCGCGAATGTGGATAGGCTAGTCGGCGCCGGTCGCCAAGCGTTCGGTTCGGTACGTGGCCGCCTGGAGATGCTGACCATCCACCGGCAGGAGGCCTTCGCTGTCTGGGACGAGGTGACCGGCACGGGCGTTCGGTGCTTCTTTGACCGTGCGATGCTCAGGGACGTCCGGGAGAACTTCGGGAACCGCGTTGCGGTCTTCGGGCGCATCCAGTACTCGGCGAAAGGGGTGCCTGAGCGCATGAGGGTGGTGGAGGTGCGGTGGCTGCGCGAGCAGGCAGAGCTGCCGCAGTTCGCCGACCTGGAGGGCATTGAGATCACGGGTGGGGCTGACTCCGTGGAGTACGTGCGGGGGCTCCGCGATGGCTGAAGCGCCTCTCGTCTACTGGGATAGCTGCGTGTTCCTCGATCGCATTCCGCAGACGCCCGACCGCATCGAGGCACTCAGGGAGCTGACAGACCGGGCCCAGGCAGGCGGCCTGCGTATCGCGACCTCAGCCTTCACCATGTGCGAGGTCGCCAAGGTGAAGGGCGTTCCCCTGCCGGAGGAACAGGAACGCCTGATCGTAGACTTCTTCGACAACCCCTACATCGTGCTCGTCCAGGTTGACGAGTTCGCGGCACGCAAGACGCGCGAGCTCGTCCGCACGCACGCTGGCCTCAAGGGGAGGGACGCCGTCCATATCGCCTCGGCCCTCCTGGCGGGCGCACCGGTCCTTCACACCTACGACGAGAAGCACCTCACCCCGCTGAACGGCGTTGAGGGGCTCCGCATCCTGATCCCCGGGTCGGAGGACTCCCAACTCCTGCTCGACGGCCTCACCTAGCCTGGCAATGGCCGCCATCCTGGCGGGAGGCCCGCACGCCCTTCAGTTGCCACCGCCGCGGCTGGTGACGACCGTGCCGGCGCAGGTGAGTCCACAGCGATGAGAGCGGCCATCACGACGCTGGGCTGCAAGCTCAACCAGTATGAGGGCGAGCAGGTCCGCGAGGAGCTGGAGCGGCACGGGTATGAGATCGTGCCGTTTGCCGCGCAGGCCGACCTCTACGTGGTGAATAGCTGCACCGTGACGGGCAAGAGCGATCGCGACGCGCGGCGGCTGGCCCGGCAGGCCAAGCACCGCAATCCGGACGCGGTCGTGGTGGTCACGGGCTGCTATGCGGAGGTCAGCCCGGAGGCGCTGCGGGCGATCCCCGAGGTGGACCTGGTCCTGGGGAACTCTCGGAAGCTGGACCTGGCCGGTGTGCTCCACGGTGAGGCCGACCGGGAGCAGGCCGTCGAGCAGGGCTGCTCCGGCCCGCTGGTGCAGCGCTTCGCCGACCACACCCGCGCCTTCGTCAAGGTGCAGGAGGGGTGCGACGCGGCGTGCACGTACTGCCTCGTGCCGCGGGCCCGCGGGCGTAGCCGCAGCGTGCCGGCGGTGCACGTGGCGGAGCAGGTGGGCCGGTTCGTGGCGGCGGGCCACCCGGAGGTCGTGCTCATCGGGACGCACCTGGGCCGGTACGGCGCGGACCGGCCGCAGGATGACCTCGACCTGGCCGGCCTCGTGCGCTGGCTGCTGGAGGTACCCGGGCTGCAGCGGCTGCGGCTCTCGTCCATCGAGCCGCGGGAAGTGTCGTCCGACTTGCTCGATCTAGTCATCCACGACCGGCGCGTCTGCCGCCACCTCCACATCCCGCTCCAGAGCGGCTCGGACACCGTCCTGGCCCGCATGTGCCGGCCGTACGACAGCGGCTTCCACGCTGAGCTAGTCGGCCGCATCCACAACCTCGACCCGCGCGTGGCCATCGGGGCCGATGTGATGGTCGGGTTCCCCGGCGAGACGGCGGACGAGTACGAGGAGACCCACGCGCTCCTCGAGGCCCTTCCGCTCAGCTATCTGCACGTTTTCAGCTACTCCGCGCGACCAGGCACGGCGGCTGCTGCGATGTCGGAGCAGGTGCGGCCGGACCTGAGGAAGGAGCGCAGCCGGCGCCTGACCGAACTCTCGCAGCGCAAGCGTGCGGCCTTCGCGGACGGGCTTGTCGGCGAGCGCGTGGAGGTGGTGGTGGAGGGGGAGGTCGAGCCCGAGTCCGGACGGCTGCTGGGGCTCACGGACAACTACGTCCGCGCCTTGGTGCCGGGAGACGACACCGTGGTCGGCCGTGTAGTGACCGTCCGCCTGGTGGCGGCGAGCCCCCAGGGCATGCTGGCTGAGCTGGTGTAGGACCGCGGGTGACCGCCCGGCGCCCGCGGCCGGAACCTGGCCCCCGCGCGGGGCGTCCAACCGGCAGTTGGCCCGCCACGGAGCGGGTGCTCGCGGAGCGGCGTGGAGAGGCAATGTCGGTGTGCCGAGCTAGACCCAGACCCCCAGCGCTCGGGAGCTTCGTGCTGCTCGCGGTCGGCGTGACCGGCCTGCAGGGGCTGCCGGCGTTCGCGGACGGGTTGTTCCAGGGCCTCTCGCTCAACGGCAATGCCGATCTGTACTTCCGCGGCGACTTCACCTCGGGCTCCCGCGACGCCTGGCAGAACTCGTACTGGAACACCGAGCCGGTGCGGCTGAGCAGCGGCCTGGACATCGAGGGCCCCATCCTCGGGGACTTCGGGCTGCGGGCCCATATCGCCCAGACCGGCGGCTGGGGCTACAACGACAACCGCCTCGTGCTGGGGTACCAAGGCCCCAACACGGCCGTCCTGTGGGGCGACCTCAACGTAAGCATCTCCGGCAATGAGTTCGCCAGTTTCCAGAAGACCCTCCAGGGCTGGCAGGTGGATCACACCATCGGCAGCCGCGCGGCGGTGCGCACGTTCTTCTCGCGCGAGAAGGGTCTGGTCCGCACCCAGACCTTCCAGGGCGCCAACACCTCCGGGCCGTACTTCCTCAGCTTCACGCCCGTGGTGGACGGTAGCGAGATCGTCAAGGTGGACGAGATGCCGATGCAGTTCGGCACCGACTACCGCCTCGACTACACGACGGGGCAGTTGTACTTCGAGCCCGTGGGGAAGCCGGCGCGGATCATCCCCTCCACCAGCGTCATCTCGGTCAGCTACCAGAGCGCCACGCAGTTCGACACCGGCGCCACCACCTACGGCGGTCAGATCGAGACCAGCTTCCTGCGGGACAGCCTGCGGTTCACCGGGACGGCGTTGTTCCTGGATCGGCCGGGGGTGGGCTCGTCGGACACGGCGGCGGTCCAGGAGGACCCGTTCACGGGTTCGGGGTCCACGGGCCCCTTTGACGTGCTGTACCGGCCGATCGTGGATGTTCCCGCCGGGCAGGGCACGGTGTCGGTCATCGTCGGTGGCGTGACGCTCGCGCTGACCGATGCGGAGGCGCTGCAGGTCTTCGTGGATGACGCCCTGCAGCAGGAGGGCGTGGACTACGATGCCTTCCGGACCCTGGGCCGGGTGATCTTCCGCCACATCGTCCCCCCTACCTCACTGGTGCGCATCCGCTACTACTACCTGCTAACCAGAGA
>Ga0315282_10014883_pt1 | contig 11540 bp, 13 predicted proteins | sample YL17G07_20_MG_FD_203693 | JGI IMG/M metagenome (GOLD analysis project Ga0315282, IMG submission 203693) | Sediment microbial communities from Yellowstone Lake, YNP, Wyoming, USA - YL17G07_20 | ecosystem: Environmental > Aquatic > Freshwater > Lake > Sediment | place: USA: Wyoming | collected...
TACACTTGAGTCAGTTATGATGGGAGCGTTGGCGCTACTAGTAATTAGGAAGTTGAATAGGACAAGAATAAGAAGTGTGGTCATTAAGAGTCGTCGCAGGTCCATTAACTCCATCAGTTGCTCTGATCATGATTATTCTTCTATCAGGCTGTCTCATTCATACTTGAGGGCTGTGACAGCATTCATTCTTGAAGCACGCCAAGCTGGATAGAGCCCAGCAAGAACAGCGAGTCCTATTGGGAAAAGGAGAGAGAAGGCGAACAGTTGGGTAGAAAAGACTGGACTATATGAGGTACCACTGGTTGGGGTTCGGCTTCCGGGGGCCCCGCCCATGCCAGGAGGCCTGAAGGAGAAGGAGGAGGCCATCCCCCCACCAAGCAAGAAGGATAGTGCAATGCCCATCAGTGTTCCTAATATGGCGCCTGCCACTCCTGTAAGCGCCGCTTCTGAAAGGAACAGCGACATAATCTGCTTAGGCCTGTAGCCAATAGCCTTGAGGATCCCAATCTCACGAGTTCTTTCCATCACAGAGACGAACATGGTATTGGTTATTCCTACAGCTGCAACGACCAAAGTCACCGCGGCCACCCCTCCTAAGAAGAGAGTTAGCTGCCCCGTGATTGATTGAACAGTCTGGAGCATAGCAGAGGAACTGAAGACTCTGGCATTTCCCCCGAAGTAGTTTTGTATTGAAGTAAGTACGGCGTTTACATTATCTGCCGAATCGACGATGACGTATATGCCGCTGTAGTATTTTACTCCGAAGATCGTGCTGGATGCCATACTGGTGAAAATGCATTCATCAAGGTTTGTGAATCCCACGCTGCCGTAGGGTGCCATGATTCCTTTAACTATGAAGGTGTAAGATGGTGGGGCGCCTCGACCTGTTGAGGTGCCTTGAACCATAACCATCTCGTTCATCCTTACTGGTAGAAAACCACTGTCCCCAGGTGGGTTAGCGATTTCTGTACCTATGACTGCCCCGGTAGGGTCAAACCCATCGACCACAGCACCCGTATCGAATGTGAGGCCTTTGAATAATGTTTGAAGTTTCGTCTGGTCGAATCCTATGACTTGGACAGACAGAGTGTTACTGCCGTAGTTGATGCTTAGTCTTCTTTGGAAGTATGGAATGACATCTTTTACGCCAGCGAAGCTTCTGACTACCCGTATATCATCATCCGTGACTGGGGTTCGTTGTGAGGTTGAGAAGACATTTAGTGTTGTGACGCCGATCTTGTCGATTTGGCTGCTGACGCTTGCTGAGAGGCCGCTGGTTGAAGCGACCAACGCAACTATCAGTGAGCAGCCGATGACTATTCCGAGTATCGTAAGGGCACTGCGAAGTTTCCGATCCTTCAACGCTTTAAAGGCCATATGATAATAGTCAGAAATTCGCAAAGGCTACATACCACTTACCAAATCTATAGAAGATACAAATCCGAAAGATCCAAAGGATCCAAAGAAGAATCTGTAGATTCCCCATAGGGCATTTATTATTATTTGGATCTGGTTTCTTTCCGTAGTTCTTGGAGCAGGCGTACTAGCAGGCTGGATCACTTGTAGAGCCACTTTGGCAGAATCAGTGTGAGTTACGCCCAGCGAATCAAGATATGTGGCAGATATTTCCACGGGATAACTTCCAACAGCAACTGTCCGCTTGACTTGCATTGTGACGCTGAAGGGCCTTGGAACATTCGGGTCAGCCTCTCCGATATATATGAACGCCCCTCGAGAGAAAATTGGTGAAGAAAATGAAATGTTTGTGTTGGAAAGGAGTAAGGTTGCGGTGTCCACAATGGTTCCTGATAATGTGACGTTCCCGCCCGGAGTAGTCTCACTTGGGTAGACGGCCACGGAGTATATCCTTGAATAAGTTGTTCCCGTAACAAGAACAGGAAGATCCATGTTTACTTCCTGATTGAGGTAGAGTGTTGCTCCGACTCCGCTAACTACCTGGAGATAGTTCGCTTCTATCTCAAGGATGTGCATTCCGAGGCTTGCATTTCTGTCTATGTTCAGGGTGAAGTAAGTTGTCGCAGTTAAGCCAGGCAATATGTCCTGCCCGTAATATGCTTGGACAGTTCGGCCTCCGGATGTGTTCGTAAACGGTTCCTGTAGAAGCAGCGCCTCGCTAAGGCCCGTCACTGTACGGTTGCCGATGTTCTGAACGGTCACATAGAGCTTGATGTTCATGTCACCAGGAGAGGCGTATATTGAAGAGTTTGAGTTTGAGGAGCCCCACAAGGGGTTCACAACCTTCAATAACGAAGGGGCCAATGGTGGATAAGGAGGAACTTGCGCCGAGACTCTGCTAACATCATTCACTCCAATCAATAGCAGGTTACATGCAATTAACAAAACGATTAAAGCCTTAATGTTTCTGCATATACTAATCAATTCTTATTCACCTTTAACTGCGTTCTTCTCTCTCTATCAAACCATCACGGAGGATTATTCGTCTATGAGTTTCGCTGGCGATCTCAAGATTATGTGTCACCAAAACAAAAGTTGTATTCAAACGCTTATTGACATCAATGATAATTTTCAGGATTTGTGCAGCGGTCTTGCTGTCTAGGTTGCCTGTCGGCTCGTCGCCCAGGACAATTGCGGGATCTGTTGCCAAAGCACGAGCGATTGCTACCCTTTGCTGCTCTCCTCCACTCAACTCAGCGGGCCGGTTGAGACTTTTAGAAGCCATACCAACCTCACTCAACATCTTGAGGGCATGGTCTCGACGTTTTGCCGGATCGATGCCTTGAGCAATCAGAGGCAGCTCAATGTTCTCCACGGCGGTTAGTCGATGAATCAGATTGTAAGCTTGGAAGACAAAGCCTATGCGGTCATTCCTCATTGTTGCAAGTCTCTCCTCGCTCATCTTTGACGTATCTTGACCCTCAATCTGCACTTTTCCACTGCTGGCCCTGTCAAGTAGCCCTATCAGTTGAAGCAAAGTTGATTTTCCACTTCCTGAAGGTCCCAGTATAGAAACAAGTTCACCTTTCTCGATCTTGATTGAAACCCCGCGTAAGGCCTCAAAACGTAATCCGCCTATTTTATAGATCTTTACTAAATCTCTGGTCTCAATCGCTGGGCTGTTGTTCTTCCTCTTCAACGATTTTTCTCCCACGTACTCTTATAATCAAACGGGCTGCAACGAAGACTGTCAAAATCATCAATGTGCCAATAATGAAAGAAACAACTAAGAAAGAGGTTAGACTTTGAGCAGCTATCATTTGACTACCCGCAAAAGCACGAGTTGTTGCCTGAGGTGTAGCCTCAGGTATGCCCTGAGGTATGCCCTGAGGGATAGCCTGGCTAGATTGTTGGCCTTGGAAAAGGTACAGAAGGACTGCATTAGCGAGGTTCCCCAATCCTCCGAGCAGAGATCCCACGATTATGAACTTTGCACTCACGTGTGCTTTTGTAGTGCGAAGGACTATGCCAATCATAATTCCAGCAACTATCAGAGGCACAATAGTCGGGCTAGGCATAACAAATCTAACTTCCTTATTTGCTGACGTGCATATTAACTGGTTCTGAAAGACTCCCTTTTGTATCAAACACTAAACGATTTCTGCTGTGGAATGCAGCTGGTGAAGGCACTAGGTATATGAAACTTGTGCAACAATGTTACGCTATTGAAGAAGCGAGCGCGTGCAATAGAGAATTTAGTTCTGCCCATGCAGCCGTTGAATTTAAGATTAGCAGGACCTGCAACGTGGTATACAGTTCAGGGCGAAATTCTAATTGTCCTCCAGCCAGGATAACCAGCAATACCAGAGATTAGACATCACTCAAGATGAACCGAAAAATCATGGCTCCAACGTAGGTGCCCACGTCACAAAAATCATATCCGTGTGATCGCCAATAGCCGCAAGTCATCTATAACTCCATATAGATGGGAAACTCATACAGACTCTTGTCGTGACTGAGCATATGGATCGAAGACGTGCTCTGGTTATTGCGGTGGAAGTTTTGTACCTGGTCGCAAGCTGTAAGAAAGCGTTTCCCTCGACCCATGAATATATCACTTCGGAAATGGGGGTTACAGATGAAGAACTTGCAGAAGCAAACGAACTTCTGCAAAAAGAGGTGGCGAAAGAAAAGCTCAGGGGGATGGCGACATGACCGTAAGCTACGTTTGTTCAGTTGCTCTCGGCCAGATCGGGGCTGGACCTCTAGGTCAACTGTGCTCTTTTTGAATCTTGCCCTTATAGGCGTCAACTAATTGAGACATTTTGAAGAGAAGATATATCATAACAATCGCGAATGCTGTTCCAATTATCCCTCTCCAAAGTCCAAAAAGGGCTAAAGGATATGCCATATTCATCACCGGCTTTCACCCATGCTCGGGTGAATAAATAGAGTTGTGTAACATTGTTACGGTAGCATGCGCTAGATTTCGATCGCAGCGACAGCGTGCACCAGAGTATTTTTTAAGAAGTGGAACTGGTGACTGGATGGGTTAAGTGACATCATATGTCGAGTCAAATTAGACCTGTCGGCGTTACAATTCTGGCGATTCTTGAAGTGGTTTCCGGGATTCTAGGGATTGTCGGAGGCGCATTTCTGCTTGGTCTTGCTGACATGATGGTATTCCGAGTTAGACTGGAAGCGATCCTGATGATTCTCAGTTTGATCTTGATGATAGTAGGATTTGTTCAGTTTGTCATGGCCTATGGTTTGTGGGCTGCTCAAGGTTGGGCGTGGACAGGGACACTTATCCTCGCAGTAATAGGCGCCATCTTCGCCGTTGTCAACATGGCACGAGGAAACATCTTGGGCCTCATCACACTGATCCTTGATCTGGCGGCAATATTCTACTTGAATACGTCGAAAGTTAGAAGCTTCTTCGGCAGAGGTGACACAGCGGCCTAGCCTGTAAGTGAGTCCTTTCCTGGATCTCTGTAGCGCACGTTAGCAAGAAAGAGTTAAGAGCGTTTCTCTTTGTTTATCGAATAGTTCTTTTATCGAATAGTTCTAGGAAAACAGATCAGAGATCGGTGCCTTGTCAGAAAGACCATCACTAGAGGTTGCTGGCTCGCTGGGTTTTCTTCTCAGGAAAGAAAAGTCAGGTTTTGCCAATCTTGAATCCCAGTTAAGACCTGTCGGCGAGGTTCTGAAAGCCCAAAGCTCTTACCGCATGCACTTAGGCGTTAGGGAGATAGACAAACCAACATATGAGATCCGAGGCGAATATCACCGTTACAATCAGAAGAATAACCTGACCATAGGCAGACCATCATGGGATCCCATTCTCTGCGACAAGCTAAAAGAATCTGAAGAACAGAACATGCGGTCTCTCGCTGAGAAGGGCGTACCAGGTTACACACTATATGATTACGCGTTGGCTGACGCCGCCTACACCATTGCCAGCACACTCGGCACAGACATCAACTATCCAAACTCCGGCTTTCTCTCTTGGTCCCCTCTGAGAAGGCCGACCTACGAAGACATCGGAATCAAGAGAATCGAACATGTTGACGAGGCGAAGATGTCAAGGCTGATCAAGAAACTGGGCATCTGGTTCGGCGCCTCCCTTGTCCGATTAACCTCACTCGACAGGCGATGGGTCTATTCAAACTGGTACGACAATAGATCTCGTCCTCACCGAAACCCACGAATAGTCTTCAGTGACGAGCCAGGTTTTGAACAGTATACAAAGCCGACTCAGCTGGAGAACGGAACCCAGGTAATACCTAAGGAGATGAAGTACGTTATCTCGCTCGGCTTTGAGATGGACTATGATTCGATGAGGACTGCCCCCACAGCTGTGGCCTTTGCAGGCACCCTGATGTACGGCTACAGGACGGCGATTCAGACTCTGGCGTCACTTTCTGAGTTCATTCGTGGACTCGGCTTCAACGCTATTCCTAGCTCTAATGACACAGCCCTGAACGTTCCTCTGGCAATCGATGCAGGCATTGGTGAGGATGCAAGGCACGGTGGATGCCTTATGTCTCCAGAGTACGGCCCCAGACTGAGGCTCGCAAAAGTCATCACAGATCTTCCGCTGACCATAGACAAACCCATAACCTTCGGTGTTCACGAATTCTGTTCTCAATGCGGCAAGTGCGCCGATCTTTGCCCAGCCCAAGCTATTCCGCATGGGTCGAGAACTTATGGTGAAGAGAAGAATGACGTAGGGGCTCCAGGCATCTCGGAGAACAAGGGTGCCCTTAGATGGATTAACAATCAAGAAAGGTGCCGAGACTACTTTGCTGCAGGAGGCACAAACTGCGGGGTCTGCATCAGAGTCTGCCCCTGGAACAAGCCTAACGGAGCATTGTTCTCTTTTGCGAAGTGGCTGGCGATAAACGGCGGTTCAGGAACCAGGCGGATGCTCGTGAAGCTAGATGACCTGCTCGGCTACGGTAAACAACTGAGCCCGAAGAAGTGGTGGGGCGAAGACCTCTAATATAGAGATCTCTTGCGCCCTGTAAGATCATCGTGATTGATACTTAGCGGTGCTTTGTATGGTCAGACTGATTTCTCTAATAGGACTACTGAAAGGGCATATCCCATTTTGTTTGCTTCCTGCTCAACCATTTTTCTGACGGCTGAGTAATCGAATGAGTATTTGTAGTCTTTCCCGAACAATTTGGATAATTCTTCTATGGTTCCTTGTCTCTGTTTGCCTGTAGTCTTGTAGGTCTCTACCTTGAATCCTAAGCCTGGGCTCATTTCGGAGTCTCCGCTTGAGACTCCTAGTCCTGTCTCCTTCAAGGTCTCAAAGAGCTTTACGACTCTGTAGACATCATCTACTCGAAGCTTGGCCCTGTATGTCAACGTCTTCTTGGAAAGGAAGACTTTCCTCTCTGCAACTTTGAATTCGAGCTTGAGTGTCCCGTCACTCTGCTCTTCAAAAACCGCTGGTAAGCCTTTGCTTGCTTCGATTATGTGAGCTTTTAGAGACATGTGCTGATTCCTCACGCTCCAGAGCTATCGAAGACCTCTATTTAAGCAGCTTGATGATTTCATTTGTCAGGGATCCTTCTGTCAGACGCAACTACCCAAGAAGAACCGATAGAACTCTGGATGGAATTCTGGCCTTAGCTATGCTCGAGACAAGGGGATCGCGAAGCTGAACAATCAGCACTAGAACTGGCACAGGAAAAAAAGAAAAACGGGGCGCGCGCTAGCTCAAGAGGTCGGCGATCAAACCAAATCCAATAATCATCATTATTACTGATGAGAAGAAGTTCAATTGATAATTCATTATTGTGACTAGATATCCTGAAAAGAGTGAACCCAACACGTTTCCCAGTCCAATCATCGCGTTGAGAGTTCCTTGGGCTTCTCCCAACCTGTTCTGATCAGCGATCTTAGACAGAAACGTAAGGGATGGCACCCAGTAGAATGACCAGGAAATGCCCGTGAGAACCATTATGATCGCTATGCTCCAATCTCTGCCTGCGAAGAAGCCGGTAGCTGATGCTACTGCAAACGCAAGGAATGCAACTATTCTGACGAGCAAACCTGACCGCAGAAGCAGTTTCTCACTCTTTCTTGAAAGCCTTCTCACAAGTATTGAAGCAAAGGTCAACGTTAAGCCGTGAATCAACAAAAGCAGGAATACGTTTGAATTTGATACGCCAATACTCCTGTAGTAGGTAGGCAGAGGAGTGAAGAACATACCGAAGGCTGTGAACAGAATCGCACTACTGAGATAGAAATAGGGCAGATCACGAAGCAATCTTGACCTAATCATTTTGCTCCAGTTGTAGATATTGAACAACCCTGGCAGGTTGACCATCAACGTTGGAAAGTATCTGATGTTATCCACTATCTCAGAAGTAATCACGGATATTGCATGTCGCTCTATGGTCACAAGCGGTTCCTTGATCATGTAAGTGCTCATGACAACGCCTACTGCTGAGATTGTGGCTAGAGCCACAAACAGTGTTCTGAGGGATTCAAAAGAAAGCCAGAGAGCTCCAACCATTATTCCCATGGAGAAGCCCAGTCCCGTGAAGAAATTGTAGAGGCTTATTCTGGAGGCCCATTCTCTTCTCGGGTTATTCTCAATTATGAGCATGCTTGCTGATGGGATATAGGCGGTTGTCAGAAACCCCATTATCGCGTTCAGGAGGATGAGTTGCCAAACTACGCTGACAAAAAAGAAGGAGAACAGAATAATGCTTGTTGAGGTGAACCCAAGAATGATGAAGGGCCTACGCTTGCCGGCCCTATCTGATACGCTTCCCCAGAATCTTGATGCGAAGATGGCTGACAGACTATAAGCTGAAGCGACTAACCCTACGTCAGCTATGCTTCCTCCAATCTTCACTACAAAGAGAGGGATTAGAGGCTGAGAAGCTCCAAGAGCCATGTTGATGGGAAGAAAGACACTCAACAACGAGAATTTGGGAGCTTCAACGGAACCACGCATAAGGTCTGACCTTCCCGCCAACCCCAAAAGTCATCCCAATCAAGAATAGAAGAGATCTTTCCGTATTCCGAGAACCGCTAAAGGTCGCCTGTCCAAATGTCATGCGCTTGACAGTCAATTCATTAGAGAGCGTACTACTTCGACCGTATCGCTTTCTACTTTGGCAAGGTCTTCCTGATTTGGTCGACCTCTTATGTCTCCGAGTCTACCCTTCGTGCTGAGTTCTTCGGATCCATGAAATTCGCCTATGACGTACCATTCTGCCTTTACGTTGAACCCTAGATGTTCAAGAAACTGACGCATATACTTGCCCGCTGTTGTAGCTTCGTCCTTTCCAGTATGAGGGCCTGAGTACGTGCAAAATATGATCGCGTTTCTGCCTAGAACCTTGGGAGAGCTCGGCTTGATGTATCCTTTTCCCCGGTAGAGTGCCAACTTCTGTTTGAGAAGATTGATCACAGGTGGTGCAGGCAGGAACTCATACGAAGGTGAACCTATACATACAAGATCATAATCAAAAAAGTCTTCTTGCTCTGCTTCATCAGCTTTGCAGATAGTCAGGTCTACGCTTTCCTTTCTCATACCTCTTGAGATAGCTTCCGCAACCTTCTCTGTGTTTCCAGTCTTCGACCAGTAAATTATCAAAGCTCTAAGCTCAGATTTTCTTCTGTCCAACATTTCTCGCCCAAGTGCTTCGTTTCCGCGGATTGCAGAGACCAGACATCTGATAGTCCAACCCGAAATAAGATTATTGGCACGACGGATCTAGCTGGAGATTATGGGTTGGTCATGAACGAGGTCTCACCGAGAGCAACAAACCGCGTTTTGGGGCAAGAATCTCTTCGACCGCTCTCTTGCGTCGAACGATATAGAAAAGACATAAAAGGAGCAGGTGGAGGCGAATACTTCAATACCAGACAGAATCTGGCAGTGTTCAGATTTCGTGTGATTTCAATGGTGCAAAGGAAGAATGCCCCGAAGAAATTTGACTTTCTCAAGAAGCTAGCATTGGATAAAGGAGCTGTAGAAGCAAAGGTAATATCCGCCAATCAAATCGTTATCGAAGACAGAGTCGTTCTCAAGTGCAGATCCGGATGCCCGTCGTACGGGAAGAAACTGACATGCCCACCCTTCGTTCCAACAGTCAGCGAATTCCGAAAGATGCTGAAGAACTACACTCATGCTCTACTGATTAAATTTGGAGTGGAAGCCGAAGCGGACGACGAGGTTTCAAGAAATTACCTAAGATTTCAATATGACCCCAATGCATCTAAAGAACAGAAGGAAAAAGTCACGAAATTTCTATCTGATCACGCCAAGGACAGAAGCAGAATGCACTTAGCAATCCTCGAACTTGAAAAGGCTGCTTTCACCCAAGGGTATGCTTTCGCGATGGGGTTATTCGGACCCTGCTACCTATGCGAAGAATGTAACGTAAAGAATGGAGTCTGTATTCACCCTACAATGGCCCGGTTCGCTGAACATGCTGTTGGAGTAAATGTGAAGAAGACGACCGAGAAAGCAGGAATCCCCATACACTTTCCATTCCAGAAGAAACCAGACCGCATCGCTCTACTTCTGATCGATTGAACGCGTGTAAGGAAACAGCGCGCGCGGTATCGGCGGCATGACGAAGTATAGGCTCACGGACTTGCAGGAGGAGATCCTGAGAATATGCTACAAAGAACCGACTAAGAGCTGCTATTGTCATGACGGTAGAACAATAGAGCTGGATCACGTTATTACCCCCGCTGCTGTTAGACTTCTTTACGGCGGGTCAAAGAAGAAAAGTAAAACCAGCATAGACGCCTCGATAACTAGAAACATAAGAAACCTGTTTGAGAATAAGTTGATAGATATTTACGATGGTATCGATTGGGCGCTACTGGAGGACGAATATCTTGAAGGTCTCCTTGAGAAGAACTTAGATATGCTGAACACGCGGAAGTTCGTGGGGGAACACCAGATACATTGTGCTTCGTCTATCGCTGGAAAACCAAAGAGAGCTGATTTCAAGAGAACCATTGAATCACGGAAGAGATTCCTCTGCTAGCCGAAATCCAAGGATCGGCTGGGCTTAGGCTACGTCAAAGCGATTAGATTGACCCCCACGGGCGTCGCTAAGGTTGAAGAACTCTTCGGTACCAAGAAATCTGGACGTTAGATATCTAGATTTGGCATCAATCAAGTGGTATTCAGTGCGCTAGATAAGCACAGATTCCAAAAAAATGAGAGATGAAGAGAATGGAAGATAGGATTATTGAACTGGTTTGGTCTGCCGTGTGTTAATGGTGTTTTGATCTGACTGCTCCCACTAGCATGCCTGACATTAGTCCGGTCACGAAAATCACAGCCGCAGCTTCCAAAGGTCTTTTGCCTACAACCTCTTTGAACTGAGTCTTGTACTCATTTGCAGTTTTGCCCGTCTTCACTAGTCGCTTGTGAAGTTCCTGAAGGGTCATTTTGCCTTCTTTAACTTCTTTGGTCATTGAGACATCGCACCTCCTTTAAGGTGATCTGAGCGTAATCGGAAAAGTTCGCCGTTTGAATGGATCTCAATAATTATTTTGTGCCTTAACTTCAGTATTGTCGAGCACACACTATGCTCTCGTTCACCGTTGACGATGAGCCCATTCGATTCCAAAGTCCTAAGTCAGCCAGGCCCAATCACGATGATAGCGGGCGCGATCCACCTTGGATGGCTAACCTCACGGACACACAGAAGGAAACACTGAAACAGAAGATGGAGGAATTGAAGACAGCAGGCAAAGCGCGCGCGCTTCTTCCCAACTGTTCGCCTTCTCACTTATTTTTCCAATAGGTCTCGCTGTTCTTGCAGGACTATATCCAGCGTGGCGTGCTTCAAGAATGAATGCTGTCACAGCCCTCAAGTATGAATGAGAATGCCGCGATTCAGATCCAAGTTACAATGTATGTACGCGTTTTGCTAGTAAGCGCGCGCTCATTCAACTTTCTCGAGGAGATGCTTGATGTCAAGAAGTCTTCCTTGACTCTGCCTTAGTGTTACTCATCCTATTCCTCGAGCGGCTCAGTCTCTTCTTCTCTTAACCACTACAACCGCTGATACTGCCACAATGAGCCCTGCTAGTGCCAGGTAGGGTGTTAAGATCGCTAGTGTGTTGGT
>Ga0315282_10014884_pt1 | contig 11539 bp, 25 predicted proteins | sample YL17G07_20_MG_FD_203693 | JGI IMG/M metagenome (GOLD analysis project Ga0315282, IMG submission 203693) | Sediment microbial communities from Yellowstone Lake, YNP, Wyoming, USA - YL17G07_20 | ecosystem: Environmental > Aquatic > Freshwater > Lake > Sediment | place: USA: Wyoming | collected...
GCGGGAAACTGCCCACGATTGACGAAGTGACGCAGTAACGTCCTGACTCCGTAGGGGGAGCAGAGGAGAGACACTAAGATGGAATACACTAAGGGCGAGTGGACAGTAATCCAAGACGAGGCAAGCGCCCTCACTATTATCTCTGGCACGAAATACGTCGCCAAAACATCCAAAGCAATATCCCGTCAAGACCATTTAGAAGTCCAAGACAACGCCCGCCTGATCGCTGCCGCCCCGCAGATGTATGAGGCGTTGAAGGCCCTTGTGCCAATTATAGAGTCCTTCACTCCGTACCAGCGGAAACGCCCAGAAGTGCTTCGCGCTATTGAGGCTCTGGCCAAGGCGGAGGGAAAGCAAGGCTAGTTTGCAGACAGGAGGTATACCGTGCTAGACGCAATTCTGGGACTGACCACCGTAGCACTAGGGTTTGCCTGGTTACTCCGTGAGACTGACTATCTGCGCGTCAGACTCTTGAGGGGGTCAGATAAGCCACCCGTACAGTTTGACCCCGACAAACGCCCCTACTCAACGGGCTGGCGCTCTGCTCAATGAGGCCCTTCAAAATTGGGGTCAGGTCGGGACTCTCAAGGTAGTTGAACCCACTGTTGTAGTGGGCGGCTTTGGCAACAAGCCCCTGCTCCTGCGCATCCTTCAGCGCACTGGTGAATCTGCGACCGGAGAACGTCGTGTACGACTTGAAAACGAGGCCAAAGACTACATCAGAAAGCGGGAGCCTTGGCCTGCCAAACCTGTATTCAGGCTGGGCAATGCCATTGCACAGGTCGCGGAGAAGTTCAACGAACCGCTCCTGTTCGTGGGTCTGGGCCTCATTATAGGCAGGCCATTCCTGCGTACAAGTCATTTTCACGGACTTAGTGACCGTGGTGCTTCCGTCCGGTCGAGTCTCTTTCTGAATGGTAAACTCAACTGCGTGAATGTGCTTGCAGGGCTGATTGCGAGCCTCAAAGTCAGGGCAAGTGCAGAACGGGTGCCCGTGGTCTAAGTTGACCACGTAGCTTCCATTACCGGATTGTGACGGCACTTTCCATCCAACCGGAGTCTTAACGATCTTGGCCGTCTTCGCTATCTGGAGTCCCCGTTCTTCTCTCGCGTCCATCTGAGTTCTCCTTGTCCTGTCTACCTAGTTGTATATTACCATATGGTATATCGAATGTCAATACCCTATGGTAAAATATCTCTAGTCGTATACTTGACAGGTATGACCACCGGTGATATAGTACAACTATGGCGATAATCTCCGTGCAGGCTCTTAAGTGTGGGCGTTGTGGGCATATCTGGCTACCGAGAGATACCGGGGGCAAGGTTGATGAAGCCAACTTGCCGAAGGTATGCCCGAAGTGCAAGAGTCCTTATTGGAACACGCCCAAGAAAACTGCTAGGATAGGAAAGAAAGAGGATGGCCCCCTTTCGGGGGCCACGCTATAATAAGATTGCTTGGATCGTCAGCCAAGCGGCAGGCCAATGTGGAGACACGTTGACCTCCTTACCGAGGGACTAGGGGCGCGGACCTGCGAAGTCGAGACCCTAGTCCCTCTTCTATATTCCAAGCGAGCTTGTCTCGCCCGCTCATCTTGGCAAACTTAGGCATTGGTCGGAGTTGCCTCTTGCTGAGCCAATTTTGGCTCGGGTTCTTCACGGACTTCAATCTTGAAATCTATTGTGGCCTCCACCATATGAAGCCATCTATCACGAACGGACTTTGTCCACTTCCCGTCTTTCGGCAACTGCTGGATTAGTGGTAGCAACACACGGTAGTCCGTTTGAGTTCCGGTAACAACAACCCCGACATCAGGCCGAGGAAACTCCTCCCCGTTTCCTTCATGTGTTGACGCCGTAGCCCTACGCGTTGCTCCGCTCTGTCTCGGTGCCACCTGGCCCCTTGTCCGTGGCTTCCTTGTTATCGGGCCACCCTCAACGATTCCCGCCTCGCGGCATAGGCCTTGAAACAAACTGACCATTCTCTTTCGTTGGGCCTGGGGTTCATATTGCCGGAAGGCATCATTGACAGCAGTGTCCCCGTCTCCGCTAGGGTCAGCGACTGCGAAGACTGCGGAGTAGGCGGCTCTAATTATCTCAGCCATTACAGTCGCGTAGTCAGCTTCTGCGGCCTTGGTCAATCGGGTAAAGAGGTCGGTTCGTTGTCCCTCATCGTCGATTAGCCCCAAGAATCGTAGAGCCACTAGGACGCGGGGGGCATTTCCTGCTGGTATGCCAAGCGCCTCCATCTCCTTCAACATAATTCGTTCTGGCAACCCGCGCTCCCGAAACCGTCTAATCACGCGCAAGACGCCCTCGCACGGGGCATAAGGAGCATTGGCATTTCTATCCATCACCATGGTACACCTCCCCTTGGCACAATCGGATAGTACCATCCTTGTGCTAGTATTGTCAATAGGCACTGGAACATTGGCACAGACGGGCGGTACAAAGTTTTTTGCTACCGCACTTGATTGTACAAGTTAGGCCTCGGCATAATGAGCGTGGAGGTGGAAGCAATGAGCACGCCAAAACTGGTGAAAATCAAATCTGGGTGGGCAGCGTTGGGCAATGGGTGGGCAGTACATGGAACAACTGAGGAGGAAGCAGTAGCAAAATTCAAGGCGGCGGAGGCCAAACATCAGGAAATTGACGCAAGGCCGTTACCGACGTGGGACTGTGCGCGGTGTTGACCTTCCCGATACCCACCGACTATTATGTTAGGGAGGCCACAATACGATGGAACTAGCAGGCGCAGAAAACAGCCAGAAGTCCGTCTGTGCCATTTCCGCCGACACGTTTAGACGCATCTATCTTCTGGCCATAATAGCTGGCTTCAGCCGAGGCGTGTACGGCGGTAAGCGGCTCCAGAAAGTCACCTACTTGACCGAGAGAAAACGCCCTTCGCTCCGACCCTTTGAGTTCAAGAAGTACATTTATGGTCAATTCAGCGAGACGCTGGAGGAGGTCAAGGAGCAACTCATTTCGTTAGGTCTAATCGCTGCCCTTCCCCTCCACACCAGCATGAAGATGACCACCAAGCTCGATGACAGGATTGGGGAGTGGCTGGAGGGGGGACTCCGGTATGTTGTGACAGACCAGCAAGCTGTGGCTTCTCTCCTAGAGTCCTTCTTGGCTATGTCACCGGAGTTGGTGTCCGCGATACGCTCAACGATAAAGGAATTCGGCTACCTGCCCGAGCAGGAGTTGATCGAGAGATGCTACGATCTTCCTGAGTTCAAGAAGACGGATTTTGAGGAATTGCTTCTGGAGGCCAATCTTCCCGCAAAAGTCGAGACAACCAACCTAAACGAGGACTCATGTGAGGAACTCGACATGGCTCTAAGCCCGAACTTCATTGTCTCAATGAAACGAATAGCCGATGGTCTAGAAGACTCTCGACTGGACATCGAAAAGGTCGCCAAAGGTGGAGTCCCCGTATAGGTTCTTGGCACACACCACCTTCCGCGAACAGGTGGAGGCTTTTCTCGACAAGCATTCTGACCATTGGAACGCCCTCCAGTCCAAATGCAGACAAGCCTGTGTTGACCCCACCAATGCTGGCGAAACCCTCCACGGCATAGTCCACCCGCAGCTCATAGGCAAGATATACAAGGCTTGGGTGGGTGGCCGAAGGAAGTTTCGGTTGGTCTACCTATTTCATAGCGGTCGCAAAGTCGTGCTTCCTGTACTCATAACCCTCGACCTGAGGTCCAACATCAACTGGAACGACCTGCCTTGGCAAGAGTACGCCGAAGCCATCTATGCTGACCTAACAAGCAACAACACCAAAGCTTTCCAAGATTGGACTGATTCTCTCACCACTCTATAGTAAGCGACTTCACTTTTTGGGCAGCCGCTCGACTTCTTGTGCAAGAGGCACTTTTAGGGCAAGGCTAGTAAGGCCACCAGAATCTTAACAGTTCGCTTGCCCAATAACATAGCAAGTGTGCTGAAGTCCCGCGCCGAGTTGTCGGGTAAGACTTTGAGCGAGTACGTGCGCGAGCGAATCATCTACGACACAACAAGGAAACACCGACTTTCTAAACGGGAGAAACGCGCAGCTACTGCGTAAAATGTAGCAGAAAGGGAAACAAATAGAAATGAAACGATGGTTTTTAACAACTGATTGGTGCAGCAAAGGAAATCGTGGCATCTTCTGTAATCGCCAAGGTCAAGCCTTTAGCCAAGAGCACGAACACACCGAGGACGAGATATGGGCAATCCTCGGCGCTTTCGACCTTGTGCTATCACCCAAGAGCATAGAACTGTCAGAGGACGAACTGAAAGAATATCATCTGTTCTACCCATATGCAGAGTACTCGGGAGAGTTCGGAGTAGCCCTCAAAGAATCCAAGGTAGACGTTGCGGCTACTACGTAAGTGTAGCAAGAAGGGGGAATCCTATGGGCAGAATCATTTTACACTGGGACACCTTAGACCAGCGAACCAAGGAGGAGATTCTATCGGGAGCTTGTATCAATACCCGCATGGCCCATTATGACTGGGACGAACTTGAGCCTTGGTTACAGGCATTGATAAAGGACAGTCTTCTACGTCGTTCTAAGGGAACCGTAACGGTGGGTGCGGCTACTGCGTAAGTGTAGCAGAAAGCGAGAAGGCGATGTTAAAATTCGGTTCAGTTCATGTGGACTTGAAGAGTAACAAGGTTTATGGGGATGTCTATATCCTAAGTGGCTTCACTCACCACTACACGAAAGAAGATATGGCAGAAAGTGCACTCGCCTTGGTAGAAGCTGCACCCGTAGGAGCTACAGCCGTACAGAAAGACTATGACGGTCAGTGCTATTTCTATGGGCCACAACGACTGCGGAAGATCAAAGCACCCGTGCCAGAAACTTCGCCCGAAGTCTTGTCCTGGCACTCACAAGCAGACCACTTCATTTATCTGGGCAACAAGTTCACACCAGAATGGTACGACAAGCAATTTGCAACTGTGACGTAGGAGACCCATCATGCCAAACGACATAGGGAAGCTCATGGTCAAACTGGGTATGCTCATTCTGGACAAACCCATCCAAGAGTATGTGCCCGACCACGCCGACACCTACAACGCCGAGATAGTCCTGTACGGTCAGTGTGGACACTCTTGGCTGACCTACTACACCCGAGAACTGGATATCATACGGAGCCAACAGTAGGCGTGACAGGGGCGAAACAATGCGAAACGACGAGGTAGGGCGAGCAGATGCAAGGTGGATAAATCTTGTAGGTAGTCCAGTAACCCACCAGGCGATTTGACGCGGGCAAAGTCAGAGCCTATTATCAAGAGGCGATGGAAATGAAAAGTAAAGCTCCATACCTAATCTACCAGAAAGGCAAGGTCTGGATTCTTGAAAGACGCAACGGCACGGGAATCAAACGGACGGAGCACTCTTCCAAAACGCGGCTATTCGCTTTCCTTGCCAACAAGACACGAGAGAAGGCGTTCGCCATGTGGCCCTTCACGCCAGAAAAGACCGAATACCCTGTGCCCAAGTTCAATAGTCCCGAAGAGGAAGACCGTTACTGGCAAACACATAGCCCACTAGAAGAAGGCTACAAGGGCGAAATCTTCACGCCAGAGAAGGAGAACTAGCATGGAAACCACAACCACAGAGCCAAAGGCTTTCACCAACGAGGAACAGGCAGCCCTCCGCGCTTTGCTCATTGATCTTCAAGTGTCTTTTCTCGACCTTCTACAATCGGGCGCGGTAGCAACCCATTCGTCAATCCCCACGTCATGCCAACGTACTTGGGTAGAGGAACCACTCGCCAAGATTGAGGATGCAATTCGCCGCTACCACGAAGGTCGCCCGCAGAGTTTTCAGGAGGAGTAGCATGGCATGGCCTGAAATAGAGATAACCTACCGAGTAACCCTTGACCCTGACCGACTAGAGGAGGCCAAGGATTCTGGGCTAACCGCCCAGGATGTAGCTCGCGAACTCAGGCGGCAGGGTATCAAATCCCACTACGTATCTGACTGCGAAGTACAGGAGGTGGGCAATGTCAGCCTGTGAGCAAGCTCTGGAATTGGCTGGGGCTTTAGGCCGCCTAGCGTTTCTACACGACGTTTTTGAAATAGACCGCGAAATCAAGGGGGATAACAGTCCAATCACCGATACCATGATAAGCGCACTTGAAAAAGCGCAGGCCACAGTCAAAGAGGTAAAGGATTTCCTTCTAGTACAGGAGGTGGGCAAAGTTGAACTGTGAAAGTCTGAAGAAAGCCTTGACTATCTTTGAGGCTTGCGAAGGCAAAGACCCTGACCTGTGCGAAACCTGCCTATTGAATGACAGGTCTCAGTACCTCGATTGGTGCATCTGCGCCTATCTCGACAATGCCCTAGAACGCGCCGACAAAGCCTTCGCGGTAGTAGAAAGGAGGTGATGCCACCGAAGATGAAACGTCGCATTTGTGTAACCCTTTGTAATAACTAATTGCTAGATCGCCGGCCTGGGCAAGCCTTCAAAGCCCAATAGAAATGTCATGAGGAACCAGATGTAATCGAAAAGACTTGCCGAAACCCGAAGGGGCGGACTAGATTGAAACTCCTTCGGGTCTGCCAGAAAAGGCACTGATGAGGCAAGAGACAATGAATAGAGATATTAAGTTCAGGGCATGGGTCGATGGAAAGCGTATGCTTCTGCCAACTCGAACTGAATTGGAAATCAGTTTGCGAGGCCTAACACAAGGGACAGATTTTATTCTTCTGCAATACACAGGACTCAAAGACAAAAACGGCAAGGAGATTTACGAGGGGGATATTCTTGAATACTATGGGGCGATGCTTGCCAAAGGTGAACCACCACGGATTTCCCCTGTAGTTTGGGCTGGTTGGCATTGGGAAGGCATCCGTAACTGGCGTGAGTGTAAAGTCATCGGCAATATCTGGGAGAATCCTGAGTTACTGGAGGCAAAGACGTGACCGTTGATTTGTTCGGTGAGCAGCGCGTCCACATTCCCGACAACTCGCCACTAGAACGCGAGGCAAACCACATCCTAGAACTTGTGGCACGCGACTCAAGCCTGTTGAACGGCACGACAATGGGGCAAATAGACCGCAAGCTCCTACTGGCTGTCTGGAAAGACAACGGGATGATGTCTGCCGCTCAGACAGGCGATTGGGCAACACTAGAAGCGTGGGCTATGGATACCAAGCGATGTATTGACCCCGAAGTGGTCGGACGCGCACGACGTTGGCTCCTAGAACATGACCAGATACGCGTGCCAAGTGTGGCCGTGGCCGATGCCGAGCGCCAGAGACAACGGATTGGCAAGTCCCTTCACCCAAGAGTAGTTGGAACGAGGGCACGACGATGAAAGAAAGTGACAGGTTTTTGGCGCGCCTGTTCCAAGCCTTCAACTGCCAGCACAAACATATCAATACCGAGGAACTGACCAAACTCATGTTCCTGAAAGCCGAAACTCGCGATTACTGCCGCACCGACTTCCAGAACTGGGATGGCTGGACACGCAAACAAAATGGCGCAGACTGGCGCGTGGAAGATTGCTATTTGCCCGAAAGACTCAGGGGACAGCCCGTATTCTCTGCGCTCTACGAAATGGCAGTTACTCCCGAAGATTACGACTACTCGCTGGCCTGCGGGCCAATTGAACTCCGCACGGCGGGAAGCATAGAAGGGATTTGGGGGAACTAGGAGAAGGCACGATGTTCAAGAAAATACTGATCGACTTTCATGCAGAGATAGAACTACCCCGTAATCGGTTTGCCCGCGATGTGGAGGATCAAGCATACTTTTTGGAGCAAGAGGCAAAAGACCTTACAGCCTTTATCCGTGATCATCGAAGTCGTGATAGTTACCAGATAAACATTATCCGCGAATATGAAAGCGTCTGTAGTTTTTGCGGATACAAAGAGGAACGCGATACAGACGGCACGCCCGTATGCTGTGACAAAGCTATCAAAGAACATGAGGCCCAAATAAAAACAGCGGATAAAGCAGGATAGTTATGCCACTCACTAATTTTCGTTGTTCTGATGGAGTTACCCGTCCGATAGCCGAGTGCTGGCAGAAATGCCCGCTACCGACTGGCCGTTGCCTTTCGCTGCCGACGCTTCACACCATCGGACAGACGCGCGAATACAAAGGCACGTTTTCTACGACGCAACTGTTGAACCCAACGCGCATGGAATACCTGCAAATCACACACCCGTTTTCAGTTGACCCATTTGACCAGGCATTCGCCTTACTCGGTACGCGCCACCATGGACGACTAGAGGATGTGGCAAAGAAGATTGAGGGCCTAGAGTCCGAACTTGCCTTGAAGGGCGAGGTCTCGGGTATCCTTGACTTGCTAGAGCCTATCAACGGGACAGATACTTATCGGTGCATAGATTACAAATGCTTCGGAAGTTATGCTGTGGCCAAACTGCTAGACAAAAAGGACGGCGGCGAATATGACCGCCATAAACTTGCGCTCCAGATGAACAACTACCGAGTCATGGCCACCGAGTTGGGATTCAATATCGTAGAACTCAAGGCTCAAATCACCGTGCGGGACGGCGGCACATTCTCAGCCAAAAACAACGGAATAGACCGTAACCTATACCTGCTGTCAGTAGACATTCTTCCCGACGATGAAGTACGCGAGTATTTCCTGACCAAAGCCTACGCCCTAAACTGCGCGTTAACCACGGGTAAAAGTGAACTTTGTGATTACGACGAGCGTTGGGGCGGGCGAAGATGCAAAGGCTATTGCTCGATAGTCCAATGGTGTCCCGAGGGAGCGAAGGTAAACAAGGTGAAACTGGAGGCATAGCGTGACAATCTTTGCCGAACTGTTCGCCAGTCTTGTGTGTCTCTTCAAAAGGCACAACCTTATCCCGATAGGAGCCTATAACTACTGCGCCCGATGTGGACACCTGGAGATAAGAAGATGAGAGAATTCAAATTCAGGGCATGGGACAAAACTCGCAAGTTGTTCTTTCCTTGGGGATTCAATGTACAGAGAGATGGCTCATGGTTCGCTGGCCCTCCTTCAATCCCAGACGCAGTTCAATCCCAATACACAGGACTCAAGGACAAGAACGGCAAGGAGATTTGGGAAGCAGATATCGCCACGGATGGACATAGGAGTTTCATTGTTGAGTACAATATAAGCATGGCAGGTTTCATGGCCACTTCTCAATATTTGATGATGGACATAGGTCAAAATGCTCACATTTTAGAAGTTGTCGGCAATATTTATGAGAATCCCAAATTGCTAGGAGCCAAGACATGAAGCGCACGCCACTTAGCCGATACTCGCCACGCAAGGTAGCCCAACTCAATGCCGAGGCACCGACGCGCATCGCCCTATGCCGACGTGCTGGCGGCGAGTCTTTGACGCGCCAAGTGCAGGTCTACACTAACGGAGACAAGTTGGAGTTTACCAAGGTCGAGTGTTTCGATGGAATCTGCGAAGAGTGCCACCAGCCACAACACAGACTAGACCCGCATGAGAAAGTTTTCAGATCGCTTATGGGCGAACTTTCCATGAGCAACACCATTATGGTTTGCAAACCTTGTCATCGTAAACTCCAGCGAAGTGAACCAATGTGGTCAAGGAAAGGAGTCAACAATGGACGAGAATCCCTGCTGCCACTGGTGGAAAATCCCCACCCCAGACGGACCGACGAGCGAAGCGACATGCCGCCTGTGCGGAGCCAAACGAGTATTTGACAATGACTTCGCCGCCGTCAAAAAGAGTTTCGCACAAAACGCGGCGACGGTGGACTTGGACAACCTTGAGTGGCTAACCCCACCGAGAAGCAAAGTGCTAGGATAAGACGAGCGAAAGGACGGGATTCAACCTAACTGAATAGGTAACTGGGGCTGGTGGCGAAAGAGAGACGCTCGATGTCCGAGTTCCTCAGAACCCCCATGGACATATAACCGGATATGCAAAACGCATGAGAGGTTCGTCTCGGGGAGAATGGCCCCGAGCCAGCCCGAAGTCTTGCTGGTGTCTTGCTTACAACTTGGAATATCGGGGAATCGGGTAAGCAGGAGAGGGAAGCTGATACCGAGCCAGCAAGAGAGAGGGCCAGCCACACCGAGTAAGGTGCAGCTAACAAGGTTGGTGACGACTGCCAACTGGCTGGCCGAATTGCCCTAGGCCAAGCACTCTGCAATACTCCGAGTCCGCAGAGATGTGAGAATAAACTAACATCGGAGACGAGCAGGCCCAGGGCAAGGCCCCAAGTGCATGACATTGGGCTGGGTCATGAGTAATTAGTACAGCCCCACGGAACCATCTGTCTTAGCTGGACAGGTGTAAGAACGGTTCCGTATCAATACGCAGCTTGGGGCCAGCAGAGAGGGGGCAGGCAGCAAGGCGGATTACGCCGAAAGTGTAGGCTCTTACGAGGGCCGTTGTAGGCAGCCAGCCTGCCCCACACCCTCTGCAAAGGAGGAGGAAGATGATTCACTTCACAGCGGAAGGTATATATGCAGATACAGAAGAAGAGCGTCTGGAGTTCTATGACAGATTATCAGCAGGTGACCCAGAGGTGTTAGGCCACATTCTACTTTACGAGCAAGAACTACATGGGGTTGAGGAGGAACAGTAGTCATAGTTAGCCCTCTGCAAAGGAGGAGGAGAATGAACTGGCAAGAGACGGTACTGGCAGATGAAGAAATTATCGGCGCGTATAAAGTTGGCTGGTTGCCTAATGATGAAGAAGAATTATCTGACCGCCAACTTATGCTCAAAAGAGGAAAGTGCATTGCCAGAGTCCAGGCCAAAGTAGCCTTCAAGGCAGGCCAGCAAGAGGCACGTTCAGACCAAGCAATAGCAGATATGCTCCACCAGGCCAAGCAAGAAGTGAGAAGGGAAGTGGTGGAATGGGTGAAGAAGCATGATATTGGAATCAAAAACAAAGAAGATAAACACGCAGGAGTGATACTTGTTATGTTCTGGGGTGCTGATTGGCAAGGGCAGCAAGAGGAGTGGCATCTGGAGGAGCAGCCATGATTGACTTAAGAGAGAAGATAATTGACGTAGTGCTTCATGCAGAGCGTCAGGGAGTACATACAATCCCACGTAGCAAGTCCTTAGCAGAAATGGCGGATGAAATACTCACTTTTGTCCAGCAAGCAGGGCCAGACGAACCTTGCCTGGTAGAGTGGGCGCTGAAGCAGGGCTATGTTAAAGGTTGTCTCATGGGGCCAATAATCCAACGGCCAGGATTGGTGTTACAGATTAAAAGGGTAGTGCTGCCGAAGGAGTGACCAGATGGTCACAGAACGACAGAAAACAGACAAATTGAAAGCCAATCTCACTCTGTATGATAGGGTTGAGCAAGCCCGCATCGAGGAGAGGAAGGCGATTGGTGAGAGGCTTGATAATCATGCTGTTAGCGGTGGCGAATTCTTACCAGACTGGCTAGTCAAGTGTATCCTCGCCCTCTGCCGTGGGGAGAGGCCGGAGGAGAAGAATGGCTGATAAGCCCAAGGTAACATATTCTCCCTGTCAAAGTTGTGGTAAACCCGTTTTGATAGTAGTGCCTTTTATCGGCTGTGTCTTTTGCGGCAA
>Ga0315282_10014885_pt1 | contig 11539 bp, 10 predicted proteins | sample YL17G07_20_MG_FD_203693 | JGI IMG/M metagenome (GOLD analysis project Ga0315282, IMG submission 203693) | Sediment microbial communities from Yellowstone Lake, YNP, Wyoming, USA - YL17G07_20 | ecosystem: Environmental > Aquatic > Freshwater > Lake > Sediment | place: USA: Wyoming | collected...
GACGAAATCTCCTACTCACCCCCATGGTATTAAAGTCCGCTTAGAAAGTGGTGAAATTGGTCGGGTTAAAAAAATAATGTAAGGAATGTTGGGTCAGGCTTAACTATTGAGTTACAAATTAAAAAGAACAGTTTCTAACCCATTAGTGTTTTTACAAGTGGCGGTAAATGAGGGAAATGCCTTAATCAGGAAACATTCACATAATCCATCTTCACGTATCCCGGCACCAAGAGGACCACGGCTTTACCCGTGGGTGAATTGGCCCTCTGGTGCGGGATGTTCGCCCCCATGGGACGGTTGGAGTGGTGCCCCGGGCGTGCTCGTGGGGCTCCATTTTCCTGCCTGGCCAGGCGAATCTCAATCCCCCCGCCCTCATCCTGCTCGGGCAAAGTCGATGAATCCTCGTTCTACATCGGGCCCTATGAGCTCAATCACCTTGTGCCTTTTCAAAAATTGACCCTTTTGCAAAAGGACCTTTTTGCTATTTCTGCTGCAATAATATAGAGCACCACAATAACGCCGATGCCCAAAAGGAAAGTCATTGGCAAGGGTTGAAAACCTAACAGTTCTGCAAGTGGAGTGAATGGAAATAGGATCGTCACCACAACAATCAGCAGAGTGGCTATCAGCAGATATTTCCCGGGTTTACTTCTGAAGAAAGGCTTCCGAGTTCGAATAACGAGGACAGTGACCGAAGCTGAAATCACAGACTCCAGAAACCAGCCTGTTCTGAATTGACCCGTAGTGGCATGGAGGATTAGCAGAAGCACACCAAAGGTAAGATAATCAAATACCGAACTTAGAATGCCGAAGGTCAGCATAAAGTTTCGTATGAACTGGATATTCCAGCGTCGAGGTTTCTCAACCAGTTCACGATCGACACTGTCCGTGGCAATGGTCATCTCTGGAAAGTCCGTCAGCAAATTGGTGAGTAGGATCTGCTTGGGCAGAAGAGGAAGAAAGGGTAAAAAGAGGGATGCTCCTGCCATGCTAAACATATTCCCAAAATTGGCGCTCGATGCCATGAACACATACTTCAACGTGTTAGCAAAAGTCCTCCTCCCCTCCCGCACGCCCTGAATGAGGACAGTGAGGTCTTTTTCGAGCAGCACAATGTCAGCCGCTTCTTTGGCCACATCGACCGCGCTATCCACGGAGATGCCGACATCGGCCGTATGAAGTGCCGAGGCATCATTGATACCATCTCCCATATATCCGACAACATGTCCGGCTTTCTTCAAAGCCAGAATGATACGTTCTTTGTGGTTGGGCTCCACCTCAGCGAAGACGTCCACTTCATTGACCCGTTTGAGAAGCGCCCCATCACTCATCTCGTGAAGATCTCCCCCTGTGAGGATGTGGGGATTCAATAACTCCACCTGTTGACTGACATTAGCGGCAAGCAGCCGGTTGTCTCCGGTGATGATCTTCAATGAAACGCCGAGATGTTTCAGCTCTCTGATGGTCTCGATGATTCCGGGCTTGGGCGGATCAAAGAGAATCAAAAATCCCAAAAACGTCATGTCAGCTTCTTGCTCCCTGGTGATGACCGTGTCGGAGATGACATCCTTGTAAGCAACCCCCAGAGTACGAAAGCCTTTGCGACTGAACTCTTCAAAGTGCTGCTGGACCTGTTCCTTTACGGTAACGATGTCCACAATCCTTCCTTCAGCCATTTCTGCAGAGGAGCAGACAGCGAGTACATTGGACAGAGCCCCTTTCGTCACCACCAGATGCGACTCCCCTTTTGAAATCAAAATGCTCAATCGCTTGCGAATAAAATCGTAAGGGACTTCATCCAACTTCTTATAGCCAGACAGGTCCAATGGACGATGTTTACGAATGGCTTCGTCGATCGGATTCATAAATCCCGTCTCATAAGAAGCATTGATAAAGGCATAGAGAAGGACTTTTTCACTCTCATGGCCATCCACATTTAAGGCAGAGTGTAATTTTACCACTCCTTCGGTCAGGGTTCCGGTCTTGTCGGAACAGAGCACGTTCATGCTACCGAAGTTTTCAATCGAGGCCAACCGTTTTACGATGACCTTATTGAGGGCCATCCGCTTGGCGCCGTGAGCAAGGTTAATGCTGATGATCGCGGGCAATAGTGTTGGGGTCAGTCCAACGGCAAGAGCCAATGCAAAGAGAAAAGAGTCTAATACCGGTCGCGCAAAATAGACATTGATGGCAAAGATGGCGATCACCAGTACCAGTGTGACCTCCATGAGGAGATACCCGAATCGCCTGACACCATGCTCAAACTCTGTCTCCGGGGGTCTGAGTTTCAGTCGTTCGGAAACCTTTCCAAATTCGGTCTCCTTCCCTGTTCGGATGACCACAGCCTTCGCACTCCCGCTGACCACATGGGTTCCCATAAAGAGCGAGTTCGTCCGCTGGCTGAGCGGTGTTTCCGGTGGTAAAATGCCAATCGATTTTTCGACAGGATAGGTTTCACCTGTCAATGTGGCTTCATCGACAAATAGATCTTTGGATTCCAGAAGAAGACAATCTCCAGGGATGACATCGCTTGCCTTAATGAAGACAATATCGCCCGGGACAACCTCTTCGAGGGGAACTTCTTTTGAGCCTCCGTCGCGAATCACAGTCGCTTTGACTTGAACGATTGCAATCAACTTCTCAATAGCATTGGCTGCCCCCTGTTCTTGCCAGAATCCAAGGAAACCGCTGACCGAAACAATCACGAGGATGATCGTGGCATCAACGGGATCACGGAGGAAGAAGGATAACCCTGCTGCAAAGATTAGAATAAGAATAATCGGACTCTTAAATTGAGCAAACAGAAGTGTCAGCGCGTCTGATTTCTTTTTAGGCTTCAGGAGATTGGATCCATAGCGTAAGAGTCGTTGTTGGACCTCATCGCTCATCAAGCCTTGAGCGGTGGTTTGAAGCTGCTGAAGCAATTCAGAAGAGGGTACGCTCCAAAATGGAGTTTGGCTGTGGTTCATACGGAATAACTCCTTAACAGGCTGCCGAAAAAAGCCCATCTGCTGCGTTTCCCTTATCCTTCCTCGTTGCGGCGTACGCCAAGTACGCCTCGCTCCTCACGATTTCGGGGGCCTTGCATTTGGGTATTTTTGAGCAGCCTGGGAAAAACACTTTTTCAGTCTCACTTCCAGTTATCGTTGAGATGAGCAACAAAAGCCATGATCATTGAGTAAGGAAACGCATTTTGACGGTATCCTATAAAATAGTGATGAAATAGTCAACAGACATTTGATTCAACCCCCTTCTTACCGATTTACCCTCCTACGCAGAAAACCACGGTCTCTCAGGTCGTGGATGAATGCGGAGAGGGTACCCTTCGAAGCTCTGAAAGAGCGTAGTAGGGTATGCTTCGGAGGGTTCCGCCCCTCCGAAGAAGCATGTGGAGGGGCCACGGGCTTTAGCCCGTGGGACTCCACTTTCAACCCATAATCCTTATCCCCTTATCTGTGATCTTGCTTGCTTGACATACAACCCCGTTTTTCGTATATTCAGCCCAACCCAAAATGAGTTCTTACCGTTCTATTTGCCATGCCTTTTGTTTATAGTGAGTGTTCCAGTGCTAAGAATGAGTGATTTTTGAAATGAAGATGAGAGGTGTATTTTATGAATGCGAAGGGTCAACAGCACCGTGCTATTCTGCAGAGAATCGCCCGGAGGGTGATGCTTGAGAGAGGATTACTTCCCGACTTTTCGGTTGAAGCACTCGCCGAACTTGCCAGGATTCAGGCTCCTGGGACAATGGACGGTGAGCAGGTTCGTGACCTTAGGGACTTTCTGTGGGCTTCCATTGACAACGATGACTCCCTTGACTTGGATCAGCTTACCGTTGCCGAGGCGATGCCTGGAGACAAAGTAAAGATTCTCGTTGCCGTAGCTGACGTGGACTCGATCGTTAAGAAAGGCTCAGCCATTGACGATCACGCTCGCCACAATACCACCTCTGTATATACAGCTGCCATGATATTCCCGATGCTTCCTGAAAACCTTTCCACCAACCTCACATCCCTAAGCTTCAATGAGGATCGACTAACCCTTGTCGTCGAAATGGTGATGGGGGGTGACGGGTCCCTACAGGACTCGGATATCTACAGAGCCCGTGTCCGCAATCATGCAAAGCTTGCCTATAACGGCGTTGCAGCATGGCTGGAAGGGACAGGAAGTGTGTCTGAGGCTATTGCTGCCGTAAAGGGACTTGATGAGAATCTACGCTTGCAGGACAGGGTAGCACAAAGCATGAAGAAATTCCGGCATGTTCACGGAGCCCTTAGCTTTGAAACCATTGAGGCGAGACCGATATTTGAGGGCGATGAAATCCGTGAACTCGAAGTGGAAAAAAAGAACCGCGCTAAGGACATTATTGAGGAGTTTATGATAGCGGCCAACGGCGTGACTGCTCGGTATCTCTCAACAAGGAAGTTTCCTTCCCTGCGCCGTGTGGTCCGCACTCCAAAACGATGGGAAAGGATTGTCGGAATTGCGCAGGAACACGGGTTCAAGCTTCCTTCTAATCCAGATTCAAGAGCACTCGAGGACTTCCTGATGAAGGAGAAAACAGCCGACCCGCTAAGATTCCCCGACCTCTCGCTTTCTATTATTAAACTTATGGGAGCGGGTGAATACATTGCAGATTCTCCAGGAGACACTGCCCCCCCGGGACACTTTGGTCTCGCTGTCAGGGACTATACCCATTCCACAGCTCCTAACCGCCGATACCCGGATCTCATCACCCAGCGGCTGCTGAAGACTGCGATGGCTCAGGATCCCGTACCCTATGAGAAAGAGGATCTGGATGCGCTAGGTAAACACTGCACAGAGGAAGAGGATGCGGCCAATAAGGTCGAACGGCAGGTTGAGAAATCCGCAGCGGCAATACTGCTAGAGTCAAGAATCGGGGATCGGTTCGATGGCATCGTCACAGGTGCAGGCCCCAAAGGCACGTGGGTTCGCCTTCTTCATCCTCCTATCGAGGGGAAACTGGTGCAGGGTTCCGAAGGGTTCGACGTAGGCGACAGGATTCGCGTACAACTGATCCGCACAGACGTGGAGCGGGGATTCATCGACTTCAAGAGGGTTGGGTGATCAATTCATTGGGTGTCAGGTCTTATGAACCATTAATTTTATTCAGGATGCTGAATACGGCTTTAGCCCAGAGAACTAAACTTGTCCCCGCGGTTTTTTCTATTCTAAACTCCCAGTAATCCTGTAATCACAAAAATCAGCAGGAATCCCAAAAGCGTAAACGTTATGGAAACCAGCGGATGATTCTTTTCATGAGCTTGGGGAAGCAGATCTGAAGATCCCAAATACAGGAATCCCCCGGCAAAGAACGGCAAGAACAATATGAGATAGTTCTCAGGGATGCTGACCACCAGGGTGGATAATACACCCAGCACGGGAGCAATGGCATCCAGCAGGAGCATCTTGATCGAAGACCTCAAGGAGTTTCCTGATCTTAGCATGACCGTTACTGTATTAAGGCCATCCGAAAAATCATGGGCGAGGACTGCAAATGCCACTATGAGTCCCACATGGAATTCCAGCTGGAATCCTATTCCGATTGCCAATCCGTCCATGAAGCTGTGAGCAGAGAGCTCCGCAGCCCCGAAAAACCCTCCCTTAAGGTGATGCACGTTGCTGCATGTCCCGTCAGGGAGGCATACCCTGTGAACAGAAAAATAGCGTTCAAGTATGAGGAGGAATATGAAACCACCAGCGGTTACATACATGACCTGCTCAAGAGGTACCCCGGCAGTCGTAGCCAGTTTGAAGGCCTCTGGAAGCAGATCAAACAGGGACACCGCGATAAGAACCCCGGCCGCAAAAGCCGCAAGTATCCCGAATCTCTCCCTGTACCGGACGGCAAACAACCCGCCACCCAGTGTGGAAAAAAATGTGAGCGCGCCGAAAATGATTGGAAACATATTCATCCATCCACTTACTTTTGCCGGTGGCCATCATTATCCTTTGCCAGCCACTATGACGTTGGATAGCATTATAGTATAGAAGCAGGTCATCTTACAATCTTGTTGATTACACTGGAGCCCTTAATGTGGACTTGGCCTTATTGTTACGGTTCGCCTAATCTCTGATCTCAATTAGAGGCAGACATCTACGATTTATGCCCCCTTCTTGCTTTTACGCATGAATTAGTGCATAATGAGTTAAACAAACCAAGTTGCGCAGAGCCTTTTAAGCTTATAGCCTATGCCCGCAAGAACTCTAAACGACTTCTTTGCGGGTTTTTTCATGGTCTAATCAAGGTCAATACGGAGGCTAAAATGGTGATGACGCATGAAGGTCAAGGGAAGAGTGATGTGAAAATAATCAAAGTTGAAACCCAAGGGGATAAGGGAAAGGAGGTCATTGTTCGCTACGACATTGTTCCCCTGAAACGGAAGACGTGGAGTTATGAAAACGTTTCACGAGAATGGAACAAGACTTTATAAAAAAGGGAAATGAATCCAACAGGAAAATAAGGAGAATGATCATGAATATTTACGTAGGAAACTTATCGTCGAATGCAACGGATGAAGCGATTCGGGAGGCTTTTGAATCCTTCGGTCAGGTAACCTCAGCAAGAATCATCAAAGACAAGTATACCGGCCAGTCGCGCGGGTTTGGGTTTGTAGAAATGCTTGAGCAGGCTCAGGCTCAAACCGCCATTAGGAGCCTGAACGGGAAGGACCTCTTGGGCAAACAGATGAGTGTGAACGAGGCACGTCCTCGGACCGGGCAGGGAGGGCGAATGGATTATAGTGGCCGCAGGGACCGCTATTGATTCCGCAGAAGGCACGGTGAACCCCGCTGTCGCTTCCGAGGAGGGGCTGGAGAGGGTCATTAGATTGTAAGAAGCCAGAATGGTATGATGAAAAGAGAGGATCACCATGAATAAAGACAGACTTGAATGGATTATGTCAGGATTAAACCAATACAAGCTAACCAGGAACGAAGACCAATTTATCAAAACGACCTTGGAGGATTTTAACCAGAAACAGGCGATAACAGAACATCAGGAAGAAAGAATAGAAAACCTTTACAAGGAAAAGTCAAAATTGAAACCTAATAAAAACTCTAACTATTTTTCCTTTGCAGAAAGTACCCCCCCCAAGACCAGGCCCCGGAGGCCTCGCGTAAGAGTGTTCGATGTGTAGAGGCAACGGTTTGACCTCAGGAACTAAGGCTATGCCTTGATGGCATTCAATCTTAACAAAAAAGGGCTGATTCGGTACCGATCAGCCCTTTTGATTTTCCTGGAGCCCACGGACGGATTCGAACCGCCGACCCGCTGATGACAAGTCAGCGGATCTAGTGTTGAGCTGTCTAACATAACCCGCCTAGCCTCTTCTTGGAGTTTTATCCGCCTATGCAGAAGACTACGCCTGTGTGCCGAAACTGTTATCCGCCTACGCAGAAGACCACGGACTCTGCCCGTGGATGAATGCGTGAGAGGTGTCGGTGCTAATCCTGAGCCGAGGTATCACTGCTTCGGCGGATTTCGCCACTGGCGGATAACCCTCCGAAGCCTTGGTGCCTGCGTACCGAAGCGCTTCGGCGCCCATGGGCGTAGGAGGGTATTCTTGTGGAGGTACCACGGGCTTAGCCCGTGGGGCTCCTATGGAGAAAATGAGGTCAAAGATGGGACTCCCGCGTGCAGGCACGGACGTTGCCCGTGGGGTTCCATGATGAGTCCGGACAGATTGACTATGACCGTAGTAATGGTATAATGCCTTAACTAAGGAGGCCGTATGGATTTCTCAGAATTTCTTCCAGGATTGATGGATGGAATTGTTTCTTTTGCTCAGAGCAATACAATCATTGCCATCATTATTGCACTGATTCTCCTCTACCTCATATACCGAAGGCCGAAACTGTGTTTCGGCCTTCTCTCCCTCGTTCTCATCGTGGTGCTATTGTTCTATATGATTGCGAACTTGGCCGGTTCGGGCTCGGAGCGGAAAAAAAGACTCATTGATAAAGAACAAACACAGTCCGATAGTCAGTGATTGATGGAAGGGCGGAGCAACTCGCCACCTGAGATTACCCGACATCGCAGATTCTTACATTCCTCTTTTTAGCCACCTGTCTTTACCATTTCATAAACAACCTTGCCACCTACTATCGTTAGCTCTGGTTGGAGCTGCATTATTTGATCGCGAGTCAAGCGATACAGATCGTGATTCCAAACCACACACCCCAAAACGGCTGATCTACTTGGAGTTGACCCGCCTCTTGGCTAGCGTCAGGGTGAAACTTGGAGCTTTTGGCCGGCACGAAGGGCTTGGTCCCCGGACAGGTTGTTCAGTTTTCGGAGTTCATCCACACTGATCCCGTACTTTTTACTGATCCGGTAGAGAGTATCCCCCTTCTGAACCGTGTGGTATTGTTTTTCGGTCGAGGCTGCCGGCTTCGAGGGAACAGAAGGCTTTGCTTTTGTTTCAGCTGTTGGCTTCGAGGGAGTAGAAGGCTTTGCTTTTGTTTCGACGGCTGGCTGTTTTTGCTTTTCTAGTGCCTCCACCTTCTGGGAAAGAGCGTCAAGTTGTTGAAGAAGGGCTGGGTCAGGGCCCAAAGTGCTTACTTTCCCCTGAAGCTCTGTGATTTGTTTTTCAAGCGAAGAGATCTTTTGTTCCAGGTTGGCCAGCTTTGACTGCAGGAGGTGGGTCTCGTCGTCGGTGGATTGTCTACTCAGAAAGTAAAAGATACCCCCCAGAAAAATCAAGATGAGAAGAACCACCAGCAGAATGCGGAGAAATCCGCTGTTACCGGATTGCATGAATCTTCGCTTCGGTGAGAAATCTTGGTCGTCTGACCAGTCATGGTTAATTTCCAATTGGGAATCATCCTTCATGATGCCTTCTCCTTTGAGAGTTTTTGGAATGACCGCAGACCATCATGGCCCAAAGTGCTTACCTTTTTATATCACAAAAACGCAAGAGGAGAAACAATTTTCTTTCAGGAAAGGGATTTGAATCGCCAACTGCGCTCATGACAAAAGATATCTAACCCCCAGCCTTCTACACAGATGAAGTATTTTGTCTGAATCTTCCTGGGAAGGACCTGGATTTCATCGAAACGGAGGTTAAGAGGTTTTCCAACCAGTCCTTCAATCTTAAGCCGCAATGTCCTGAGGTCGGCCGGAGCGTGCCCCGCAAGCTCCGCCCTGTGGGCGGGGTCAAGGGGCACAATATTAATAATAAATCATTGCCGGGGAAGCCCCGCGCTGTGCGCGGGGAGCTTCACAAGCTCAGTGCCCTCGACGGAACGGATAAGAAATATTTTCGCCCGTTTGTATTCTGCGCGTGCCCATCCGATCCCTCTGAGGGTATAGTGGTATACGCTTAGGTCAATGGGTCCGAGAAGACCTCTTCGAGAAACTGTTATTTGTATCCACTTCAAGATGCAATCCATTAGGACTTCTTAGAGGAAAGTTTGGCATAATTCCAACCCATCCTAGTGATATTTGAAAAGGACTGCGGCGAGACAGCGGGAAGAATATCCCAAGGGATTGAGAATGATCCCGTCTTGTGTTATCTTTTAAAACAATCTAATTGAATCCTTCCTGAGCGTTTCTCCCAAGGTAGTGATCTCCTAGGTTTCCCAAAGATCATTCCTGAGATTCGTGCGAGGTTTTTCCGGGGCAGGTCTGAATCCCCGGAAATCAACGGAAGGGATTAAGGTATTATTGACAAGAAAGAGAGAAGTAAGATGAAACTGGGTCTTGTGGGTTTTCCTCAGGTGGGTAAGCGGACATTCTTTCGTTTGTTGACCGGCAAAGAGCCAGACCCGGAAGGCAAGAAAGGCAATGCTTTGGGTCTAGCGAAGGTGCGTGATGCCCGGTTTGACCGCCTGGTGGAGATCTACACCCCGCGCCAGGAGACCCCTGCCCAGATTGAATTCTTTCTTCTCCCTGACCTGGACCCGCAAGCTTCTCGGAATGACGGGGTTCTGCGGGGGCTGGAGCAGGTGGACGTCATCTGCCATCTTGTTCGGGCTTTTCAAGACGACACGGTCTTTCATATTCATGGCACGGTGGACCCTCGTCGTGATATCCTGCTTTTTAGCGAAGAACTACAACTGAACGATCTGCTTTTTATAGAAAAGCGTCTTGAGCGGCTCGAAAAAGAACAGAACAAGAAGAGAGACGTTCAAAAGATAGCCCTGGAAACAGACCTTCTTACCCGCATGAAAGTCCATCTTGAAGCCGGCGGTTTTCTAAGAAAATTGTCGCTCACAGAGGTCGAAGAGAAACTCATTGCCAGTTACCCTTTGCTGACCCGCAAGGCGATGATCATGATCCTCAATACTGGAGAAGAGATCTCGGAGGTTCATGACCGGATCGACCCACTCAAGGAGAACTTTCGTGAACAGGACTTCCAGTGGATTGCTGTATCTGCCAAGATTGAGCAGGAACTTTGCCACCTTGATCCGAACGACCGCCAGACCTTTCTTGAGGAACTTCAACTCGATCAGCCAGCCCTGGACCGATTGACCCTGCTTTGCTACAGAACTCTTGGTCTCATCTCGTTTTTCACGGTTGGGCCAGACGAAGTACGGGCCTGGACAAACCCCCAGGGATCCCTTGCTCCCCAAGCCGCAGGGGTTATTCATTCTGACTTTGAGCGCGGGTTCATCCGGGCCGAGGTCATGAAATATCAGGACTTGATTAAACTGGGAAGCGAACAGAAGGTTAAAGAACTGGGGAGATATATGCAGAAGGGCAGGGACTATGTTGTCGAAGACGGCGACATCATCAATTTTCTTTTCAATGTCTGACAAACAACATCCACCCATCTCCTCTCTCCAGGGTCAAAACCCACGTCCAGCGAATCATGCAATTTCAGCCTTGGTTTAATGCGTTGTGTAAAGAAAGCGGACGTCCGCAAAGTGACAAGTTGACCGGAGTCTGCCCCGTAAGCCCCGCCCTGTGGGAGGCGCCCCTGCCTGCGGTAGGCAGGGGCGGAAAGCTTCGCTCAAATAGGTTACGAGTTTTCACGAGCAAGTCGGCTGGATGGGCCGCCTTCCTGCCTGTAGGCAGGGGCGGGGAGGGCGTCAACGGATTCCAGCACTGGAGTGAAGTTCACGCCCTAAAGGGCGCGGCTTCCCGGTAAGGTACTTTCATTTCATATTGTGCCCCTGCCACCGCCCTCAAGGGCGGGGCAAGGAGGCACTTGCCGGCCAAAGCCGACGCTGTAATCATATCTACATTTCCCGGAAGCCCCAGCCGTTTGGGCAGGGAGCTTCACTTCCCTAATATCGCCTTCAAATCTGCTTCTGGCGTGGTAATGAGTTTGATATCAAACGTCTTCACCAGAGTGTTGAGAACGGAAGGAGAAAGGAAAGCGGGAAGACTCGGTCCCAATCGAATGTTCTTGATTCCCAGATGCAAAAGCGTCAACAGGATGGCAACAGCTTTCTGCTCATACCAAGTTATAACGAAGGAAAGCGGAAGCTCATTCACTGCCACATTGAACGCCTTGGACAGGGCTACGGCCACCTGGATAGCAGAATAGGCATCATTGCATTGGCCCATGTC
>Ga0315282_10014886_pt1 | contig 11539 bp, 11 predicted proteins | sample YL17G07_20_MG_FD_203693 | JGI IMG/M metagenome (GOLD analysis project Ga0315282, IMG submission 203693) | Sediment microbial communities from Yellowstone Lake, YNP, Wyoming, USA - YL17G07_20 | ecosystem: Environmental > Aquatic > Freshwater > Lake > Sediment | place: USA: Wyoming | collected...
TCCACAACTCAATTATGAGACCGGCGGCGTTACCATTGCTAACGGAGAGGCTGCCCTTCAAATGACTCGCCAGGCACTGCAAGATGGCAGAATTGTCGCGACAAAAGGCTTGGGCGGTTTTCACCTAGCATGCGACGCTGCCAACCCCACGGCTGTTGCCGAATTACGCCGCCGTAAGAAGCGCAGTGATAAGCCATTTGCACTGATGGTCTACGATCTTTCAGCCGCTGAACGCCACTGCTTCATCAATCAGTCAGAATGCGATTTACTTAGTTCTCCACCCCATCCCATTGTCCTTTTGGAACGCCGGCCCGATTCACCAGTGGCAGTTGAAACTGCACCTTATCAACACACAATGGGGGTTATGCTGGCTTATACCCCTCTTCACCTGCTACTATTAGAACCTGCTCCTGGATATCCAGATATATTGGTTATGACCAGCGGTAATTTAAGTGAGGAACCAATCGCCTATCAAGATCAAGATGCCCGCCTGCGCCTGAACAGTCTGGCGGATACCTTCTTGATGCATAACCGGCCTATCTACATGCGTGTGGATGATTCTGTCAGCCGGATTGTCAACCAGAAGCCATACCCGATCCGCCGTTCGCGCGGGTATGCTCCAGATACCATACAATTATCGAGGGCTGTTCCAGCCATCCTGGCAGCTGGCGCTGAACTCAAGAATACTTTCTGCCTTTCGCGGGAGCGTTATGCTTTCATCAGTCACCACATCGGTGACCTTGAGAATTTTGAGACTTTACAGTCTTTAGAAGAGGGCATCACGCATTTTGAGCGCCTTTTCCGGATAAAGCCTGAAATTGTAGCATGTGACTTGCATCCGGATTACCTGGCAACCCATTACGCTCAACAAAGAGCCCAGGCTGAAAATCTACCTTTATTCATGGTCCAGCATCATCATGCCCATCTGGCAGCCTGCCTGGCAGATAACCGCTGGGATTCCGTTGAACCTGTAATTGGCTTGTGCTTCGATGGTACCGGCATGGGAACCGATCAGGCTATTTGGGGCAGTGAAGTCCTTCTGGGAGGCTATAAAGATTACCAACGTTTCTATCACCTGGCTTACGTACCCTTGCCGGGCGGCGATTTGGCTATCCGCAAGCCTGCCCGTATGGCTCTTTCACATTTATGGCAGGCCAGTATCGATTGGGAACCAGATTTGCCCCCTGCCGTTGAGCTGTGTTTTGACGAACGGACTGCCCTCCGGGCGCAGTTGGAGCACCGTCTGAATTCGCCGCCCACGTCCAGCATGGGACGGCTGTTCGATGCCGCGGCTGCTCTGGTCGGAGTGCGGCAAACCGCCACCTATGAGGGCCAGGCAGCCATCGAGCTGGAGGCGATTATCGATCCGGCAGAGAGCGGTTTTTACGAATTTGATATCCAACCGCAGGTATTTGATCCAGCCCCAATCTGGCAGTCGATGATCAATGATTGGCGATTGGGAGTTTCGTCGGGTATCATTGCGGCACGTTTCCATAATAGTATCGTTCACCTGGTTCATTCGCTCTGCCAATCTATCCAACATCAAACAGGCATTAAAACTGTCTCTCTGAGTGGTGGTGTCTGGCAGAACCGCTACCTGTTAGAGCACGTGATCCAACAACTGGAGGCTTCCAGTTTCAAAGTTATAATCCACAAACAGGTTCCAACAAATGATGGTGGAATATCCTTAGGCCAGGTAATGGTTACAGCCTGGAATCAGAACTAAAATGGTCTTTATTCTTATCACTAAATGTTCCTTTGCAAGCCGTTTTTGCCTGGAACAATCCTATTTTTACACGGTTCAGGAGGATTAGTTAATGTGTCTGGGCGTTCCCGGAAAAATTATTGAAATATATGACGCAGGTGGTTTGCGGATGGGTAAAGTGGACTTCGGTGGAGTAACCAGTGAAACCTGCCTTGCAGCCCTGCCTGAAGCAAAAGTTGGCGACTATACGATTGTACACGCCGGTTTTGCTTTAAACTTGTTAAGCGAAGAGGAAGCCCAGGCTACCCTGGATACTTTACGTGAACTTGCCCTTTTCGAAGAGGGAATGGATAACGATATCACTTTATCCTCATAAAATCCTCAATCTGGATGGTCCCAATGAAATTTGTAGATGAGTTTCGCGACTCCGATTTAGTAAAAGCTGGCTTATCTGAGATCCACCGCCTGGTCACCCGGAAATGGACAATCATGGAGATTTGCGGCGGACAGACACATGCTATTCTACAATATGGTCTGGATGAACTACTGCCGCCCGAAGTTGAGCTGGTGCATGGCCCAGGCTGCCCTGTATGTGTCACTTCATTGGAGTTGATTGATAAGGCCCTGGCCATAGCAGCATTGCCCAATGTCATCTTCACTTCCTATGGGGATATGCTGCGTGTACCCGGTTCCCAACAAGACCTGTTCGCTATTCGGGCGGCAGGCGGACAGGTGCGGGTGGTCTATTCACCTCTGGATGCTGTCCGGATAGCACAACAGAATCCTGACAAGGAAGTTGTTTTCTTTGCCATTGGTTTTGAAACCACCGCCCCTGCTAATGTTGTTAGTGTGCTGCAAGCCAAAGCTTTAGGATTGAAAAATTTTTCTGTCCTGGTTTCACAGGTTTGTGTGCCACCCGCCATGCATGCCATCTTGGGCTCACCGAATAACCGCGTCCAGGGCTTCCTGGCTGCCGGGCATGTATGTACCGTTATGGGCTATTGGGAATATCCACCTATCGCTCAAAAATATGGCGTTCCGATCATAGTGACAGGTTTCGAACCGCTGGATTTAGTCCAGGGGCTGTTGATGACCGTCTGCCAGCTTGAAAAAGGACAGGTTGAAGTCCAGAATGCCTATCCCCGCGCCGTCAGCTTCGAAGGAAACCAGGCCGCTCAGGCTATGATCCAGCGTGTTTACGAACCCTGCGACCGTAACTGGCGCGGTATTGGCCCAATCCCGATGAGCGGCTGGGGATTGCGCGAAGAGTTTGCAGACTTCAATGCCGAACGCCGCTTCCAGGTCGGGCATATCCAGACCCAGGAATCAACCATTTGCATCGCCGGTCAGATATTGCAGGGATTGAAAAAGCCGCTGCAGTGTCCGGTATTCGGCGCCCTGTGCACGCCAGAAAAACCGTTGGGAGCCACCATGGTCAGTTCAGAAGGCGCTTGCGCTGCTTATTATCGTTACGCGCGCAACCCTTTATTCCCTCTCTCGTTGAGCGAGGGCAGGGTCGCGTAGCACGACCTGTCGTGAGGGTTAATGACTTTTACGAATCTCCCCAAATTTGAAGGTCCTGTCTGTCCAATCCCACTTCGTCATGAAGAGCAAATCGTTATGGGTCATGGCAGCGGCGGTCGCATGACTGCCGAGTTGATCCGGCGTGTTTTTCTCCCTTACCTGGCAAGCCAGCCCCTCCTGGCCGGCAATGATTTTGGGTCTGTAAACTTGCCTGCTGGATCGAACCTGAATGGCACCCTGGCTGTTTCTACGGATTCGCATATTGTCAAACCATTATTTTTCCCTGGGGGTGACATTGGGCGCCTGGCTGTATGTGGGACTGTCAATGACATCAGCATGTCAGGGGCTGTACCGCTTTACCTGACAGCCAGCTTTATTCTTGAAGAAGGCCTGCCAGTTGAAACTCTCGAGCGTATCGCCCAATCCATGCAGGCAGCTGCCGCCGAAGCTGGCGTCCAGATAATTGCCGGGGATACTAAAGTCGTTGAAAAAGGGAAAGGCGATGGGCTTTTTATTAACACCACTGGAATCGGGTGGATGCCCCCAGGCCGGCAAATTGCAGGCGACCAGGCTCAACCGGGGGATGTCGTTTTACTCTCTGGAACGTTGGGTGACCACGGTATTGCCGTGCTTGCCGCCCGCGGTGAACTCGGTTTTGAGACTGACGTCCAATCCGATGTAGCTCCCTTAAACCACATGATCCAGGCCCTATTGGAAGCAGCTCCCCACACCCATGTCTTGCGTGACCCAACTCGCGGCGGTCTGGCGACTACTCTAAACGAAATTGCCGGTCAAAGCCGGGTCAGTATCTGGCTGGATGAGAAAGGAATTCCTGTTTTACCAGCAGTTCAGGCTGTCAGCGAGCTGCTCGGTTTTGATCCGTTGTATATCGCTAACGAAGGCAAAGTGATCGTGATCGTCCCTCCCGAGGAAGCTGCGGCTGCTTTGGAGGCTCTCCGAGGTCATCCACTTGGGAAAGCAGCCGCCGTGATCGGAGAAGTTAAGCAGGATTCTCCAGGAAGGGTATTGCTGCGTACATCGATTGGCGGCACACGCCTGCTGGATATGATGGCTGGGGAAATGCTCCCTCGCATTTGCTGACCTTGACACCTGCCATTTCCAATTTATACTTACCCCACCTAAATCTACTTCAGGAATAATCAATGAAAATCAACTACCAAGAAACCACCGGCGACCTGGCAACCCGCATTGACATTCATTCCAAATATGGTAGCCGAGATATTGACCGGTGGATGCTGGATATATTAAACCTCCAACCAGGAATGCATATCCTGGATGTCGGCTGCGGTCCAGGCAAACAATGCTTTTCCTACCATTCTTTCCTGAAAGGGAAAACCGATATCACCGGTGGGGATGTAAATGAAGAATTACTCAACCAGGCGCGTCAGGAAAACGAGAAACGCGCTACCGGGATGAATTTCATCCATCTTAATTTTAACCAGCGCTTCGCTTTTGAAGACAATCAATTTGATTTGCTTTCCTGTTGTTTTGCTATCTATTATGCCGAGAATGTGCCCTTTACCATCCGTGAAATGCACCGGGTATTAAAACCTGGCGGGCGGTTATTCACATCCGGCCCGATGCCCCAAAATAAACAACTTTTTTACGACATCATCCGAGAAGCAACCAACAATAAACCCATTCCGCCCATGCCGGGTAGCAGCCGGTATAACACTGAATTTCTCGATACAATCCAGAAACAGTTTTCCAGAGTAGCTGTGCATATTTTTGAAAATCCATTGACTTTTGAAACTGTTGAACCCTTTGTGGCTTATACCAGGGCTTCGCTCTCTGAAGACCGCAAATTATGGGGCAGCTTTTTTGAGGACAAAGAAGATTTCGAACACATCATGCAAAAAATCGCAGACGCCGCCAGCCGCCGCCTGGATCTGGAAGGAAAACTGGTCATGACCAAAGTAGTCGGCGGTTTTCTCGCTACAAAATAATTATGAACCACGACCTGTCCTTTTACGGCCGGCGGGTGTGTTTCATCGGAGCACATCCGGATGATATCGAAATCGGCAGCGGAGCTCTGATGGCGCACATAGCCGGGCAGACTGAGGTATTGTGCATCACGTTATCTGATAATCAGAAAAACCCTGCCTTGAAGAATGTGGTTGAAGAACAACATCGCAGTATGGCCATTTTGGGCGTGCAGGAAAAGAACATCATCATCGGACAATTCGAAACCCGCCGTTTTCCCCATTTTCGCCAGGAAATTCTGGAATATCTGATCGAGTTCAACCACGAATACCAGCCGGAAATTGTCTTTACCCACACCCGGGCAGATATCCACCAGGACCATGCTACTGTAACCGAGGAAGTTTTACGAGCATTCCGCGGTACAACCGTTTTAGGGTTCGATGTGTTACGCAGCAGTTACGGTTTTTTTCCTAATTTCCTGGTTGAAGTGACCGAACAGGATTTAGAAACAAAGATACGTGCCCTGGCTGAATATAAGACATATGCTAATAAATACTATTTTGACCCAAGCATCACTCGGGCAACCTTGATCCGTCACGGGGCACTGGCTGAACGCCCATATGCTGAGGGATTCGATATCCTGCGGATCATTGGTAAATTTGGCACGAATAATTTCTAGAAACCGATATTAATAAAAGCGGAGGTCACTTCGGTGCATCCTCCACTTTTTGGTTCTAAACACAGGTTTTATCTAAACTGGAAAACCGATCTCAATTGCATCCCCGGTTACTTTCACAGGATAGGAAGGGGTAGCCTTTACTGCCGGAAACCTGACGGCTTTTCCGGTTCGCACATCAAAACGGGCCCCGTGCCTGGGACAAATTACCTGGTAACCGTCCAATTCGCCCTCGCCGAGTGGGCCATTATCATGTGTGCACACATCACTAATGGCGAAATATTGACCGGCAATATTAAAGATTACAATCTGCTTATTATCCACCTCGATAAATATCCGTTCACCTGGGGGAAGTTCACTGACTTTTGCTACTTCATAAAATTCAAAGTTGGTATCGTCTACAGCTGTTAGCTCTGTCATCAATCATCCTCAACCAGGCTGTTATTGGCTTGCCTTAAACCGTAAACCCCCGCTTTTAAGACCTTTAAGGGTAATAGGGCGCACTTCAAGCGCACCGGACCCAGCTCGATCCCAAGGTTATCGAGGATATCTTGTTTTGTCAGCGCTTTAACTTCATCTACAGTCTTGCCAATAATTGATTCTAGAAGTAGATCAGCTGAGGCTTGCGAAATTGCACAGCCGTGACCACTAAAGGCGCCTTCAGCCACTTTGCCTTGTTCATCTATGCGCAAATCAATCCGGATGTGATCACCACATAAAGGGTTTTCATCCTCAAATGAAATATCATTGGGTTCCAGAGTTCCGCGATATGCTGGGTTTTTGTAGCGTTCGATGATTACTTCACGATAAAGGTCATCCATGATTGAACCTAGTTAAAAATCCTTTTTACGTTATAAATTCCCTTAACCAGGACATCGATTTCCTCTTTCAGGGTGTATAAATAAAAACTGGCCCGGGTAGTAGCCGGTAAACCAAATTTTTCATGTAACGGCATCGCGCAATGGTGGCCCGCTCTTACTGCAATTCCATCACGATCCAGGATCTGAGCCACATCGTGAGGATGGATATCATCCGTAATAAATGCGATTACTCCGCCTTTTTTGTCTGCGGCGGGGCCAAAAACACTGACGCCCTGAATAGAGCTGAAAGCGTTCAGAGCATAAGCCGTTAATTCGTATTCATGGGTGGCGATCGCCTGCATGCCAATTTTTGAAAGATAATCTACGGCTGCGCCAAATCCAACCGCTTCAACGATTGCCGGTGTGCCGGCTTCAAATTTATGGGGGATATCATTAGGGGTAAAGCTGCGCAGGAAGACTTTGCGGATCATTTCGCCACCCCCCATAAACGGCGGCATAGCGTCCAGCAGTGCTTCATGTGCATAGAGTGCTCCAATGCCGGTTGGGCCGCACATCTTATGGGCCGAAAAAGCCAGAAAATCAACATCCAGGTCCTGAACATCAACCGGAAAATGGGGTACTGACTGGGCACCATCTACCAGCGCCAGTGCTCCAGCAGCATGTGCATCCGTGATCATTTGCCTGGCAGGATTGATCGTACCCAATACATTCGACATGTGAGTAAATGCCACTAATTTGGGCTTATTTTCCAAAAGGTGGTGATAAACCTCCAGGTCAAGCAGTCCCTCTTTCGTCACGGGGATGAATTCCAGGCGAGCCCCAGTCTTCTCCGCAATGATCTGCCATGGGACCAGGTTGGAATGGTGTTCCATTTCGGTCAGGATCACCATGTCGCCTTCCCTTAGATTTGCCATACCCCACGAATACGCTACCAGGTTGATCGATTCGGTCGTATTACGGGTAAAGACGATTTCACGCGACCGGGCTGCATTGATGAAACGAGCTACCTTCTGGCGTGCAGATTCATAAGCAGCCGTTGATTCCTCTGCCAGAGTATGCACTCCACGATGGATATTGGCATAATAATGATGGTAACAGTCATCCATGGCTTCAATGACGCTGTTCGGTTTTTGCGATGTAGCCGTTGAATCAAGATAAACCAGACGTACACCCGGCCTTGTTTCACGTTCGAGAATTGGAAAATCTTGCCGGATGCGTGTTACATCCAACTTGATGAGATTTACAAATTCAGCCATATTTACTCCACCGGTAAAGGTGCTGTTATTCTGCACGCGGCAGACTTGTCTTAGAATTTCGCCGGATGGGTGACCTTAAGTGCAGCGATGCGGTCGGATACCATAATATATGGTCGGGTACCATCCATCCATCTGTAAGAAAGACATTCGTACGGAACTGCACCGCCACCATCTTCGGATCGACTTGTACTACTATTCCTCTCAGCCAACCTCGGATCCTTTGTCCATTTTTCTCATGGTCGCAAAATACCTCGACCGTATCGCCTACATCGAATGTATATTCCGGATCCGGCGGTTTCATGAAAGGAATAGATGCCATTTTAAACTCCTAAACCAAACCAAATATTTTAACCAATCTTAAATTTTATCATGGCAGCAAAAAAATGTGGTTTACTTTGACCTTACAAAAGTCAATCTCAACCAACTGTAACACTGTAAGCCTCCATCTTTTCATGGATAGCTTGTTCAAAACGCCTTCGTACTTTCTCGAAAGGTATTCTCTGCATGATCGGGTCAAAGAAACCTTCAACGATCAAACGTTCAGCTTCGGGCAATGGAATTCCACGGCTTAGCAGATAAAATATTTGGTCAGGATCAATTTTTCCTACCGTGACCCCATGAGTACAGCGTACATCATCAGTCAAAATTTCCAATCCTGGAATTGAATCAGCCCGCGCCTTCGAGCTTAATACCAGGTTGCGGTTGGCCTGGTAACCATCCGCCTTGACCGCTCCGGGAGCCACGTAGATCATTCCCTGCCATATGGACCGGCTCTCATCCAGCAAAGCACCTTTGAATAACAGGTCACTGGTAGTATGGGGCGCCAGATGGTTTTGTTGTGTATCCTGGTCCAGGTGCTGGTCATGATTGGTAAAGTAAAAGCCCGACATTTTCCCGCTGCTGCCTGGTCCGATCAGGTCCAGTTCCGAGAAATTCTTGGTAAGATGGCTGCCAATGACCCCAAAGATCCACTCGAGGTTCCCATCGCGTTCAACTCGCACGCGCTCGTGGCCAAAATTCCATACGTGCTGACCCCAAGATTGGAGTTCCACCAGTCTTAAGTGGGCAGCTTCACCGATGTAAATTTCAACGATCTGTGCATATAGAGATTGGCCGCCAGTTTCTATAGGCGATGCCAGCTCATGGACATAGGTTACCGAAGCGCCTTCTTCCAGGTAGACCATGATATGCGAGAAATAAGCCAAATTTAATCCTGGTCCCCACAGCAGGCTGTGTAAAGGTTGTTCCACCTCTACTCCCCGCGGTACATATAATAAAACGCCACTTTGAGATAAAGCCCCGGCCATGGCTGCAAATTTGCCCTCACCTGTCCTGACAATTTTGCCCATAATTTTCTGCAGTAAATGAGGGTACCTTTTTTCAGCGGTTTGCAGATCGGTAAAAACCACCCCTTTAGCAACCAGGGTTGGATCTAACATGACCTCTGTTTTGCCCGGCAGCATCACAATCTGCCCGCCGTGCATATCCGCTGTCATCGGTTGCAGCAGTTCTTCAGGAATCTGGTGCAAATCTGATAGATGGTCATTTCCATTCAAATGAAACATCCCAGGATTCAGGTTCTTTAGGTCTGTGCGTCGCCAGGCTTCTTCTTTTATGGTCGGCAGACTCAGATTCTTAAAATCTTCCCAGGCTTTCATCCGATATTCGCTGATAGCCTGGTTTTCTCCCCACGCAGGAATCATTTCCTGGGTAAAAAGAAAGTCTTGTTTCTCTGATAACTCACCCCGCCTTACGCGGGTAATAACTTTCTTAACTTCTGCCATAGCGTTCACCCAACCGAGCCTTCCATTTGGAGTTGGATCAAGCGGTTCATTTCTACCGCATATTCCATTGGTAATTCTTTAACCAGGGGTTCAATAAAACCTGAAACCACCATAGTGGTCGCTTCTTCCTGGCTTAAGCCGCGGCTCATCAGGTAAAACAATTGTTCTTCTCCAACCTTAGAAACCGAGGCTTCATGGCCGATGGAAATGTCATCTTCATCGATTTCGATAGTTGGATAAGTATCAGATCTCGCCCTGGGATCAAGCAGCAGCGCATCACAGACGACATTTGACCGTACACCTTCAGCGCCTTTAAAGACTTTAACCAGTCCTCGGTAAGAAGCGCGCCCTCTGCCCCGGCTGATTGATTTCGAGGTAATTTTACTGCTGGTATGCGGGGCAAAATGTAGCATCTTGCCGCCAGTATCCTGGTGTTGTCCGGGTCCGGCAAACGCCACAGATAAAATTTCACCATGCGCACCCTTGCCAACCAGGTAACAGGAAGGATATTTCATCGTGACTTTCGAGCCCAGGTTGGCATCCACCCATTCCATCGTAGCTTCTTCATTCACCATTGCACGTTGAGTAACCAGGTTAAAGACATTTGTCGACCAGTTTTGGATGGTACTGTAGCGGACGCGCGCTCCGCGTTTGACGATAATTTCAATCACACCACTGTGAATAGAATTCGTCGTATACGTCGGTGCGGTGCAGCCTTCAACATAATGCACCTGGGCACCTTCATCAGCAATGATCAAAGTACGTTCAAACTGCCCGATATTGGCAACATTCAAGCGGAAATATGCCTGAAGCGGCAAATCGACCTTGACGCCTTTTGGAACGTAAACGAATGAACCCCCCGACCAGACAGCGCTGTTCAATGCCGCGAATTTATTGTCTTCTATCGGAATGACCGTGCTGAAATATTCACGGAACAGATCAGGAAATTTTCGTAAACCGTCCTCGATACTGACGAAGATCACACCCAGCTTGGAAAGATGATCTTGAATACTGTGGTATACCATCTCTGATTCATACTGCGCGCCCACCCCAGCCAGGAATTTTCGTTCGGCTTCAGGGATACCCAACTTGTCGAAGGTTTGTTTAATTGCATCCGGAACATCATCCCACGACTTACTTTCACCCTGGGAGGGTTTAACATAATAGAAAATATTATCCAGGTCTAGCTCAGAAAGATCAGCTCCCCAGGTCGGGATGGGCCGTCGCTGGAAATGATCCAGTGCTTTTAGCCGGAACTCCAGCATCCATTGAGGTTCACCTTTCATCGCCGATATTTGTGAAACCACATCTCGGTCCAGACTCTTTTTTGATTTAAAAACGGAGTTGTCTGGATCATGAAAGCCATACTGGCTGTAATCCCCCATTTGCTCCAGTAACTCGCTCTGTTGCGGTTTTGAGCTCATTTTTGCCTCCAGGATTGGATCCTATTTACCGATAATAATCAGGCTCCAACCGCTTCATTTTCGTATTTCTCACGTACCCAATCGTACCCATGTTCTTCAAGGTGAAGCGCCAGGTCTGCCCCGCCGGATTCAACAATCCGTCCATCCAGCATGACATGCACAACATCCGGTTTGATGTAATTCAGGATACGTTGGTAATGTGTAATAACCATCACGCCCAGGTCGGGCCCGCGTAAGGCGTTGACGCCTTCTGCAACAATCCGCAGTGCATCGATATCCAGACCGGAATCAGTTTCATCCAGGATGGCAATCTCCGGCTGCAAAGTAGCCATTTGGAGAATTTCTGCGCGTTTTTTCTCTCCACCTGAAAAACCATCGTTGAGATAGCGACCAGCAAAAACCGGG
>Ga0315282_10014887_pt1 | contig 11537 bp, 7 predicted proteins | sample YL17G07_20_MG_FD_203693 | JGI IMG/M metagenome (GOLD analysis project Ga0315282, IMG submission 203693) | Sediment microbial communities from Yellowstone Lake, YNP, Wyoming, USA - YL17G07_20 | ecosystem: Environmental > Aquatic > Freshwater > Lake > Sediment | place: USA: Wyoming | collected...
AATGAAGTGTACGGATTGTATGGTGGGCATTCTATGGGCATGGAGACAGGGTTTTTTCATCTTGTCCCAACCATAAAAACAATAGGTACTACCTGCTATCAGATAGATCAGCTCTGGTTAGTCAAGGAGATGGAGCGGGTGAAGGAGAAGGAGGTGAAGGAGGGGCTCAGGTGGTTTGAGGAACTTTTGGGTGAGCGGCTCAACTATGATGGGCGAGTGCTCTCCCCCCAGACCCTCAAGACCCAGATTCGTCTCTATTTGGCAATGGGCAAGGTCAATGAGGAAAATGGCTTTGACTTTTGCGGTCTCAAGGGACAGCGGGAGCTGACCGAATACGTTTGTCTGGGTGATGTGGCTGAGATGTTGATGAATGACCCCTACGACTGGAGAGGGCCCAAGGAGCCCACAGTTTGCGCCACCGAAGCCGATGCCTATGCCGCCCTTACCATGCAGATGCTTAAGTACATCTCTAGAGGCCTTCCAGTCCTCTTTATGGACGTGCGTCTTTATCATCCCGATAAAGACATCTGGGACTGGTGCAATTCGGGTAATCACGCCAGCTGGTATGCTGCCCAAAGCTTTAACCCCGTGGAAAACTTTAAGAAGATTAGCTTCCATCCAGCGCTGGAATTCTACTTCAAAGCGGGTGGGGCATCGGTGGAGTTTGATGCAGCTCCTGGACCCATGACCTTTGCCCGGCTGGGACTGTGGGATAATCAGCTCTACATGGTTATGGTAAAAGGCGAGAGCCTGGATTTGTCACCGGAGGAGCGCCAGATTATCAACCAGCAGACTGATCCCACCTGGCCTCATGTCCACGCCCGGCTGCACTGCTCCTTTGATGAGTTCATCAGTGTCTTTCCTTCTAACCATGTGTTAGGTGTGGCTGGTGACTGCATGCGGGCCCTGACCTATCTGTGCGAGATTTCGGGCATTGTCCCCCTCATCCTCGGTACAGAGGGAAAGGAGCGTATCCAGCCGCTGTGGGAGCGGCTTCCAGTGGTGCCGTGAGGGCGTCGCACTCATTCCTGAGCTCTCCTCATTTCCTGCCTTCTGCTTGGGAAGGCCAAGGGGAGGATGGAGAGAGTTATGAGGAGGTGTCTATGGCCAAAAGGGAATATATGAATTTGAAGAAACGGGTATTGTAACAAACCAAGGTTATGAGGGAAAAGCAGAAAAAATTCAAAAGTAGGTGCTCATTCTCACTAGTTGCCCAGCCTGAGAGTGAGAGGAACGAAATGCTTCAAAAACTATACAAGGAGGTGGACTATAGAGGTGGAATGCAAGTATTACAATGATGGCAAAAATAAAGACAAAGAAAAGGAGGAAATTAAATGGAGTATGTCAAGAAGCTAGTGCATTGGAAATTAGCAATAGCGTTCATCGTGGTTGTCCTAACGACCGTATTCATTGGAGCATGCGCACCTGCTGTGAAGGTAGGAGAGACTGCAGCACCAGTAGAGAAAGAGACCACAGCACCGCCGGCTGAGGAGACAACCACTGCAGCGCAGGAGAAACCATTCGAAGGTGTAGAAATTAATGTAGTGACCTTCACCGGTCCGCAGATCGCTGAACCGCTCCAACGCCGTGCCCCTGATTTTCAGGCGCTGACCGGCGCGAAGGTTAACGTCGTGACCGTTCCCTTCAGTGATCTGTACACGAAAATCTTGACTGACATGGCGACCGGCACGAATAGCTACGATGCGTTCGTCTTCGCACCGCAGTGGATGGCTGACTACATCACCCCCGGCTACCTTGAAGATCTGACTGATCGGATCGCGGCTGACAAGGCATTGGAGTGGGAAGATATTGCGCCCTTCTTCCGTGACTTCAGCGCTTCTTATCAGGGTCGCACCTACACTATCCCGTTGGACGGCGACTTCCATATGGTCTACTATCGCACCGATCTTCTAGAGAAGGAAGGTCTGAACCCACCGGAAACTTGGGATGACTACCTCAAAATCGCCAAAACTTTCTACGGCAAGGACCTCAACGGTGATGGCGAACCGGACTACGGATCTGCAATCTCCAAGAAGCGCGGCGCCCAGGCCTACTGGGCGATCTGGTCGGTGGCGGCTGCTTTCTTGCAGAGTCAAGGGACCGCCCAAGGGTCCTTCTTTGACACCAAGACTTTTAAACCATTAGTCAACAACGATGCCTTTGCGGCAGCGCTGGACGTGTACAAGAAGACTACCCAATACGGTCCGCCGGATGAACTGAACCTCGATGTGGGCGATACGCGTGGCCTATTCACATCAGGCCGTGCTGCACTCTCCATTGACTGGGGTGATATCGGGACGCTGGCCATTGACCCGGCAACCTCGAAAGTGCAGGACAAGGTTGGGGCTGTTATCTTACCCGGCTCTACTAAGGTCCTTGACCGGGACACCGGCAAGTTGGTAGATGTCGACGAGAACACCGCTCCGTATGCAGTGAATGGGGTAAACCACGCACCGTTTGCAGCCTACGGAGGGTGGTCAGGCGCAATTAATGCTGCTGCTGATCCAAAAGTCAAAGACGCCGCTTACGCCTTCCTGTCCTACATGAGCCAACCGGCACAGGCCAACGTGGACGTCACCATTGGCAAGACGGGCTTCAACCCCTATCGCACTTCACAATTTGAAAATACTGAGCTGTGGGTCAAAGCGGGCATGAGCGAGACCGCCGCTAAGAACTATCTGAGTGCGATCAAGGCCAGTCTGGAAAGCCCGAACATGGTTCTGGATCTACGCATCCCACAGAACCAACGCTATCAGCAGATCGTGTTGGACACCGCCATCGCCCAATTCTTGGCCGGCGAACTGACCAAGGAACAGACGATGAAGCAGATTTACGACGGCTGGGAGGAGATCACCGAGGAGCTGGGCCGCGAAGCTCAAAGTGAAGCCTATCTCAACAGTCTCGGTGTTAAACGATAAACTGATGAGAGTTAAGCGTCAACTCCAAGGCTCGACCCAGACTGGGTCGGGCCTTGGGGCCTTATTCCGTTTGAATAGCCGAGTGCGTGGTTTGGTCGGGCGGACAGACCGCCTGGCAGGGAAGGTCTTCTTATTGCCTGCTGTCTTGGTCGTACTTTCTCTCGCCATCTTCCCGTTAATCATTTCGCTCTATTTGTCCTTCTCTAGCTTCCGGTTCGTCAAGGGCGGGTTCAAGATTAACTTTGTAGGGCTGGCTAACTATCGCAAGTTACTGTTAGGTAGCGAGAAAACGCACTTTTTAGGCGTACTTGCCAATCCCTCGCCTTTTGGCTGGCTGGTGTTCATTATTATCGCTGCACTCCTGGCCATCTCCCTAGTGTGGTATATCCGTAGAGGACAATTCTCGGCAGGGGGATTGTTCTGGCGTGGCCTGGCCACTCTTGTGATCGGCTCAGGTGTTTGGCTTCTGGTGCGGACGCTCGGTTCGGGTGGCCGGCCGGGATCTCTAGTCGTTACGTTGATCTATGTTTTTATTGGCATATTCTTTCAGTATATGCTGGGTCTTGGCCTGGCGTGGCTGGCCACACAAGGCCTCCCCGGTCGGCGGTTCTTCCGCACTGTCTTCTTGCTGCCGATGATGATTACGCCGGTGGGAATCGCCTATCTTTTCCGAATGTTGACTGACACTGATAAGGGACCGTTCAATATAATCTGGCAAGTAATGGGACTGGCCAATTTCTCGTGGGTCAACCATCCCTGGGGGGCGCGCATGGCGGTGATAATTGGGGATATCTGGCAATGGACACCTTTCATGTTTATTGTGCTTTTAGCTGCCCTGGAAAGCCAATCTATTGACCAGTTTGAAGCTGCCCTGGTGGATGGCGCTAATCAGTGGCAGATTTTCTGGCACATCAGCCTGCCGCAGATTCTGCCGGTTAGTGCGACAATCATCCTGATTCGGATGATTGAGGCTTTCAAGATTGTAGATCTACCCAATGTGCTGACTAATGGTGGTCCGGGTACAGCTTCCGAATCGCTTACGTTGCAGGCTTACATGTCCTGGCGGGCGCTTGATCTGGGTGGATCAGCAGCTGTTGCTTATATGTTGTTAGTTACTGTAACCCTGGCCGGTGTGTGCTATTTCAATCTGATTCATCGTACTGTGAAGGAGAAAGTATGAAAGGACTATTTCGACGCAAGTCGACCATTTCCCCATCCCCAGCAGCGATGGTGTTGATGTATCTGGCGTTGGGAATATGGACACTTGTAGTGCTCTTCCCTCTATACTGGTTAGTCGTTACGTCAATTAAACTTCCTATCCAAGTAATCGAAGGCCCTTTTTATCTGCCATATGTCGATTTCCAGCCGTCGTTACACGCCTGGCACTACATCTTTTTTGACTTGCGCAATGATACCCTGCGGCCTTATTTCAACACGATCGTCGTCTCTCTCACCAGCTCAACACTCACCCTGCTCCTAGGAACGGCGGCTGCATACGGCCTGCTGCGCTTCCATTACCGGCCGCGAGTTGGTGCTATTCTAATGTTCATCGGCTGTGTAGTGCTAGTGATCGTCGCCGTCAATTTCGGAATGCCCTGGCAACTGGCTGTGATTGCCGGCATCGCGCTATTAATCGTGTTGTTACAAACGATTGGCCGGCGCTTTAAGCGTTCCTTGGGTAACAATGACATTGCTTTCTGGATAATCTCCACGCGCATGTTGCCACCTGTAGCGGTCGTTGTTCCAATATACGTCCTATTCCAGAAACTGGGTCTGCTCGATACGCTAACCGCGTTAATCATTACTTACCTTGCAGTCAACCTGCCGATCGTAGTCTGGCTTATGCGAGACTACTTTATGAATATTCCTATAGAACTAGAGGAATGTGCTACTGTTGACGGGGCATCGCGCTATCGGATTTTCTGGTCTATTGTCCTGCCCCTGTCAGTCCCAGGACTGGTTGCCACATTTCTGTTTGTGCTGGTCTTTACCTGGAACGAGTATCTATTGGCCCTATTTCTTTCCAGTGCAAAGGCGCAAACACTTCCTTTGATAGTGGCGGCGCAGAACGCTACCAGAGGACCGCAGTGGTGGTATATGTCCGTTCTGATTCTGATCATGATCATTCCAGTGATTGCAATGGCTATTGTTCTGGAACGCTACATTGCGCGCGGACTGCTGGTTGGTGCCATCAAAGGGTGACCAGTGAAGTGGCTCTTCAAACTTGCGAGAAGTAGCGGTCAATGTCGTCCTGGTTCCATGACCAAATTAGCCGAAACTTGCCCCCAATTGGACTGAAGCGGTAACTGATCAAGGTATAACAGATTTTAAGAAAAAGATAGGTGTAGATATAACGTTAAAAAAAGCTTACATGAATTAAACAAGCAGTTACTTTCTGATAATTATTGTGGTTTTTATACATAATTTAATAAATTTAAAATTTTATAAGGGGGATGGAGGGTTATGGAGGGAATAAAAGTACTTTTTGCAGGTGAAGCTATTTACATGCTAACATCAATCTTCAAAGGATTTAACAGTTTTGAAATGGGTAAATATTTTGAAATGGGTAAATATTTTATAAATGCACTAGTGGAAAATGATATAGAAGTAAATTATATACCTACAAATAAAGTTGCAGAAGAATTTCCGTGGTCACTTGAAGAAATGAAAAAATTTAATGTCATTGTTGTTAGTGATGTCGGAAGTGATACATTTCTTATTTCATCCAGAACAATGGCAGGAGAAAAGACTCCAAATAGATTAAAGCTAATAGAGGAGTTTGTTTCTGAAGGTGGTGGTTTTTTAATGTGGGGTGGTTATTTATCTTTTACAGGTTTATATGGAAAAGGCTTTTATAAAAATACTGTAATTGAAAAAATATTACCTGTAAATCTAATGACTACTGATGACAGAGTAGAAGTTCCTGAAGGGTTCTTGCCAAAAATATTGTTAAAAGATCATCCAATATTAAATGGTATTACTGAAAAATGGCAGGGCTGGTTTCTTTCATATAATAGATTAATTGCTAAAGAAGGTGCTGATGTTATTGCAGTAATTGAAGAATATGGTGGTGATCCTTTTTTAGCTGCTTGGGAATATGGCAAGGGAAGAACACTTGCTTCTGCAGTTGATTGTGCACATCATGGAGCCGCTCCCTCATTTTTAAAGTGGGAATATTCTAAGAAGCTTTATGCGAATATGGTCAAATGGCTGGCAAAAATAATTTAGATTTGCATTTCCGTGAAATTTAATACTTTTATAATCATGGAGGTTATTAAATGGCTTACCAAAGTGAAATTTACCTAAAAAAAGATTTTTTTACAGAAATGGATAAGAAAATATTGGATTTTAAAGGTCAAGAAGCTTATATATTTAAATATGATAGCGGTGTTGAAGCAATTAAGTTAACTAACAATTATGGTTATATAAGCGTTTTGCCTTTTATGGGAATGCAGATTTGGGATGTAGTTTTTAACGGGAGAAACCTGGCTATGAAAACAACTTTTTCACGTCCTGTAAAAACAGATTTCTTTCTTTATACTTACGGAGCTTTTCTTGTACATTGTGGTGCTTTGAGAATGGGATGTCCTGGTCCAGAAGACAATCATCCCTTACATGGCGAACTTCCCTGTGCAGAGTATAAAGATGTGAAAATTGTGTTTGGTCAGGATAAGATAGGTAGTTTTTTGGGAATTAATGGTGTCTATGAATATAATATAGCTTTCGGTGCTCACTATAATGCAAAACCATTGGTAAAAATATATCGTGATCTAACAATATTTGATATTTCTATGCAGATTGATAATTTATCATACTATGATATGGAATTAATGTATATGGCTCACGTAAATTTAAGACCAGTATTTGGTGGGAAAATTGTTCAGTCTCTCGGTTGGACCAATAAAGATCTTATGGTGAGGGAAAGCATTCCTTCACATATTAAAGCACCTGAGGGCTTTATGAAATTTATTGAAAAATTAAAAAAAGACCCCTCACCAACAAAGGTTATTAAAGAAGATGATGTTTATAGGCCAGAAGTAGTTTTTTCAATAGGGACTCCTGCTACTGACAAGGACGGATTTGCTCATTTCATGCAGGTTCATCCTGATGGCTCGGCAGATTACGTTAGCTACAAACCATTAGAATTTGACCATGGTTCCAGGTGGTTCTGTATTAACAAGGACAAAAAAGCTTTTGGCTTAATATTGCCTGCAACTGCTGATGCAGAAGGTTATACAGCAGAAAAAAAGAAAGGTAATATAAAAAAGATAGCAGGAAAAGGTTTTAAAAAATTTAGCGTGAAAGCTGGATATCTTACAAAAAAAGATGCTTCTGAAAAAGAAGAATTTATAAACCAGCTTATGACCGGTTCATAAGTATTTGAATATTCCTATAGAACTAGAGGAATGTGCTACTGTTGACGGGGCATCGCGCTATCGGATTTTCTGGTCTATTGTCCTGCCCCTGTCAGTCCCAGGACTGGTTGCCACATTTCTGTTTGTGCTGGTCTTTACCTGGAACGAGTATCTATTGGCCCTATTTCTTTCCAGTGCAAAGGCGCAAACACTTCCTTTGATAGTAGCGGGACAGGCTGTTTAGCCCTCCCTTTCGGGCGGTCTCCACCAAAAGTTTCTGTTCCTGGTAAGACACCCTTCACCCCCTTGTGGTTACTCATCCACCCTCACAACAATTAAGCTTGTTTTTGAGGCCTTCTCTTCACTTAAACAGCCTCCTTAGCACCCTGCCGGTGGCCTTACCAGCCAGCCAGTACAAAAAGCCACGAGTTTTGCTTATGCCCATGGCTTGCCCTCCTTGCTGCTGAAAATAGGGGGACTTAAGAATTCCAGTATCAGATTGAGCTACCATGGAGGCCTGCGCCAATCAAATTGGTGGGTCTTGCAGGAAGTGCCAAATTTTTTCAGCCACAAATTACCAACAAATTTGGCCTGAGCCAGGTATAAACATCCATCATTTATGCGCTACACGACCGGACATTACTTCAGGGGAGTGAGCTGACTTCTTCAGGTCTTATTCTATGGGGATATATTCACCTTGAATTTTACAATGTCCCCCTGAGAGAGCAGGATTCCTGCTGCTGGTTCCTGCCAGTAAACGGTCTGGTTTTCCGGAGGCATGGTAGGATCGATCTCTCTGATCACCTCATAGGCAAGTCCGATGTTAACAAGAGCTGCTATTGCATCCTGTTCCGTCTTTATCCATTTATCCCCGAGCTAAATAGAGTATTAGAGGAAACGAATGAGATAAAACTTTCAGGTGAGCAAAGAGATTTACTCTTGGGGGTTAGCAGATCAACCCTAGATAGGCTACTTGCACCAATTAAGAAAGAGATTCATGGGTAGAAGCCAGAAATTCGTCACCGAGGCCTTAAACATCATTAGAAGACGACTTCCCTTTTACAATAACTACTTCTAGCCGATCATGAAAGAAATCAATGATCTTGTTGATTTATTGCTTAAGAATTTACATAGAAAATAATATGAGGCAATGATTAACTGTTGGGATAGATTTTAAATGAGTCAATTCGAAATGTTGACAAGGAAGGTTTTTGTTGGTAAAATTGTAAACGTTTACAATATTATCTATGACTATGAGAAGAAAGATTACCATTAACGATGTAGCAACTGAAGCAGGAGTATCAATAGCCACTGTTTCAAGGGTTCTTAACAAGGATAAGAACGTTAAAGATGAGACGAAGGTCAGGGTTATGGAGGTTATTGATAGGCTCGGCTATCATGCGAACGCTATGGCAAGGAGCCTGCGTAAGAAGAAAAGCTATACTATGGGGATAATTGTTGGAAACGTTCTCAGCCCGTTTTATTCAACAATAGCCAAGGCAGTCGAGGATACTGCGTTGAAATATAGTTACAACGTAATCCTGTGCAATGGTGGTGATGATCCAGAAAAAGAATCTGCATATTTGAAGGTGTTACAGGAAAAGCAAGTCGAGGGAATAATATTAACGTCCTCTGGCAAAAACGAGAGTATTATCAAGAGAGTGCTGGAAAGAAATATTTTTATGGTACTTCTCGATAGGCGTATCAAGGGAATTCAGTGTGACTCTGTAACTATTAATAACGTAAGGAGTGCGTACGAGGCAGTATCTTTTCTGATAGATCAGGGTTTTAAAAGGATAGGAATAATTTGTGGTCCTCAGTATATACAGACGGGCAAGGAAAGGTTAGATGGATACATAAATGCCCTTTCTGATAGAGGCATAGGTGTGGATAGTGATTTAATAAAAATAGGGACTTTTAGGAAGGAAAGCGGGAGGGAGCTCGTTGGTGAGCTGCTGGATCTTAATAACGGGCCCGATGCAATATTTGTTTGCAACTGCGATATGACGACAGGTGCTTTGCTTGAGCTGAAGGAAAGAGGGGTCAGGATACCAGACGATGTCTCTTTGATGGGGTTTGATGATGCCGATTGGGCAAGCATTGTTGAGCCTCCTCTTACGACGGTTTTACAACCTGTTTATGTAATGGGAGCTACAGCAGCCGAACTCCTGATGCAGAGGATTAGAGGAGAGAACATTAGCGATTCACCGATTAATATAACGCTCGATACATCGCTTGTGGTGAGGAAGTCGGTAAGGCTAAAAAGTAGTTACAAGACCATACCGGATTTAGGTCTAGTGAAGTGACCTGGAAGGTTTAATTATCAAATATGGTTTCGGATGAGGGAGTCAATGAGTGGGGAGAACAGGCCATTTGGCTATAATTCAAGGCTTTTGCGTGTTGATTTAACTCAAAGAAAGCATTTCACCCAGGAAATTCCTTATGGAGTTTTAAGAACATATGTTGGAGGGTCTGCTCTTGGTGGGTATTTTCTTTTAATGGAGCTCCAGCCGAATATTGATCCTTTAGATCCCTCAAATCTGCTTATAATTTCAACAAGTCCTATTACAACATCCAAAGCACCTGGCCTTTCCATGTTCTCAATTTCTTTCAAATCACCACTGACTGGGCTCGTGGGTGAGGTGCTGACTCCTGACTCCATGGGTTATCAGTTGAAGAGGTTTGGCAATGGAGACGCAATTTTGAGACTTATCGAGCTTATAGTACGAAGAGAAGGATTTGGCGATATTCTTGCTCGAGGAAGTAAAAAGGCATCTGAGCTAATTGGAAAAGGAGCGATAAATTATGCGATGCAGCCTAAGGGGCTTGAGCTGCCAATGCATGAGCCAAGGGCAAAGTCGATGCTTGGTCTTGGTTACGCAGTTAGTCCAGTTGGGCCTCATTATGTTGTAGTTGAACATGATACCGACTTTGATTTCAATGCACCAGAGCTTTTCATGGAACAAATTGCTCCTCTTGGTTTGACGAAAAGGTTCGAATCAACCGATCTTTCTATAGGGAAAATAAGGCTCTATTTCTATGTAGAGCAAGTCTTTAGCTTTTTAAATGTATTATGTGCCTGCATCTATGCCAGTGCTCCGGTGCGCTTTTATTCTTTTGCTAATCTTGTAAACCTTTTCAATTCGATTACCAGTTGGGAAACAAGCATTTTTGAGTTCATGAAGGCAGGGGAGCGAAAAAACAATTTAAACAGGCTATTTGCGTATAGGGAGGGTTTTAGCGGTAAGGATGACGTGTTGCCAGAGAGGGTTTTTGAGCCGATAGAATCAGGACCAAAGGATGGCTACAAGCTTGAAAGAGATAATTTCTATGAGATGGTCAAATTTTATTATGACATGGCAGGCTGGGATTTTAAGACTGGTAAGCCAGATGTATCAAAACTAGTTGAGTTAGGAATTGAATTTGCTTAGGTAGGGGAGAAGTATTGGAATACGTTGATCATGATAAGTCTGATATAAACAGATTGCTTAAGGTGATGAAATTCGAGGAAGCCGATAGGGTGCCACACCTTGAGTTCTGGGTCACTTCAAAGTCCGTGAATATGGGGATTATCCATTGAAGCTAAATGCATTTGACATTTCTAAAAGAGGAGATAATTAGTGAGGACCACTCGAATCGGAATCGTAATGCTAAATGATGAACGGGAGCATGTCTGGCAACGAAATAATCCCGAGAATATGGCTGTTGTCCAGAAATGGGCTGAATTAATAAAAAAGGGCGTGAAAAATATAGATGGTACATCGCCCGAAATAGTTATTGGCTCTGAAATAATATCTTCTATTCGGGTTGCGCAGAAGGTGGGAGAGGAACTTGCTAGATCTAATTGCAAAAGCATAGTTATGTGCTATAACGTCTGGGACTTTCCGTTTTTAATATGGCCTTTTATTAATTCGATAGGTAAAGACAAGCCAATATTAAGTCTCTCAAACAATAATGGTAAATATCCAGGCAATGTAGGACTTCTTGCAACAGATGGGGCCTTGCGGCAGGCTGGGATCAGGACTCACAGGGTAATAGGTGAGGCCAATGACCTGGAAACTCAGGCGAAGGTTTTTGATTGGGTAAGGGCTGTGCAAGCACTAACCACTATGCAAAATGAAGTGTACGGATTGTATGGTGGGCATTCTATGGGCATGGAGACAGGGTTTTTTCATCTTGTCCCAACCATAAAAACAATAGGTACTACCTGCTATCAGATAGATCAGCTCTGGTTAGTCAAGAAGATGGAGCGGGTGAAGGAGAA
>Ga0315282_10014888_pt1 | contig 11537 bp, 6 predicted proteins | sample YL17G07_20_MG_FD_203693 | JGI IMG/M metagenome (GOLD analysis project Ga0315282, IMG submission 203693) | Sediment microbial communities from Yellowstone Lake, YNP, Wyoming, USA - YL17G07_20 | ecosystem: Environmental > Aquatic > Freshwater > Lake > Sediment | place: USA: Wyoming | collected...
TTTTTCAACCAGCTCTTTTTCTTTGTGGCTAAGTTTTTCAGGAACCTCCACGAAGATGCGGATGTGGAGGTCTCCGCGGTGGCCGCTCAAGGAAGGCATGCCCTTGCCTTTGAGCTTGAAGACCGTGCCGGTTTGGGCGCCGGCCGGAATTTTCAGCCGCACCGGCTGGTCCAGGGCCGGAACTTCGATCTCGGCTCCGAGCGCGGCCCTGGTGAAGGATATGGGCACATCGCAAAGCAGTTCCATGCCCTGGCGCTGAAAAATCGGGTGCTCTTCAATGAAAAGGATGACATTAAGGTCTCCGGGTATGCCGGCCAGTTCCCCAGGCTCGCCCTCGCCGGTGAGCCGCAGGATGGACCCGGTCTCCACCCCGGCCGGGATGTGCACATTCAGTTTTTTTTCAACCAGGTCAAAGCCGCTGCCGCGGCAGTTGGGGCAAGGCTCTTTGATGATTCGCCCCCGGCCTCCGCACCTGCCGCAGGTGCGGCTGATGGAGAAGAACCCCTGCTGGAAGCGGATATTGCCGGCGCCTCGGCACTCCGGGCAGGTGACCGGAGCGCTTCCCGGCTTCATCCCGCTGCCGCGGCAGGTCGGACAGGCCTGACGCCTTTCAACGGTCACCGTTTTTTCCGCGCCGGTGAACGCCTCCTCCAGGGTTATCTTGAGGTCATACCTCAAGTCCGCGCCGCGCCTCCGGCTCGGGCCGCGGCGGGTCCGTCTTCCGAAAAATTCTTCGAACAAGCCGGTGAAGAGGTCGTCAATGGTCGGTATTCCGAAATCCTCGAAGTCCGCGCTGAAGGGCATGCGGTCTCCGTACCGGTCGAACTGGGCGCGCTTTTCCGGGTCGCCCAGCACCTGGTAAGCCTCGTTGATGTCCTTGAATTTCTCCTCGGCCTCCTTGCTGCCGGGGTTGCGGTCCGGATGATATTTGAGGGCCAGTTCGCGGTAGGCTTTTTTGATGGCCTCGTGGTCGGCGTTGCGGGGCACGCCCAGAATCTGGTAGTAATCATGATGGGTGGTTCGCCGTGCCATATTTTGTCAACCCGGAATTCTACTTGCCGCCCTCGGTCTTGGTCTGGGCGTAGAGTGCCTCGGCCAGCTTGTGCGCCGCCTCGTTCAGCTCCTCGTTGGCCTTCTTGATTGAATCATAATCATCGGTTTTGAGCATCTCCTCGGCCTTGGCCAGCCGCTCCTCAATGGCCTTGCGGTCCTCGTCCTCCAAACGGTCGGAGAATTCCTCCATCGAGCGCTTGGTGGAATAGACCAGGCCTTCGAGGTTGGTTCTCATTTCAATCATTTCGCGGTATTTCTTGTCATCCTCGGCGTGGGTTTGCGCCTCCTGCACCAGCCGCTCGATCTCATCGTCGCTCAATCCCGAGGCCGCATGCACCTTGATGGACTGCTCCTTGCCGGTTCCCAGGTCGCGCGCCGAGACATGGACGATGCCGTTGGTGTCGATTTCAAAGCTGACCTCGATCTGGGGCACCCCTCGCGGAGCCGGCGGGATGCCGATCAATTCAAACCTTCCCAGGCTCTTGCAGTCCTTGGACAGTTCGCGCTCGCCCTGGAGGACATGGACGGTGACCGAGGGCTGGTTGTCCACTGCGGTGGTGAAAATCTCTCCGCGCTTGCAGGGGATGGTGGTGTTCTTGGGGATGATCTTGTGCATGAGTCCGCCCTTGATCTCCACGCCCAGGCTCAAGGGGGTGACATCCAGGAGCAGGACTTCCTTCACCTCGCCCTTGATGATGGCGGCCTGGATGGAAGCGCCGATGGCCACCACCTCGTCCGGGTTCACGCCCTTGTGCGGAGGCTTCTTGAAAATATCCTCCACCTTCTTCTGCACCTTGGGCATCCGGGTCATGCCTCCCACCAGAATCACCTTGTTGATGTCCTCGGGCTTCAAGTTGGCGTCGTTCATGGCGAGTTGGCAAGGCTCTTCGAGTTTTTCAATCAAATCCTCGACCAGGGCTTCGAACTGCCCGCGCGAAAGGTGGATGTTGAGGTGCCGCGGGCCTTTGGCGTCCGCGGTGATGAAGGGGAGATTGATGTCGGTTTCCATGGACGAGCTTAATTCGCATTTGGCGCGCTCCGCGGCTTCCTTCAAACGCTGGAGGGCCATCTTGTCCTTGGAAAGGTCCACCCCTTCTTGTTCGTTGAACTTATCCACGAGGAATTTCATGAGCCGGTTGTCAAAATCTTCTCCGCCGAGGTAGGTGTTGCCGTTGGTGCTCAAGACTTCGAACACGCCTTGTCCGAGTTCCAGGATGGAGATATCGAAAGTTCCACCGCCCAGGTCAAAGACCGCGATTTTTTCTCCGCCTTCCTTGTCCAGGCCGTAGGCCAGGGCTGCCGCGGTCGGCTCGTTGATCACGCGGAGCAATTCCAGTCCCGCGATTTTGCCCGCATCCTTGGTGGCTTGGCGCTGGGAGTCGTTGAAATACGCCGGGCAGGTGATGACCGCTTCCTTGATCTGCTCGCCCAGGTATTCCTCGGCGATCTCCTTCATCTTGCGCAGGATGATGGCCGAGACCTCGCTCGGGCTCATCTGCTTGCCGCGAATTTCCACCCAGGCGTCCCCGTTCTTGGTCTCGATCACATTGTAAGGCAGGATTTGCTTGGCCCGGGACACTTCCTCGGAATTGAATTTCCTTCCGATCAGACGCTTGATGGCGAAGATGGTGTTTTCCGGGTTGGTCACGGCCTGGCGCTTGGCGATCTGTCCGACCAGCCGCTCATTGGTATCCGTGATGGCAACCATGGACGGAGTGGTTCTGCTGCCCTCCTGATTGGGAATTACCACCGGCTCACCGCCTTCAACCACGGACACGCAGCTGTTGGTGGTGCCCAGGTCAATTCCAATAACTTTCGGCATTAAATTAAATTCCTCCCGTTTTTTTGCTCTCCGGGTCTTGCCCTTTTCCGGTTTGCTCATCAGCATCGGCTTTGTCGCCCGGGCAGACCTCATCCTGGCAGGGTTCAGACTTTTTTGCCTCGCTCGGATTCCGGCTGATGGTGACGCGGGAAGGCCTAAGCAGCCGGTCTTTGAGCAAGTATCCCTTGCTGTGCTCGGCCACCACCGTGTTATCGGGATGCTCGGCGCTGATGATTTGGCTCATGGCCTCGTGGAAGCTGGGATTGAAAACCTCGTTAAGCGCCTTAATCGGTTTGACCCCGAATTTTTCCAGCAGTTGGAGCAATTGGCGGAGGATAAGCTCAACCCCCTCTTTCAGGGGAGCGAAAGCTTCGGACTTCTGGGCATGCTCGATTGCGCGCTCAAAATTATCGACCACGGGCAGAAGCTCCTTCAGAAGCGGCTCATGGCCGTAATTGAAAGCCTCGGCCTTTTCCTTCATAATCCTGTTCTTATAGGCCTCAAACTGGTTCTTGATGGCCATGCCCTGCTCGTAGTTCTGCCGAATCTCCTTGACCTTTTTCTCCAGTTCCGCTTCCAGGCCGCGGGCCTTGTGTTTGAGCTCAATGATTTCCATCTTGAGCTTAAGCTCTTCCTCGCTCGGCCGGGCCGGCTCATCCTCCTTCTGTTTCTTCTTCTGCTCGAGCTTTTCGCAGCTTTTGATGGCTTCTTCCAGGGCGCTTTGCAGTTCCGGGCTAGGCTCAAGTTCGGGCACTGACTCCTCTCCCGCTTGAGCTTCGGGTTGGCTTTTAGCTTCCTCGCAGGCTGGTTCCGGTCCGGGCTGCTTGTTTTTGTCTTCGGCCGGCTGGTCCGGCTGGCTGACCGGCTCCTGTTTATTCTGCCCTGGTTTTTTATCTGGGTCGTCCATCAATGCTCCCGGAGGCTCTCGCTGATCATCCTGGCAAGATAGCTTACCAGCGAAATCAACTTTTCATAATCCATGCGTTTGGGGCCGATGACGCCGATGCTGCCGATGGGCTTGCCGCCCCGGTTTTTGTACCCGGCGGTGATTACGGTCAGCTCGCGCATCTGCGGATGGCGGTTCTCGGCTCCGATGGTCACGCGCACGCCCGGCTCGGCGAGGCTTTGGTCCAGGAGGTCCAGAAGTGTCTGCTGGTCTTCGAGAAGTTTCAACACCTCCTCCAGCTTGGCCGGAGCGTTGAATTCCGGGTTGTTCGCCAGGTTGCTCTTGCCCTCAATATTTATTTCGGCCTGGACCTGGCCGCGGAGCATCTGCTCGGAAAACTCAAAGAGCATGCGCATCCGGAGATTCTGGTTGCGGCCCTGGGCTTGCAGTTCGCCGAGCAGGAAGTTCCGCAACTCGACCAGGGTCTTGCCCCGGGCAATCTGGTTCAGGTATCCGGAGAGGCGATGGAGGTCAATCCCGGTGAGTTCTTCCTTGTTCTTGAGCACCCGGTTCTCCACCATCTCGTCCTGGAAAATGAAAATGCCGAGAATCCGATTGGGGTCCAGCTTGAGAAAATGAATTTCGCGCAGGATGGATTCTTCCAGCCGGGGTCCCACCAGGATGCCGATCTGGCGTGAAATCCGGCTAAGAATTCTGGGGGTCTGCCTGGTCAGGGTTTCAACGCTGGACGCTCCGGCTGCAAAAGCCTGGCGAAGGGCGCGGATTCCATTCTGGTCCGGGATTTCCGGCTGGGCCAGGTGGTCAACATAATACCTGAACCCCTGGTCCGTGGGCACGCGTCCGGCAGAGGTGTGCGGATGGGAAGCCAGTCCCAGTTCTTCGAACTCGGCAAAATAGTTGCGGATGGTGGCCGGGCTTAAGCCCAAGCCGCTGGTCGCGGAGATAACTTTGGAGCCAACCGGCCGGGCCGAGTGGACATACTCCCGGATCATTCCTTTCAGGACCTGCTCTTTTTTATGTTCCAGCCGGCTATTCATAACAATTTCCGGTTTGCATAAATGGCCTGATAATAGATTAAATATTAAGGTCTTATGGGGCGAATGTCAAATTTTCGGCCCGGATTGGGACTTGAGCGATGCGAGCAGGGATTTTACGAGTTTGGCAATTTCGTCCTCTCCTGCCTTGCCTTTGGACACGGGGTTTCGCAGGTAGAACACATCGAACACTTTTTCCGCGCGGGTGCTGATCTTGGCGAACTGGATGTCAAGCCGGTGCTCAAAAATATTGCGGGTGATTTTGTAAAGCAGTCCGGGCTGGTCCGGGGCCTGGACCTCGATGATGGTGTAAGCGTCCGAGCTTTCCTGGTCAAAGTGCACCTCCACCGGGATTTCCACCCTGGTTCTGGGCCGGAAGATGCCTTTTTTCCTGGCCGCCAGCTCGGGCACGGAAATTTTTTTGGCAACAGCTTCGGTCAGGCCCTGCGCGAGCCGGTCGTTCCTGGCGTCCGCCTCCTGCTCCCATTCCTCGCTCTTGCCCGCGACCAGGTCTTCAACCACGAAAATATCGAGCACGGTCTCGTCAATGGTGTTGATTTCCGCAGAGAGAATATTGTAGTTGAGGGCGCTCATCACCCCGGATAAATCCGAAAACAGGCCGGGATAGTCGTCGCAGACCACCACCACTTCCAGTCTCGGCTTTTCCAGCTTCTGAATCCGGATTTGGGTCTCGCGCGGTTTTTTCCGGTCCACAATTTCCAGCTGGCTGATTATTTTTTCCGAGTCGGTTCCGAGCAGGTATCGGGTGGGAAGTTTTTCCAGGTCCTTGACCCGGTATTCGCCGATGCCTTTTTCCCGCGCCATCTGCTTGAGCTGGTTCAGCCGGTCAAAGACCTGTTTGGAAGGCGTTTCCTTTTTTCCCAGCCGGGCCAGCAGCAGGTGGTAGAGCCGTCGCAGCAAATCATCCTTCCATTTAGTCCAGCTGGTGTCGCTCACGGCCTGGATGTCCGCGCAGGTCAGGATGAAGAGCATTTTCAGGCGCGAGGAGTGCTGGATTTTGGCGAGCAGGAATTCCACGGCCCGCGGCTCGTAGAAATCCCGGCGATAGGCATAATGGTTGAGCAAAAGATGCTCCTCAATCAGAAAACACAAAAGCTCCCCGGCTTCCGCCTCCAGCTTGAACCTTTTTGCCACCTCCGCGCCAATGGCCGCGCCGGCCTGCTGGTGCTCTTCGCCGGAGCCTTTGCCCAGGTCATGAATCAATCCCGCGAGCTTCAGCACCGGCCAGTTGATTTCCGGGTCGTCTCCGAATTCCGGCTCGGCTTGGGTCTGTTCGATTTTTTCCAGGCAGAGAAGCGAATGCCATCCCACGGTGTAGCTGTGATACCCGTCGCGCTGTCCCAGGTAAAATGCGTGTTCGAGTTCGGGGAATAAATTTTCAAGCAGGCCGAGATTCTTAAGCTCCTTGAGCACGACCGAGGTTTTCAAATCCGGGGCGAACAACTCCATGATTCTGGCCTCGAGATTTTTTTTCAACAGCTCGGCCCGATTGGCAATCATGGTCCGCAAAGCTGGGGCAAGCTCCAATCCTGATTGCGCCACGGCTTTGAACAGGCTCATCTCAAGTTCGGGTCTGGCCTCGGCTTTGGAAGAAAATTCCTGTTCCCGGAGCAAAAGGTATCCCTGGGTTTTTTCCAGCCGGGAGATGCCCGGGACCGGTTCGGGCTTATCCGGCTTGAACCTTCGGTTCAGCTCGAAGAGCAGCCGGTCCAGGACCTCCACGATGAGTCCGGAGCCGGAGAATCCCCATTCCAGGAGAGCGTCTGCGGGGTTGGAATAGAGCTCGGATTTAAGCGCCAGGGAGTTGGCCACTTTTTCCTGAAGTTCGCTTTCCAGCAGGTCGGTTTTTTCCCCGGTCAAAAGATGGAGCGCGGTTCGAATCTTGAAAAGCCTGGCCAGGCTCTGGCGTATTTTTTCCAACTCGGATTTCTGAAGCAGGCCGATTTTTTGAAGCTGCTCGGGCGAGCCGGCGTCCAGGCAGGCGCGGGAGAGCCAGCGCACGAGCTGCCAGTCGCGGAGTCCGCCCACGCCTTCCATCACCTGCGGCTCGGTCACCCAGATAACATTTTTGAACTTGACCCGGCGGCCGATCAAATCCTCATACTTGGCCTGGAAATAGGCTTTGCGCTGGCTGTGCAAAACTTTTTCGAACCCGGAGGTCAGTTCCTTGGACAGCTCGAAATTCCCGGCAACCGGCCTGGCGTCAAGGAGCGCGGTGAGCACGGAATAGTCTTTTTCCGCGAGCTTGAGGCACTGCTCTCTGGTGCGCAGGCTGTGGCCGACCTTGAGCTTCTGGTCCCAGAGCAGGCCGAGGAGACGGGCGGAAAAATTTTCAATCTTGCGCAGAGGGAGCTCGTGAAACAAAATCAAAAGGTCCAGGTCCGACTGGGGGCAGACTTCCTCCCGGCCGTAGCTCCCGAGCGCCACCAGGCAGACCCGGTCCAGCATGCCCACCCCGAACACGGGCAAGGCCAGGCTCAAGATTTGGTCATAGACTTGGCTTGAGCGCTTGAGTGTCTCCCAGCTTGACTCCGAGGCAAAATTTGTTTCGAGCCAAGTCCGGTGATGTCCAAGAATTTTGTTGACTTCCGCCTCAACCAGTTCCTTATCGCGGTCAATTACAGGCATTTATATCAGGAGACCATTATGACTCTTTTTTGTTGAGCACGACCAGGGCGTCCAGGGCGATGGCGCCCTGGTTTTGCGGCCGGACAATCACCGGGTTCAGGTCCATCTCGATTACGCGGCTGCGCAGGTCATAGGCGAGCCGGCCCACGCGGAGGATGGTCTCCACCAGCTGGTCAATGTCCGCGGGGGGCCTTCCGCGGAAGCCCTTGAGCAGCTTCCTGCCCTTAAGCTCCTCAATCATCTGCCAGGCATCAATCCGGTGAATCGGAAGCAGCCGCATGGTGACATCTTCGAGGACTTCCACGAAAATGCCTCCCAGGCCCAGCACGAGCACCTGCCCGAAGGCCGGGTCCCGGCTTACTCCCACCATCACCTCAACTCCGCCTTGCACCATCTCGGCCACCAGCATGCCGTTGAGCCTGGCCTCGGGCTTGTAGGCCCTGGCGTTATCCATGATTTCCCGGTAAGCGCTGCGCAGCTCGGGCTCGGTCCTAAGCCCGACTTTCACTCCCCTGGCCTCGGTTTTGTGGAGAATCTCGCGCGAGTCAATCTTGAGCACCACCGGGAAACCGATCTCTTTCGCCGCAGCGACCGCCTCATCCTCGCTCGCGGCCAGTTTTTCGCGCGGAGTGGAAATGCCGTAAATCTTGAGCAGGCCCTTGGATTCATGCTCGCTCAAGGACCCGTAAAAATCCTTGATGTAATATTCGCCGGCGCGAGTGATGTCCTCGGTCGCCAGCTCGTAAAATTCCTTTTCCTCGGCCTCCTTGCGCCGCGCCAGAAAGGTGTGGTATTCCGCCATTTTTTTCACGGCCATGACCGCCTTTTCCGGCACCGCGAAGCTGGCAAGCTGGAACTTGCGGAAAATTCCCGGGATGGCTGACGAGTCGAATGCCACGGGCAGAATCGGCTTGCCGCTCCTCTCCATCAGCCGGTGTATATGTCTGGCATATACATCATCGCCCCAAGCCTTGGCCTCCTTGATGTTGATGCCGCCGCTCTTTTCGGTCCTGCCCACGCTTTGCGGCTTTTTCGCCTCTTTGCGCACCTGGCCGTAGCCCTTGGCCAAGATGGACCAGAAAAACCTCGGCGTGTTCCATTTGTAGCGGACCAGAATCTTGTCCAAGGCTCGCACCAGCCGCTCCATGAAATCGGTCCGGCCGATCTTGACCCCGAGCAGGGAGCCGAGGGTGATGATTATGTCGAAATTGGGGTCCATGGACATGGCATCGGATATCTCAAAGTGCGCCTTGCGCTGCACGGTTCCCACCATGTCCACCGGGTTGCCGTGGCTCCAGAAGCTGGGCAGAATCTGGTCGATGCGCTCCAGGGTCGCGGGAGAGAGATGCGGCATCTCCAGGCCTTCCTTGGCGCAAAGGTCGGTGGTGACCACGCCCCAGCCTCCGCCGAGCGTCATGATTCCCACGCGTTTGCCCTTGGGAAGCGGGAGGTTCCCGAAGCATCGCGCCAGGTCCACCAGCTCCTCGGTGTTTTGCGCCTCGATGATTCCGGCCTGCTTGGCCATGGCCTGGTAGACGCGGAAGGAGGTTGCGATTGCGCCCGAGTGGCTGGCCGCGGCCTTGATGCCGGCCTCGGTCACTCCGACCTTGAGCGCAATCACCGGCTTGGTCCTGCCCACCTGATAGGCCATTTCAAAAAAGTGTTCGCCGTAATCAATGCCTTCGAGATACAACACGATTACCTTGGTCAGGGGGTCCTTGCCGAAATATTCCAGGGCCAGGTCGCAGGTGACTTGTCCCTCGTTGCCGGAATTGAGGAACCGGCTGATGCCGAGGCCGCCTTTTTCGGCCCAGCCCAGAATCTGCACTCCCAGGTTTCCGCTTTGACTCAAGAACGCGATATGGCCGGCCGGGGGCTGCACCCAGGCGCCCATGGCAAAGAGATGGAAAGGCGGGGAGCAGATGCCCATGGTGTTGGGCCCGGCCATGAGTATGCCGGCATCGTTCGCTATTTTCACCAGCTGGTCTTCGAGCTTTCTGCCCTCCGGGCCGGTCTCGGAGAAGCCCGAGCTGATTACGAGCACGGTCTTGACGCCCTTTTTGGCCGCGTCCTGCATCAGCTTGGGCACCTGGCTGGCAGGCACAGTGACCACCATCAGGTCCACCGCTTCAGGAAGAGCCTCAATGCTCGGAACAGCCCGGTATCCCTGAATGTATCTTTCCTTGGGATTCACATAATACATCCGGCCTTTGTACCCGCCGATCACCAGGTTGAGCGGTAGAATGAATCCCCACTTGCCCGGGACATTGCTCGCGCCGACTACGGCGATGGACTCCGGCTCAAAAAAATTCTTGAACAATCCCAGATTGAACGGCATCTAGCAGCATCCTCCTGTTTCGATAATCGCCGCGGCGCCCAGGGCAATGGCGTCATTGGCGAGACGGCTCTTCACCACCTGCGCCGTGCTCGCGCTGTAATCCACCGCATGGCTCTTGACATAGGCGCGAATCGTGGGAACCAGAATGGGATTGCCTTCAACCACTCCGCCTCCCAGAACCAGGACCTCGGGATTGAACACGCTCACCAGGTTTGCGCATAAAACATTCAGGCTCGCAACCGCGTCCTTCCAGACCAGCTTCGCGCCCTTGTCGCCCCTTTGCGCCGCATCCGCGATGGTCCGGGTGTTGATCTGGGAAAGGTCTCCCTTGACCATTTTTTTGATTATCTTGCCCTTGCCCGCTCTCACCATTTTCCGCATCCGGTTCTCCATCGGCACGCCGCCGGCATAAGCCTCATGGCAGCCGCGATGTCCGCAGTCGCACCTTAAACCGTCTTCGCGGAAAATCAGGTGGCCGATTTCTCCGGCCGTGCCGGTGGCGCCTTCCACCAGTTTCCCGTTGCAGACAATTCCGCCGCCAATGCCCGAGCCGACATAAACGCAGACCAGGTTTTGGCAGCCCTTGCCGTAATCCCTGCCCGCTCCGTAGATGAATTCCCCCCAGGCCGCGGCGTTAACATCGTTCACCAGCCGTATCTTTCTGCCCAGCCGCTTCTCGAATTTTCTGCCGAACTGGACCCCGAACCACTGGAGATTGGGCGAGTTGTCAATATACCCGGTCTCGGGGTCAAGCTGGCCGGCGGTGCCGCAGCCGATCCATTCAATCTGGCGCAACTTGATGCCATTAGCTTTGAGCATCTTTTCCATCACCGAGGCTGCGCGGTCTATAATCGGCTCCACCTTGCCGAAGCTGTCAGTCAAAAATTTTTCCTTCGAAACTATCCTGCCCGCGCGCGTGATAAGCAAAACCTTGGTCTTGGTGGCGCCAATGTCCACCCCGATTCGATAGTTCATTCCCTGCCTCCCACCTTTTTAAGGACCGCGCGGACACTTTCCGCGCAGCCGGAACTTCCGGGGAAAAATGAAACTGAAACCAGGAGCAGAGTCCCGGCGGGAAAATGCCTGCCAAAGAAAAATATGGATTGGAGCCGACCCAACATCATAAAGAATTTAACAAAACCATAACCGTTCGTCAAACATAGCCGCGGGAATGGATTTAAGCGCCGCCTCGATGGCCTTGACAGAGACGATGCTTTTATGCTATGCAACTTTGAGGGAAAAGGAGAAGAAAATGAAAAGGGGAATTTGGGCATCCATCTTTGTATCTTTGCTGGCCATGGCTCCGGCTGCTCTCGGCCAGGAGGCGGAAGGATTGAAATTCCAGGGAATTGACCCGTCGCAGGTGGCCATGCTGGCCCAGCAGGGAAGTCTGCTGGTGATCAAATACAAGGATGACGGCACGCTCAAGGAGGTGGTGGCCGGGGCCGTGGTTGACGCCCCGGTGGACAAGGTCTGGGAACTGCTCACGGATTTTGAATCCTATCCCAAGTTCATGCCCCAGACCACGGGCATGAAAACAATCAAGAAGATTTCCGACACCCAGGTTCAAACCGAGCAGACCATCAAGGTGGAAATATGGGTGCTCAAGGTTGCCATCACCTACCAGCATCTGCAAACGCTTGACCCCAAAAAGAGCATCCGCTTCCACTATCTGTCCGGAGACCTGCCCGGAACTTATGGCCGCTACGACCTGGTGGAGCTGCCGGGAAAAAA
>Ga0315282_10014889_pt1 | contig 11536 bp, 11 predicted proteins | sample YL17G07_20_MG_FD_203693 | JGI IMG/M metagenome (GOLD analysis project Ga0315282, IMG submission 203693) | Sediment microbial communities from Yellowstone Lake, YNP, Wyoming, USA - YL17G07_20 | ecosystem: Environmental > Aquatic > Freshwater > Lake > Sediment | place: USA: Wyoming | collected...
GAACTCCGCTCTGCCCTGACTTCGACATTTCGCAGCATACAGAAGAATCCGTCTCAAGTCATGGGCTATTTGCATCCATACCAATAAACTATCATGTAGCTTTATTTATGCAATGCTGTATAATAAGATCATAAGTATGAAGACATTGATTGTAAAATCCCTCCTATCCTCCCTTTGCCAAAGGGAGGGAATGTACCCCTCTTTGGCAAAGAGGGGCGTGGGGAGATTTTTAATAATGATGCCTTACTTATGCACTCATTAGTAACTATTTCTTTTTCTCGTGTTTTAAAGCCTAGATTTTTTTTAGCTTCAAAAACCTCTATAGCAAACCATTTTCTAAATATAAGCATCAAACATCCGGCGCCAAAGGGGAAAAATATATTGAATGTATTGTTTGTCATAAATCTTTAATTAGGTGTGGAATTAAATCTTACTGCTAACCTTTTTCAAGGCTTTCAGAAAAATTCTATTCTCCTCTGGTGTCCCAATTGTTACCCTCAGACAACCATCTACAGCACCTTTCATATTTCTCACAAGGACACCTTTCTTCAGAAGTCCTTTACATATCCTGTCCGGGTCTTTTATTTTAAATAATATAAAGTTCGCCTCTGACGGATAAGGTCCTATGCCATTTATCTTTGACAGTTTATTAAAAAGATTTTCTCTTTCAGAGACAATTGACTTTATCTGAGACTGCATTGTCTTCCTGTCCTTTAATACCTCTATCGCGATTGCCTGAGAAAGAGAGTTGAGATTAAAGGGGAGCCTGACTTTATTCACTTCTTTGATTATCTCTTTATCAGCTATGATAAACCCAACCCTCAATCCTGCAAGCCCAATCTTGCTTAATGTTCTCATTATGACAAGGTTTTTGCAGTCCTTCAGCAAAGGCAGAAATCCCATTTTACTCGAAAAGGGTTGGTATGCCTCATCGACCACTATCATCGAAAATGATAAGGCAGAATCGATAATCTTTAAAATCCTCTCTGAAGAAAAACAGTTTCCCGTAGGGTTATTTGGAGAACTCAGAAATATTAACTTAGGCATCTGTTTTTTAATTGCCGTAAGAATCTTTTGGAGATCAAGGTCGAACTCTTCATCGAGGGGTATCTCGATTCTCTTTTCACCAATGGCCTGTGCAATAATCCCATACATCGAGAAGGTAGGTGTTGGATAAAGTACTGGACCACCAAAAGTTGTAATGAGATAATAAATCAGCTCATCCGAGCCATTTCCCTGGAGTATATTTTCCGGCTTTACTCCAAAGTACCTTGAAATGAGCTTTTTTAGAGCTTTTGCTTCTGGATCCGGGTATCTATTTGTCTCTATAGTTTTTAATGTCTTTAAAACTTTCTTAAATCCATAAGGGCTCTCATTTGCATCGAGTTTAACCTTGCACGGAATCTCCTTTGCCTCATAAGCTGATAAAGAACAAATATTGGGCCTTATGAATTTTTTAATATCCATAGCGAATGAATTATAACATACAACATGCCGAACCCTATTCTGAATACGTTTCAATGGAAGCATTCCAGTTTTGTGACAGAAGAAAAAGGAGAAATTTAACATAATACGCCCCGCTCCCTTGATGGGAGGGGACTGAGGGGAGGGTGAGCTAAAAGATATGATCACCCCCTCCCTTGCCCTCCCCATCAATGGGGAGGGCAAGTAGTGTTAGATGTTTACCATTTCAATGACTTTTTCGGACTTCTCTGATAAACTTCTCATGGAACCGAGAATGAGTGAAGACAAATGAGCGAGAAATGGGAGGTTGTTTTCATTACAGACAACCCTCTCGAGGCCGAGATAATAAAAGACCTGCTGGAAAGCGGAGGGATATCAGTTGTAATAAGATCGTCAAAGGTGAGCCCCTATCCTGTAAATGTCGGTAAAATGGGTGAAATAAAAATATTAGTCAGGAAGGAGGATAAGGACGAAGCAGAAAAGGTCATAAAAGGAGAAGAGGATCAAGGCTGACCAGTTGTTGCTGTGATTACGGTATAACCTTATTGAGCTGATACTCCACTATTCCCGATGCACCTGCCATCTTGAGTTTAGGAATAATGTCGCGAACAATCTTCTCATCAATCATAACCTCAAGGGCATACCATCCCTTATCAGAAAGAGGTGATAAAGTAGGCGAGTGCATGGCAGCAAGAAGGCTCATCACCCTTTTAAGGGAACCCTCAGGGACATTCATCTTGAGTCCGACTTTCTCCTCTGCGGAGAGGGCACCCTTGAGGAGCATCAAGATATTCTCCATCTTCCGTTTCTTCCAGCTATCCCGCCATGACTTTTTGTTCGCAATAAATCTCGTGCTTGACTCGAGGATAGTCTCAACAATCCTCAGATTATTCGCCTTTAAGGATGAACCCGTCTCGGTAAGCTCAACGATCGCATCAGCGAGATGAGGGGGTTTCACCTCTGTTGCTCCCCATGAAAAATCAACTACTGCCTTAATACCTTTTGATTTAAGATACTTCTTTGTAAATCCTACCAGTTCAGTTGCGATTCGCTTTCCATTCAGATCCTTCAAGGTTTTTATCTTTGAATCATTGGGAACAGCTATTACCCACTTTACAGGCCTGAGGCCTTCTTTTGCATAAATAAGCTCAGCGACCTCATAGACATCAGCGTTCTGCTCCAATATCCAGTCTTTCCCAGTGAGACCGCAGTCGAGTACCCCGTTTTCTACATATCCTGCCATCTCCTGTGCCCTGATGAGCATAGCCTCAATTTCAGGGTCGTCAAGGGATGGATAGTAAGATCGTGCTGATAAAGCAATGTGATATCCTGCTTTTCTAAAGAGTTTTAATGTTGATTCCTGAAGACTTCCCTTCGGAAGCCCGAGCTTTAATATTTTATTCATAGCCTCACCTTTTAAGTATTAAAATGAGAAATGATTCGAGATATAATCTATCATATTGCAGACATTGTTACAACCCAGTTACTGAGTGGGGTAATGTCTACCACATTACCTTATTACCTTTCCTTTTCTACGCTTTTGTCATTCCAGCTTATCTGGAATCTTTCTGCAAGGAGGGATTCTGGACAAGCCAGAATGACGACAAGAAGCATAAGGCAACTTGTAAAGCTAAAGTTGATTTGGGTTAAAAATTCACAAAGATTTCTCCAGTCTCAGAAAGTGAGATGTTTGCGAATCTATGCAGTAGCAATAAGATTCTTTGTAAAATAAAAATGTCTCTAGTATTTTGAAAAGATATGAGGGTCAATAAATATCAATGTCGATGGATTTCGCACCTTTATTAAATATTACTGAGGAAGGCTTCAAGGAGTCTCGCCTTTATGATCTTACTGGCTCATCTTCAGCCCTCCTTCTTGCCCTTTATGACAAACCCTATCTCGCTGTTGAAGGAACAGAGGAAAGTGCAGGGGAGTTAAGCAAAGATATTAATTTTTTCAGAGAGGTGTTAAAGAAGAACACCGTTACTTTTCTTCCAGAACCTGATGGTATTGCTGGAGAAAGGGCAAAGAAAATCTACTCATTGCAAAAAGGGGACTCCCTTGTCTGTTCGTTCAAAACCCTTAATTGGCCGCTATGGTCTCAGGGAGAGATAGAGGAGATCGTGCTGCATCTCAAGGAAGGGATGGAAATCGAGAGAACAGAAGTAGACAAAAGATTGAACGAGATGGGATACAGAACGGCTTCTCTTGTCTCAGAAAAAGGGGAATACAGCCAGCGCGGGTGGCTTTTTGACATTTTCCCTTCGACATCAGAGAACCCTTTGAGGGTCGAGTTTTTCGGTGATGAGATAGAGTCCATAAAGACCTTTGATGTCGAAACACAGTTATCAAAGGAAGATGTCTCTGAGTCTTCAATTTTTCCGGCAGAGGAACCTTTTACAGGAAAAACAATCTTGGAGATTATGGGTACTGTGAAATATTTTTTTTCTGATTCTATTCAGGAAAGAGAAGGACTTCCTGAGGATATCATTTTCCTTTCGAGGTATTCTCTCAAAGGGTCCGGTTATGAGGCCGGAATGCTCTCTCTGAAAGGCCTTGGGATATTGCCTGAAGAGAGAAAGCATATTGAGGAGCTACCACAAACAATTAAGCTGCTTCTGAAAGAAAACAGGATTGCCTTTGTCTCTTCGTCAAGAAGCCAGGCAGAAAGGCTGAAAGAGATATTGAGGGATGGGGATGTCGTTGCGCCTCTTATTGATAAAACAGATCTTTTTGATTATGAAGGAAGGGTCTTGATTACCATCGGTGACCTTTCATCAGGTCTCTTCTTTCCAGGGCTTTTAATTTTGACTGAAAAAGAGGTTTTCGGTGGAAGGCCTGGCTATAGATCTATAAAGAAGTCAAAGGTATCAAAGCTCCTTACATCTCTTGATGACCTCATGCCAGGTGACTTTGTTGTCCACAGAGACCATGGCATAGGAAAATTTTACGGACTCGTACGCCAGAGTGTTGAAGGCATCGAAGAAGATCTTATGATACTCGCTTACGAAGGTGGAAGGCTCTACTTACCCCTTCAAGGTATTAACAGCATCCAAAAATATCATTCTGAAGAAGGAGTCATACCAAGCATTGACAGACTTGGTGGGAAAACGTGGCAGAGAACAAAGGAGAGGGTAAGAAGAAAAATACACGAAATGGCAGAGAAGCTCGTTGCCCTTTATGCAGAAAGAGAAGTCTATAAAGGTTTTTCCTTCGGCCCTGATACAGATCTCCATAGAGAATTCGACAGCTTCTTTCCGTACGAAGAGACGCCTGACCAGACAGTGACTATAAGAGACATCAAACGAGATATGGAATCGGAAAGGCCGATGGACAGGCTTATCTGCGGGGATGTCGGATATGGAAAAACAGAAGTCGCAATGAGAGCAGTCTTCAAGGCTGTATATGACGGAATGCAGGTAGCTATACTCGTACCTACTACAATACTCTGTGAACAGCACTACAGAACTTTCAAGATGAGATTCTCCGCCTTTCCTGTAAGGATAGACTATCTGAGCAGGTTCAAGTCAAAGAAAGATCAACAGGAGACAATCAGGACTTTGTCAAATGGAGATATAGACATAATCATAGGGACACACAGCCTTCTGAGGGAAGATATCCATTTTTATAAGCTTGGTCTCCTCATCATTGATGAAGAACACAGGTTTGGGGTGAGGCAGAAAGAGAGGTTAAAAGAACTGAAAAGAGGTGTTGATGTTCTTACTCTTACTGCGACGCCTATACCGAGGACACTGTACATGGCACTATCCGATATCAGAGATATGAGTACAATCGAAACACCACCTGAAGAAAGACTCGCTGTTAAAAGTACTGTCTCCGTATTTGATGAAGAACTCATTAAAGATGCTATCAAGAGAGAAATCGAAAGGAAAGGCCAAGTCTTTTTCGTCCATAACAGGATAAAGGATATCTATAAGTTTGCCGAATATCTCATGAGACTTTTTCCTTCAGCAAGGATATCTGTTGCACATGGACAGATGCCTGAAAGAGAACTCGAAAAAATCATGCTCGAATTCTATGGAGGTAAAGTAGATGTCCTTGTTGCTACTGCTATCATTGGCTCCGGGCTTGACATTCCAACGGCTAATACCATCATCATCAACAGGGCAGACATGATGGGGCTTGCTGATCTCTATCAGTTAAGGGGGCGTGTTGGAAGGAGCAATGTAAAGGCTTATTCATATTTCCTTATCCCGGGAGAAGATATCATCACTGAAGAAGCTAAGAAAAGGCTTCAAGCAATACAGGAGATGAGCTATCTCGGAGCTGGTCTCAGGCTGGCCATGAAGGATCTCGAGATCAGGGGTGCAGGAAACCTACTAGGTCCTGAACAATCAGGACATATCCATGCTGTCGGCTTCGACCTTTATATTGAAATGTTGGAGAAGGCCGTAGCTGAGATAAAGGGGCTTAAGATTGAAGAGGAATTTGAACCTTCAATCAATTTAAGGGTTAATGCTTTTATTCCAGAAGAATATGTAGATGATATAACACTCAGGTTGAGCCTGTACAGGAGGGTTGCGTCATCAAAGACAGATGAAGCATTAAAAGCCCTTGAATTCGAGATACAGGACAGGTTTGGGAAGCCACCAGAGGAGGTAAAAAACCTTCTTGATATCATGAGGCTAAAGATGATGGCAAAGGAACTCCTCATCACAAAGATTCTGGATACACAGGGGAGGATTCGAATATTTTTCTCTCCTGATACAAAAGTGGAACCACAGGATATCTTTGAACTTCGTAAAAAAAGAGATGGGGAAATTAAATTCTTACCAGACGGTTTTGAACTCGATCTCAGAGGACTTCCCTGGGAGCAAGTCTATAAAGAAGTCTCTTCAGTCTTTACTTATCTTATTGTTTCTGATAGTTTTAATAGATGTAAATAACTCATATGAAGGAGTGACAGGTGAGAAAAGGAAGCATTATTGTTTTTCTCATATTCTTTCTCATTTCCTGTGTAACTACAGGGAAAGATATTGAAAAGGCACACGCTCACTACGAGTTAGGGCGATCTTATTTTAATGAAAACAAGATACAGATGGCATATGTTGAATTTCAGAAAGCCCTTGAATTGAACCCGGATGATAAAGAAGCACTCAACGCATTGGGTGTGGTCAATCTCCAATTCGATAATCTCCAGAAGGCAGAGGAATCATTTTTAAAGGCTGTCAAGATAGACTCGAATTATTCAGAGGCGCATACCAACCTCGGTGCAACATATGGAAGAATGGGAAGGTGGTCTGACGCGATAAATTCATTCAAGACAGCGATTAAGAACCCTGTATATAAGAAGCCTGAGATAGCATATAATGGCCTTGGCGATGCTTATTACAGATTGGGTCGTATTGATGAGGCAATTGATTCTTACAGGGAGGCAGTTAAGCGTATGCAGGATTTTTACCGTCCTTATTACGGCCTTGCCCTTTGTTTCAATGCCAAGGGCCGGTATGGTGATGCTGCATCTGCTATTACGCGTGCAATAGATCTTGATCCCCTCTTCAGAGGCGATAAGGATAAGGCAATCGAATACTTTAACAACCAAAGACTAGAAGCAAAGAGTGAAGAACTGAAAAACATTCTTGACTACCTTGAGATTCTGAAGTACTGAAAACTAAGAGCAGTTCGGTTCTTTGTTTGATATTTCCTTATAGTAGTCGCAGGCTTCAGCCTGCGTTTATAAACCAAACAAACATTCGGGGCGTAGCGCAGCCTGGTTTAGCGCACCTGCCTTGGGAGCAGGGGGTCGGAGGTTCAAATCCTCTCGCCCCGACCAGTAAAATCAATGAGTTATCCCTTCTGGAGGGGCTAAAAATTGGTGCACAAATGGTGCACAAATTACTTCTATCATTCCGTGCTTATAATCTTCCTTACTTGTACTCAAAAGACTTAAAAGGAGGAGGAAACTGTTCCTCCTCCTTTCTACCTAAAATTCATCTTCTACAGTTATCTCTTCAGGAATTTTGTCATCTTGAACTATACCGAACATTGAGAGATCTACCTTTTGCATAGCTTGAATGTTTTTCTTTTTTTGCTGTTTTCTCTGACATAGGTATTATCCTTTAAAGGTAATACTTACTTTATGTTTTTGGGACAACAGAACCATTTTAGCGCAAGGTCTGCCTTCATCTGATCTCTCAGTCCTCTTCCCACAATAAATCTCCTTTCTTTAATTTAAAATTGATTAACCATCGGTGCCAAAGGCATTTAGGAAAAAATTCTATTATGATAGATCTATCCACAAGAGGATATTGATGGAATTTGTTTTGTAGGAAACTTAGGCAGGCTCTCAGTATAATAACTGAGAGAAAGCTAAGACATCTACTACGTATGTTTTATTAAATTTTTAATACCCCACAGTCTCTGCTGTGGGGATTCCTTGAACCACCTTTGTAAAAGGGGGTTTGGGGGATTTATACAATAATAAACTTTACCTAACGATACCCCGCTGTCTCTGCGGCGGGGAGTCTTCATTGCAACCTTCCGTTGCAATGAAGCCTAAAAGGTTTGGACGTTAGTCTTTTGCAACGTGTTAGTTGTCGTTGCGGGCATCTTCATAATATTTTGATTTATTCTTATCCCACCATTTCTGCCATTTAATAGAGTCTTCCCCATAATGTTGACCCGTAATTTTCTCCAATGCTTCTGATGCATATCTTCAAACAAAAGAATTTTCATCTTTTAAAGAGGCTATAAGGACATCAATTGCCTTTAAGTCGTTAAGCTCTCCTAATGCAACAGCAGCCCAACTTCTAACAAAAGGATGATTGTCTCTCATAGCATTAATTAAAGGATCTATCGCCCCCTTGTCTTTTAGTTCCCCTAATTTTTTTTGCTGCCTCGCCCCGAGTCTCCTCACTATCATCATTTAAGTCCTCAAGTAGCTGTTCCAACTGACTTTGCTTCTTTATGGCGAAGTCTTTCCCTGTTATCTTGTTAAGTGCGTCCGCAGCACCATGTTGGACTTCACGATTATTATCCTTACTAAGGGTTGCAATCAATGGATCAACAGCACGAGGGGCTCTTATTTCCCCAAGCGCTATTGCTGCAGCATGTCGTACGGTACCCTTCTTATCCTGAAGGGCTGCGATTAATGGGTCACTACCAAACCAGGAGTTGTTTGGCGGTAAGTGGAGCGTTGATTAGTAAAACCTTCATCAACCTTCATATTTGCCTGAGATTTGCACTCATTATTGTCACTTTGAAACACCGCGTCTGTATAAGTAGGGTGTTTCCAAGCAATATTACCGCCACACCCTGATAATAATGAGATAATTATTATGATCTGTATTGTTTTCACTTTTTTATTTCCTTGTCTGCCCGCACTGAGCAGATAACGTTTACGTTACAAAAGAAGCCTGATGGGGTTGGATTAAAGTCTTTTCAGCCTTTGTTATCTACCGCTGCAGACATTTTTAATAGAATCTTCCTAGTAAACCCTTGCCTATTAATTTCTTTTTAACTTTGTTGTTTTATTTTTTGAAGACAATCTAAAAACTCAGGATCTGTTGTGAAATCTTTTACCATATTTAACAACGCATTAACTAATATATCTTTGTAATAGCCTACACCCGGAATTTCAAGATGTTGCGTTCTGTGATAAACACCTTCATATGTTTTTGATAACATTTCAACTGAGTCCTTAGCTCTGAGAATAGTTATCTGTACTTTCGCAATTCCTATATGTTCTTTCTTGAAGACACCTTCACGAACATCAACCCAATACCGTAGCACAATACCTATCATGACTAAATCAGCTTTATTAATATCAGATGAATCTAAAACTCTATGCCCATTTCGCTTCAATTCCGTAGCAATAGCTTCTGCCACAACATCTGATACTTTCCGATCAAGCTCAGCAGGTCTCCACCCTGGTGCAACGCCACGGGCAACGTATTTTCCTGTTCTGTCTTCAGCTTTAATTACGAATGTAACAGGTTCAATGCCACTGAGAGGGCTCCCACCTTCTAATCTTGGTATCTGATCCATCTTTATAACCGCCGTTCAGCAGGCTTGAATTGTAATCACCAAAATAATCAGGATAAGGATATTGTATCTCTTATATTTCATAATGGCATCTCTATTTTTCAACCCGTCTTATTTTTTGAAGACAATCCAAAAACTCAGGATCTGTTGTGAAATCTTTTACCATATTTAATAACGCATTATCTAATACATCTTTGAAGTAAGCGACACCAGGAAGTTTTAAAAATTGTTCCTTTCTGTGATAAACACCCTCATATGTTTTTGATAACATTTCAACTGAGTCCTTAGCTTTAAGAATGGTTATGTGTGTTTGCGCAGTTCCTACATGCGTAGGAACGAGGAAAGATTTAGGAGGTTCAACCCAATACCGTAGTACAATACCTATTATGACTAAATCAGCTTTATTAATGTCAGATGATTCTAAAACTCTATGCCCATTTCGCTTCAATTCCATACCAATAGCTTCCGCAACAACATCTGATACTTTCCGATCAAGCTCAGCGTGTCTCCCCCCTGGTGCAACGCCAAGACCTACATATTTTCCTGTTCTGCTTTCAGCTTTGATTATGAATGTAACAGGTTCAATGCTACTGAGGGGGCTCCCACCTTCTAATCTCGGTATCTGATCCATTTTTATAACCGCAGTTCCGCAAGCTTGAATTGTAATTACCAAAATAATCAGGATAAGAACATTGTGTCTTTTGTACTTCATGATGGCATCTTTATTTTGAATATATGATATCACTTGATAGTCTAATAGCTGTTCTTTTTAATACATTATCGATACTATCAATTAGTAATTTCCCATCCTCTGCCTTAAATTCATCGATTGTGTGTTCATTCTTGCTTTTAATAATCTCATGACGTTTCCAAAAAACTTCTTTATTATGTAAATCAACCATTTCTCCCCAAACACTTGCAAAAAGATATAACTTTTTTGGCTGCTCTACTCCTCTTTTAAGAGACAACTCTTCTACGTTAAGTTTTACTATAGTGTCGTATCCTTGATCCAGTAATTTTTCATAACTATTTTCATCGGAATAACTAATTTTGAAGAGATCTGTCTTCTTCATTTCCTCAAGAAAATAATATTCAAGCAACTTCTCAATGTTAGATTTGTTAATACTTCCGTTATAACTTTTTGTAAGTCCCTTGTCTTGATGTGACTCGGAAATACCTTCAATAAAAAGTGGCGCTATGACAGGGAGAAGACCAAAACCTAAAACACCCAGTGCACAAACTGAGATAGATGTTGCAAGAGATATGTCTGTATCTCTCGCATATCTCACATCAAATTCTGAACATGATATATGAAGAGCAACGTTACTACATTTTGAGAAATGTCTTCTTTCAGAGTAAATTTGCGAAGGCACAGAGGAACAGGAAAGAAGTGAGGTAATAATTGGAATGATTAAGAGCGATGTAATTTTAAATTTATTTTCTTTACACACAAATTCATTAGCAAAATTCTCGGCTTTCATTCAACCAGCCCTTACAGCCTTTCTAATCTGTCGTACCCGTTAAAGTATCTTTAAAATGTCTTGAATCAATGACTATACCATTAGAATCAAAAAATATTGTTATTGATTTTGTTAAGGATTTATTTATCTTGTTGGTATATCCTCTCATAGTCCAAGATAATTCCTTGTAAGAATATTCCCATATTTCTTTTGTGCCCGAAGGTACATAACCAGATGCTATAGTTGTAGGGAAAAATGCTTTCGATGAAGGGGTGCCAAAAAGATTCTGCACATTATTTTTTGTGGTTTTCCCTTTTTCTAAATTTAGTCTTTCCTTTTCAGTAATTTCGGGTTGATCTTCTTTGAAGGAGCTCTCAAATTTGTATGCATTGAGCACATTATTCTTAAACTCACAGGTTAAGCTTTTAGAGTTAAAGAATCCTTCTTCAAGTTGTGAGAATAAATAAATAGAAATATCGTATTTGAGCATGTCCCTCAAATAGTTGAAGTAAGTAAGCGACTCGATTAAACTGATTTACCTATTAACCATCAAATTTAAAGGAGTCGCTTATGAAAAGAGAATACCGGAAAATGGCACGGAAAGCAAA
>Ga0315282_10014890_pt1 | contig 11536 bp, 11 predicted proteins | sample YL17G07_20_MG_FD_203693 | JGI IMG/M metagenome (GOLD analysis project Ga0315282, IMG submission 203693) | Sediment microbial communities from Yellowstone Lake, YNP, Wyoming, USA - YL17G07_20 | ecosystem: Environmental > Aquatic > Freshwater > Lake > Sediment | place: USA: Wyoming | collected...
CTTTCGTCAGGACTTCCTTTAAGAGGTTGAGGGTGACAGGATCGTCATCCACAACCAAGAGAGATGTCTTATTTATCGGTGTCATTTCCTTTGCAAACAGGCATGCGAACGAAGAATGTACTCCCTTTCCCCACTTCACTTTCTACATCCAATCTTCCGGAATGGTCCTTAATGATTTTCTCACAAATCGCCAGTCCTAATCCCGTTCCTTCTCCTAATTTTTTTGTGGTGAAGAAAGGATCGAATATTCTTTTCTTCGATTCCTCCGTGATGCCGATTCCGGTATCCGCAATCGAGATCTGAACCCATCCCTCATCATTCTCTTTGGAAGGTGGGGATGAAATATGCTGCGTCTTGATTGTCAGAGCCCCTCCGTTCGGCATGGCATCGAGGGCATTGGTGATGAGATTGAGAAAGAGGGTTTGGAGGTGCGTCGGATCGCCTAAGACGAAGGGGAGATGAGAAGAGAGTGAGGAGGAAAGTTTTACCCTCCGGGCAAAAAACCAGGGTTCGCTCAGATGGATTAATTCTTCCAGCACACCCTTGATATCCAGGGGCCTCAATTGAGGTTGGGGTTGTCGTGTAAATGAAAGGATGTTTTTGACCGAATCCGCCAATCGGTCGAGTTGAGATTCAATAATCCTCAATCGTTCTCGGTCGGTAAATGAAAAACTCCCCTCCTGTAGCATGAGTTGAATATAACCGGAGATAGAGTTGAGGGGAGTACCGATTTGATGCGCCATCGTCGCTGTGACTTGCCCCAATGCTGCAAGTTTTTCAGATTGGCTTAGCTGCCTTTGGGACTCGAACAGGGCTTCATTGAGAAGCTTCAGATCTTCGTTTCTTTTAGCCAATTCCGAGGTAGCGGCTTCGATTTTTTTCGTCAACTCCTCATTGAACTGGTTAACTTTTTCCAAGAGTTGTACATTTTGTTCATGGGTTTCCCGGATCGTCTTGAGCATCCGGTTAAAATGTCTTCCCAACTCTCCCAATTCATCTCGACTTCGAATGTGGACTTCTGTCTCCAGATTGCCTTTCTCTGCTCGGGACATGGCCTCCACCAATTTCTGAATAGGGTTTCCAACCAGTTTTCCAAAAAGGAGGGTCAGCGTGATCAGAATGACAAAAATGCTGGAGAAGGTCAGAACGAAGGCCCGGTCCCTCTTTTTACTCAGATAACTCTGGGCCTCGTCCAGGGAACTGACGACCCGTACTCCCCCGGTTATTTTTTTCCCGGAGTGGAGTGGGACGATGACTTCCAGCGATTTCTGCTCTTCCGCCTCATGGAGGGAGGAAAGATATTTATCTTTTTTGATGTGATTGATCTGGTCTTTGGATAACGTCAATATCGTCCCCGGGGTATTCCACTTCGAGGTGGAGACGACCGATTCCCATCCTTTGGAAGAGAAAAGAAAGACGTCGATTTCCATCAGACTGGGGCGACTTAATAACCATTCCTCCACCTCCTGTTGGATGTGAGGGAGGTTATTCATAATTTTTTGATCCGGGATCCCGATATCGATCTGCTTTGCAATATAGAGATTCCGATCCAAGAAAAGGTTGATTTGGTCCTTTCTTGCAAGATGATAGTCTAAGTAGCCAGTAAGAAAGAGGACGCCCGCAACAATGAAAATAATGAGGAAGGTGATTTTGGCCTTCAATCCGATAGATTTTTCTTGGATCCTTTGGCTGATCAGGGATCTGATCCGTCGGATGTGAGGGAATAAGCCATTGGAGATAAATGTCCTCTTCATCTGTAAACTTAACTTTCAGAAACGGGGATTTCAGTTCCTGCCCTTTTTCGCTCGATGATTTTGACCAAGATGACCCCGATCTCGAATAAGATATATAACGGGCCTCCCATGAGGGCCATATTAAAGACATCCGGTGTTGGTGTGACGACCGCTGCCACAATCGCAATAAGCAAGATAGCATACCTGCGGTTTCGAGTCAAAAATGCTACATTGACCACTTTGATGTAACTCAGTAAGGCGAGGATGAGCGGAAGCTCAAAGGTTAGACCGAATCCAAAGATGAAAACTGTGCAGAAGGAGACGTATTTCCCTACAGAGATCATCGGTTTGATATGGGCAGATTGATATCCTAAAAGGAATTGAACACCAAAGGGCAAGGTTACGAAGTAGCAAAAAAACGCACCAAGATAAAAAAGGAAGATGGCGGTGAGAAGGATAGGAGTTGCAGACTTCAAACCTTTCAAACGGAAGAGAGGAGCGAAGGACTTCCAAATATGATAAAAGATGATTGGGATGGAGAAGAAAAGGCTCGCATAGAGGGTCAATTTGAGTAGGGATAGAAAGCTCTCGGGGATGCCAAAGGCAACCAGATCCACTCGAAGGTTTGTGCTGTAGAGATGGCGAAGTAATGTTTTGGAAAAAGGGAAAAGACCGATACCGATGAGAACAATGGCGGAGATGATTTGGAGGAATCTTTTTCTTAACTGAGTCAGGGCTTGAAAGATCTCGTCGCGATTCATTCTTACCTCGGGTTTAATGTAACATAAAAGGTCCTCTCCTTAAAGACTTTGATTGGTCGAGGCTTGAAACGTAGAGATTTTGCCGTTACCCTTTAACCTTAATCCTCCGACGTTTATTTTTGTGATATCGGGGTTGACAAAGATTGAAAACAAGGGTATACCGAAATAAATTGGATGGCTGCATGTCCTGTCTGTCCTGCCTACCAGCAGGCAGGCGAAAGGCAGGTGCAGGCACGGATGTTTCTGGAATGAAATTGAGAGTGGGGATTACTTACAACTTAAAAAAGGATTTCACTTACCAAGAAAATCAACCCATTGATGATTTAGAGGAGTTTGATTCAGAGGAGACGATCGATGCCATCCGGGAGGTCCTCGAAAAGGATGGACACAAAGTCATCAAATTGGGCGGCGACACCGGTTTGATCGACCGGTTGAGACAAACCTCGATCGATATTGTATTCAACATTGCAGAAGGTCTTCGAGGTCGAAACAGAGAGGCCCATATCCCTGCCCTCTTAGAATATCTGAATATCCCTTATACTGGTTCCGATCCCCTGACCCTTTCCCTCACCTTGGATAAATCAATGGCGAAAAGGGTCGTGATGAGCGAAGGTATTCCAACTCCTCGGTTTAAAAAAGTGGAGAGAATGGAGGATCTCGATGATTTAGACCTTGAGTATCCTCTTTTCGTGAAGTTGTGTTACGAGGGATCCAGCAAAGGGGTTCGGTTGGATTCAAAAAATTTGGATCATCGATTTTTAAAAGAGAAGACGGAATGGCTTTTAAAAACCTATGGTCCTCCTCTTCTGGTGGAGGAGTTTATCAGTGGCCCCGAGTTCACTGTCGGCATCCTCGGCAATGAAAATCCAAAAGTCCTCGGTGTTATGCAGATTGAGATTAAAGGAAGTCCTCCAGATGAAGCCATTTATTCCCTGGAGGTGAAGAGGGAATGGAAGGAGAAAGTTCGTTACCATTGTCCTCCTTCCATTGATCCCACTCTTTTTAAAAAGGTCGAGGAGGTCGCACTCCGATCTTTTCGAGTCCTAGAATGCCGTGACGTATCGAGAGTGGACATCCGTGTGGATAAAGACGAGACCCCTTACTTTTTAGAGATCAATCCCCTTCCAGGTCTCTCCCCTGTCTATGGAGATCTTCCGATCATGGCAGGTCGAATGGGGTGGGAATACGGCCGGCTGGTAAAGACTATTTTCCATCACGCCCTGAAGCGGAATGGTTTGATGGAGAGATGAATTCAGCATGAATCGAACTGATCAAACCCTCCATGAGATTCTTTTGAAAAATTTCAAGGAAGCTGTGGTCTTTGCCGATGCCCAAAGCCGAATTCAAATCTTCAATCCTGTCGCAGAGAAGTATTTTGAGATCAGTGAAAAACAGGTCTTGGGAAAGAAATTGGAGAGAGTGATCCCCTATAAAAATATTCAAAAGCATTTCGATTTCGTATACGATAAGAAGGAAAGCAACCACGATGTCGAATTGGCCATCCATGTTCCAGCGCCCCCTTCTTCAGAGAGGGAGGCACGATTGCTTCACTGTAGCTTTTATCCGATTTTTGATAAGGGAATGGAGTTCTTGGGATGTTTGGCCACGTTTTTCGATGTCACAGAAAAAGGCCTGCTCTTGAGGGAGATCAGTAAGAGTCGAGATCTTTCTACCATCGGAGTCCTGGCGAGATGGATGGCCCATGAAATTCGAAATCCATTGAGTTCTCTGAACATCAATATTGAATTATTGAGGGAAGAATTGAAGGACGAGGTTCATCTTTCCCAGAAAGAGGAGATTCACTCCCTCCTCAATTTTATCAGCTATGAAACGCTCCGGTTAGAAAATAATCTGAAGGATTTTTTAGATTTTAATCGGCTCCCACCTCTCAAATTTGAATGGGTTCAATTGAACGAAGTATTGGACTCGGTGGTTCGACTTTTGAGGCCAGATGCCCAGATGAAAAATGCGAAGATCGATACTCACTTTCAGAAAAATTTGCCCATGCTAAAGATCGATGTCAGCCAATTCAATTTAGCCATCTCCAATCTCCTCATCAATAGCACTCAAGCCGTTTCCGAAAAGGGTGAAGTCCATCTCTTCACTCGGGGATCAAAGAAAAATGTTTTCATCGTCCTCCAAGATAATGGGACGGGGATATCAAAAGAACATCTCCCCAAAATCTTCGATTTTATGTTCAGCACAAAACCCATGGGGTCTGGATTAGGGCTCTCGATCGCCAAAAAGATTATTTCAGACCATCACGGAGAGATTTCTGTCAAAAGCGAGGTCAATAAAGGTTCCATCTTCAGGATCAGGATCCCCATCAGTCCGAAGGGATAGATTCGAGTAATGAGTTCGTAGTTCGGAGTTTAAAACAAAATACTCCGAACTCCGAACTAAATTACTCCGAGCTATGTTAATAAGATATGGACAAGAAAGTTATTCTCATTGTAGAGGATGATCCAACCGTTGGGGAAAGCCTCCGTCTCCTCTTGAAAAAGAGGGGGTACACCATCTCTCTGGCCCCGAATGGGAAGGAAGCCCTCCGTCTCTTCCGGCAAGGGAATGTTGACCTGGTGATTACGGATGTGGTCATGCCGAAGATGGGTGGTATCGAACTTTTAGAAGCGTTGAAGTCTCTGAGACCAGAGACAGAGGTGATCGTCATCTCCGCTCAAGGGACGATCGAAAAGGCGGTTCAGGCGATGAAATTGGGTGCCTTCGATTTCATTGAAAAACCGATCAACCCCAGAGTGATCTCTCTCTTAGTGGAGAGGGCATTGGAGAAACAGACGCTGATTCTTCAAAACCGAGATTTACGCTCCAAATTAGAGGACAAATTTCATTTCAAAAATATTATCGGTAGAAGTGAGAAGATGGTGAAAATCTTCGAACTCATTGACCATATTGCCCCCTATGACAGCTCTGTTCTCATCATCGGCGAGAGTGGAACAGGGAAGGAATTGATTGCAAATGCCATTCATTACCGCAGCCCGAGGACCTCGATGCCCTTCATCAAGGTGAGTTGCGCTTCCTTGAGCGAGGGGATTATCGAGAGTGAACTCTTCGGCCATGAAAAAGGGGCCTTCACCGGCGCGATCACTTCCCGTAAGGGCCGATTTGAAATGGCCCATCAAGGGACGCTCTTTTTGGATGAGGTGGAGGATATTCCTCCCGCCACTCAGATCAAACTTTTGCGTGTTCTCCAGGAGGGGGAATTTGAGAGGGTGGGTGGAAATAAAACCATCAAAGTCAATATTCGAATCATCGCTGCAGGTAATCGAGATCTTCAGGAAGCGGTCAGAAAGGGTACATTTCGGGAGGATCTCTATTATCGTTTGAATGTGGTGAATATCAAACTGCCTGCATTGAGGGATCGGAGGGAAGACATTCCTTTTTTGGTCAATTTTTTTATTGAAAAATTCAATCAGAAATATCATATGAAGGTAAAGGGGATTTCCCAAAGGGCAATGAACCTCCTGATGGATTATCAATGGAGTGGAAATGTTAGGGAATTGGAAAATATGATCGAGTCCATCTTAGTTATCAACAGCCCCGAGGTGGTAGATTTCCAGCACCTTCCTCAAGAGATCAGAGAATTTAAAGAGAGACCGGAGGTGATCCCCATTAAGATAGGAACGCCTCTTGAGGAAGTGGAGAGGGAGATATTGGTTCAGACCCTAAAGGCAACAAAAGGAAATAAACGTCGAGCAGCAGAGCTATTGGGGATTAATGTTCGAACGATTCACCGCAAAATGGAAGGAATACATGAACCCTATTCTGCATAAGCGAGGCGCAACGAAAGAAAAAGAATGATAAAAAGTCGCAGTCATTGAAATTGGATTTAATAAGGATGGCATTTTGTCGCTTTTTGTTAAAAAGAGAATGGTATTTTGTTCCTTTTTTTCTCAATACATTAGGTTTTGGAAGGTAGATCAAAGAAGAATAAAAAATTTAACATTTTGATATCATTGGTTTTTTATAAGTATTGATCCTTTCAATCGCAAAAAGAATTGGCATGAAACTTGATATACTAACCTTTTTATGAAAGAAAGGACCAGATGGGCCTTCATCATTGATAAGGATGAATTTGTTCGGCTCAGCTTAAATAAAATTTTAAAAAAATACGGATTTCAGGTAGAGGAGATCGAAGATTTTTCTCAACTCGAGAGAAGAAAAAAGGATGTCAAAGGAGGAATGATCTTAGCGGATGTAGAGATTGAAGTGTTGGAGGGACAGCTTCCCCTGATTAGGAAATGGAATGATCGCCTCATTCTGATGAGTCCTTTGATCACAGATGAGCTCACCCTCCGTTTAAAAAAGATCGGTATTCAGCGCATCATCAAGAAGCCTGTTGACCCGAGGATATTGAGAAGACACATCCGAGAGATTTCCTTTCCCGGTGAAGTGAAGGTTGCTTCATTGGGGAAAAAAAGTGAGGGTTCCTATGTCGATCAGAAAGGAGGTGAAGGGATATGAAGAAGTGGATTTTTCTCTTGCTCGCGATGGTTTTGGTGATCAATTTGGCCTTAGTGGGGATTGGATGCAAAGCCAAAGCGCCAGAGAAGCCAGCGGTCAAAGAGGAGGTAAAACCTGCTGAGGCACCAGCTCCACCTGCGCCTGCAGCAACACCAGCACCTGCTCCAGCAAAACCCGAAGCCACACCTAAAAAGTAAGGTAAGGATGTGGATCGGCAATGATGTTTGGGAGAAATCATTATCGTTGTTGAGAAGTTGGCGCCTTCTCTTTGAGCAGGAGGGGGCGCCAACAGAAGCCAATGGAGGAAAAGGGGGCTTTGCCCCAGTTGGGTTAATGGAATGGTGGAATATTGAGTTTATATTCAATCTTATTGCAGAGAGGTTATATGTTTTTGACCATTATTCCAGCATTCCAATATTCCATGACTTAGGGGTGAATATTATTCGACGTCAACGTAAAAAAAAGAAAAGGTGCATGCCTGCTATTCAGGAAGGAAGGCCGTTTTCTTTACTTACGGGAGGAGGTATCGGATGATATCTCCTTTTTTATTTTTTAAGAAGACCTGCGAGACAGCTATCCTGTGCCCTGATGGCGGGTATGCGGGAAGGAGTGAAGATGGAGCCTGCCTCAGACTCTAATTTAGATGTCCCTCTGAAAGGGACAGAAAAAGCTTTACAACTCCTATTGTTTCCCGTTCCAACCGGACCCAAAAAGGTGGAGGAGACAAAGGAGATCATCCCTCCTCTTTGGAAGAATGTCTCAGAGAGGGAATGGAATGACTGGAGATGGCAACTTCGACATCGAATCACGACTTATGAACAACTGAAAGAGATTCTCGAATTGACTTCCGAGGAGATTGAGGGGATCAAACATTCAAAAGGAAGGTTAGCCTTAGCCGTGACTCCTTATTTTGCGAGCCTGATGGACCCATTCAACCCCAACTGCCCTATCCGAAGACAGGCGATTCCTCGAGTCGAGGAAATCCATTTATCAAAAAATGAAATGGTGGATCCGTTAGGAGAGGACAAACATTCCCCTGTACCAGGTCTTGTCCATCGTTACCCAGATCGAGTGCTCTTACTCGTCACCGATCAATGTGCGGTCTATTGCCGATATTGTACCCGGAGACGATTGGTGGGGAGTCACGAACGGTCCATCACACAAGGAAATTTTGAGGAGGTCCTAAGATACTTGAAGAGCCACCGAAAGGTTCGAGATGTCCTCCTATCAGGAGGGGATCCGCTCCTCCTGGAAAATGAGAGATTAGAGGAGATTTTGAGCCGATTGAGAGCGCTCCCCCATATTGAACTCCTCCGGATCGGGACGAGAGTTCCGGTGACCCTTCCCCAGAGGATTACCGTGGGTTTGGTGAGGATGTTGAAAAAATATCATCCCCTCATGATCTCCATCCATTTTACCCATCCTAAGGAGATCACCGAAGCGGTGAGGAGAGCTTGTAACGAACTGGCAGATGGAGGTATTCCTTTGGGAAGCCAGACGGTCCTTCTCAAAGGCATCAATGATAAGCCTTATATTATGAAAAAGCTGGTTCAAGAACTACTTAAGATTCGAGTCCGACCCTATTATATCTATCAATGTGACTTGGTCATGGGAACGGAACATTTCCGCACCTCTGTGGCCACAGGGATTCAAATCATCGAAAAATTGCGTGGTCATACGACGGGTTATGCCGTTCCCACTTATGTCGTTGACGCACCAGGGGGTGGCGGAAAGATCCCATTGCAACCTGATTACGTGGTCTCAAGGGGCAGGGGAAAGATCATTTTGAGAAATTATGAAGGGAAGATCTTCGAGTATTCGGAGCCGAATATTATTGAATTTAAGAAAACGAGGTCCATTAGGGAGGAGAAGGCTGATCCAAAGAAGGTGATGGCATAGCCATAAACCGAGTATGGTTCATGGCATAGGGAGTAGGAAGAGGATGGAAGGGTCCGTGTTAAAAGTGGTTCTCCTCTACAATCTTTTCGAACGACTCGAGAAGGGGGAAGAGAAAGATATCCTGGCAGAGGATGCGATCATTGAAGAGATCGGAGCAGTCGAAGATGCGGTTCGTTTTCTCGGCCATCAATGCTTTGTGATGGCCATTCGGGATGAAATTCTCACCGCGGTCCACTGGTTGAGGGAGCTCTGTCCCGATGTGGTCTTTAATTTATGCGAAAGCGTTTATGGGAAAAGCTGCTGGGAGATGAATATTCCTGCCCTGTTAGATCTCTTCCGAATTCCCTATACCGGATCCTCCGCCCTCACTTTGGGGTTGTGTCAAGATAAAGGGAAGGTGAAGGACATCCTTCTCTCCCAGGGTATCCTGACCCCCCGATATAAAATCTTTGATCGAAGGGTGAACCATATTAAGGGGAATATCTTTCCCATCATCGTCAAGCCCCTTCACGAAGATGGGAGCTTGGGAATTTCAAAAGAGAGTGTGGTGTTTAACGATGAGGCGCTCGCCAGGCAGATTCAATATGTGATTGAGAAATATGATCAACCTGCTTTAGTGGAGGAATTCATCGAAGGCAGAGAGTTGAATGTGGGGTTGTTGGAGACCAATGGAAAAGTAGGAATCCTTCCTATCTCTGAAATCGACTACTCTGAGTTTCCAGAAGGGGTTCCAAAAATATGCGGGTATGAAGCCAAGTGGGTTCCCGAGAGCACCGAATACCAAAAATCAAAACCGATCTGTCCTGCTCCTTTGGAATGGGTGATGAAAAAGAGGGTGGAACATATCGCGATCAGGGCCTTTAAACTGTTCGGATGTCGAGATTATGCCAGGGTGGATATGCGGATCGACCGGGACGGGAAAATCTATGTATTAGAAGTCAATCCCAACCCGGATATCTCTCCCCAGTCCGGAATGACCAGGGCCATCAAAGTTCAAGGAATGACCTATACGGAATTCATTAGAGGTATACTCGAAAGGGTTCTTCAAAGGAGAGATGGGGAGATAAGAAGGATGGGGAGATAAGGAGGTAGGGAGGTAGGGAGGTAGGGAGATAGGGGGATTTACTAAAGTAAAATAATATAGTGAAATGTTCTTCACCCCATTTGCCAATTGCTTTCTTCCCTTGTAGTATTAACGTGCAAAATCTTGAGAGTTTATTAAGCAAATTTTCCTTACAGTTCATGGTTCATAGTTCAAAGTCTTTGGTTGCGGCTATGCCGCGTCGTGTTATCTTGTCACCTATTCTCCCTATCCCCCCATCTCCCCATCCATTATCTTAGAGGGGAAAGATGGCGATCCTTCCAAGGGTTATCCTGAAGAGAGGCAAAGAGAAGCCGGTGTTGCGGGGGCATCCTTGGGTCTTTTCAGGAGCGGTCGAAAAGGTTGAAGGAGATGTTTCTCCCGGGGATATCGGAGAGGTTTATTCCAGGGAAGGCCATTTTTTAGGCATTGGGCATCTCAACCCACACTCCCAGATCATCCTCCGGGTCCTGACACAGAAAAAAGAAGAGTTAAATATCGATTTTTTTAGAGAACGTATATCAAAGGCGGCTGTTTTGAGAGAAAAATGGCTCAAGGGAAAGACCAATGCCTATCGGTTGGTCAACGGAGAAGGAGACTTCTTACCAGGGCTGATGGTTGACTGTTATGGAGGGATCTTTGTCCTCCAATGTTTGACAGCGGGGATGGAGCGATTGAAAGGGCTCTTAACCGATTTGGTAGTCAGGGATTTCCGCCCTCAAAGTGTTTATGAGAGGAGTGATGTGGCCACGAGGAGAGAAGAAGGATTGTCGGAATCGAGCGGCCTTCTCTTTGGGAAAAAGATTCCTGATCGTATCGAGATAGAGGAATTCGGTTGCCATTTTAGAGTCAATGTGAAGAGGGGTCAAAAAACTGGTTTTTATTTGGATCAAAGGGAGAATCGCTTCTTTTTAGAGGAGCTGTCTCACGGAAAAAGAATTTTGGACTGTTTTTCCTATACTGGAGCTTTCGCCATTCATGCGGGATTGGGAGGTGCAAAAGAGTTGACCCTGATCGATTCCTCTGAGGAAGCTTTAGGTATAGCAGAGGAGCATTTCGATTTAAATCGTTTAAAGGAAATTCCCCATCAATTGATCCGAGGGGATGCCTTTGAGGTTATGAGGGGCCTTGAATCCAGGTACGATATCATCATTCTCGATCCCCCTCCATTTGCTAAAAGGAAAGGTCATCTTACGAGTGCTTCGAGAGGCTATAAGGATCTTAATCTTTGGGCCTTTCGTTTGTTGAAGAAGGAAGGTCTCCTCTTTACCTTCTCATGTTCCCAACATATCAGTTGGAATCTATTTCAAAAGATTGTGTTTTCTGCAGCATTAGATTCGGGGAAAAAGGTTCAGGTATTAAGCCGGAGAGGACACCCCATCGACCACCCCGTTAATTTGTGCCATCCTGAAGGAGAATATCTGAAAGGGATGATCTGCAGAGTGCTGTAAGTCCAAAAATGAATTTTGAAGGTGCGACCCCAAGGATTTCTTTTGTAAAAAATACTCTTGATTGGCGAATTATTTCGATTAAGCCTTTTTCCTCCTTTCCCCTGCATGGAGCTCGGTGTTATCCCGATG
>Ga0315282_10014891_pt1 | contig 11535 bp, 8 predicted proteins | sample YL17G07_20_MG_FD_203693 | JGI IMG/M metagenome (GOLD analysis project Ga0315282, IMG submission 203693) | Sediment microbial communities from Yellowstone Lake, YNP, Wyoming, USA - YL17G07_20 | ecosystem: Environmental > Aquatic > Freshwater > Lake > Sediment | place: USA: Wyoming | collected...
AGGTGCGGATCTTCTCGCTGCGGTCGCCCGAGCCCACCATGGCGCGGCGCTCCTCGGTGATCTGTTTCTGCTGCTCCTGGAGCTTCACCTCGTAGAGCCGCGAGCGGAGCACGCGCATCGCCTTGGCGCGGTTCTTGATCTGCGATTTCTCGTCCTGGCAGGAGACGACGATGCCGGTGGGCAGGTGCGTGATGCGCACCGCCGAGTAAGTCGTGTTCACGGATTGTCCGCCCGGGCCGGAGGAGCAGAACGTATCGACGCGGATGTCCTTGGGGTCGACGGCGATTTCGACTTCATCGGCTTCGGGCAGCACGGCCACCGTGATGGCGGAGGTGTGAATGCGCCCCTGCTGCTCGGTCTGGGGCACGCGCTGCACGCGGTGCACGCCGCTTTCGTATTTCAGCTTGCTGTAGACCTTCTGGCCTTCGACAACCGCAATCACTTCCTTGACGCCACCCACACCTGAGACGCTCGAGGAAAGCACTTCGACCCGCCAGCCCCGCGACTCCGCGTAGCGGCTGTACATGCGGAAGATTTCCTGCGCGAAGAGCGTGGCTTCGCCACCGCCCGTGCCGGCACGGATTTCCAGCACCACGTTCTTCTCGTCGTTGGGATCTGGGGGGAGCATCAGAATCTTCAGTTCCTGCTCCACCTCCTCGCGCTTCTTCTCCAGGCCGAGGAGCTCTTCGTGCGCCAGGGCCTTCATCTCCGAGTCGGACGACGATTCCTCGATCAGCTCCTTGGTGCCGCGCATCGATTTCTCGATGTCCTTCCATTGGCGGTATTTCTCCACCAGCTCACCCAGTTCGGCGTGGGCCTTGGCCGCCTTCTGGTAGCGCCCCGCGTCCGCCAAGACTTCTGCGTCGCTGAGCTGCGCCGTCAGCTCTTCGTACTTGTGTTCGATTTCGCCGAGCTTTTCGAGAAAGTGCATGTTTTTGAGACCAAGGAGCCAGGAGCCAGAATCAGGAAACAGCCTCACGGCTTACCCGTTGCTTCTCGCTGCCGACTGTTTTCTGCCTACTGCCGATTTCCCACCTCGGCGTTTCAAGCCACCACAAGTTCCCCGCCGCGGCTCTTTTCCATTTCCATTGCCGCTTCGAGGGCGCGGATGGCGGTTTCAAGCTGGGCGTCGTTCGGCTCGCGGGTGGTGATGCGTTGCAGCCACAGACCCGGCTGCGCGGCCCAGCGCCAGAGCAATCCCTGAGCCTTCGCCGCAAAGCGGATGAATTCGTAGGAGATGCCCACGATGAGGGGCAGCAAGAGCAATCGCCCCGCGAGCCGCCCTGCGAACGAATGGAACGGCAGGAACATGTAAAGCACCATGGCGATGACCATCACCACCAGCAGGAAGCTCGTGCCGCAGCGCGGATGGAAGCGCGTGCAGTCGCGCGCCGTGGCGAGGTCGAAACGGCCCGTCTTCTCGAATGCCCAGACCACTTTGTGCTCCGCGCCGTGATATTCGAAGACGCGCTGGATGTCTTTCCACTGCGCGATCAGCCACAGGAAGCCGAGGAAGAGCAGGATGCGGATCACGCCATCCACCAGATTGAAAACCAGAGTGTTATCCACCGCGTGATAGTAGCCTTTTGCCTGCGTGGTCAAATAGAGCGGCAGAAATTTGTAAAAGAAAATGAAGAATCCCAGCGAGATGGCGAGATTAAGGGCCAGCAGCCAGTTGTTCAACTCCGACTTCTTCTCGCGGGGCTTCGACTCCTTATCTTCGAGCGCCTCCGCGGCCGAATAGCGCAGGGCGCGAATTCCCACCACGAGCGCCTGCCCGAGCATGCCGAGTCCGCGCAGGAGGGGGTATTTCAGCCACGCGTATCTCTCGGACGGCCGCACGAGAACATCCTGTAGCAGCGCGATGTCGCCCGCGGGGCGTCGCACCGCCACGGCGAACGAATGCGGCGAGCGCATCATGACGCCTTCAATGACCGCCTGCCCGCCCACCAGAACTTCTTCCGGGCCCTGGAAAAGCGGCAGGAGGATCACGCGGAGCGCGGCCGCAAACTCTGAGCTTAGGCTCCTCATACCAACCTTGTGAGCAGAAAACACCGTCCGAGCCCATGGACGCTGCCGTAGCGCCACCGAACTCACCGACTCCAGGCAATAACCTACAGGAAATTAGATGCGCCGGCGCGGCCTGTCAGGCTAGCTTTCAGGATATCTGGACTGTGCCGGGGTGTCAATTCGGCGCCCCGGGCGCAGCCGCGCAAAAGGCGCCGGGCACGGCACTTTCGTTGGAATTCTGCGCCTCCCGGTTTATAATGCCCGGGACTTTCGAGTGCTCCTCTGTGGTGCGTCACTTGAGGGATGACCATGACCGGACCCGAGCTGCGCCTAGGCGATCTGATTGACGACTATTGTCCGCGCTGCCGTCTGCTGCTCAATCACGCCATCGCCAGCATGGTCGATCGGCACGTGGTGAAGGTGATTTGCCAGACCTGTTACTCCGAACATGCCTACCAGCGAGGGCAGGGGGGCAGGAAGAAGACCGGCCCGCGGGCTACCTTATTTGATCAGGTCCTCGCTAAGGTGTCAGCCACAGAACAGGACACTCCCGACGAGTCCACTGCTGCCAAGAAGAAGGCCCCCGAGCCTGCTCGCTACATATCCCGGCGCAAGGGAAGGATGCCGCGCTCGAAATCCTGACCCGCCAGACCGAGTTCATCCGTCTCGTCGCAAGACGCGGAACTCATCCCTCGACCCCGGCTCGTAGTGCGTGCCTTGCCATTCGATCCGGCGCGTGAATCCCGCGACGAGGAAGTTGTAGAGCATCACCCAGGGTACGAGCGGCGCCAGTTGCCAATAACGCGCGGCGATCGCGGCACGAGCCAGGAGTGTCGGGGCGGGACACACGAGGAGTCCCAAGCCGAAGAGGAACGTCAGGCAGTACAGGAGGTGCGAGGCGAGTCCCAGCCGCCAGAGATGGGGCGCGTAGACGCGCGTAATGATGATCTGCCGGTTCGACCAGCGCAGGAAGTCGGCGAAGGAGGATTCCTCGCGGGAGGCGACCAGACAGCGGGGTTCGAAGCGGATCCGGCCACCAGCCTCGCGTACGGCGCGCGTGAGCGAATAGTCATCGCTCACAGTGTGTGCCCAGTAGCGTTCGGCGATTTGCAGGCGGCGGAAGTCGGCGGCGCGAATGGCCATGGAGCCGCCCCAGGCAAAGTTGTGATCGTGGTCGCCGAGCAGCGTGGCAACTGAGGTGTCCCAGGCGGTGCGCAACTGCGAGGCGAAATTCGCCCCGGGAAGATACCAGCGGAATCCTGTGCTGACGGTCACTTGGGAATCAGCGAGCGGCGCCACGAGCGAGCGCAGCCAGTCGCGCCCCGGGCGGGCGTCGATGTCAGCAAACATCAGGACCTCCGCGGCAGGCTCCACCGCCACGAGCCCGCGCAGCAGGTTGTTAACCTTTCCCCCGGGATCGTCGGCGTAGCCCGCGACAACCAGGGACGTTTTCGGGCCGCCGCCTGCGCGGCGATTCAGGTGCTCGGAAAGGAAACGCCAGGCAGGGTCATTCTCATTCGCCACGACGAAGACCACTTGGTAGGCCGGGCAGTCTTGAGCTAGAAAACATGCGAGATTGGTTTCCAGATCCGCGTCGATGCCTTTGCACGGAATGATGACAGATGTGAATGGCGAGTACTCTCTCGGCGATGTTTCCTGGCTGCGGCGCACAAAGGCCAGAAACCGGCGGCCATCGCGCAGCGACACGAGGCTCTGAAGGGCGAGCAACGCGGCGAGCACGAAAAAGAGTTTGAGAGCGAAGTCGAGCGTCAGAGTCCCAACCTCCGCAGGGTCTGATTTGCGCCCGATGAGCCAAGGAGTCTAGCACAACCGCGTTTGCGGCCTGTGCGTCGCGCGGCTTGAGTTTTCGACGCTTCCTTCATATAGTCGCACGCGGGTTCAGCGATGATGGCTTTGGAAACCCTCCTCGCCGGCGTGCTTCTCGCCTGGATCGGCCTCGGCCTCCTGAGCGCTTGGAGTATCGTTGGAGCAACGATCCTCCGGCCGGGCCAGCCCGTCGAGCTATCTTGCCCCGCACCGAAGGTTTCGATCCTTGTAGCTGCGCGCAACGAAGAGGAAGCCTTGCCAGCCGCGCTCGAATCACTGCTCGCGCTCGACTATGCTGATTACGAAGTGATCCTGGTGGACGACGACTCGACGGACCGCAGCGGAGTGATTGCTGAGGAGTGGGCGGGGCGTCCTGCCTCCGCCGGCCGGCTGAAAGTGATCCACAACCACGAACTGCCGCCCGGCTGGCGGGGCAAAGTCCACGCGCTCAGCCTCGCGGCGGGCGCGGCGAGGGGCGAGTGGCTGCTCGCGACCGACGCCGACGTGGTCTTCCATCCGGCTCTCCTGCGGCTGGCGGTTTCCTGTGCGCGGAAGGAGCAGGCACGGCTGGTCTCGCTTCTTCCCGAATTCGAGTTCGGTTCGACCGCCGAGAGAGTTGTCCTCCCGGCCTTTTCGTTTCTGCTCGCCACGCTCTTCCCGCTCCGCCTCATCAACAGCCCCAAATCCCCGCGCGCCCTTGCCGCGGGGGCGTTCATTTTGATGCGGCGTGAGGACTACGAAGCCCTTGGCGGCTATGCGCGGCTGCGGGACGTCCTCGCGGAAGACCTGCGCATGGCGGAAACATTCAAGAGGAGCGGCCGGCGGATTTACGCGGTGTTAACGCGGGGACTTTTCCGCACGCGGATGTACAAGGGCTGGCACGAGTTGTGGGAAGGGCTGACGAGGAGCGCGTTCGAAGGCACGGGGTTTTCGTTGGCCCGGGTGATCAGTGGAGTCGTTTTCGGAAACCTTCTGGCGGTTATGCCGTGGGCCGCGGCGGCGATTCTCCTGGCAAGGGACCTGGCGACGGGGGCTCCGTGGGCGGCGGATTCCGCTCTGCCATACGCGCTCGCCGCTTGCCTTGCGAGCGCCTTGGTGTACTCACCCTTCCTGATTTTCCTCCGGGTGTCTCCTCTGTACGTCCTGACTTTGCCGCTCGCCTGCCTGTTTTATTCGGGTGTGGCGATCGCTTCGACGTGGATGAGCTTGAGGGGCCGAGGCGTTTCATGGAAGGGCCGTCACTACCGGCCGCCCACCTCATGAGGCGTTCGGGGAGAAGCCCGCGCCGGGCCCCGCCGCCGCAAGGACTAACCGAGCTCGGCCTGCGGGCTGCCGCCGAAGTCGGCCAGTTGCAGGCGAAGGTTTCCGGCGTTTGACGCGTAGGCGATCCCTGTGCCCATGTCGATGACGCCCGTGCGAATGAGCTTTTCGATCTGGTTGTCGAAGTCCTGCATGCCTTCCAACTCGCCGTCGCGCATGGCGTCAATGAGGCTGCGGCCTTCCTCTTCGCCTTTCTCGATATACTCGCGCGTGCGCAGCGTGGACTTGAGGATTTCGATGGCGGCCACGCGCCCCAGGCCGTCCTTGCGCGGGATCACCCGCTGCGAAATGATGTAGCGGAAGGATTTCGCAAAGCGGTTGCGGATGGTCTGCTGGTCGGTGAGCGGGAACATGCCGATGATGCGCTCGTCGGTCTTCGAGGCGTCGATGGTGTGCAGCGTGGAGAAGACGAGGTGGCCGGTTTCCGCGGCTTCCAGGGCGATTTCCGTGGTTTCGCGGTCGCGCATCTCGCCCACCAGGATCACCTTGGGCGCCTGGCGCAGGGCGGCGCGCAGAGCCAGCGCGAAGGTCGGCGTGTCGCTGTGCAATTCGCGCTGATGGACTGTGGCTTTCTTGTGCGGGTGGAGGAATTCGATCGGGTCTTCAATCGTCACGACGTGGTAGGCCTTCTCTTCGTTGATTTTGTTCAGAATCGCCGCGAGTGTGGAGGATTTTCCGGAGCCGGTCGGGCCGGTTACGAGCACGACGCCGTTCTTCAGGTTCGCGCAATCGGCGAGCTGCGCAGGCAGATTGAGCGTGGCGAAGTCAGGAATGCTGTTGGGGATCACCCGCATCACAATCGCGCAGGTGCCGCGCTGCGTGAAGATGTTGACGCGGAAGCGCGAGACGCGTGGCAGGCTGTAGGAGATGTCCCAGGAACCGTCCGTTTTGAGCTTTTCGACCGCCGATTTGTTGCCGCCGATCAGGTGTGAGGCGATGCGCGCCGTATCCTCGGCGGTCAGCACGTTCAGTCCGGCGATCTTCAACGGCACGAGTTGCCCGGTCTGCTCCACCTGGGGGAAGCGGCCGGGGGAAAAGATCAGGTCGCTGACATTCTTCGCCGCGCGCAGCATGGCCCCCAGGATGACGGGCGTGGGCAACATCTGTTGTTGGGTTGCGGCAGCGGCCTCGCTGCCGGGCGCGGTCGGGGCAGCCGGTGACGCCGAATTGGGCGTGGTGGACATATGGAAACTCCTTTCCGCATGCCAGCGGATGAGCAACCGAAGGTTCTCGGTGTTGGAAGGCCCGCGTACGACTCGTTTGTGGAACCGCAGTACTTTAGCGCATCCGACCGGTCGGTTCCAAGCGGTTTGTGGAGGGCGCCGGGGCTCTCGAAGGGCGCGGGGGAGCCTGGGGACTCACGACAGATTGAGGAGTGAGGCGGAAGCAAGATTTTTGATAAGATAAGCGCCTGACAGGCGGTTCGGAAGGCTGAGAGTCCTCTCATGTTCGCACGCCACAAGCGCATCCTGGGCGGGCTGTATCTGGCGGGTGACGCGCTGGCGGCGCTCGCAAGCTTCGGGCTCGCCTACGCGATCCGCTCCAACCTGATCGTCCCGCGGCCGCTCTATCCCGTTTCCAATTATTTCTGGATTATTCCTATCACGGCGGGCATTTGGTTCAGCGTGGGTTTGGCCCTCGGGATCTACCGCGAAATCCGGGATGAGGAATTGCGGCGGGCTTTCGTCGACCCGATCAAGGTGGCGTTTGTCGCCACCACACTGCTTTTCGCCTTCATCTTTGCCTTCAAGCTCATGTATATCAGCCGCTTGCTGCTGGGCTTCTATGCGGCGAGCGACCTTGTCCTGATGGTGCTGTTCCGGCTCGTCGCCCGTCGGCTGAGCGTGGGCGAGCCCCAGCATTTTCTGCTAGTGGGCGCGACGTCCGAGGCGATGGACATCGCGCGCACACTCGAGGCCAACGAGCATCGTGGCCCGCGCCTGGTGGGCTTCGCGCGCGTGAAGCCTGGCGCCGGAGAGGAGGTCTCGCCGGGCACCTCGGGCCTGCGGCGTTCCTACCCGCTCTACAACCTGAGCCAACTTCCCGAGCTGCTGCGCCGGCACGTCATCGACGAAGTCATCTTCGCCGTCGGGAAGGATGACTTGGAGAAACTGGAAGAGACTTTCCTGAGGTGCGAGGAAGAAGGCGTCAAGACCCGCTTGGTGCTCAGCTTTTTCCCGCACGTCATCTCCAAGGTGTACCTCGAGCGCCTGCGAGACATGCCTCTGCTGACCTTCTCGACCACCCCCGAGGACGAGTCCTTGCTCCTGCTCAAGCGCATCCTGGATTTCGTGATGGCCCTCGCGCTGCTCATCGTGCTCTCGCCGCTCTTCCTGATTCTCACCTTGCTGATCATGCTCACTTCGAAAGGGCCCGTCCTCTTTAAGCAAGTCCGTTGCGGGTTGGGCGGCAGGAAGTTCACGCTCCTCAAATTCCGCTCCATGCATCCGGACGCCGATCTGCGCCGCGAGGAACTCGCGGCGCTGAATGAAATGGACGGCCCAGCGTTCAAAATCCAGGGCGACCCGCGCTGCACGCTCGTCGGGCGATTCATGCGGAAATTCAGCCTCGACGAGCTTCCGCAACTCGTCAATATCCTGAAGGGGGAAATGTCGTTCGTCGGTCCGCGCCCGCCCCTTCCCGAGGAAGTCGAGAAATACGAACCGTGGCAGCGCCGCCGCCTGCGCATGCAGCCGGGGCTCACCTGCCTGTGGGCGCTCGAAGGCCGTAGCCGGCTCAACTTTCGGCGCTGGATGGAACTTGACCTTCAGTACATCGATAACTGGTCGCCGGCACTCGACTGGAAAATTCTCCTGAGGACAATCCCGGTGGTTCTTCTCGGCCGCGGCGCGAGCTAGGTAGGGAACACTCTTGCGGGGCGCAAGAAGGGGCCAAACGCTCGTTCACTTCAGCGCGGCTTCGTAAGCTCGGAGCAGTGACTTCTTCTCGATCTCCCAATTGAGTAATTCCTCAATCCGCTTACGGCCGATCTCACCCAGTTGGTTCCGGAGGGATTCGGAATCGAGCAGCTTGAGGATTTGCTCGGCAAAATCCACAGGGTCGTTGGGGCGGGCGTAGAGCGCGGCGTCGGCGGCCGACCGCCGGCCTTCCGTCAGATCAAAGAGCACGACGGGCCGCGCGTAGGCCATGTATTCCAAAATCTTGTTCATCGTGGACTTGTCGTTCATGGGATTCTTCGGATCGGGCGCGACGCAGACGTCGGCTGTGGACAGGTACGCGCCCAGTTCATCATCGGGAATGCGCCTGGTGAAGGTCACAAAGGCGTCCACACCTGTCCGGGACACTTGTTCCCGGAGGCGAGGAATTAAGGAGCTGCCGCCGATCAGGACAAAGCTCACATCCTTGCGATTCCGCTCTTTCACGATGTGCGCGACCGAGTCGATGAGGAGGTCTACGCCTTCCTGCGGTCCCATCGTTCCCAGATAAACAACCAGGAACGCGCGGCCGCGTTTGAGTTCCGGCTGCTGCGGCCCGCGGCGGATTTTGGCCAGGTCCGGACTGCTGCGCACGATGAAGACCGCATCGGGCTGCATCCCGCCGCGAGCTAGAGCAACCTGGCGATAGGACTCGTTCGTGGCGATCGACACGTCGGCCGTGTGGTAAGTCAGCCGTTCGGCGAGCAGCAGCAGTCGATGGAAAAACCTGTGCCGCTTGCCGAATTTCACCTCGAAGAGCTCCGGATCCAGGTCGTGGTGGTCGAAGATGAAGCGCACTCCAAAGAGCTTGAAGAAGAGGGCGATCAGAAAAATCGTGTCGGGCGGGTTGCAGGCGTGCAGGATGCGAAAGCGTGCCTTCGCATAGACTCTTAGCGCCAGCAGGAATTCCCCGATGAGTGCCCAGGCGTATTCGAGGAGGTATCCGAGCGGCCCCAAACCTTCTCGCAGGCTGTGCCGATAAATGTCGATTCCTTCCAGCGTCTCGCGGCTCTTCTCAAAGCCCGGGCCCTTAGGAGAGATGATCGAAACTCGGTAGCCGGCTTCCGTCAACGCCCGCGCCTCCTGCCAGACGCGTCGGTCGAAGGGCACCGGAAGGTTTTCGACGACGATGAGGATGGGAATGGAGTTCGGGCTCATTCTAGGCGATCTACAAGTTGATAGCCCACAGTCGACAGTCAAAGAACTCTCCATTTGGAACTGCCAACCGTTGACTGTCAACCTTCAACTCTTGAGCGGCACCACAGTTCAAAATTCACCAGCGCCCAGAGCTGCTTCTGCCGGTCCCGAACGCCGTCGAAGTGCCGGCGGACGAGGCGCTCCATAGCCTCCGGGTTGAAGTATCCGCGCGCCTTCGCTTCGGGCGAAAGCACCAGGTCCGCGACGAGCGATTTGAGCGATCCCCGGAACCAGGCGCCGATGGGCACGGCGAAACCCACCTTTCGCCGGCGGAGCGTTTCTGGCGGCAGATAAGGCCCCAGCGCACGGCGGAGCAGCGCCTTGGTCCGGAAGCCGCGCGTCAGCAGCCGACTCGGGAGGCGCGCCGCGAGTTCGACGAGCTTGTGGTCGAGGAAGGGAATACGCTCTTCAACGCTGGCGGCCATGGTCATCTGGTCGCCGCGCAGGAGGAGGTTATCCGGTAACCAGATCTTCAGGTCGGCGTAGAGCATACGTTTGAGCGGCGACCGGTCGCGCACTCTTTCGAGCTGTTGCTCGAAGATGCGCGCCGGGTGGGCCACGTCTACTTGCCGGAGGAAATCCCGCGAGAACAGCGACTCTCGTTCTTCGCGCGAGAAGGAGGCAAACCACGTCGCCGAGCGCTCCGCTTCGTCTCGAATGGAGAGCGTCTGGAGCGCGAGCTTGACGCGCCTCTGCCGGTACGGCAGCCAGCGCGCGATCGCGCGCGTGACTTCCTGCGGCAACGCCGAGATCAGTCCGGCCAGACGGTCGGCGGCGTATTTGGGATAGCCGGCAAACAGTTCGTCGCCACCCTCACCTGCCAGCACCACCTTGACGCTTTCGGACGCCAGGCGCGAGATCCTGTAAAGCGCCACATCCGTGGGCTCGGCGACGGGCTCATCGCGAAAGGCAATCAGGCGTGCCAGATCCTCGGCCATGTCCTGAGGACGGAGCAGCAATTCGCGATGCTCGGTCGAGAAGCGCTCCGCGACGCGACGGGCATGGGGGAGCTCGCTGTATCCGTGTTCCTCGAACCCCACGGAAAAGGTGCGCAGCGGCCGCGCGCCGAGCTCGGCCATGAACGCCACGACCGCACTAGAATCCGTCCCGCCGCTCAGGAAGGCACCGAGCGGCACGTCGGCAATCAAGTGCAGGCGAACCGATTCACGCAGATGGGCGACGACTTCATCCGCGTATTCGGCGGCGGAGCGCGCGGCCTCCTCTTCGGGAGGCACATCCCAATACGGCACGACGCGCACCCCGCGGGCATCGACGAGGAGGTAATGGCCGGGGAGGAGTTTCTCGACGCCGCGGTAAAACGTGTGCGGCGCGGGGATGTAGCGGAAGCCGAAGAAGTCGTAAACCGCTTGCGGCTCGATTTCGAGCGGCTGCCCGGCGAGCTCGCGCAGCGCGCGCAACTCGGAGGCGAAAACCAGGCGGCCGGGTTCGAGACGGTAATAGGCTGGCTTGATACCCAGACGGTCGCGCGCGAAAAACAGGCGCTTCTCGCGGCTGTCCCAAAGGGCGAAGGCGAACATGCCGCGCAGGTGATTGAGGCAAGCCGGCCCGTACTCTTCATAGAGGTGGACGATGGTTTCTGTGTCGCTGGATGTCCTGAAGCGGTGGCCACGCGCTTCGAGCCCCGGGCGTAGCTCACGGTAGTTATAGATTTCGCCGTTGAACGTGATCCAGACGGTTCCGTCTTCGTTGGAGATCGGCTGGTGCCCACCCGGCAGGTCGATGATGCTCAGGCGCCGGTTGCCGAGCCCGATATTACCGTCGAGATGGAAGCCCTCATCGTCTGGCCCGCGATGGGACATGGCGTCGGCGGCGCGCTTCAGGGCCGCGCGATCGGCGGGAGCGCCGGTAGCGAAGTTGTAGACCCCGCAGATGCCGCACATTTTAAGGGCAGTCGACAGTTGACAGTTCACAGTTGACAGTAAGAACTTCCATCGGGCTGTCAATCGTGGACCGGTCTCTCAAATCCCTCGCCACATGTCGGATACAGCATGTGGAACAACGTCATCACCAGCGGGCGCGGATAGGAGCGCGAGTCGCGTAGGAATCCGTAATCTCCCGTCGAGTACACAAAGCTACCGTCCGGCCGCTGGCGGTCGAGCAAACGAGCATAGCAGCGGTCACTCAACCCTTGCGACGGCAGGATGCCCCGCCGGGCGGCCTCATAAAGCGCCGCCGCTAGCACCGCTGTGTAATAATCCACTTCAGGTGTTTGGTGTGAGCAGTC
>Ga0315282_10014892_pt1 | contig 11535 bp, 8 predicted proteins | sample YL17G07_20_MG_FD_203693 | JGI IMG/M metagenome (GOLD analysis project Ga0315282, IMG submission 203693) | Sediment microbial communities from Yellowstone Lake, YNP, Wyoming, USA - YL17G07_20 | ecosystem: Environmental > Aquatic > Freshwater > Lake > Sediment | place: USA: Wyoming | collected...
CTCTTGAGGTGTCGGGTGTCTGATTAAGCCCGACACCAATCCGTGCCAGCTTCTTTCGCACCCATCGGTCTTGCCAGCAAAATGCCCAAGAAACCCGGCTCCGCAGACGGCCTCCAGAAGACGGCGGCCCTGCTCGCCCAGGGCCTGATCCATCGCATCGCCAGTGGCACCTACGCCGAGGGTGACCTGCTGCCCGGCTGCCGCCAGCTGGCCCGCGAGCTCGACATCGACAAGGATACGGTCAACAAGGCATACGGCCTGCTCGAGCAATACGGCATCGTCAAAATGCTGCCCGGCAGAGGGTTCTCGGTCTTGCGCACCACGGCCGCCGCGAGCAATGGAGCCCAGGCAGGCGTGGAGCAAAGCCTCGACGCTGCCATCTGGTTCGCCCGGGCCATGGGCATGGACGAAGACCGGCTGTGGCGCATGGTCGCCCGAGCCATGGGCAGGTATTATGGGCTGGCCCAGGTGCCGGTGGCATACGTCGCCCTCGACCGGGCCGGCGCCGAGCATTTTGCCCGGCAGCTGGAAGATCAGCTGGGCCTGAGCGTGCGGCCCGTCAGCTATCCGGAACTGGCAGCCGATCCGGCCCGTTTCGTCGCCGGGTTCGACATCCTGGCGACTTCGTTCAATACCCTGGCGGCCGTCCAGGAGGTCGTCGAGGCTCACAGCGGGCGGGTGGTGGGGTTGCACACGCTGCCCGTCTCTGAGGACGTGCTGCGGATCGCGGCAGCCAGGAAGGGGAGCAAGGTGGCCGTCATATGCGACCAGAAGCCCAACACCGACCCCTTGATCAACCTGGTGAAGACCTACAACCCGGAGGTGGAATGCGTGCCGTGCCTGGCAAGCGACGCGGCCCGCATGAGCCGCTGTGTCGCCCAGGTCGACCTGATCGTTGACACTTTCACGACTCATCCCCTGGTGCTCGAACAGGCGCCCACTGCCCCGGTGGTGACCATGTCGTTCAGAATTGAGGAACAATCCGTCGAGTTCCTCAAGGCCAGGGTGTGGGACATCCTGATCCGGCGGCACAAGGTCGAGCCGGACATCCACACTGAACAAGGAGAACGCGCGTCATGAGAAAGGGTAAGCTCTACGTGATCGGCGTGGACCAGATGATCCTGTCGCTCACCCGGCGCCTGGCCGACGAGGGCGCCATTCCGACGATAGCCGGCCTGCTCAAGCGCAGCTATGTCACCCAGGCGCTGTCGTCGTATCCCTGCTATACGCCCAACAACTGGCCGGTCATCGCCACCGGCGCCAACACCGGCACTCACGGCAACCTGGCCTGGTTCGTCCAGATGCCCGATGGCGGCAAGGTGCCGGCCTTTTCGTCCATTGGGATCAACGCCGAGTTCATCTGGGAAGCCGCCGAACGACAGGGATTGCGCAGCGCGGTGGTGCAATACCCCGGCTCGGCACCCTCGCGCCTCAAGAACGGCTACATCATCAACGGCACTGCCAATCCCATCTTCGGCGGCTGCCCCTACGAGCTGGCGGCCGCCGAAGTCTACGCCACCGTGCGCAATGTCGACATCTCAGGGTTCAAGCAGATCACCCTGTCGCCCGCGGACGGGTGGCAGGGACTGCCGGCGGGCGGCCCCCCGCCCCTGGCCGCGCCCCTGCGCGTGACCGCCAAACAGGAGCGCGATGCCCGTGTCTGGCAGGTGGTGGTGCTCGGTAACGGCGAAGGGTACGACCGGGCGGTCGTCTGCCGCGACAACGACCTCGCCACGGCGCTTTGTGTGGTGCCCCTGCGCCAATGGAGCGAGTGGGCCCGCGTGGTTTTTGGCGACCGGCAGGGCACGGTGCGCTTCAAGCTGATCGATCTGTCGCCCGACGGCAAACGCTTCAAGCTGTACCGCTCGCAGATCATGCCGACCACCGGCTTTTCCGAGCCGGACGAGATCGGCACCGAGCTGATCGACCGCTTCGGGCCTTACCAGGAGCACGTCAGCCAGGTCTTCGACACCCACGGCGTCATCGACTACGAAACCTGCCTGGAAGAGGCGGACTGCCAGTCGCAGTGGCTGGCCAAGGCAGCCCTCTACCTCACACGGGAGAAGGCATGTGACATCTTCTTCTCGCACTGGCACTTCCTGGACGACGTCAACCACTATCACCTGGGCTACCTGGATCCCTTCTGGTTCAAGTACGACGCGGCCAAGGCGCCGGAACACTGGGACAAGGTGCGCGATGCCTACCAGGTGTTGGATCGCATGATGGCCACACTGCTCAAGGAGATCGGCGAGGACGACACCGTGGTGATGGTTGCCGACCACGGCTGCTCATCGATCAACCGCATGGTGTACCTGGAACGCTTCCTGTGTGACCGCGGTTTCCTGGTGTTCAAAGACCCCACTACCCCCAAGACGGCGCTGACCCGCGACTGGTACAACAAGATCGACTGGCAGTACAGCAAGGTGTGGCTGCACGAGGGCGTGTTCCTGGATGCATTCAACATCTTCATCAACGAGAAACACGCCGACGGCTACCAGAAGATCCAACGCGACCTGATTCGCGAGCTGCGCACCTGGGTGGACGACAAGACCCACCAGACGGTCGTCGCCATGGCCCTGGGCAAGCGCGATGCTGAGCTGTTGGGGTTGTGGGGCGACCAGCTGGGCGACGTGTTGGTGGTGCTCGAGGCGGGCTATCAGCTGGGCAAATCGGAGGGGCGAACGCCGGTCGAGGACAACCAGACCGAGCTGACCGCCGGCCATGCCCGCATGCTGCCGACCGAGGAGAGCGCCTATGGCACCCAGAAGGCCATCTTCACGATTGCCGGGCCGGGCATCAAGCAGGGGTATCTGCGCCAGACGGACCAAATCGGCCACATGAAGCTGGTCGACGTCACGCCCACCCTGTGCCACCTGCTGGGGATCGAGCCGCCGGCGCAGAGCCAGGGCTCGATCATCTACGACGTGCTCGAGTGCCACGACACGGTGCGCGCACGCCCGGCATCCACGCCCTTCTACCAGCCGACCGAGCAGTTCAAGGCCATGCTCGAGACCTTCTTCCAGGAGCGCGATGTCCTCTCGGAGGAAGTGGTACCCTGCTGACAAGGTGAATCGACCATGAAGCCTGGCGTTCAGAAAGTCATGATCATCGGCTGGGACGGCGCCGTCGGCGAGCGGGCCATCCAGTGGGCGCTGGCCGGCCAGCTGCCGGGGCTCCGGGCGGTGCTCGACCGGGGCGTTTACGCCGCGCACTGCCTGCCGCCCCACCCGACCATCACCCCGCCCAACTGGACCAGCATCGCCACCGGCGCCTGGCAGGGGACTCACGGGATCACCTGTTTCAACGTCCACCGGCCCGGCGACCCCCTGCTGAAGGTGCACCAGGCCTTCGACGCGCGCGATTCGCAGGCCGAGTTTTTGTGGGATGCCGCGGCCCGCGCCGGGAAACGCAGCATCATCCTCAACTGGCCCATGTCCTACCCGGCCGAGCCGAAGGGGGGCATCTGCATCGGCGGGTATGGGGTTGGCCCCAACGAGTGGCGCTACGGCGTGGACGAGCAGGTGCGCGAGTTTGAGGCCGACCTGGCCGACGAACAGCTGTTCGCGCTCGATCCCTATCCGGATGCCAGCGTGATCGACCTGGCACCAGCCCAGGGCTGGGTGAACGTGCCCGACGCCAGAGACCGGCTCGCAGCGGTCCTGCCGCTGCAATACCGCGGTGCTCACCGGCCCGTACACACCCCGCTGACCTGGCACATGCTGGTCTTGGATACCACCGGCGACGGCTACGATCAGGTCTTGCTCTCCGAGTCACCCGACGCGGGCCGGGCATTTGCGTGCCTGCGCCCGGGCGAATGGTCGCCGAAACTGAGCCGCACCTTCGAGACGTCCGAGGGGCCGCTCGCGGCGGACTTTCGCATCAAGCTGGAGGCGCTCGCGCCGGACCTGTCAGACCTGCGCCTGTATGTGACCCCGCTGTGCAACGCGAACAGCTGGTCCTACCCGGCCGGCACGATGGGCGAGATCCGGTCGGCGAACGGCCTGCCCCTGCCCGTGGCGGGCTATTCGGCCGCGGCATTGGGCTGGATCTCGCCCGAGACGTACCTGGAGATGGCCGACATGCTGCACGAGTGGCAGCTGGACGCCACCGAGTACCTGCTGCGGAACAAGCCCTGGGAGCTGTTCTTCACCCACTACCACCTGCCGGACTTCACGTACCACGTGTTCGGCCGGCTGATGGAGCCCAGCTTCAACCCGGACGATGCCGGGTATTATCAGCAGATCGACCTGCGCGCGTACCAGAGCGTCGACCGGGCGCTGGCGCGCACCCTGGCGCTCGCCGACGAGAACACGCTGGTGGTCGTCGTCGGCGACCACGGCTGCAAGGCGACCGCCTACGAGTTCCACCCGGCCAAACTGCTGGTCGAGGCCGGGCTGACCGCCTTCAAGGGCGCGCAGCCAGGCGAGCCGGTCAGGGTGGTCACCCCCGAACCCAACGTCTACGGCCGCCGCGGCCTGGGCGTGCTCGACCGCACCATGGCGCGCGTGATCGAGCAGGGCACCGGCGAGATCGACTGGTCCAGGACGAAGGCTGTCATGCAGCGCAGCTCGTATGTTTATGTCAATTTGAAGGGGCGCGATCCGGACGGAATCGTGGAGCCGGGCGAGGAGTACGAAAGGGTGCGCGAGCAGGTGATCCAGCTCTTGTACGACTACACCGACCCGGTCACCGGTCGCAAGCCGGTGATGCTCGCCCTGCGCCGCGAGGATGCCCGCATGATCGGGCTGTGGGGCGACCACATCGGCGACGTCGTCTTTGCCACCAGCGGTTGGTTCGGCCGGCAGCACGGCGTGATCGCGCCGACCGGCCAGTACGGCCGCCTGTCGCTGGAAACGCTGTTCGCGATGGCCGGCCGGGGCGTCAAGAAGGGCCAGCGCATGGAGCGCAATATGTGGCTGGTGGACGTGGTTCCCACCGTCTGCCAGCTGGCCGAGCTGCCGGTGCCCAGGCAGTGCGAAGGGGCCGTCCTCTACCAGGCCCTGGCCAGCCCGGACAGCAAGATCGACGAGCTCAAGCAGCTGCGCCAGAGAGCCGCGCGCGGCGGCGCTTCGCGCATCACCTGTTAGCCGTGAGGCAGGTATGACGACCCTGGCAATGGTGACCTGGCAGCAGGGCGTGTGTTTTCAGGCCGATGCGGAATCGGGCCACTCGGTCACGATCGACGGGCCGGCTGAGGCGGGCGGTGAGGGCCGCGGCTTCCGGCCCATGGAGCTGATGCTGCTGGGCCTCGGCGGCTGCATGGCGCTCGACGTCCTGACCATCCTGCGGCGCATGCGGCGCCCGATCAGCGCCTACCAGGTCACTCTCCGGGCGGAACGCGCCGACCAGCCGCCGCGCGTCTACACGGAAGTGACCCTCGAGCACGTCCTGCAAGGCGACGGCCTGACGGACGACGCGGTGCAGCGCGCCATCGACCTGGCCGAGTCAAAGTACTGCTCCGCCTTTGCGATGTTTGCCAAGACAGCGACGGTCAAGAACGTCTTTCAAATCGTCAGGAGCTAAATGAAAACCGGCACCCCGGCGGGTTCGTTCAAAGTGCTCTCAGACGGCGACCTGCAGCGAATTCACGCCGCCGCCCTGTCGCTGCTGTCTAATCCCGGCGTCAGGAGCGAGTCTGACCTGATCCTGGACCTCTTCAAGAGGGCCGGCGCGCCGGTGGATCGCGCCGGGCGCACCATCCGCGTGCCCGCCGAGATGGTCGAGGCGGCTCTCAAGACGGCGCCCAGGTCCTTCATCCTGCACGGGCGCCAGCCGGGGCAGGACTTGCTCGTCGAGTCGGGCCGGGTGTATTATGGGCTGGGCGGCACGTCCGAACCGTACTTCTGGGATTGCCAGCTGGGCCGGCCTCGCCGCCCGGCCAAGGCTGACATGGTCGACGTCACGCGCGTCGGCCAGGCGCTCTCTCACGTCGACTTTGTGATGGCACTGTGTTCCTCCGGCGACGTGCCCGGCGACCAGGTCTTCATCCACGACTACGACGCCATCTTCCGCAACACGGATAAGCCAGTGGTGTTCAGCGTGTTGGGCCGGCATTCCACCGCCACAATCCTGGAGATGGCGGCCGCTGCCTGCGGCGGCGAGAGCGAAATGCGCCGCCGTCCATGGGGAATGGCCATGGTGTCGTGCGTGTCGCCGCTGGTCGTCACCCGGCTTCAGGAAGGGATTCTCGACGCCCTGGAACTTGGGGTGCCCATCCGATACGGCGCCGGGCCGATGATGGGCGGTACCAGCCCGGCCAGTGTGGCCGGCATCGTCGCGCAGAGCATGGCCGAGACGCTTTTCGGCCTGGTCATGGTGCAGCTGCTCAAGCCGGGCGCGCCCTTTGTCTTCGCCCCCAATACCAACGTCATGGACATGGCCACCGGGCAGTGCACCTATTCCAGCCCCGAGCAGACGTTGGGCAAGGCGGCCGTCGCCCAGCTGGGCCGGTTCTACGGTCTGCCCACCTGGGCCACGGCTGGCGGCGTGGAGTCCAAGCTGCCCGACTGCGAGGCCGCCGCCCAGGCGATGTTAGGGATGCTGCTCAACAGCCTGGCCGGCATCACGTTCAACCAGAGCATGGGCACCCTGGCCAGCGGGCTGTGCGGCTCGGTTGAGATGGCCGTCATCTGCGACGAGCTGGCCCACATGGTCAAGCGGGTTCTGGCCGGCTTCGCGGTGACGGACGACACCCTGGCTTTGGACGTGGTCCGAGAGGTGGGGCAGGGCGGCCAGTTCCTCACCCACTCGCATACCCTGGAGCACTTCAGGCAGGAGATGTTTTTCCCGGCCCTGTTCCGCCGCCAGAGCATCGATCAGTGGCTGGAGCGCGGCGCCAGGCCGATCGTGGACGTGGCCCACCAGCGCGTGCAGGCCATCCTCGAGCAGGCCCGGCCTGTCCCGCTGCCCGGCGGCGCCGGCGAAAGGCTGGAGCAGATCGTCGAAAGTTACGGGAAGTCAGCGTGAGCCAGATCGTGACGAATCGTGAAGGACACGAAAGGAGGTGGTGACAGCCCGCGAACCGCGCAGTCCCGGCGACCGCAGCACGGCACGACCCAACCAACCCGTATCAGTTCCCAGAGGAGGCCAAGATGAGAGACAAGTTTGTTCTGGTTGTGGCAAGCCTGGCAGTCATAGTGTCCATGCTGGCTGTCCAGGCCTCCGCGCCCGTTCATGCCGCCCCACCCGCAGCCGAACCGACCAAGCTCACCGTGTGGTGGTGGGGCGAGCAGGAGGCACCCGGCCTGGAGAAGTGGATGGACGAGACGGTGGCCATGTACATGAAGGAGCACCCCGACGTTCAGGTGGAGACCGTGCTCCAGTCCACCGACGGGCTCTATCCCGCCTTCCGGGCGGCGGGTGAAGCCAAGCAGGGGCCGGATGTCCAATACCTGTGGAGCGGCATCTGGACGATGGAAGACGTGTGGAAAGGGAACGTCGCCCCGATCAGCGATCTCATGGGCGAGTCCGAGTTGTCGCACATCTTCCCCGCCATTCGCGCCGAGACCACCTGGAACGGCAAGACCTGGGGCCAGGGCTGGTACTACATCGGGATCGTCCTGGCCTACAACAAGCAGATGTTCACCAAAGCAGGGTTAGACGCCACCAAGCCACCCGAGACCTGGGATGAGCTGTTGGCCGCGTGCGACAAGCTCAACGCGGCCCAGATCACCCCGTGGGCGTATGGGACCGCCGGCGAAGCGGGGACCGGCAACTTCATCCAGATATTCATGCCACAGGCCCTGGACAACACCACCGAGCTGCTGGATGCATCGGTCGGCGACGCGAGCTTTGCCGACCCGAAGTTCACGGGCTGGGTTGCCAGGTTGGGCGAGGCGATCCAGCACAACTGTTTCAACAAGGATGTGCCGTCGCTCAATTACGCCCAGGGATCCGACCTGTTCGCGTCGGGCCAGGCCGCCATCGTGACCGGTTCGGGGCGCGGCATCGGGCGGGCCATCGCGCTGGCCTTTGCCCGCGAGGGCGCCGCCGTGGCCATCAACGCCCGCACCGAGGCCGACGTGCGCGCCGTCGTGGCCGAGATCGAAGGACGGGGCGGCCGGGCGCTGGCCCTGCCCGGCGACGTGAGTAACGAACAGTTCGTGAACCAGCTGGTGCAGCGCACGGTCGAAAGGTTCGGACGGCTGGACACGATGGTGAACAACGCCGCCGCCTTCTACCCGGTCGAGTTTGCGCGCGCCTCGTTCGCCGAATGGAGCCGCTTGTTAAGCATCAACTTCTATGCGGTCGTGTACGGCTGCCAGGCTGCCGCGCACCAAATGATCGCCCAGTCGGGCGGCAGGATCATCAACGTGTCGTCGGTAGTGGGCTCGCGGGTCGGCAGCGTGCGGAGTTCCCATTACAACACCGCCAAGGGTGCCATCGACCAGCTGACCCGTGCGCTGGCCTGCGAACTGGCCCCATATGGCATCCTGGTCAACGCCATCGCGCCGGGCTTCATCGACACCTCGGTGGAAATGACCGGCGCCGGCCAGCTCGACTCCGAGACAAAGTGGTTCAAGGACATTTACCTGCATCCTGAGCGCCCCCGCCTGCCGTTGGGCCGGGCCGGCCGGCCGGAGGAAGTGGCCGAAGTGGCCGTCTTCCTGGCTTCGCCGGCCAGCAGCTACGTCACGGGCCAGATCATCATGGTCGATGGCGGGGTATCTGTCACCCTATGAACGGCCGCCAGGGAGGGCTGCTGCACGGCGGCGATCTGGCAGGCAGCGCACCTGTCCAGGTTAATTGAGATTTGTCGTCTGACATCTGCCGTGCAGAGCAGAACTCGTCGCCGGCGATTTGCTCACGGCTGACCCCCAGCTCCGTGAGCATCTTGATGGCGGCGCGCACCATCGCCAGCGGGCCGCAGAGATAATACTCGATCCGGGTCGGGTCGGGGTGCGAGTCGGGGTACTGCCGCTTCAAGACCTCGTGGATGAACCCGGTGTGTGACGTCCACTGATCCTCGGGACGGGGCTGCGACAGGGCGACGTGGAAGGTGAAGTTGGCGTTCTTGCGGGCCAGCTCCTCGAAGTAATCCTGGTAGAACATCTCCTGCCGCGAGCGCGCCCCGTACCAATAGCTCACGCGACGTGCGGTCCTTTCGGTCTCGAAGAGGTGGGAAAGGTACGACCTGAGCGGCGCCATGCCCGAGCCCCCGCCCAGATACACCATTTCCCGGTCGGTTGGCTTGATGTGAAACGTGCCGAAGGGGCCGATGGCGGGGACGGTGTCTCCCGGCTTCAGGCCAAAGAGGTACGCCGACCCGGCGCCGGCGTTGCCGGCCTGGCCGGCCGGAGGGGTCGCAAGGCGGATGTTGAACCGCAGCTGCCGGTCCGTGGCCGGATTGCTGGCGAACGAATAGTCGCGGCGGCACGCGACGGGATTGCCTGCCCTGAGGTCGAAGACCTGCCCGGCCTGCAAGACGTCGGCGCAGGCCTCTTGACGTCGACGCCTCGCAGTGAGCGCTCCTGGTAGGCGGGAATGTCGAACTGCATGTAGTCGCCCGGCTGGCAAATCAGTGCCGGCGAACCTTCACCGGTCTCCAGGACCAGCTCCTTGATGAAGGTGGCCACGTTGTCGTTGCTGACCACCCGGAAGGTGTAGGTGGGCGCCACTTCGGTGAGGCCCAACCCGCGCCCCGAGGTCACATCGAGCAGGATTTTCCCGTCGCGCTCGCGCACCTGATACGTCTTGAGGGCGACGCTGACCGGCGCGCGCTGCGGAGAACCATCGCGGATGTCAAAGCGGCCGTTGTGCTTCGGGCACTCGATCACCGTCCCCTTCAGGAAGCCATCGGCCAGCACCGCGTTTCCGTGCGTGCAGATGCCCTCGGTGGTGTAAACCTTGTCGTCGGCGGTGCGGTAGATGGCGTAGGTCTTGTTGCCGTGATCGAAGCGGAGCACGTCCTCCTTCGGAAGCCGGCTGCTGTCGCAAACCTCGACCCAGCCGCCGGCGACCGGCCGGGCTTCGGCGCCGGGCTTCGGCCCCGGCCGGAGCGCCTCGGGCCAGAAAGCGGGTGTCGGCAGCTGGCGCTTGGCGCAGTAAGTGGCGTCCCGCGACTGGCGCCACAGGGTGGGGATGATCTCACGGTACGCTTCAATCAACCCATCGTAGGGAACCGCCAGCTCCGCCTTGATGAGTTCGTGCAGCTTCGGCAGGGCGTGGTAGGGCACGAGCGGGAAGATGTGGTGCTCGACGTGCCAGCCCATGTTCCAATACAGGTAGCGATGGATCGGATTCATCAAGACCGTGCGGGTGTTCAGGCGGTGATCCAGGACGTCCTCTGCCAGTCCCGCGTGCTGGGTCAGGCCGTAGATCACCATGAGCCACGCCCCGTAGAGGTTGGGCAGGCCAACATACATGAGCGCCAGGATGCTGCTGGTGGCGATGGCAAGCCCAACGACGCTCGCGTAGACGAGAACATAGATGCGCGCTCTGAGGAAGACTTTGCCGGCCTCCGCCTCCGGAATGTAGGTGCGTTCTTCTGCCGTCAGCTTCCCGGTGCAGTGCAGGGGCACGTGCTGCCAATAATAGACCAGGGCCTCGCCGCTGACGAACTTCGTGGGCACCAGGGCCAGATTGGCCGGGCGCGGCACGGCGATTTCCCCATCCCGCCCCACGATGATCGTGTCACTGTGATGCCGGGTGTGGCTCCAGCGCCAGGGAGTCGATTCCCGCAGCACCATGAACGAAGCGATCTCGTAGAGGACGTTGTTCATCCAATCGGTCTTGAACGCGGTCCCGTGGCTGGTTTCGTGCCAGCGCGAGTCGGAAACGGAGGCGTAGAGCACGCCATAGATGGCAAACGGCACGGCGGCCCACCAGGTACCCCAGAGAAGATGGGCACCGAAGCCAAACACGGCCAATAGAAAGAACCAGAGCAGCGTGTCGCGGATCGCCGGCTGGTCGCGGCGCTCGAGCAGCTCGCGCATCTTCTCCTTGGGTATGTGCGGCGTAAACCACGGCGCGTTGGCCAGGCCCTTCTCGACCGCCAGGGCCGCATCCCTCCCGACCAGGCTGTAATCACGACGCGGAAACTCAGCGGCATCGCTCTTGTTCATGCGATTTCCTCCAATCACAACGCAGCTGAGCCGGACAGCGGTGGCACCTACGGCTCATTGCCGCCCGCAACCAGCGCGGTTTCCAGAAGATCAGCCACTCCAAGTTGAACGGCCCACTGGCGCAGATAGGCCAGGTCGAGGCGCCCGGCCTGCACGTGCAGTACGCCCAGCACGTCCAGCCACTGTTGGGTCGATGTTTCGCCGCCAGCCCGGTACCATTCCAGCTTGGCCAACACCGTATCCTCCGGGCTGGCCAGGAAAGTACTACGCTGCGGATCGCCACCAAAGGCGTGCGCCACGCGCCGCGCCAGCTGGGCCTGGTCGTAAGGGCGCTGGCGGGACACAAAGATGTCAATCTTGAACATCGTCTCAAGATGAATGATGTTGAAACTCTTCCGGGCGGCAATGGCCTCCTGGATGGCGGCCAGGTCCAGGTAGCAGCTGCCGGCCAGAGCCTCAACCAGCGGGGCCG
>Ga0315282_10014893_pt1 | contig 11534 bp, 6 predicted proteins | sample YL17G07_20_MG_FD_203693 | JGI IMG/M metagenome (GOLD analysis project Ga0315282, IMG submission 203693) | Sediment microbial communities from Yellowstone Lake, YNP, Wyoming, USA - YL17G07_20 | ecosystem: Environmental > Aquatic > Freshwater > Lake > Sediment | place: USA: Wyoming | collected...
GTAGCGTTCGCCTCCGCTGTCGCTTCTCTGGCGTCTGGTACTTGTTTTGCGCCTGGATAGCCGCTCAGATTTGCCTGATTCGCAGGGTTATTGTCCGTCGCGGCCATTCCCACTGTCGCTGCTGCTTATTCGGAGGGTGCGCGAGCGACTGACTCGATCAGGCGTGCGATTGCCGGCGGCCGGCACTCGGTGGATATCCTTGATACGTACTTGGACGGTCTGGGGACCCTCCAGCCCAGTCTCGAGAAGGTCTTGTTGGATCCTAGGAGAGATGTCCGTGTCCGTGTCCTACTGGCTTGCCCGGGCGGACACTTGGCGAGTGCCCGGGGAGTATATCGCGAAGACGAAGTGAGCAAGAATGCTCGCGCGTGCATCGATCGCCTCGAGGGATTCCGCCGCCAGCTAGATTCCCAGAGGCTGGGAACAGGGAGCCGTGTCGAGTACGGCTTCTTCGACGTGACGGTCCAAGGCCCGTTGTACCTTGTTGACAGGACCCGGGTATTTGCCGGATCGTTCCTGCAGCTGAAGGGGTCGCAACATACGCCGATGTACGAGCTGAGGTCGTCGTGGATGCGGCGCTGGCTGGGTGACCTGACCAAAGCCTATATCGAGACTTTCGACGCATGCTGGGGCCGACGTGCGCCCGCTTGTCACCAGTAGTCTGGGTCCTGTGGTGAGGGTGACAACCCGCGTAGGGGCGTCTTCACTCGAAGCCGCTCTCGCTGCCGACAGTAGGTACGAGCACTACTTCTTCTTCCGCGAAGGCGAGCTGCAGGCACATGAGGAGTACGCGACCGCGCTGGCCCTACGCACGCTCACTCGGGAAGGTTGCTTTGTCGATGTCGGTGCGAACCTTGGGTGGTACTGTGTACTGGCCAGCAGGCGGGCGGCGAAAGGCACGGTCGTCGCGTTTGAGCCAGATGCTGCGAACATGGCTCTGTGCATGAAGAATGCCGCGATGAATCGTTGCGACAGTCTGCAGCTCGTGCAAATGGCTCTCGGTAGTGAGACGAAGATCTGCTCGTACATGCGCCGAGACGAGGAGCCAAGCCTCGAGTTGAGGATCGGGACTACCCAGCCGCAGATTGGAATCCGCTGCACTGTGGGAATGACTACCCTCGACGACTTCTGCCGCGGGATCCAGTGCCGGCCGGACGTTGTCAAAATCGATGTTGAGGGTTCAGAGGTAGACGTTCTTGATGGCATGACTCACGTGCTCGCCCAGTACAGGCCACACGTTTTGGTCGAGTGCCACCCGCGCCGCGGGCGCGAGCCCGAAAGCACACTCCAGGTTGTGAGTCGTCTTCGGCGCGCGGGGTACGATGTGTTTGACGTTGGAAAAGGCGTTGTTCGCGGTGGCAGCATGCAGCGACTTGGTATGAGGTCCATCTGGGTTTCGAACACGATCGTGTACGCAAGGCCGGTGCGTGCCCAGCGGCGGCGGGTGGACCTAGAACGGGGTTGTCGAAGCGTGCACTGAGCTTGCCGAACGAGGCGGACGAACGCGGCCTGCGGTTCGTGGTTGGACAACATCATCCGAACGGCAAGTGGACGGATGCTGACCGCACGAGTCGGCCCTGATCCCTGGCCCCCCAATCCCTGATCCCTGCATGAAAGCTGGCTTCGTTTCCCTCGTCGGCCGTCCCAACGCGGGCAAGTCCACCCTGCTCAACCGCATCATCGGCACCAAGCTCGCCATTGTCTCCGACAAGCCCCAGACCACGCGGAACCGGATCCTTGGGGTCAAGAACTACGAGGAGGGCCAGGCCGTCTTCGTCGACACACCCGGCATTCACCGGCCGCTCCACCGGATGAACGTCCGCATGGTCGACACGGCCGTCGAGACGATGCAGGAGGCGGACGTCCTGGGCCTCATCGCCGACGCGACGGCCCGCCCTGGCGGCGGCGACCGCTACGTGCTGGACCTGCTCAAGGACGTGTCCGTTCCCGCGCTCCTCGTCCTCAACAAGATCGATCTCCTCGCCAAGCCGCGGCTGCTGCCGCTCATCGACCAGTATCGCTCCCGGTACGACTTCGCGGAGATCGTGCCGGTCTCGGCCGCGACCGGCGAGAACGTGGACCGGCTCGAGCGGCTGTTCCTCGACTACCTGCCGGAGGGGGAGCCGCTCTACCCGACCGACTATCTGACGGACCAGCCGGAACGGTTCTTCGTGGCCGAGATCGTGCGCGAGAAGCTGCTGCAGCACACGCGGGCCGAGCTGCCATTCACCACCGCCGTGGTCGTCGATTCCTTCGAGGAACCCGGTGACAAGGGGATCCTGCGGCTCTACTGCACGATCGTGGTCGAGCGTGAGTCGCAGAAGCCGATCGTGATCGGCCACGGCGGCGAGATGATCAAGCGGATCGGCACCTCCGCGCGCGTCGAGCTGGAGGTCTTCTTCGACACACGCGTGTTTCTCGACCTCCGGGTGAAAGTCCGCGAGCAGTGGCGGGAGGACGAGCGCGTGCTCGACCAGATCGGGCTCCACGGCACCCGGTCCGACCGTGGGCCGCGAACCAGGCACTGATTGGCGCTTGGGCGTCGCGACGCATGAGATAGAATACACTGTCGCGTTGCGCTGCCCGGCCGGCATGGGGCGGTCCGGGGGCGACCCGGGGGATGCCGCTCTACACCACCGACGCGTTGATCCTGCGCACCTACAAGCTCGGGGAGACCGACCGGATCGTCGTCTTCCTCACGAGGGACCGCGGGAAGAAGCGTGGCGTGGCGAAGGGCGCCAGGCGCAGCCGCTCGCGGTTTGGGGCAGCGCTGGAGCCTTTGACGCGGGGCCGTGTCGCGTACTTCGAGAAGGAGCGGCGCGAGCTGGTCAGCCTCAACTACGTCGAGGCCGAGCGGTCGCCGATGCAGGCGGCCGACGGGGATGCGCTCGGCCACGTCGGGTACTTCGCCGAGTTGATCGACGAGTGGGCGCCGGAAGGCGATCCCAACGAGAGGCTGTTCCGTCTGGGGGCGTCGGTGGTCGACGCGCTGGTGCTCGGCGTCCCTATCGGCCCGCTGGCACGGTACTTCGAATACTGGCTGCTGCGGCTGCAGGGTGTCTATCCGTCGCACGTGGCCTGCGGGCGCTGCGGGGCCGACTTCGTCTCGCAGCCGCAGCCGGGGGCGTGCCTGCAGCCGGGCGAGCGGGTCTTCACGTGCTGGTCCTGCGCGCGCGGCGGAAGCGGGACCGGCGCGGTCCGGGGCGGCCCCTTGTCGCTGGACGCGCTGCGATTCCTCGACGAGGCGGCGGCGACGGGGCCTGACCGGCTCGGCGGCGTGCCGTTTCCGGCGCGAGCCGCGCGGGAGCTGGAAGCTGTGCATCGGGCCCTGATTGCCACGCACCTCGAGAAGGAGCTGAAGTCGGCCCGGGTGCTGCGCGAGATGCAACCCTAGGCGGGAGGCGGTCCCAATCAGGCAATCACCAATTCGACAGATCAGCAGATCCCCTTGACTCTCCAAGACCTCATCCTCAAGCTGTCGGAGTTCTGGGCGGCGCATGGCTGCCTGATCCAGCAGCCGCTCGACCTCGAAGTTGGCGCGGGCACATCGCATCCCGAGACGGTCCTTCGCGTGCTCGGTCCCCGCCACTGGAGCGTCGCCTACGTGCAGCCGTCCCGGCGGCCGGACGACGGCCGCTTTGGAGAGAATCCGAACCGCCTCTTCAAGCACCACCAGTTCCAGGTCATCCTCAAGCCGTCCCCGGATGACGTCCAGCACACCTACCTCCAGAGCCTGGAGGCGTGCGGCATCGATCCGAAGCAGCACGACATCCGGTTCGAGGAGGACAACTGGGAGTCGCCGACGCTTGGGGCCTGGGGGATCGGCTGGCAGGTGATGCTCGACGGTCTCGAGATCACCCAGTTCACCTACTTCCAGCAGATGGGCGGCGTCGACCTCGTCCCGGTGTCGGTGGAGCTCACCTACGGGCTGGAGCGGATCGCGATGGCGCTGCAGCGGGTCGACAGCGTGTTCGAGCTCCAGTGGGCGCCAGGGGTGACCTACGGTGAGGTGCGGCTGCAGGACGAGATCGAGCAGTCGAAGTACTCATTCGGCCTAGTCGACATGCCGCGCGACGAGTTCTTCGCGCTCCATCGCGATCTGTTCGACCGCTACTACGGGTTCGCGCGCGTGCTGCTCCGGTCCGGTCTGATCCTCCCGGCGCTCGAACACTGCCTGAAGTGCTCGCACCTGTTCAACGTGCTGGATGCGAGCGGCGGTCTCGGTGTGACCGAGCGCACGGCCTACATCCTCAAGGTGCGGCAGCTCGCGGTGGCGATTGCCGAGGCGTACGTCGCGACCGGGACGCCGGCGACGACCGCGGCGGGCGGGGAAGGAGAGACTCGGTAGAGGCGGGAGGCGGGCTTGTCGAAGGGCGACGACCGCGAAAGGGGAGGCGGAGACGCGGCGGGCGTGAGAGGGACGTGGACCGAGAGCTGTTGATCGAGATCGGGTGCGAAGAGTTGCCGGCCGGGTGGCTGCCCTCGGTGACCGGGCAGCTCGGCGAGCACGTCGGCGCGCGGCTGAACGAGAAGCGGCTGGCCCCCGAGGCGCCAATCGAGACCTTCAGCACGCCGCGGCGGCTGACGGTCAGGATTGCGCGCGTGGCCGAGCGCCAGACCGACCTGGAAGAGCTGGTCACGGGGCCGAGGGTCGCCGCCGCCTTTGGCGCGGACGGCGAGCCGACGCCCGCCGCCATCGGCTTCGCGCGCAAGCAGGGGGTCGAGGTGCCGGCCCTCGAACGCGTGCAGACGCCGCGCGGCGAGTATCTCGCCTACCGGCGGCATCAGCGCGGCAAGGCGGCCGTCGATGTCCTTCCCGACGTGTTTGGCGCGGTTTTGCGCGACCTGGCGTTCCCGAAGCAGATGCACTGGGATGCCTGGCTGGACGACGGCCGGGGCGAGCTGCTCTTCGGGCGCCCGATCCGCTGGATCCTGTTCCTCTACGGCGGCCGCGTGGTGCCCTTCGTCATCAAGCGCACGGAGCTGGCGCAGACCGGCCAGGTGCAGGACGTGCGATCGGGGGCGGTCACCTACGGGCACCGGTTCCTGGCGACGACCGGCCGCGCCGGGCGCGCGATCAAGGTCCGCAGCTTCGACGAGTACCACGCCAGGCTGCTCGAGAACTTTGTGGTGCTCGACCGCGGCGAGCGCCACGACAAGATCGCCCGGGAACTGGATGCGCACGCCCGCCGGCTCGGGGGCCGCGTGAGCGCGGCCGCCGTCCACTCGGGCCTGCTCCAGGAAGTGCCCGACCTGGTCGAGTATCCGTCGGTCGTGGCCGGGACGTTCGCGCCCGAGTTCCTCGAGCTGCCGGACGAGGTCCTGACGACGACGATGATCCACCATCAGCACGATTTCCCGGTGGTGAACGAGACCGGGCGGCTGATGCCGGCGTTCCTCTCGGTCGTCAACACGCAGCCGGACAACCAGCGAACGATCGCGCGAAACGCCGAGCGCGTCCTCGCGGCCCGGCTTCGCGACGCGCGGTTCTTCTACGACGCGGATCGACGCGCGCGGCTGGCGGTGCGCGAGGCGGAGCTCGACGGCATCCTGTTCCACAAGAGGCTCGGGACCTACCGTCAGAAAGCGGAGCGGCTCGAGCGGCTTGCCGGCTGGGTGGCCGGCGATCTGTTCGGGGATGCCACGTCGGCGAGTCATGCGGCGCGGGCGGGCCGCCTGGCCAAGGCCGACCTGGCCACGGGCATGGTCCGCGAGCTGACCGAGCTGCAGGGCACGATGGGCGGCATCTACGCGCGCGAGGAGGGGCTGCCCGAGCAGGTGTGGAAGGCGATCTACTACCAGTACCTGCCAGTCGGCGTCGAAGCCGACGCGCCGCCGACGCGCGGCGACCTCGGGAACGCTGCCGTCAGCTGGGCGGCCGTCTCGCTGGCGGACAAGCTCGATACGCTTGCCGGTCTGTTCGCGTCGGGCGAGCGGCCGACCGGGTCGCGCGACCCGTTCGGGTTGCGGCGGCAGGCGCACGGCGTGCTGAAGATCCTCGCCGATCTGCCCGAGGTCACGGGCCTGGACCTCGAAGTGACGCTCGGGCAGCTGGTCCGGAGGGCCCGAGAGGTGGGCGGATACCAGCTGGACGCGCCGTCGAGCGCCGCCTTCTACCAGTTCCTGCTCGACCGCCTGCGATACCTGTTCGAGCAACGCGGCCACGAGTACGGGGAGGTGCGTGCCGTGACGCACCACGCGCAGATCGACCGGATCAGCCCGCTCGGTGCCCGCCGTCGGCTGGAAGCGCTCAGCGATGCCGGTCGGTCGGCCGAGCTCCAGGCGCTGGCGGTGCTCTTCAAGCGCGTGAAGAACATCGCGCGCGAGCTCGCCGACGCCGAGTACGAGCAGGCCGAGCGCGAAGATCCGCCGCTCCGCGGGCTGCTCGGCGAACCGGCGGAGCTCGCGCTCGTCGAGGAGTCGGACCGGCTGCGGCCGGTCATCGAGCAGGCAGCCCAGCGGCATTCGTATCTCGAGGCGTTCGGCCAGGCGGCCCGGCTCGGCCCGCTGGTCGACCGCTTCTTCGCGGAAGTCTTCGTGATGGTGGACGATCCCGCTCTGCGCAAAGCGCGGCTGCGGCTGATGAAGCGGCTCCAGAACCAGGTCCTCGAGCTGGCCGACATCTCAGAGATTGCTCCCAGGGCCGAACCATGAACCAGGCGTTCCACTTCTGACAATGGAGTCATACATCGATGGCAAAAACGGTGACGAGCACGCAGAAGGCAGCGAAGAAGCCCGGGGCACGGGCGAAGCCGGTGCGCAGGGCGGCAGCAAAGAAGGGCGCGGCCCTGAAGGCCGCGAAGAGGTTCGTGCACTTCTTCGGGAACGGGAAGGCTGACGGCGACCGGACCATGCGGGACGTCCTCGGCGGCAAGGGGGCTGGGCTGGCCGAGATGACCAACGCCGGGCTGCCCGTGCCGCCCGGATTCACGATCTCCACCGCGGCCTGCAACATCTACTACGAGCGGGGCGGCAGGATCCCGGCGTCGATCGAGCAGGAGGTCGCGCAGAACCTGCGCAAGCTCGAGAAGGCGGCCGGCGCGAGGCTCGGCGACCCGGCGAACCCGCTGCTCGTGTCGGTCCGATCGGGAGCCAAGTTCTCGATGCCGGGGATGATGGACACCATCCTCAACCTCGGCCTCAACGACGAGACGGTCGAGGCGATCAAGCGCCGGACGGGCAACGGCCGGTTCGCCTTCGACAGCTACCGGCGCTTCATGCAGATGTTCGGCAGCGTCGTGCTCGAAATCCCGAAGGAGGGGTTCGAGAAGGAGTACGAGGCGGTCAAGCGCGCGAAGGGCGTCAGGCTCGACACGGAGCTCGACGAGAGCGCGCTCCGCCAGGTCGTGGGCCGCTACAAGGATCTCGTCCGCCGCAAGACGGGCAAGGACTTCCCGCAGGAGCCGGCCGGCCAGCTCCGGATGGCGCGTGACGCCGTGTTCCGCTCGTGGAACAACCCGCGCGCCAAGGAGTACCGCCGGATCTACGAGATCCCGGACGACATCGGCACCGCCGTCAACGTGCAGATGATGGTCTTCGGCAACACCGGTGACCGGTCGGCCACCGGCGTCGGCTTCACACGCAACCCGGCGAACGGCGCGAAGGAGTTCTACGGCGAGTTCCTCGTGAACGCCCAGGGCGAGGACGTCGTGGCCGGCATCCGCACGCCGATGCCAATCACCAGGCTCGAAGAGGTGATGCCGGACGCCTACAAGCAGCTCCGGGACTTCACCACGCGGCTGGAGAAGCACTACAAGGACGTCCAGGACTTCGAGTTCACCATCCAGGACGAGAAGCTCTACATGCTGCAGACCCGCAGCGGCAAGCGCACCGGGTATGCAGCCGTCGTGATCGCGACCGACATGGTCGACGAGAAGCTGGTGACGCCGAGAGAGGCGGTCCTGCTGGTCGATCCGACCTCGCTCTCGCAGCTGCTCGCGCCGATCTTCGATCCCAAGGCGTGGAAGGAGGTGCCGGTCGCGGCCAAGGGGCTGCCCGCCTCGCCGGGCGCGGCCTCGGGCCAGGTCGTCTTCACGGCCGAAGATGCCGTCAGCTGGGCGAGCGCCGGCAAGCCGGTCGTGCTCGTCCGCAAGGAGACGGTGCCCGACGACATCCACGGCATGTTCATGTCGCAGGGCGTGCTGACCGCGACGGGCGGCATGACCTCGCACGCGGCCGTCGTCGGCCGCCAGATGGGGAAGCCGGCGGTGGTCGGCGCCTCGGCGCTGCGCGTGCAGGAGGAGAGCCGGACGCTGACGATCGAGGGCCGGACGCTGAAGGAGGGCGATTACATCTCGTTCGATGGGCTGACCGGCGAGGTCAAGATCGCGAAGGTCGCCTCCAAGCCCAGCGAGATCCTCCAGGTGCTGGCCGGAACGATGAAGCCCGAGCAGTCGGACATCTATCGCCGGTTCAACCGCCTGCTGGAGTGGGCCGATCGCTTCCGGCGGCTCGGGATCCGGGCCAACGCGGACCTGCCCGATCAGGCGGAGACCGCCTTCGCGTTCGGCGCGCGCGGCATCGGCCTGTGCCGCACCGAGCACATGTTCTTCGCCGAGGACCGGCTGCCGATCGTTCGCCGGATGATCCTGGCCGACAACGAGGCGGACCGGCGAAAGGCCGTGATGGAGCTGCTGCCGCTGCAGCGGAAGGACTTCTACGGCGTCTTCAAGGCGATGCACGGATGCCCGGTCACCATCCGGACCATCGACCCGCCGCTTCACGAGTTCCTGCCGAATCGCGAGGACCTGATGGTCGACATCGCGCGGCTGGAAGCGACCAACGGCGACCGGAAGGAGCTGGAGGAGAAGCGGACGCTCCTCAAGCGCGTCGAGGAGCTGCACGAGTTCAACCCAATGCTCGGCCACCGCGGCGTGCGGCTCGGGATCACCTACCCGGAGATCACCGAGATGCAGGCGCGGGCGATCTTCGAGGCGGCGTGCCAGCTCAACAAGGAAGGGCTGAAGGTGGTGCCCGAGGTGATGATCCCGCTCGTCGTGCTGGTCAAGGAGCTGCGCGATCAGAAGGCGATCGTCGAGCGCGTTGCCTCCGAAACGATGAAGCAGCAGGGCATCACGATCAAGTACCTGGTCGGGACAATGATCGAGGTGCCGCGCGGGGCGATCACCGCCGACGAGATCGCGACCGACGCGCAGTTCTTCTCGTTCGGCACCAACGACCTGACACAGATGACCTTCGGGTTCTCGCGCGACGACATCGGCAAGTTCCTGAAGATCTACCTGGAGCGGAAGATCCTGGACTCCGACCCGTTCGTCTCGATCGACGTCGAGGGAGTGGGCAAGCTGGTGGCAATGGCGTGCGAGCTGGGGCGGAAGGCGCGCCCCGACCTCAAGCTCGGGGTCTGCGGCGAGCACGGCGGCGACCCGGCCTCGATCCACTTCTTCCACAACGTCGGACTGGACTACGTGAGCATGTCGCCGTTCCGGGTGCCGGTGGCACGGCTCGCGGCTGCGCAGGCGGCGCTGTCGGTCAAGGTCGGCGACTGACGATCGGACGAGTGCGACGTGCCGGGTGCTGGGTGCGGTGCGAGGTGCCAGGTGCTGAGCGCACTTCAGCACAGGGCACCCGGCACAGCACTTGCACATAGCACTCAGCACGGCACTTGGCACATAGCACTGAGCACGGAGCACCTTGCGATGATCTCTGTCTTCGTCCACCGCGCGGGCCAGACCGTGCAGGCCGAGGCGGTCGACCCCGCCTGGCTCGACCCCGCGAGCGGCGTGACGCTGTGGGCCGATCTCGCGGCGCCGACGCCGGAAGAAGCCGCCATCCTGCGCAGCGTCTTCCACTTCCACGACCTGGCCGTGGAGGATGCGCTCGGCTCGCTCGAGTTCCCGAAGATCGAGGCGTATGACGGCTACCTGTACCTGATTCTCCACGGCATCGACTTCACGGCGTCGCGGCACCAGTTCACGACGCACGACACCGATTTCTTCCTGGGGCCGAACTACCTCGTCACGGTCCACGACGGGCAGGCACGGACGATTGCCGGGCTGCGGGACCTGGCGTCGCGGAACGAGCGGATTGTCGGCGAGGGGCCGACCGCGCTGCTGCACCGGATCGTCGATGCCATGGTCGACCATTACGGGCCGGAGGTCGATGGGCTGGAAGACAAGCTGGACGCGCTCGAGGACGAGGTGTTCTCGAGCCCGCGGACGGACGCCGTCAAGCGGATCCTGGGCCTGAAGCAGGAGGTCGTGTCGCTGCGCCGGGTGACGATGCCGCAGCGGGACGCGATCGCCCGGCTGGCCCGCCGGGAGTTCGCGATGATCGACACGGAAATGGCGTACCGCTTCCGCGATGTGCACGACCACCTCGTGCGGCTGAGCGACGAGGCGCTGATCTTCCAGGATCGGATCACCAGCATCCTCGAGGCGCACCTCTCCAACGTGTCGAACCGGCTGAACGAGGTGATGAAGGTCCTGACGATCATCGCGACCATCTTCATGCCGCTCACCGTGCTGACCGGCATGTTCGGCATGAACGTCGGGCTGCCGCGGCTTCCGGGCGGCGACGTGGCGCAGTTCTGGTGGGTCCTGGGGATCATGGTCACAGGCTCCGGCCTGATGCTGTGGTGGTTCAGGAAGCGCAATTGGCTCTAGGGCGGCATTCCCGACATCTGTTGATTTGGTGATTCGGCGCGTTCTGGATTCTGCTTGTTTCCTCTGCGGCCTTCGCGTCCTCTGCGCTTAGAATCTCCCCATGGGCAAGATCAACCGGCTGCCGCCCGAGCTGGCGAACCAGATTGCGGCCGGTGAGGTGGTCGAGCGGCCGGCCTCCGTCGTCAAGGAGCTCGTCGAGAACGCGCTCGATGCCGGCGCCCGGCGCGTGACCGTTGCCATCGAGCAGGGCGGCAAGAAGCGCGTTCGCGTCGAGGATGACGGTGAGGGGATGGATCCGGACGACGCGCGGCTGGCGCTCGAGCGGCACGCGACGAGCAAGATCGCCCGGGCGGACGACCTGGCGGCCATCGCCACGCTCGGGTTCCGGGGCGAGGCACTGCCCAGCATCGCGTCGGTGTCGCACCTCGTGCTCCGGACGCGGAGCCGCGGCGCGACGAGCGGGACCGAGATCCGGGTGCATGGCGGGACGGTGGCCTCCGTCGCCGAGGTCGGCATGCCGGAGGGCAGCGTCCTGGAGGTGACCGATCTCTTCTCCAACCTGCCGGCGCGCCGCAAGTTCCTCAAGTCGGACGGCGCCGAGTCGGCCCAGGTCTCGCGCGTCGTCACGCAGCTCGCCCTCGCGCATCCAGGGATCGGGTTCGCGTTGACCAGTGCGGGACGCACGCTCCTCCAATGTCCTCCCGTCGCGACGCTCCGCGATCGCCTCTATCAGCTCTACGGCGACCGGCCCGATCTCATCGAAGTCCGAAAGGAAGCGGCCGGCCTCAAGGTCACGGGCTACGTCGCGGCCCTTGCCGAGCACGGGCCGACGCGAGGACCGCAGAACGTCTTCGTCAACCGGCGCATCGTCAAGGACCGGACCATCGCGCACGCCATCATCGATGCTTACAG
>Ga0315282_10014894_pt1 | contig 11533 bp, 9 predicted proteins | sample YL17G07_20_MG_FD_203693 | JGI IMG/M metagenome (GOLD analysis project Ga0315282, IMG submission 203693) | Sediment microbial communities from Yellowstone Lake, YNP, Wyoming, USA - YL17G07_20 | ecosystem: Environmental > Aquatic > Freshwater > Lake > Sediment | place: USA: Wyoming | collected...
GGTCGTCGCCGCGGCGGTCGCCGGCCTCGCGGTCGTCGCGTCCGCCGTGCCCGCGCTGCGCGGCGCCGCGGCGATTGGCGGGATGTACGCGGCCATCGCGGTGTTTCTCATCGGCGTCGCGAGGCGCATTTTCCGGTGGGCCCGCGCGCCCGTGCCGTTCCGCGTCCCGACCACGGCCGGCCAGCAGCGTTCCCTGCCGTGGATCCGGGCGAGCCGCCTGGACAACCCGTCGAGCACCGCGGGGGCGATCGGGCGTATGGCGCTCGAAATCCTGCTGTTCCGGTCGCTCTTCCGCAACACGCGCGCCGAGATGCGGACCGGCCCGCGCCTGACCTTCGGCGAAGACAAGTATCTCTGGCTGGCCGCCATCGCTTTCCACTATTCGTTTCTCGTGATCCTGCTGCGGCACCTGCGGTTCTTCCTCGAGCCGGTGCCGTCGGTCGTCAATGCCATCTCCGCCGCCGACGGCTTCTTCCAGGTGGGCGTGCCGCCGGTCTATCTGACCGACGTGGCCGTGCTGCTCGCGCTGGGCTACCTGCTGCTTCGAAGGCTGAGGGATGCGCCACTGCGCTACATCTCGCTGTTCACCGACTACTTCGCCCTCTTTCTGCTCGTCGGCCTCACGGGTTCGGGCATCCTGATGCGCTACTTCGTGCGCCAGGACGTCGTGGCGGTCAAGCAGCTGGCGCTGGGTCTGGCGACCTTCTCACCCGTCGTGCCTGCTTCGGCCGGCGCCCTCTTTTTCGTGCACCTGGCTTTCCTGAGCACGCTGCTCGCCTATTTCCCGTTCAGCAAGCTCATGCACATGGCCGGGATCTTCCTCTCGCCGACCAGGAACCTGGCCAACACCAACCGGATGAAGCGTCACGTGAACCCCTGGGACTATCCGGTCAAGGTCCACACCTACGAAGAGTGGGAAGACGAGTTCCGGGACAAGCTGAAGGCAGCCGGGCTCCCGATCGAGAAGGCATGACATCGATGGCTGAATCGCGTCCGAGCCCCGAACAACTCTCGCGCGTCGACTACCACCCGCCGGGCAGGGGCTGGATGGACACGCGACCGGAGTTCCGGAAGGGGACCTACTGCTACAGCGCCCTGCCCAAGAACCTCAAGTACCTGGGCCTGCCCAACCCGCGCGAGTGGCAGCCGTTCGACGCCGATTGGAAGCTCCCGCCGGACTGGAAGACGATCATCCTGAACGGGATGCGCGAGCGGCTGGAGCGCTTCCGATCGTTCCGGCTCTTCATGGACATCTGCGTCCGCTGCGGAGCGTGCGCGGACAAGTGCCACTTCTACATCGGCTCGGGCGATCCGAAGAACATGCCGGTCCTGCGCGGCGAGCTGATCCGCTCGGTGTACCGGCGCTATTTCACGCTGGCGGGGCGCCTGTTCGGCCGCCTGGCCGGCGGGCGCGAGCTGACCGAGGACGTGCTCAAGGAGTGGTTCTACTACTTCTACCAGTGCACCGAGTGTCGCCGCTGCTCGCTGTTCTGTCCCTACGGCATCGACACGGCCGAGATCACGATGATCGGCCGCGAGCTGCTGAACCTGGTGGGCTGCAACGTCAACTGGGTGGTCGAGCCGGTGGCGAACTGTTTCCGGACGGGCAACCACCTCGGCGTCCAGCCGCACGGCTTCAAGGACAGCATCGACTTCGCCGTCGACGAGCTCGAAGAGCTGACCGGCATCCGGGTGGAGGCGCCGATCAACCGCAAGGGCGCCGAAATCCTCTTCGTCGTCCCGTCGGCCGATTATTTCGGCACGCCGCACTACTTCACGCTGCTCGGCTACCTGATGCTCTTCCACGAGATCGGCCTCGACTACACCTTCAGCGCGTTTGCCTCGGAAGGCGGCAACTTCGGGCTGTTCACCTCCCACGAAATGATCAAGCGGCTCAACGCGAAGATCTACGCCGAGGCGAAGCGGCTGGGGGTGAAGTGGATCATCGGCGGCGAGTGCGGGCACATGTGGCGGGTCATGCATCAGTACATGGACACCATGAACGGACCGGCGGACTTCCTGGAGGTGCCCGTGTCGCCGCTGACGGGTACCCGGTTCGAGAACACCCGATCCACGAAGATGGTGCACATCTGCGAATTCACCGCCGATCTGATCCGGCACGGGAAGCTGAGGCTCGACCCGAGCCGCAACGACCATTGGAACGTCACGTTCCACGACTCGTGCAACCCGGCCCGCGCGCTCGGCATCCTCGAGGAACCTCGCTACATCATTCGCCACGCGTGCCGGAAGTTCCACGAGATGCCGGAGAACACGATACGCGAGCAGACGTTCTGCTGCGGCAGCGGGGCGGGGCTCGGGACCGACGAGAACCTGGAAATGCGGTTGCGCGGCGGATTGCCGCGGGCGAATGCCGTGAAGTACGTGCGCGAGAAGTACGGCGTGAACCTGCTGGCCTGCATCTGCGCAATCGACAAGGCCACGCTTCCGCCGCTGCTCGAGTACTGGGTGCCCGGCGTCGAGGTCGGCGGCGTCCATGAGCTGCTCGGCAACGCCCTCGTCATGAAGGGCGAGCGGGCCAGGACGACGGATCTGCGCGGCGAGCCGCTGCAGGCCACCAGCCAGGAGGTCGTCCATGCGTGATCGCCCGCTGATCCTGGCCGGCCTGCTGATCTTTCTCGTCGTCATCACCACGCCGTTCTGGTACGACCGGGCGGCCGGGATGACGGCGAAGGGCCCGGAACCGAAACTCCCGGTCGCCGAGCGCCGGTGCGTCGAAGCGACGGCGTACATGCGCGCGTCGCACATGGATCTACTGGTGAGTTGGCGAGATCGCGTCGTGCGACAGGGCGAGACGACCTACGTGGCTTCCGACGGCCATCACTACACGATGAGTCTCTCGAAGACGTGCCTCGATTGCCACAAGAGCAAGGCGGACTTCTGCGACAGGTGCCACAACTATGCGGCGGTGTCGTTGCCGTGCTGGGACTGCCACGTCGATCCGAGCCTCGCGCGCCGGGCCGTTCCGCAACTCGCGCGCGCCGGCGGCGCCGGACCTCGGGGGAGTGGCCGATGAGCATCAATCGACGGGAGTTCATCGGCGCGGGTTTCTCCGCGCTCGCGCTGCTCGGCACGCCGGCGGCCGGCAAGGAGGAAAAGGCGCGCGCGGAAGCGGGTACGCCGGCCGCGCAGCCGACGCGGTGGGCCATGGCCATCGACGTGCGCCGGTGCCTGGAACTCCCCGGGTGCGTGAAGTGCGTGGCGGCGTGCAACCGCGCGCATAACGTTCCGGCGCTCGACGATGCACGGCACGAGGTGAAATGGATCTGGAAACAGCGGTTCGAGGATCTCTTTCCGTCCTCCGGGGCGTCGCTCGCCGACGCCTTCAAAGGGAAGGCAATCCCCGCGCTGTGCAACCATTGCGACAACCCGCCGTGCGTGCGCGTGTGTCCCACGCAGGCGACCTGGAAACGCGCCGACGGCATCGTGATGATGGACTGGCACCGGTGCATCGGGTGCCGCTACTGCATGGCGGCCTGTCCGTACGGCTCGCGCAGCTTCAACTGGGTCGATCCACGACCGCACATTGCGACGCTCAACCCTGATTTCCCGACGCGGACGAAGGGCGTCGTCGAGAAGTGCAACCTGTGCGAGGAGCGACTGGCAGTGGGGAAGCCGCCGGCCTGCGTCGAGGTGTGCCCGCAGAAGGCGCTCGTGTTCGGGAACCTGGACGATCCCGATTCCGCGCTCCGCGGCGTGCTTCGATCGCGCTTCTCGGTACAGCGCAAGCCGGAGCTCGGCACGCGGCCCCAGGTCTACTACGTCATCTGAGGTGGGCCCGATGTTCATGTTCGAGAAGGCTCTGACCGGCGGCCGCAGGTACTACGGCTGGCTGCTGTTGCTGCTGGTGGTGATCGGCGCCGGCTTCCTCGCCTACCTGCGGCAGCTCGACCAGGGCCTCGGCATCACCGGCCTGGGCCGGGACGTCACGTGGGGCCTCTACATCGCGCAGTTCACCTTCTTCGTCGGCGTGGCCGCCTCGGCGGTCATGGTGGTGCTTCCCTACTACCTCCACGACTACAAGCAGTTCTCGAAGATCACCATCCTCGGCGAGTTCCTGGCGATCTCCTGCGTCACCATGTGCATGCTCTTCGTGTTCGTCGACATGGGACAGCCGATGCGCGTGCTCAACGTGCTGCTCTATCCGACCCCGTGGTCGATGATGTTCTGGGACATGCTGTCGCTGGGCGGCTACCTGCTGCTGAACGGCGTGATCGCGCTCGTCACCCTCGGCGCCGAGCGCAAGGACGTGGCGCCGCCCGCCTGGATCCGGCCGGTCATCATCCTGTCGATTCCATGGGCGGTGAGCATCCACACGGTCACCGCGTTCCTGTACAGCGGCCTGCCCGGGCGGCCGTTCTGGATGACGGCCATTCTGGCGCCCCGGTTCCTGGCCTCGGCGTTCGCATCGGGCCCCGCGCTGCTCGTGCTCGTCTGCCTGCTGCTGCGGCGGCTCACGGCGTTCGATGCCGGACGCGAGGCGATCCAGAAGCTTGCCGTCATCATCACCTACGCGCTGGCCGTGAGCGTCTTCTTCGTGCTGATGGAACTGTTCACGGTCTTCTACAGCCAGCTGCCCGAGGACGTGGAGCACTTCCGGTTCGTGTTCGCCGGCCTGGAAGGCAACGCCGAGCTGGTCCCCTGGATGTGGACCTCGGCGCTGCTGGCCATCGTCGCGCTGGCGCTCCTGCTGGTGCCGTCCGCGCGCCGCAACGAACGCGTGCTGGCGGCGGCCTGCGTGATGGTCTTCGTGTCGCTGTGGATCGAGAAGGGACTGGGCCTGATCGTCGGCGGCCTCATTCCCTCGCCGCTTGGCGCGGTCGCGCGCTACGTGCCGACGCTTCCCGAGATCGCGATCGTGCTCGGGATCTGGGCAATCGGCTCCCTGTTGCTCACGGTGTTCTACCGGATCGCGTTGTCGGTGCGCGGCCAGCTGCGCGCGCAATGGGAGTGACGATGCCGAACAGTGGTCCCGTGCGACCGCGCGTCGTCGTTGCCGGCCTTTCGGGCGACGCGGGCAAGACGCTGGTCGCGGTCGGTCTCGCGCTCGCGGCCCGCCGCAGGGGCCTGCCCGTTTGCGGCTTCAAGAAGGGCCCCGACTACATCGACGCGGCGTGGCTGCGCTGGGCGACGGGCGAGCCGGCCCGCAACCTGGACAGCTTTCTGATGGGCGTCGACGGCGTGCGCGCCCAGTTCCTGCGCCACGCGCTGCCCGGCGGCCTGAACGTGATCGAGGGCAACCGGGGCCTGTACGACGGTGTCGACGCGGCAGGGACGCACAGCACCGCCACGATCGCGAAAGCCCTGCGTGCCCCGGTCGTGCTCGTCGTGAACGCGACGAAGGTCACCCGGACGGCCGCTGCCTGCGTGCTCGGTTGCCAGGCGCTCGATCCCGACGTGTGGATCGCTGGCGTCGTCCTCAACCACGTCGGAGGCGGCCGGCACGAGCGCGTGCTGCGCGAGGCGGTCGAGAACACGTGCCGCCTGCCGGTCCTCGGCGTGCTGCCGAAGATCCCCGGCGAAACCTTCATGCCCTCGCGCCACCTCGGCCTGGTGCCCCCCGAGGAGCACGGCGATTGTGAAACGCTCGAGCGGCGCATGCACCAGTTCGTTGCCGGCCGGCTGGCGGTCGACGACATTCTCGCGATCGCCAGGCAGGCGCCCGGCGTCGACGCGGGCTGCGACCGGCGCGCGGAGACGGTCAGCGGCGGCGGGTTGAAGATCGGTTACCTGCGCGATGCGGCCTTCACCTTCTACTACCCGGACAACCTCGAGGCCATCGAGGCTTCCGGCGCGCGCCTGGTTCCGATCTCGGCGCTCGCCGACACCGGCCTGCCCGGCGACCTGGACGCGCTCTACGTCGGGGGCGGCTTTCCCGAAACGCACGCCGCGCGCCTGACCGCCAACCAGACGTTCCTGGCGAGCCTCAGGGACCAGGCGGAAGCGGGGCTGCCGATCTACGGCGAGTGCGGCGGCCTGATGCTCCTCTCGCGCGGCATCGCGTGGCGGGGCGCCTTCAGCCCCATGGCTGGCGTCCTTCCGTTTTCCGTCGAGATGTGTGTCCAGCCTCAGGGCCATGGCTATGCGGAAATGCTGGTCGATGGCGAGAATCCGTTCTTTCAGGCCGGCGTCACGTTGACGGGGCATGAGTTCCACTATTCACGCATTGTGCCTGACGGTGACGTGCCGACAACCGCGTGCGCAATGCGCCGCGGCACGGGCAGTTGCGCGGGCCGCGACGGGATCGTCCAGAAGAACGTCTGGGCGAGCTATACGCACCTGCACGCCGTCTCCTCACCCGAGTGGGCGGACGGGCTCCTCCGCGCGGCCCGGCGGCATGCCGAGGGGCGACGGCCGATCAGCTGTTGTGCGTAGGAGCGCATCGACGTGTTGACCGACGCGCTCCTACTGACCGCGCTTCGCGCGGGGTTTCCTGGAGCTGCGAGGGTGCGAGGGTGGAGGGTGAAGCAAAGGTGCGCGGACCTTTCGACAAGGTGTCCGCGTGCGCGACGGGCGAGAGGCCATCATCTGATGCGTAGTTTCTGAGAAGGCGCGCCACTGGCGCGCCCCGCCGGAGCGGAGCGGGGCCATAGGGGCCCCCGCGAGCGGCGGCGATGGGGGGTCCGGCGGGGCGAAGCCCCCCGGTCTTAAAAACGAGGTGCTTCATGAGCAAGCTGGTGCCGCCACACGGCAGTTCGGAACTGAGACCACTTCTACTCGAAGGCGAGGCTCGCGACGAGGAGCTGAAGAAGGCGAAGGGCCTGAAGCGCGTGCCGATGACGAGCCGCGAAACCGGTGACCTGATCATGATGGGCATCGGGGCGTTCACGCCGCTGGACGGCTTCATGGGCAGGGACGACTGGAAGGGGGCGTGCGAGACGATGTCGCTGCCCTGCCGGAACGGCCTGTTCTGGCCGATCCCCATCACGCTGTCGGCGACCAACGATCTGGCCAGCTCGATCCGGCTGGGTGAGGAAGTCGCGCTGTGGGACGTGGAAACCGACTCGCTCATGGGGACGATGAAGGTCAACGACAAGTACTCGATCGACAAGGAGTACGAGTGCAGGCGCGTCTTCTGGACGAACGACGAGGCGCACCCCGGCGTGCAGAAAGTGATGCAGCAGGCGCCGGTGAACCTGGGTGGCCCGATCAAGGCGCTCTCCGAGTCCTACTACCCGAAGATGTTCGAGGGAATCTACCAGCGCCCGGCGGAGGCGCGAAAGCTGTTCGCCGATCGCGGCTGGAGCACGGTGGCCGCGCTGCAGCTGCGCAACCCGATGCACAACTCGCACGCCTACCTGGCGTGGATCGCGATCGAGGTCTGCGACGGCGTCTACGTGCACCAGCTGGTCGGCAAACTCAAGCCGGGCGACATTCCGGCCGAGGTCCGCGTGAAGGCCATCGACGCCCTGGTGAACAAGTACTTCCGGAAGGAGCGCGTGATCCAGGGTGGCTACCCGATGGAGATGCGCTACGCCGGGCCGCGCGAAGCGCTGCTGCACGCCGTGTTCCGCCAGAACTACGGCTGCTCGCACCTGATCGTCGGCCGCGATCATGCCGGGGTGGGCGACTACTACGGCCCGTTCGACGCGCAGAAGATCTTCAACGAGATCCCGCCGGACGCGCTCGTGCTGCGGCCGCTCGCCATGGATTGGACGTTCTACTGCTACGAGTGCGGCTCGATGGCGTCGATGAAGACGTGCCCGCACGAGAGCAAGGCGATCATCGACGAAGAGGGCAACTACAAGGGCGGCGCGCGGCTGCTGCTGTCGGGAACCCTCCTCCGCAAGCTCATGAGCGAGGGCAAGCGGGTACCGTCCGAGTTCTCGCGGCCGGAGGTCATCGCGATCCTGCAGCAGTACTACGACAACCTCGATCAGAAGGTCGAGGTGAAACTGCACGGCGCGGCAACGGGGGACGTGAAGAAGCACTGATTCCGAAGTCCCTGGTTTCTGGTCCTTAGTCCTTGGTGCGCACCACGGCGCGGACCAGGACAGCCGCACCAAGGGCCAGGAACCGGGGACTCGCACCAGGGACCAGGAACCAGGGACTAGGGACTAGCCAACATGACCGCTGTTTTGTACGTCTTCGTCTATGCGGCGCTCGTCGTCTTCGTCGTCGCGAGCGCGGTTCGCGCGGTGCTCTACGCCAGGATGCCGATGCACCTGCGGTGGGAGCTGTACCCGGTGCCGCACGAACCGCACGAGCGCCTGAAGCACGGCGGGTCCTACCTGGAAGTTCCTGACTGGTGGACCGAGCCGCGGCACGTCAATCGGGTCGCGGAGGTCGGCTGGATGGCGCGCGAGATCCTGCTGTTGAAGGGCTTGTGGGACGCGAATCGCCGCCTCTGGTTCCGCTCGTTTCCGTTTCACTTCGGCCTGTACCTGTTGTTCGGCAGCGCCGGGCTGCTCGTGCTGGCGGGCATCCGCACCCTGGGTGCGCCCGACGCGCCGGCGACCCCAATCGGCCAGGTCCTGCGCGCCGCGTACCTGGTCACGGGCGCTGCCGGTCTCGCGCTCGGCATCGCCGGCGCCGCCAGCCTGCTCCATCGCCGCCTGACCGACGCCACGCTTCGCAATTACACGACGCCCGCGGATCTCTTCAACCTGCTCTTCTTCATCGCGTCGTTCGGCCTGCTGGGCGCCGGGTTCCTCGCGCGTCCGGCCGGTTCGCCCGGCCCGCTAGCGCTCGTCGTCGGCCTGTTGACCTTCGACACGCAGCTGCCCGTCCCATCGCTCCTGGCGGCGGGCGTGATCGTGGCATCGTTGCTCGTCGGCTATATTCCGCTGACGCACATGTCGCATTACGTTGCCAAGTACTTCACCTATCATTACGTGCGGTGGGACGACGCGCCGGCTCATGGCAACCGCGCACTGGCTGCGCGGGTCGCTGAGTACCTCGCATACCGGCCGACGTGGTCGGCTCCCCACGTGACCGCGGACGGCCGCCGGACCTGGGGTGAGGTGGCAACGACGAATCCCGCGCAGGGGACACAGAAATGAAGGAACCCATTCGGCTGGCAGACGTGTCCCGGCGGGACAGGCGGCCGCTCACGCACGTGGAGAACCGCGACCTGATGCGGTTGCCGCCTCCGTTGGACGACCCCGCCGCCGATCGCGCATGGGCGCAGTTATCGGCGCAGGTGACCGCCAAGTACGAGTGCGGCCTGGATGACACCTGCGCGGTCAGCGTGCCGCAGCCGGGCAGCCGCGAGGCGGAGGACGCGCTGGTCGCGAAGTTCCTGGCCGGGCTCGAAAAGCTGTTCACGAAGGAGAACAACTGGACGTTCCTCCAGCCGCTCGTCCTGACCATGGAGCACTGCGCGAAGTGCCAGACGTGCTCGGACGCCTGCCACATCTTCGAGGCGAGCGGCGGCGACGAACTGTATCGGCCGACGTTCCGATCGGAGATCCTCCGGCGGCTCTACTTCAAGCACGTGAAGCATGGCGGCCTCGTCTCCGCTTGGCAGCACGGCGACATCGAGGTGAACTGGCCGCTGGTTGCGCGTCTGATCGAGCTCTCGTACCGGTGCAATCTGTGCCGGCGATGTGCGCAGACGTGTCCGATCGGCGCCGACAACGGGCTGGTCGCTCACGAGTTGCGCAAGCTGTTCAGCCAGGAAATGGGCATCGCGGCGAAGGAGCTGCACGAGACCGGCTCGATGCTGCAGCTGAAGGCGGGGTCCTCGACCGGCATGACCTCGCTCGTCGTGAAGGACAACCTCGAGTTCATCGACGAGGACATGAGCGAGAAGACCGGCCTGAAGGTCGAGACGCCGTGGGACGTTGAGGGCGCCGACATCCTGCTGATCCACAACGCGGGGGAGATCCTCGCCTGGCCGGAAAACCCCGGCGCGTTCGCGGTGATTCTCAACGCCGCCGGGATCTCGTGGACGATGTCCTCGGATCTGGCCGCCTACGACTCGATCAACTACGGTCTCTGGTACGACGACGCGCAGTTCGCCCGCGTGGCGCTGCTGCACGCGCAGGCCGCGAAGAAGCTCAAGGTGAAGAAGATCCTCATGGGCGAATGCGGGCACGCGCACAAGGCGCTGACCGTGGTCGCCGACCGCCTGCTCACGGGCGATCTCGATGTGCCGCGCGAGAGTTCGATGACGCTGCTGCGCGACCTCGTTGTCGGCGGCCGGCTGAACCTGGACCCCGCGCGCAACGACTTCCCGGTCACGCTTCACGATCCGTGCAACATGGTCCGTCTCATGGGAGTCGTCGAGCCGCAGCGCGAGGTCCTGCGCCGGATCTGCCCGCAGTTCCGCGAAATGGAGCCGCACGGTGTCGACAATTACTGCTGCGGCGGCGGCAGCGGCTTCGCGATCATGAGCGGGCACAATTTTCCGGACTGGCGTTTTCACGTCGCCGGCCGCAAGAAGCTCTCGCAGATCCTCGGGGCGTTCTCGGACTGTCTGGATCCGGCGACGCCCAAGTACCTGTGCGCGCCGTGCAGCAACTGCAAGGGGCAGTTCCGGGATATGCTGGCGTACTACGACCTCTGGGAGCGGCATCGCATCCTCTATGGCGGCCTGGTCGAGCTGATTGTCAACGCGATGGTGGACGTGAAGCCCGGGTTCATCGACTGGGAGTGGCGCTAATCGGACTGCCACTCGCCCGCCTCGGAGGGTGTCATGTACGGGCGTATTCTCGTCGGCTTCGATGGCAGTGAGGCGTCCACGCGGGCGCTCGACCAGGCGATGCGGCTGGCCGAGAACCAGGGCGCGCGCCTGCGGCTCGTCCACGTCGTGGATACGTCGTGCCTGTATCACGGCGACGAGAGTGACCGATCCGGCGATCTCGAACATGCATGGTGCAAGACGGCCCACCGGCTGGTCGAAGAGGCCGTCGCCCGCATGTCGCCGGTGTCCCTCGCGGTCGAGACGGCGGTTTGCTGCACGGGCAAGGCGCGCGTCGCGGACCAGATCGTCGAAGAAGCGGTTCGCTGGCAGGCAGACCTGCTCGTGCTCGGCACTCACGGCCGCCGAGGCTTGAACCGCCTGCTGCTCGGCAGCGTTGCGGAGGCCGTGGTGCGAATCTCGCCGATATCGGTCCTGCTGGTCCGGGGGCGCCTCGGTGCCCCACAGCCGCCGAAACCATGATCCCCGACGCACGCAACCGCCCGGCGGGGGCGCGCGAAACCCCGCTGACCGGCGTGGCGGCGGGCTCGGTCCTGGCCGGTATCGGTCTCGTCGACGGCGCCGCGAACCGGCCGCGCCCCCTTCCCTTGGCCGGCCTCTTCCTCACATTTCTGCGTCTCGGCGCGACCTCCTTCGGCGGCCCCGCGATGGTGGCGAACATCCGGGAGATGTCGGTCACGCGAAAGCAATGGCTGGACGGGGCAGTCTTCGCGCGGGGTGTCGCGCTCTGCCAGGCATTGCCGGGCGCCACTGCCATGCAGACGGCGGCCTACGTCGGCCTGCGAGTTCGCGGGCTCGCCGGCGGCGCGATCGCGTATGCGGGATTCGGGTTGCCGGCGTTCTGCGCGATGCTGGCGCTCTCGGCTCTCT
>Ga0315282_10014895_pt1 | contig 11533 bp, 14 predicted proteins | sample YL17G07_20_MG_FD_203693 | JGI IMG/M metagenome (GOLD analysis project Ga0315282, IMG submission 203693) | Sediment microbial communities from Yellowstone Lake, YNP, Wyoming, USA - YL17G07_20 | ecosystem: Environmental > Aquatic > Freshwater > Lake > Sediment | place: USA: Wyoming | collected...
TGCCGGGGTGCTTGCCGGCCTGGACCATGGCGGCCTCGTCGATGGCGCTGGTGAGGCCGTTATTGGGGTCCAGGAAGTGGCAGCCGCCCAGGGTCAGGTTGCCGCCCACCAGTTCGTAGAGGGCCGCCTCCTGGCCGGGATTCTCGCCGTAGCGCAGCCCCATCTCGATGACCTCGCCCTTGGAATCGGGCAGCTTCCAGGTGCGTTTGCGGTAGATTAGCTTCTGGTCGCCAAAGGTGATGGTCATCTCCGGGGGAAAATGGTCCGCCATTACGGTGCGGTACATGGCCTTGATATCGCTCATGCGCGGTAAACCTCCGCAAAATTAGTTTTCTGTTTTCCGCTTTCTGTTTTCTGTTAAATCCCCAACCTTGTGTTTTGAGATGCACTTTCCCTTAATCATCTTGGGTGGCAAGTCAACCTCAAGGCGGCGGACTTATTGTGGCACGAGAAGACCCACCTTGACAAGCGCCTTTCCGATCCGGAGTAAATTGACAGGGAATGGGGGAAATGGTAATATTTCAGCAACATTGGGGCGATAAGTTCCAATAAATGATTTGTTTTTACCAAAAACAGAATACAGAAAACAGAAAACAGAAAACTGCTTTTCAATGGAGATTAAGACCCTGGATTTCGTGGTGGGGCTGAGCGTGGGGGCGATTTTGGGCGTCGGCGGAACCTGGCTGTTCCATCGGGTCCGGCACTGGCTGGGCTATTCGGAAATCAGCCGCCTGCATGCCGAAAACCGCTCCCTGAAGCGCCGCCTGGCGGAAAAGGACCGGCACATCGGCCGCATGATCTCCGAGACGGAGCGGTTAGCGGAGCGGCTGGGAGATATGAAGGTCGTGGAAGAGGTCAGTAAGAAAGCGCTGGATTGATTAGGGTGCGTTTCAGCACCATTAAGGATTTGGCGCGTAAGACGCGCCCTACAGGAGGGCAAGATGGCCAGCAAAAAACTTTCCGTCACCGGGGCCGCGGTGGGCGGCCTGGCGGGCTGGGTGGCCGAAGTGGCCATTGCCGAGGTCACCGGGCATCACATCACCACCGGCATTCTGGAAATATTGGGAGCGGCGGCGGGGCTCTGCCGCCTGGATAAGCGCCTATCCAACGCCCTGCGGGATACCCTGGATGCGGCCAATGAGGACCGGGAAGATTACCGCCAGGTGAAGGAGCGCATCCAGGAACTCACCCGGGACCTGCCGGAGCTGCGGGAGATCCTGGGCAACATGGTGGATGCGGGCATCCAGGCCCAGAGGGCGTAATCTGGACGGGGGACGGGAGACCGGGGACAGGAGCAAATCTCCGGTCTTCGGTCTCCGGTCTCCGGTCATGACTGCGAGATTCGGTAAGAAATGTTAGGACTGAACCTACTGATGCGCCTGGGCCGCCAGGTCCTGGCGGGCCCCTTCGCCGATGCGGGACTGTTGCCCGCCTCCTATTACCGCCATCTAGTCCTTACGGCCTTGGAGGCGGAGGATTTCCCCGGGGCCCTGGACTATCTCAAATGGGCCGACGACCCGCTGCTGGCCCAGATTCTGGTGCTGCGGCTGCGGCTGCTGGCGGGGCGTCACACTAAACAGCGCCAGGCCATCCTGGACCTTATGGACTCGGCGTCGCCAGGGGCAACCCAGGAGAAGTGCCAAGCCCTGTTGTCGGCGGAGGACCGGGCTCTGGGGCTGCTGGGGGAATACGAAGGTAAGGCCCTGGCCTTGCTGAGTCGATCCTGCCCACCCTCAAATTGATCCTTAATTAATGGAAACCGACGATTTTTATATGGACGAAGCCCTGGCCCAGGCCCGGGAGGGTTTGGCTGCGGGGGAGGTGCCCGTGGGCGCGGTGGTGGTGGGGGAGGACGGGGAGATTTTGGCTCGCGCCTTTAATCAACCCATCGCGCGACAAGACCCCACGGCCCACGCCGAAGTGCTGGCGCTGCGGCAGGCCGCGCTTTGGGCCGGGAATTACCGGTTGCCCGGGGTGAGCCTTTATGTTACCATCGAACCTTGCATCATGTGCCTGGGGGCCATGCTGCAGGCCCGGGTGCATAGGGTGGTCTTCGGCGCCGCCGATCCCAAGGGCGGTGCTTGCGTGTCGCGGTATCGCCTGCCGGAGGATGCCCGTTTAAACCATCGCATCGAGGTGACGGGCGGGGTCCGGGAAGCGGAGTGCCGGGAGCTGTTGCAGCAGTTTTTCCAGGCCCGGCGCTGACGGTCCGCGGCAGCACCCCGCCGGTTGCTGGCAGAAAAGAAATAAAAATCCGTAGGGGCGGCGCCCCGCCGCCCCCTTACAGAAAACAGAAAACAGAAAACAGGAAACAGTCCTTAAAGGAGGGGTACCGAAGAGGCCGTAACGGGGTCGACTCGAAATCGACTTGGGGGCTAATCACTCCCACGTGGGTTCGAATCCCACCCCCTCCGCCATAAATACAGTTGCCAGTAGTCAGTGGTCAGTTTCAAAAAAGGGTTTTAAAGTCCCCCTTTTCTAAAGGGGGATTTAGGGGGATTAATAAGCGCCCCATAATCCCCCCCGGCCCCCCTTTAGGAAAGGGGGGAGTAGATGGAAAAGTTTATCTTCACGGAGAGATGCCCGAGCGGCTGAAGGGGCACGATTGGAAATCGTGTGAGCGCCTAAAACGCTCCGAGGGTTCGAATCCCTCTCTCTCCGCCATTTCCGAGTTTCGAGTTTTGAGTTTCGAGTTTTGAGTATAAAAAACTTTGACCTCAAGTAATCCGAGGGCTCTGAAGCCCCGATAGTATATGTTGTTCAGTGATTTTTCTTTTTAACTAAAAACTAAAAACTCGAAACTCGAAACTTCCTTATGGCATACCAGGTTCTGGCCCGGAAATGGCGTCCCCAGACTTTCGAGGAGGTGGTAGGGCAGGAGCCCATCACCCGCACCCTGCAAAACGCCCTGGCCCAGGGCCGGGTGGCGCACGCCTTTCTGTTCAGCGGCCCCCGGGGGGTGGGCAAGACCTCGGTGGCCCGCATCCTGGCCAAGGCCCTCAACTGCGTGGCCGGCCCCACCCCGCACCCCGACAACACCTGCGAGATCTGCCGGGCGATTACCAACGGGTCCTCCCTGGACGTGCTGGAAATCGACGGCGCCTCCAACCGGGGCATCGATGAGGTCCGGGACCTACGCGAAAAAATTAAATACATGCCGGCCCAAGGTAAGTACAAGGTCTATATCATCGACGAAGTGCACATGCTCACCGATCCGGCTTTCAACGCCCTCTTAAAGACCCTGGAAGAGCCGCCGGCCCACGCGGTGTTTATCCTGGCCACCACCGCGCCCCATAAGGTGCCGGTGACCATCCTGTCCCGCTGCCAGCGCTATGATTTCCGCCGCATCCCCACCGGCCTGATTCAGGCGCACCTGGAGAAACTGGCCGCCCAAGAGGGCTGGCACATCGACCCCGAGGGCCTGGCCCTGGTGGCCCGGGCCGCGGAAGGCGGCCTCCGGGACGCCCAGGGCTTTCTGGATCAGGTGGTGACCTTCGGGGGTGAGGAGGTCACGGCCGGGGAGATCGCCCGCATCCTGGGGGTAACGGACCGGGGCGCGCTGCTTTCGGCCCTGACGGCCATCATCGACCGCAACGGGCCCCAGTTGCTCGCCCTGATCGATGAACTCTACAACCAGGGGCATGACCTGCGGCGTTTTTATCAAGACCTGGTGCTCTATGCCCGGCATCTGCTGCTGGCGGGTCTGCATCATGAATCCCGGCACCTGGCGGCGGTGGCCGATTCGGAATGGGACGAACTTACCGTCCTGGCCCGGCGGGCCCCCGAAGTCCATCTGCATAACCTCCTCACGGTGCTGCTCCAGGGGGAGGAAGAGCTGAAAAGGGCGGCCCAGCCCCGGCTGGCCCTGGAGGTGCTGCTCCTGAAGCTGATCCACCTGGAGCCGATGCTGCCGCTCGCCACCTGGCTGACCCGGCTGGAGACTCTGGAGCAGCGTCTGGAAGGCCGGACCGGCCTGGCTGCCGAAGCCTCGAACCGGGTGGATCTCAGACCGCTGGCTGAGCCGATCGGGGCGGCGGCCACCGCGGAGCCGGGCCGGACTCCTGTCCCGGAGGTCCCGGCCGAGGCCCCCTTGCCAGAGAAATGGCAGGCCTTTTTGCAATACGTCCGGGAAGAGGAAGGCGGACCCCTGTACGGCAAGCTCTCCCAATGCCAGTTGCTGGGCCTGGAGGATCACCGCCTGCAGGTGGCCGCGGGCCGCACCTGGAACTCCGTGGGTCGCGCCCATGAAGCCCGCTTGCAGGAGTTGGCCCGGGCCTTTTTTGGCGAGCAATACACCCTGGAAATCCAGGCCCCCGAGGCCAAACCTCCGGCGAAAAAGGCACCGGCCAGAAAACCCTTGAATATGGCGGAGCTCAAACAACAGGCCCTGGAAGTCTTCGGTGGCGTCTTGGTCTCCCCGGGGAAGGAGAAACCTGAGTGAAGAATATGATGTCCATGATGAAACAGGCCCAGAAGCTGCAAGCCAAGATGGCGGAAATGCAGGCTGAGTTGGGCAACCGCATGGTGAGCGCCCAGGCGGGCGGCGGCATGGTGGAGGCCACGGTCAACGGCCGCCAGGAACTTTTGAGCCTGCGCATCGATAAGGAAGTGGTGAGTTCCGACGACGTGGAGATGCTCCAGGACCTGATCCTGGCCGCGGTGAACGAGGCCCTGAACCGCTCACGGGAGATGATGGCCGCCGAAATGAGCAAGCTCACCGGGGGCATGCAGATACCGGGATTGTTTTAGCGGTCAGCTATCAGCTTTCAGCGGTCAGCTTGTTTAGGGCGCAGCGCAGATTTTGGTGGCACAGGCGTCCCGCCTGTGCAGCGCAGGCTAAAGCCTGCGGCTACAAAAAGAAAGGATTTTAGCTTATAGCTGAGCGCTGGAAGCTGACAGCTTTAAAAGGAACTTAAATGTCAGGAAACGCTTACCCCGCGGCGCTGCGGCGGGTGATCCAAGATATCGGCAAATGGCCCGGGGTGGGGGAGAAGACCGCAGCCCGCATGGCCCTGCACCTGTTGCGGGCCCCTCGGACCGAGGTCCTGGAATTGGCCCAGGCCCTGCTGGAATTAAAGGAAAAGATTCGGCTCTGCCGGCAGTGTTACGCCTTCGCTGACCAGGAACTCTGCCCCATCTGCGCCGACCCGGGCCGGCAGCCGGGACAGCTCCTGGTGGTGGCCGAGCCCGGCGACCTGCTGGCCATCGAAAAGGTGGGTTGGTATCAGAGCCGCTATCATGTCCTGGGCGGCCTCATCACCCCCCTGGAAGGGGTGGGTCCCGACGACCTGCGGGTTCGGGAGCTACTGGAGCGGGTCAAGGCCGAAGGGGTGCAGGAGGTGATACTGGCCCTCAATCCCAGCCTGGAAGGGGAAACCACCACCGCTTATCTGGCTATGGAGCTGAAGCCCCTGGGGATCAAGGTGACCCGCATTGCCTACGGCCTGCCCATGGGCGGCGAGATCAAGTATGCCGACCAGCAGACCTTGAAGGAGTCGTTGAGCCATAGGGTGGAGACGTAGGAAGTTGTCAGTAGCCAGTAGCCAGTAGTCAGTAGCCAGTGGTCAGTGGTCAGAGAAAACGTGTTTAAATATGAACAGAGATACCCCGAACCCTAAGGCGCAGATTACCTTTCCCCAAGAAAGGATCGCCGAGTTTTGCCGGAGGCATCACATCAAAAAATTGGCGATCTTCGGGTCCGTGCTGCGCGCCGATTTTCGAGACGAGAGCGACATTGATGTTTTGGTCGAGTTTGAACCGGGGCAGACGCCGGGTCTGGCATTTTTTGCTATGCAGGACGAATTATCGGAAATTCTTGGCAGAAAAGTGGATCTGAATACCCCCCAATGTTTGAGCCGTTATTTTCGAGACAAAGTTTTACAAGAGGCGGTGGTGCAGTATGTCGAAGGATGACCTGGTCCGTTTGCGGCATATGTTGGACAGCGCCATGGAGGCGGTTGAGTTAATCCAGGGAAAATCTCGCGCCGACCTCGATACAAACCGGGTTGTAAGTCTGGCCCTGGTCCGGCTAATGGAAATTGTCGGAGAGGCGGCTAACAGGGTTACCACCGCCACACGATTGCAGTACCCCGGCATCCCCTGGTCTCAAATTGTCAGTCTCCGGCATCGGCTGATCCATGGCTACGATACAATTAACCTGGACATTCTCTGGAAAATCCTGACAGAAGACCTGCCGGCCCTCATCACTCAACTGAAAAGAATTATAAAGAGTCAGGAGTAAAAACAGGAATTTTCAGCTCCCAAGATGACCGCTGAAAGCTGACAGCTAACCCATGTTCGATCGCCGTTTAGTCCAAAACTTCGATTACCTGCTCCTGGGGCTGGTGCTCGTCATCACCGCCATGGGTCTGGTGAACCTTTACAGCGCCGGGTATAACCGGGGCGAGGGCACGCCCCTTTACATCAAACAGATCTACTGGCTGACCGTGGGTCTGGCCCTGATGGTCCTGACCCTGTTCTACGACTACCGGCATCTGGAGAAGCTCAGTTATTCCGTCTATCTCATCAGTATCCTGACGCTGGTGGGGGTGATGGTGGCCGGGAAGATGGTGGGCGGCTCCCGCCGCTGGCTGCCGCTGGGGCCCTTTTCCTTCCAGCCGGCGGAGTTGGCTAAGATCGCCATCATCCTGGCGCTGGCCACTTACTTCAACCGCCGCCCCCGGCTGGAGTCGATGCGGCTGAAGGACCTGGTGGCCCCCGGGCTCCTGGTTTTGATCCCGGTGGGTCTGATCATCAGGCAGCCGGACCTGGGCTCCGGCATCCTGGTGGCCCTGGTGGCGGGCAGCATGATCCTCTTTGTCGGCGTCAACTGGCGCACCCTGATGGGCTGCGCCCTGACCATGGTGCTGTGCTCCCCGGTGATCTGGGGGTTCCTCAAGGACTACCAACGCCAGCGGGTGCTCACCTTCCTCAACCCGGGAAAAGACCCTCTGGGGGCGGGCTACCATATCCTGCAGTCCATGATTGCGGTGGGCTCCGGGCAATTCTGGGGCAAAGGTTTTCTGCAAGGGACCCAGAGCCAGCTCTATTTCTTGCCCGAGCAGCACACCGACTTCGTCTTTTCGGTTTTTGCCGAAGAGTGGGGTTTCGTGGGGTCGGCGGTGCTGCTGCTGCTGTTCACCGGCCTGGCCCTCTGGGGCCTGCAGGTGGCCCGGGACTGTAAGGAGCGTTTCGGCCACCTCCTGGCTCTCGGGGTGACGGCCCTGATCTTTTGGCAAATCTTTATCAACCTGTGCATGGTCACCGGTTTTCTGCCGGTGGTGGGCATCCCGCTGCCGCTTTTCAGTTACGGCGGCTCCTCGCTCATCACCACCCTCTTGGGAGTGGGATTCCTGCTTAATATCCGGATGCGCCGCTATCTTTTCGGGGGATAAAAATTTTTTTGAAAAAGTTTTTGACACCCCGGTGAAAATAGGCTAAAAAGGGGTTCGTGAAAAGATACACATGGCCTCAACCTCAAGAAATACCTCTTTAAGCAGTTAAGTCATTGATCTAAGTAAATAAATTAGAGGTGGCAGCCAGGCATGATTGACATTGATTGGACTTTGTACGCGCTACTTATCAATTTCCTGGTCCTGGTCTTTCTCCTCAACATGGTGCTGTTCCGGCCCATCCGGAACGCCCTGAAGGAGCGCCAGGCCAAGCTCGATGCCCAAGCGGCCGATATCAACCTCATGGAGACCCAGGGCCAGGGCCTTGATAGTGAAATCAAGGACAAGTTGGCCGCAGCCCGGCGGGAAGGAGCCGGGGCCCGGGAAACCTTGAAAGACGAAGGGGCCGCGGCGGAAGCTTCCCTGCTGGAAGAGGTGAAGCGGGAAGTGAACCTGGAATGGTCGCGGGTGGAGAAAAAAATTAAGCAAGACGTGGCCCGAGCCCGGAAGGCCTTGGGGGCCCAAGCCCAGTCGTTTGCCCAGTTGCTGGCCTCCAAGATCTTGGGGAGGAAGCTCTCATGAAGATGGAGAATAGCACTGGTTGGCTGCGGGCCGCCGGGACTCTGGCAGGGTTGGCCTCGGGCCTGGTTCTGGCGGGAGTGGCCCTGGCTTCGGAGGCGGCCCATGGCGGCGGCCACGGTGGTATTGATGCGGCTAAGATTACGGACTTCACCTGGCGCACCGTCAATTTCCTGGTGTTCGCCGGCATCCTGATCAAGCTGGTGGCCAAGCCGGCCAAAAACTTCTTCGGCCAGCGGTCCCAGGAGATCGCCCAGTCCATAGAAGACCTGGAGGCGAAAAAGGCGGCGGCCGCTGCGGCCCTCAAGGAAGCGGAAGCCCGTCTCGCCGAAGTGGCCAAGGAGCGGGAAGCGATCATCAAGCAGTATATGGCCGAAGGCGAGGTCGAAAAGGTCAAGATCCTGGATAAGGCCAACGTGGTGGCGGAGCGCCTCAAGGAGATGGCGGCCCTCACCATCCAGCGGGAAACGCTGAAGGCCACCCAGAGCTTGAGAGAGGAAGTAGCGGACCTGTCTACCAAGCTGGCCGAGGATCTCATTAAAGAAAAGGCAACCTTCGCCGACCAGCAGGGTTTGGTGGAGGAATATCTTAAAAAGGTGGTGGAAACCCATTGATTGATCTGACCGTTGCCCGACGCTATGCCAAAGCCTTGCTGACTCTGGGCAAGGAAGATGGTAAGTACAAGGAGTATGGGGATGGGATAAGTGGGTTCGCCCATCTTTTGCAGCGGGAGCCGGAGCTGCAGGACGCGCTACTCAACCCCGTCCACAGCCGGGAAGACCGCCGCAAGTTGCTCCTCCGCATGATTGAACTCTTAAAAATGCCTCCCATGGTGGCCAACCTGCTGCAGCTCATGTTCGACAAGCATCGCCTCATCGCCCTGGACGGAGTGGCTCAAGCATATCAGCAGTTGGTGGACGGGGTGGAGAACGTCAGCCGGGCCAAGGTGAAATCAGCCATTTCCCTGGATGACGCCACCCAGGACCGCCTGCGCCAAACCATGGAGAAGTTAACGGGTTCCACCGTGGTGATGGAAGTTGAGGAAGACCCCAGCATCATCGGCGGCATCGTAGCCCGGGTGGGAGACCTGGTGCTGGATGGCAGTGTGCGGACCCAGATCAATTCCTTAAGAGAATCCTTAATAAAAGGCGAGGTCTTATAAATGGAAATTAGAGCCGAAGAAATCAGCCAAATTATTCGCTCACAGATCCGGGATTACGAAAAAAAGGTCGAAGTCGCCGAAACCGGCACCGTCTTGTCGGTGGGCGACGGCATCGCCCGGGTTCACGGCGTGGAGAAGTGCATGGCCATGGAGCTCCTGGAGTTCCCCGGGGGCATTTTTGGTCTTACTCTCAACCTGGAAGAGGACAACGTCGGTGTCGCCATCCTGGGTGAAGATACCCACATCAAAGAGGGTGACATAGTCAAACGCACCGGCCGCATCGCCCAGGTGCCCGTCGGCGACGCAGTCCTGGGCCGGGTCGTCGACCCGGTGGGCAATCCCCTGGACGGCAAGGGTCCCATCGATGCCAAGGAATTTCGCCGCATCGAAGTCAAGGCCCCGGGCGTCATCGAGCGCCAGCCGGTGAATGAGCCTTGTTACACCGGCTATAAGGCCATCGACGCCATGACCCCCGTCGGCCGGGGCCAGCGGGAGTTGATCATCGGCGACCGTCAGATCGGCAAAACCGCCCTCTGCATCGATGCCATCATCAACCAGAAGGACTCCGGAATCATCTGCATTTACGTGGCCGTGGGTCAGAAGAAGTCCACTGTGGCCCAGGTGGTGGATGCCCTGGAGCGCTACGGCGCCATGAAGCACACCATCGTGGTCAACGCCTCGGCCTCGGAGCCGGCGCCCTTGCAGTACGTCGCCGCTTTTGCCGGCTGCGCCATGGGTGAGTACTACCGGGACACCGGCCGCCATGCCCTGATTATTTACGACGATCTGACCAAGCAGGCCCAGGCCTACCGGCAGATCTCCCTGCTGCTGCGCCGGCCGCCGGGACGTGAGGCCTATCCGGGTGACATCTTCTACAACCACTCCCGCTTGCTGGAGCGGGCCGCCAAGTTGAACGACGAGTTGGGCGGCGGCTCTCTGACGGCCCTGCCCATCATCGAGACCCAGCAGGGCGACGTGTCGGCCTACATTCCCACCAACGTCATTTCCATCACCGACGGCCAGGTCTACCTGGAACCGGGTATGTTCTTCTCCGGGGTCCGGCCTGCCATCAACGTGGGTCTGTCGGTTTCCCGGGTGGGCGGCGCCGCCCAGGTGAAGGCCATGAAGCAGGTGGCCGGCATGCTGCGGTTGGATATGGCCCAGTACCGGGAGCTGGCCGCCTTCGCCCAGTTCGGCTCCGAGCTGGATAAGGCCACCCAGCAGCAGCTCAACCGGGGAGCCCGGCTGGTGGAAGTCCTGAAGCAGCCCCAGTATCAGCCGCTGCCCATGGAGAAGCAGGTGTCCATCATCTTTGCCGGCACCCGGGGCTTCCTGGACAAGCATCCGCTGGACGTGCTGGCGTCTTACGAACAGCAGCTCTACAGCTTCCTGGAGTCGAAACATTCCGACGTTCTGGCTGATATCAAGGAGCGGAAAGAGTTCACTCCGGAACTCGATACCAGGATGAAGGCTGTTCTGAATGAATTTGACGCCGTATTCCAGCCTGTCGTCAGCGCGTCTTAAGACCGGGGGATAAGCATGGCGACCCTACGAGATATCAGACGCAAGATCGGGGCGGTCAAGAAGACCCAGCAGATCACCAAGGCCATGAACATGGTCGCTGCCGCGAAGTTGCGGGGGGCCCAACAACGCATGGAGGGGTTTCGGCCTTACGCCCAGGCCTTCGCCATGATGCTGGGCAATATGGCCGGCCGGGTGGAGCCGGAGATCCACCCCTTCTTCACCCAGGCCCCCGAAGTGAAACGGGTGGGGTTGGTGTTGATGACTGCCGACCGCGGTCTGTGCGGCTCCTTCAACGTCAACCTGATCAACCAGGCGGTGAAGTTTATCCGTGAAAAAGAGGCCGCGGGGATCGAGGTGGCTGTCACCTGCGTGGGCCGGAAGGGCCGCGACTTTTTCCGGCGGCGCAAACGGGAGATGCTGGCCCAATATGTGGATGTCTGGAACAAGTTCGACTTTTCCAACGCCGTGACGGTGGCCCGGGAGATCATGAGCGTTTTTTTGACCGGCGGGGTCCAGGAAGTACATTTGATCCACGCCAATTTCGTCAACATGGCGATCCAGCGCCCGCGGCTGGTGCAGCTCCTGCCCATCCAGCCGGGCGAGGCGGCGGCGGAGGCGCCCAGCATGGAGTACCTCTTCGAGCCGCCCATGGAGCAGTTCCTGGAATACCTGCTGCCCAAGTATATCAACGTTCTAGTATACCATGGCTTCCTGGAGAATTCCGCCAGCGAGCATGCGGCCCGCATGACCGCCATGGATAACGCCCAGAGCAACTGTAAGGAAATGATTACGCAGCTTACCCTGGTGATGAACAAGGCCCGGCAGACGGCCATTACCAAAGAATTGATGGATATCGTGGGCGGGGCTGAAGCCCTGA
>Ga0315282_10014896_pt1 | contig 11532 bp, 13 predicted proteins | sample YL17G07_20_MG_FD_203693 | JGI IMG/M metagenome (GOLD analysis project Ga0315282, IMG submission 203693) | Sediment microbial communities from Yellowstone Lake, YNP, Wyoming, USA - YL17G07_20 | ecosystem: Environmental > Aquatic > Freshwater > Lake > Sediment | place: USA: Wyoming | collected...
ATCAAGGATGGACTGCCTTATAAAATGGCCGTTTTGGCAACTGCTCATAAGCTCATCAGGGTCATGTTCGCAATGTTGACGAATAGAACATTATTTAATCCAAGGATGAATTGATGATAGTTGACTGTAATATTGTTTTTCAATTTCTACTTTCTATACAATATTTCAAGCGGAAATCAATCATAAACCTCTCCCATTAATTTGCAAATTACTTTGTTTAAAAAATCAAAATTTGAATCTGGGCCTGGAAAGATCATCCAACCGGAAATTCTTGTCGAATTGGTGATCGAAATTGTCGAAACCCATTGTTAATTGAAATCTAAGGAGAAAACTTTTATTGCTTCAGGAAGATCGACAAACCTTTCCTGTTTTAAACTAGGCTTTCAGATTCCATTCTTTACAAGAATCAAATGTATCAAAATGTCGTGATCCTTAATAAGTTTTTGAATATTCAGGATAAATCACGTTGAGGATGGCGCGAAACATCTTTCGAAAGCCTTTGAAAATAGATTGGCATATGAGTTGCTTGCAGATATCTTACTAAATAAAATAGATACAAAGAGGTAGGAACTACGAAAAAGGCAATGATTGCATGAGGGTTAGTAGCTGTGATGCTTCTTCGTGACTCATATGTCTATTAACAAAACATCTACCTAAAATAATTATTGAAGTTTAACAAGCATAGGTTTTAAAACATGAAGAAAAGATTCAAAAGGATCCAAATTTTTCTGGCTTTAACAATTTCTCTCTTTATTCTTGCATTTCCGGCTTATCTCCGTTGCACCCAGTTGTCACAAACTAAATTTGTTTCTTCCGATCTGGGTTTTGAGAATCTGGATCAAGAAGAAGGGCTGCCTGATAATGAGAAGGAATTGAAGGTATTTGGGCCAATTGCCTTCTTAGTTATATGTGTTTCGGGCACCAATCTCTTCGAACAGTCTTTGCATTTGTTTTCCCACACACTTTCTCTCCGTCACAAAACCTCCGTTCTTCGTTGTTGAGAAGACAGGGCTGCTTCGTTTCTTCATTACCCTTTATCTCCGCTGCTGCATTCTAAAGAATCTCTGGGGTTATGTGCAAAGCCAGTCTTCATTTTATAAAGGAGGCTATTAATGACAACAAAACTTCTTAACACCTGGAAACGAAAAACCAACCAACTCAAAATGGAGGTTTATGCCATTTACCTGGCTTACAAGGATCCTCGAGTCCCCTGGTATGCAAAGATTCTTATTGTTTGCGTCATTGGATATGCCTTCAGTCCCGTAGATAAGTTGCTAAATTCTGTTCCCATCATAGGATATCTGGATCATCTTATCTTGGTCCCACTGGGTGTTGTTATAGCATTCAAAAAGATGATTCCACCAGCGGTTTTTACTGATTGCCGAGAAATAGCCATGAATCGATTGAAACCCAACTGGATTGATGGTTCCATTATCGTTTTCATGTGGTTTCTGCTTGTATCGTTGGTAATCATTTCCGCAACATGGGCTATGAAAGATTGGAATCTGGTTCTCGGGCAGTGGTTCAGGTGGTTCACACGAATGACATTAATTTCAGAATCAAATGCTCAGTAGCCAAGAGGTAGTTTGACAGCGTCTGTCAGATTAAATATAGTTCAGAACCTATTTTAGAGAAAGGAGACATACACTGAGCCTATAAAAGAAGTTGAGAGACGATTGAATAAGGTCTTCAAGCAGATAAGTAATACAAGGATAAGGAGAAGAAAAATGGAAAAGAATTCATCTGAGAAAACCAAACCTAAGACCAAGAAGGTTCGATTCAATTTGAATGCCCCTAAAACTGAAAGGGTATCCTTGACAGGAGATTTAAACGGTTGTGTGTTGGTTATCCCAGAAATCTTCGGGATAAATGAGCGCATCCCTCTTAACCAAGGGGAGGCTCCCCGAGTATCATCTTTGAGCCTTGTGCATGAAAGAAGAAAGGCAGATTCCCTGGATACTAAAAAGAATTTAAAATAAGGAGAAAATCATGCTTATTTATGTTTGGAACCTATCCCCTAATGTATCAGAGGATTTTTTTCGCCAGACTTTTGAAGCTTTCGGTCAGGTAAGCTTTGTAATAATCTCATCAACAATTCTTAAGGACAGGTATAATGGCCAATTACGAGGATTTGCTTTTGTAGAAATGCCTGACCAGACTGAGGCGCAAGCGGCAATTAAGAACCTTAACAGGAAGGCCCTCTTTGGCCAGCAGATGATTGCCTATGGATCACCCGAAAATTGATCAGAAAATTAACTCATAAAACTGTGGCAGAAATGGAATAAAAGGAGAAACCACCATGAAAACAAAAGATGGGGATACAGTAAAAAGTTTTTTAAATGGCAATTACTATAAGGTTAAAAGAATTGTGAACAGCATGGTTGTCCTTGAATCTGAAGATGGCCAAAGCCAAATTTTAACAGAGGTTGAGAATTTAAATTTATTTTATAAGAAAAAGGAGAGTATTAAAGTATGAATCAAGACGTTATGATCCCTTTTCGCTACAGCTTTTCCTTCTTAATTAAGAATTGCCAGGAGAGATTCCCTTGAAGCTTACAACGTATTCTTGGCAGGAGATTTCAATCCAGAAAAGAAGTGTTTTCTGGATAGGGGGTTGAAAATGGATTGGCACAGGAGTTGCTGTCATATTAAATGGATAGATGTTTAGCTTGGGGATGGAATGTAAGTGCTTAAATTTTTGGAAGTGTAAAGAGTCATGAATAAAAAGCCTAAATAATACGTCAAAAGAAGAAATAGATGAGAGGAGGTAAGATTTATGAAAAAGGCAATGATTGTATTAGGGTTGGTAATGGTAATGCTTTTTGGTGTTTCATATCTCTATGCACAAGAGCAGGGTGACCCTCCAAGGCATGGGTGGATGCACGGTGAGAAATCCTGGGGCCAAGGGAAGAGACTTAACCTCACCCCGGAGCAAAAGGCAAGGTTCCAGGAATTGCGTCGAAAGTTTATACAAGAAAACGCTCAACTCATAGGGGACCTTGTAGCCAAACGGCTGGAACTCCGGTCACTTTGGACCGATCCAAAAGCTGATTCCCAGGCCATTCTGGCTAAGGAAAGAGAGTTGAGAGGCCTTCAAAACCGGATGAAGGACAAAATTGTGCAGTATAGATTAGAAGCTCGAAATTCCCTCACGCCCGAGCAGATTGAGAAGCTTGGATCGATAGGTGGAATAGGCCGTCGGGGAATGATGGGTCATGGTTGGGGAATGGGTCACACTGGAATGTGGCAGTAGGAAATGCGCATCAATTGGAAAAAGAAAAAGAGCGGAGGAAACTTCCTCTTTTCCGTGAGAGAGATTTTCCAAAGAAAGTCTTTTTGGTTCATCCTCGTTACCCTTTTGTTTGGCGCCTGTGTCTATCCCCCATTTCGACTAATGACAGAGGCTGGACTTACTGCGGAACCAAAGTGGGACTTTATCTTGACAACACTTCCAACTCTGTATGAGGTGCCTGAAATTGATTTGGAAATGTTGCTCATCGAGGCGATAATAGCTATCCCATTAGCTATCGCTATCTCTTTGATTTTTTACAGTATGAAAACTGCTTTGAGACGAATAGACGATAAAAGATTAAGGTAGCACTATCTTAACAGAAGACTTTAATATCATCGAAGCAAACGTTTCCTGAAAAATCTGAGGCGGGTGAGTATGTCCGCGTTGCGGCGTATTTGTAAATTTTTTCTATTGCCATAAAAAAAGTTCGGTAAAAGGAGATGAGAAGAGATGGAAAGAAAGAGGATAGTCTATCTATTTCTTGTTGCTGTTCTTATTCTCGTTTTTTCTTCATGCCACCCTCGTCATGTTTCAGATATTAAACCTAACATGACGAAAGAAGAAGTGGTTTCTTTGTGGGGGAAAACAGACCTTATCACTCATAGGCCTGTTAACGGGAAAACGATTGAAACTTGGGAATACCACTTTTCAAACACCGATTCTATCTGTTGGGTTACTTTTTCCCAAGACAGAGTCGTGGCTACCCAATGTCGCCCTCTACGAGGTAGAGGGTACTGGTATTATTCGGAGTCAGGGCAGAACAAACCGGGATCCTCTTTAACAGGACAGAGTTTGGTCCGTGAAGGTTCTTTTGCAATGAAGCTGGCTGAAGCATTGAAGATAGGACCGGTTAAGAGCGAGGCAGAAGCCGAGAGTCGGCTAGCCTCAATGGGTATCGCACCAAAGAATGGATGGATTGCTGATTATCCCTTGACGCCTGATGTGATAGGTGAGCTGCAAAATGCTATCAGTGTAGCTGCAGATTCTGGCAAAATAGCGATGAACAAGGATGAGGCAATGAAGGCGTTTCGAGGTCTCGTTATGGGTATCGAAAGTCAGTATGCTAGAGTTGAACCGCCCCCCGGTAGGCAGCCCTATCCTGAACCATATTATTACCCTGAACCCTATTACTACCCATATCCATACTACTACGGTGGTTATTATCGTTTCTACTACCCTTATCGCCGTCATTGGAGGTAACAATTGGCTTGTATGTCCATAAGGGGCGGATAGCAGAAATAGAAAGTTAGCCCATTAAAGGAGCGTAGGGGTATGGGAAAAGAACCTTTAGCCACCTATGACAGCAATTCAAAGCGATACTGAATGAGGAGCAGAAGGGCTTCCTCTTCCTCCTGCTCAAAACCATAATTGACGTCCTTGACAAGAAGGGTATGGAGTCATAAAGCAATCTCCAAGCAGTAAGAGTAGTTTTCCTTGCATACCTCTTCCTGAAAGAGTAATTTTTAAGTCTCGGCACAGGATACAATATTTCAAGTGGTAATCGATAAAATAGTTCACATCTGTATGAAAGAATCGAGGTTTTCAGTAAGTTGAATCAGAGCTCAACCTTCACTGTATATCTGTTTATTCAAAAAACCATAAATTTATTCCCAAGTAATATTAAGAAATCTTCATCAAAATTTAATGCCCGTTTAATCTTTCTTTTGTAAATTCCTTTTTTAAAGAAGAATGCAGGAGGACTCATGATGAATATGATCGAGAAAAAGATTTATACGGATGGGGAACCATATTACTTCAACACAGAGACAACGGAAAAATATGGGGAAATCGTGGGTGGACTGGCTTGGCCAGAAGCTAAAGAGGGTTTTCTGGTTATTGCGGCAGTGGACTCGTTGGAGAATACTGAGTTGGAGAGTCGTCACATTAGGGTCATTGCACAAGCGAGTGAATCCAATATCGAGGTCTTTTTAAAACGTGCTTTGGAATTACAGAGACAATTTTCTCCATTTATGGAAACCATAAGACTTTATGGCGATACAACATCTCTGGCAATGATGGAACTTCTTGATCAGTTCAACAGGGATCGTAGACATCGGGGCCTCGATCCTTTCTACTTAACAGAAACCCCGCAGTTGAAAGGCCCCCAAAAACTTGAGTTCTATGCCCAATTGATAAGGAGATACACCCAACCCGGGAGAAAAATCCTGCACTTTTGTGATACTGCCCTTCCAAGTTATCTTGTGAGTCTTTCCACTGACGAGATAAGCAAAGCTGTTTTAGACCATCCACCCGTGGCAGCCCTCGGCTATGCTTTGGCTGTTTTGAGCACTTGGAGGCCCCGAAAAAGAGAGACCGAGGTCAAGGCCAAATGTGAGCGTATCCTAACCGGCGAGACAGTAAGAGAAACCACGTGGCAATTCAAAGGAATATCTGAATTGCCGAAATAGTTACCTAAAGAACAAATCTCAGATGGAAAATTGGACCAGTGGGAATAGTTTCAAAAGGAAGGAATACAAAAAATGGAGGAGTGGTGCACTGACAATTTGAAAGTGAGAACTCTTAGAAGGATACAAAGAATAATGTAATTTTAGTTTTGACTTCAACTTTCATGGGATGTGCTAACGGTCTCTATACTACCATGCAAAGTGGGAGTAAATTTTTCGCTCATCAATCTTAATAGACGTAAGAAAAACTCCTAAAGATGGCATAACGAATTCTCAATGGTGGTTTTATCTATCACCTGCAGTCAGGTGCAAGACAGGGAGTTTCGAAATGTTAGTAAGGAGATCTCAGGGAAAAATTCTGTTTTATATTGTTCCACTTCTCATCTCCTCCTTCCTCTTTGGAAGTTTCATAAGAGGGGTTTATGCCATGACAACGGAAGAAGAGAAGAAGTTGGGGAAAAAGGTTCTCCTCGAAATTAAGAAGGAGGCCAATTTCGTGGGAGACCTAAACGTTCAAGCCTTTATCGATAAGGTAGGTTATTCCATAGTGGACCGGGCGGGGCCAACCCCTTTCGAGTTCAAATTTTATGTGATTAATGCACCAGATCCCAATGCCTTTGCTATTCCGGGCGGTTATATTTTTGTTACCACGGGGCTCCTCGTATTGGCAGAGAACGAACAAGAGCTCGCAGGAGTGCTGAGCCATGAGATCGCCCATGTCACTCAAAGGCATGTGGCCCAGATGATAGAGAAATCGAAACGGCTCAACATTGCTAGCATTGTGGCGATACTCGCCGCGATGCTCGCAGGGAGGGGTGGGGCGGGCTCCCAGGCAGGTGCAGCCATGGCGATGGCCACAGCGGGGGCTCTTGAATTGAAATATACTCGAGAAATCGAAGCTGATGCGGATCTAAACGGTTTACATTATTTGATCAAGGCGGGCTACGATCCCAATGGAATGATTAACTTTTTTAAAAGAATTCAAAAAGTAAGTTTGGAGATGGCACCCAATATCCCTGCTTACCTTCTCGACCATCCAGCCCTTGAAAACCGAATTTCTCTCCTGGAAAACATTCTCCTGATGGGCCCGAAGCCTACAGGGCCTTTCAAAACCTTTGGGAATTTCAACAGGATTCGCAACGTGGCCTTTGTGGAGGAGAGAGAACCTCATGTCGCCATCACCTATTTTCAATCTCTGTTGAATGCCAACTCTCAAAATTTGGAGGGACACTATGGTTTAGGTCTTGCCTATCGGAAGATGGGGAGATTCGATAAATCGATGGAAGTCCTTCAACATGCACACTCCTTGGCCCCTAAGGATGTTGACGTATCGAGGGAGCTCGGAATCGTCTATTTTCTTTCGGGGAAGGTGGATCAAGCCATTGAGAACCTTGAGGCCATACGGTCCACTGCAGGAGAAGGACAAGACAATGATTTGATGACTCTTTATTACCTCGGAAGAGGATACCAGGAGAAAGGGGAGTTTGCCAAGGCTCTCCCATTCCTTCTGAAGGTTCAAAAAGAGGAGCCTGAATTTATTGATGTCTATCACGACCTTGGGTCTGTTTATGGAAGAACAGGGCAGAAGGGACTTTTCCACTTCTATTTTGGGAAATATTTCAAATTAAGGGGGGAGAAAAACAATGCCCTCCTTCATTTCAGAACAGCTATGGATTGGCTGGAGAGGGGAAGCTCAGAAAGGGAAGAGGTCCAAAGGGAGATCAAAGAACTCACATTACGCCGATAATGGAATTTTAGGGCGAGATCAATAAAAACATATTTTTTCTTCACTTTTTAAAAGGCGAAAGCCAGACCAGAAACCCAAGACGATCATCGGGTTAAAAGAGAGCAAGAAAGGATGAAGGCGGTCGAGGTTTATTGCCAAGAGGTTTTGGAGATGATAAAGGTGGTGGATCGGGAGATGAAGGAATAGAGGAGGTGATCTGAGTGGAATCACTACCTGTTAGGTTAGGAGTTATCAGTGTAGTTATCGGTCTTGCTATCTTTGGTTGTGCGGAAGCGTGGGCAGAGGATTGGAGGTTATATGCAAAGACGGATTTGTATGAATGTTTCTATAATTCAGAAGATATGATTCGCTCATCAGAAGACATTGTGAAGGTTTGGGCGAAATTAGTATATACAGAGAGAGGTGTAATCGAGATGGTAAAAGAGTTTGGGAAACATTATGAGAATTTGAGTTATTCACTGGAATTATGGGAAATTAATTGTGCAGGGAAAAAACACCGCCTTTTATCGATTACCTCATATTCTGTAGAAGGAAATATTTTATACACTAATCAAGCTGGAGTCGCCCCCCCGCCTTGGAAAATTATTTCCCGAGAATCTGTTGGCGAGAGTCTATACAAAGCGGTATGCAAATAAATTAGCAGTGAAAGTTAGGATTTAACTAAATCAGTTTGAGGATGGTGCGAAATATCTTTTGAAGGGGACGGCCATGGGGACGTAGTTAAGTTATTTAAGAAACTTGATCCTGGACATGCCCAAGAGACGTACTCAGACCTTCATTGAGGATTAAGCCCCGACCAAACTCCCGCCTAAGAACTACTTCCTGTAAGTGTGATTGTCCATTTTTGTTTCATCATACAACATTTCAAGTCGAAATCGTTTACAACATGTCAGGCTTATGATTGTCATTAAATAATTATTATTTAAGACAAAAAAGGTCACTTTTTCTCCTTCCATAGAATTTCAACTTTCGAGTAAACCTTTAGAAATCAAAGAATTCAAACATTCAATCTCGTTTGGCACTAAAATTGCTCATAGTTTAGATAGGGAAAAAGGTTTTAAGGTAGATTGCCGATAAAGCCAAACCACGAGTAATCGTGGGACGGAAAGCCACGGGTCCCGAATGCTCGGGATAGCCGGGTTGCCGAAGCAAAAGGAATTTTGCGGGCCCGTGGTCTATGTTGAGACGGGCTCTTTTTTTGGATCGTTCATTTCAATTTTAAGGAGGTGATTCAGATGCTGTTGGGAAGAGAATGTCCATTTTATCGGGATTCCGAAACCCTCCAATTTGGCCGTGGGATCGGTTATTGCGATCTTGATTGTGATCGAACGACTTGTGACGGGGATACCCATTTTTGTGAAAAACCAGATGCGTTGAGGAAATACCAATTGCAACAAAAAAGGAAGGAGGCTCAAGATAGAGCAGGAGAGGAAGTGCCCACCTTTCGGCAGGCGGCTAAAGAAATGAGACTACAGAGATCGAGAGATCGGTGAAAGATTCAACAATAACTCTGATACCATTCCGCAAATGGGCAAATTTATGAGAGAGAAAACAGTTTTAAAAGTCCATAAGATTCCAAAATGTGATATTTGTTTATCTGACGGCCTTGAAAAGGACGCTGTCTATGAAGCAAAAACCACCTTGGGCCCTTGGGCTTTTCTATGTGAGAAGTGTTTTAACGAAGTAGGAATAAGCCTGAAAATGGGATTAGGCCGGAGAGTCATTTTAATAAAAAAAGATGAATGAGGAGTTGGACTTGGCGTTGTGCCCAGAGACTATAACGATTGAAATTAATTGTAATTTAAATCTCCAAAGGCAGTATCCTAATTGAATGATAGAGTCAATAACAATTCCACATCTTTTGTTAAAGATTATTCCTTGCTATCCACACCCCTCTTCTTGAGGACTCCTTCCTGAAACATAGATTGTTCATTTTTGTTCCATAGTACAAGATTTCAAGCGCAAATCAATAATCTTTATCTCAACCCATACCAATACCTCCTCGTAAATCCAGTAAAAAAGATAATTTTCACAATTTCATTTTGGCATTGACAAGATGGTTAATTCTGGTATCGTTAATTCGACAATCCTATGAAACTTTCTCTTTTCAAAGGGGGTAGTGAATGGAGAAGGACCTTTAAAATTTCTCTTTGATATAGAATTGTCCTCCAGAAAATTTGTTCTCGCTATAATTTCAAATTAATGTCTAACCTGAAAGTTTTTTAAAGGCGTCCCGATAAAAGGAAGAATAAAACGAGATAAAGGTTTGAACGAGTAGGGAGAAATTCGCCCGCCGTCGCTTGACAGGATTGAGGAAGTAGAAGCAATGTTTCCTGATTCGATTCCTCACTTTAGCATAGGTCCTCTTTGTGGTCTAATTGCTAATGGGATGCTTGCTATTCTTTGCTTGGTTACTTTTGCTCTTTATCACCACTATAAGCCTCTCTGCGTCCTCACAGTTTTCTATTTTTTCACAGCGCTGGCCTTTTTAGGATGGGTTATTTATGGGCTTCAGAAATCGCCCCAATCTATTCTCTTAGGGAACAGAATACTTTACGCATCGTTAGCACTTTTACCAGCCACTTGGTTTTGGTTCTATTTATCCTTTTTTAGGCAAAGGCCAACACGTTTAACTTGGACTGTAACTGGATTAAGTCTAATTCTTGGGTTTTTGGCACTATTCGGTAAAGGGCCTTTGTTATTCGGCCTCCCTCTCGAACCGGACCCAATTGCCCCGGACATATTACGCCCCCAGTCATTGCTTCTCAAACCCTTGATTCAATCGTTTTGCTTCGTGGTTTGCATTTCTTATATTTTGTTGATTGGATTAAGAATGTGGCGTTATAAGAAACAAGGGCTATCCTACTTATTGCCTTTTGCAATCGGGCTATTTATCTGGCTTTTAGGAGCAGTCCATGACTCTCTACGAGTGGCAGGGGTTGTCACTTTGTCGAAGGATCACCAATTGTGGCTCGCCTCCTTGTGGCTTTCCGCCTTTCTAACTATCGCAATTGCCCTCCACATCCGTTCCTTAGAACGGGAAATGTCCAGCCTTGAGAAGGCCCGAATCGATGCACTTGAGGGATCCCGCAATGAGCACGAGAGACTGAGCATAGCCAAAAGTAAAGCCCTTGCCCATCTCTCCCACGAACTCAGGACCCCACTCTCAGTGATCCAAGCCACTATTCGCCTCTTAAAACGGAAAGCCCAAGCTCAGACATCACCCATCGTAAGGGAAGAGGTCTTTGATATTATGGAGAGAAACCTGACTCGTATCTCCAATATCCAGAACGAAACAGACCAGATCATCCGGTCCTACCAGGAACTAGAAGTGACATTGTCGCCTGAGACAATTGATACAAAAGAAACGCTCTCTATGGAAACTATTTCTCTCTGCCAGTTTACTGAACGAATTCTTAATAAGGTTAAGCAGAATGTTGCCCATCGGGATCTCCGTATTCAACTCGATGGAACTAATGATCTCAGTTTTAATATGGACTCTGGGGTCCTTGAAGATATTCTAATAGGACTCTTAAAAAATTCTATTGAGAATACACCTGATGAAGGGTTGGTTAGGGTTGTTTTAGAACAGAAGGGTCAGTGGATTCAACTCAAGGTCCAGGATTTTGGGATCGGAATCACAGAGGAGAACCAGCGATATCTTTTTGACGGTCTCTTCCATACGCTGGACACCGAGCTATATACTTCCAAGAAACCCTATGATTTCGGGGCAGGGGGAAAAGGCCTCGACCTCCTCAAAATGAAGGTTTATAGCAAACGCTTCGGATTCGATATTTCAGCCGGGAGCCAGCGATGTATACATCTCCCGAAAGAAAGAGATCTCTGTCCCGGAAAAATATCTTTATGTAAGTATTGTAAACAACCTGAAGATTGCCTATCCTCTGGAGGAAGCACATTTTGTCTATCCTTTCAATCTTCCCCCCTTTCTTGAGAGCTACTTCCTGACCTTCCCCCGAATTTGTGGACATGCCTGAGAATTTGTATCATTGGATAGGAGGTGCCTATGGGGGAAAAGAATCGTCATTTCAGCCGTGAGTTCAAACGAGATGCAGTGCAGTTGGTCACAG
>Ga0315282_10014897_pt1 | contig 11532 bp, 6 predicted proteins | sample YL17G07_20_MG_FD_203693 | JGI IMG/M metagenome (GOLD analysis project Ga0315282, IMG submission 203693) | Sediment microbial communities from Yellowstone Lake, YNP, Wyoming, USA - YL17G07_20 | ecosystem: Environmental > Aquatic > Freshwater > Lake > Sediment | place: USA: Wyoming | collected...
CCGCATCCCTCTCCGATGAACTCGCGGGCGGGCGGCGGGCGCGCTTCTACGCCCTGCTGGCCGCCGGAGCCGTGTGCGGGATTTTCTGGGAATTCTGGAATTACTGGGCGATCAGCAAGTGGATTTATATCTTCCCCATTCTCCAGAACGCGAAGATCTTCGAAATGCCGCTTCCCGGATACCTGGGTTTCCCGCCGTTCGCCCTGGGAAACTTCTGTATGTACGTGTTCCTGGCGGCGATCGCGCAACGGGCCATCGGGTTCCGAGGCACAAACCACTATGTCGCAGACTTCTGAAGAGGCGCGTGGCGGCGGGTTGACCCCGCCGGCCGATGGCGGGGTAAGGCCGCCGCTGCGCGACCGCGAGACACAGGCCTCGGAACCGGTCGGCCGCTGGGTGCTGGCGGGCGTGTTCTCGACCGCCCTGGGCACGCTGCTGGCCGAACTGGCCCTGACCCGGTTGTTCTCGGTAATCCTGTTCTATCACTTCGCGTTCATGGCCATCTCGGTGGCGCTGTTGGGACTGGGCGCCGGCGGGCTTTGTTCCTATTTCCTGGCCGGCTGGCTGGAACGCGGCGGAGTGTGGCCGCGGTTGGCGCCGATCGCCGCCGCCAACGCCGTGGTCACCAGCCTGGTGCTGGCCGTGATCCTTCGGCAGAGCATTCCGCTGGAGGTTTCGGCTGCCACCTTGCGCAGCCTGGCCATCGTCTACTTCGGGGCCGTGGCGCCCTTTTTCATTTCAGGGATGATCCTGGCGGTGGTTCTGGCGCGGACCGCGCGCCAGGCGGGCATCGTGTATTTCGCCGATCTGGGCGGGGCCAGCGCCGGCTGCCTGCTGTTGATTCCCCTGCTGGAATGGCTGGGCGCTCCCAACACCATCCTGGCCGCCGCTGCGCTCTGGGGCCTGTCGGCCGTTTTTTGGAGCGCGGCCGGCTCGCGCGCGGGTTTCAAGCGCTGGCTGGTGGTCCCGCTGGCGCTGGCCGCTGTCATCGCGGTCAACGCCCGCACCGGCCTGCTCGATGTGCGTTACGCCAAGGGGCAGCCGATCAGGGACGAAGTATTCAGCCGCTGGAATTCCTTCTCCCGGGTGGGCATCTACCGCACCGACAACGGCGAGTACTGGATCCAGATCGACGCCGACGCCGCCACCCAGGTGGCCGACGCCCCGGCTGAGCCTTCGCCCAAGTGGACCGAGCAGCTTCGCGACTACACGGCCGGGCTGGTGTACCGGCTGCGGCGGCCCGACCGCGTGCTGGTCATCGGCCCCGGCGGCGGCGTGGACGTGGCCCGCGCGCTGGCGGCCGGCGCCCGCCAGGTGACCGGCGTCGAGATCAATCCCATCATCGTCAACAACATCATGCGCGGGCGCATGCGGCCCAATTCGTTCGGGCTTTACGAGCGCCCCGATGTCCGCGTGGAGGTGGAAGACGGGCGCAGCTTTATCCGCCGCTCCAGCCAGCAGTACGACGTCATCCAGGCCACCCTGGTCGATACCTGGGCGAGCACCGCCGCCGGCGCGTTTGCCCTTTCCGAGAACAACCTTTATACGGTCGAGGCCTTCCAGGAGTACCTGCGCCACCTGACCTCTCAGGGCATGCTCTCGATCACGCGCTGGGAATTCCAGACGCCGCGGGAGGCACTGCGGCTGGTTTCACTGGGCCTGGAGGCGCTGCGGCGCGAGGGCGCAACCGCGCCCGGCGATCATTTCGTGATTGTGGCCGACAACGAGTTGAGCGAGATGGGAACCACGGCCACCGTGCTGATGAAGCGCACGCCCTTCACCCGGGAGCAGGCCGAGGAGGTGACGCGCGCCGTGGCCACCGGCGGCAAGAAGGCGCGCCTGCTGGCCGCTCCCGGCCTGCGCCTCCCCAACGCCTTCTGCGAATTGCTGAGCGCTTCCAACCCGGACGCGTTTTACGCCGGCTACCCTTTCGACATCGGCCCAGTCACCGACAACCGCCCCTTCTTTTTTTTCAACATGAAGACCGCCGAGCTGCTGAAGCGCTGGCGGACCGAGAGCATGGATCTGAAGGTGAACCTGGGCTTCGCCCTGCTGCTGGCGGTGCTGGTTTTTTCCGGATTCGCGGTGGCCGCCTTCCTGGTGGCGCCGGCGTATTTGATCCGCAGGTTGCCAACGGGCGGCGGCGTGCGCCGCTATCTGCTTTTCTTCGTCAGCATCGGCCTGGCGTACATTCTGGCGGAGATCGCGTTTATCCAGAAATTCGTGCTGTTCCTCGGGCACCCCACCTATGCCCTGGCGGTGGCCGTGCTGGCGCTGCTGCTGTCGAGCGCGCTCGGCAGCCGCTACTCGCAGCAGTGGACCGAGGAAGAGCTGGCCGGCCAGGCGCGCAACTGGCTGGTTGTGGCGGCGGCGCTGCTGATCGCCATCGGGGTGGGCATCGCGCCGCTGGTCACGCGCCTGGTCTGGCTGCCGCTGGGCGCCCGCATGCTGCTGGCGGCCGCTTTGCTGGCGGTGCCGGGGTTCCTGATGGGCACGGCCTTCCCCTCCGGGCTGCGGTTGCTGCGGCTCTCCCACCCCGCCGCGCTGGAATGGGCCTGGGCGATGAACGCGGCGGCCAGCGTGCTCGGCTCAGCCCTGGCGATTTTTATTTCCATCCACTTCGGCATCTGGCAGACGATGGCGGCCGCGGCGCTGTGCTACCTGGCCGCCGCCAGCCTGCTCACTCCGCCCGCGGCGCTGGAGCTGCGACCTGTGAAGGTAAGGGATTTCGCGGCGCAGCCGGCAAGATAAAAGGTCCAAAGTCCAAGGTCCAAAGTCGAGGTAGCGGCCCGCTTCCAGACTTTGGACTGTCGTACGCTTATTTGTGTGCCATCTTGAAGTGCGGCGGCAAGGCACCGCACTGCTGGGCGCCGCGCCTTATCCGCTCGCGGCCAGGCGGGCGTAGAACTCCCTGCCCCGCGCAAACTGCCCCAGGGCCAAGGCTTGATCTGCCTGGCTGGCGAACCGATAGTACTTGCGGATGAAGCCCACCGAATCGTCAATCTGCGCCAGGATCCTTCGGGCGGAATCGCCCTGTCGGGGAGAGGGCTGCGGGCGCTTGACATACACGGGACCGGTGTGGGCGAAGACCGGGAAGCCGGTGCGGGTCCTGGTTTGCCCCGTCACCCGGGCCGCGATCCAACCGCTGCGGGAAAAGGCCGCTTCGCATTCCACGCGGGCCTCTCGCTGGTCGGCGCTGGTTTGCTGGGCGATGACCTCGCCGTCGCGGAGCACCTCCAGCCGTTCAAACCGGACACGGGACAGCGCGCTGGCTTGCACCTTGACCCGCGACACGCCGCGCAACTCCGCACCCGGGCCTTTCCCCTCGATCCGCAAGTCCAGCAGCGGACCGTTGCTGATAACGGTGCGGCCGGCCCGCAGGCCCGCCAGCCACGACTCGTAGGTGAACTCGCCCTCCACCCGCGCGAATACACGGTTGTGATCGTACTCCCACCAATCGGTTCCCGTGGACACCGGCAACCGCAGCCCGCAGTTGAGAAAGTGATAGTACCAGTCGTATCCGACAGGGAATCCGTCGGCGATGTTCAGCGCGTCCACGTGGCCCAGGGCCACGGCAATGGGTGTTTCCATCCCATTGCCGTTGTGGCACCACACCGCGGTCCCGCCCAGTTTCCTGGCTTCGGCACAGAGCATGGACATGGTGGGGAAATCGGGGGCCTGGCCGTCGGCGGAAAGCATGCCGGTGGAAACGGGCTCCACCAGCCGCGGGATATTCAGAAACAGGCAGTGCCCGTAGCCCAGCGAGTTGCGGGCCGTATTGTTGCGGCACTCCTCCCCCATGTCCATGAGCGTCCCGTCGCGGGAGAATTCCGGCAGCCGCCCGATGGGAATACGGTTGCTGGCATAGGGGAGCCGGTTGCGGATCAAGTAGCTGATGACGCTGACATCGAGGGCCTCGGCCGGGGGCACCATGCGCATGCGGTCATCGACGGCTTCCTCGATATCGACGTTATAGTGGGTGTGGGTGTTCCCGGAGTACCAGCCCGCGGCGCGCATGTCGCGCAGCGCCGCAATATCGAAGTCCTGCCGGCGCCTGGCGCCGGCCGCCACTTCCAGACTGACGACGCCGGCCTCGTGCCAGATTCCGCGCACCACCTCGATCTGATAGCGGCCCGGAGGAACCGCCACTTCGTACTCGCCGCGCGCGTAGAAATACCTGACACCGGTGTCGTTCCGCTTCGGCATGCTCCGGATGCAGAAAGCAGGCATGTAGGCTTCGCCGGAGTCTGCCGCGGTCACCCGGATTTTGGCCGCCACCGGCTTGCCGCTGGCGCCATCGCGCAGGCCGCCGTGAATCACGCCCGCAGCGCCCGTTTGCGCCTCGCCCCGCGAGGGAAGAAGCAAGGCCCCGCAACTCAAAATGGGGATGGTTTCGAGTATTTCACGCCGCGAAAGCTTGACTGCATGACCCATGGCGAGCCGAGTATACCACCGGCGCCGCAGGCACGACCGTAACAGAGCCGCGCGCGTAAGCGAGCGGGTGCTTGCGCAGCGCCACTTTGCCCTGCCGGGGCACCCGCTCGGTCGCCGCGGCGACCTCGCGGCTCTGTTCGGGCAGCCACATCGCGCGTGACGAGACGGGTGGTTATGCGCGATGATCAGGTGTTTATGGAAGAGCCTGATCTTTCGCCGCCGCCGGAAACCATGCGCGCCCTGGTCCTGAGCGGGGCGGGGTTCGAGCACCTCAGCGTGCGGCAGGTGGCCGTTCCGCGGCCCGGTCCACGGCAGTTGCTGGCCCGCGTGGACGCCGCCGGCATTTGCACCTCGCTGATCAAGCTGGTCGAGCAAGGGCCGGACCACAGCCAGGTTTACGGCTGGGACCTCGCTCGCTTCCCGCTGATCCTGGGCGACGAGGGCTGCGTCAGGCTGGTTGAAATTGGCGAGGAACTGCGCGGCCGCTACAGCAGCGGTGAGCGCTACGCGATCCAGCCGGCCGTGGACCATCCGCCCATCAACCACCGGGAGCGCTACCGGGACAACGCCCGCGGGGTGAACAAGGTGGCGGTCGGCTACACGCTCGGAGGCCATCTGGCCGAATACGTTTTGGTCCCCGAGGAAGTTCTGGAGGCGGGCTGCCTGCTGCCGCTGCCTGCCGCCGGCTTGCCCTCCGCTCACGCGGCTATGAGCGAACCGATTTCCTGCTGCGTTTCAGCGCAGGAGCACCATCTCCATCTCGTTCAAGACAGCCCGGGCCGCGAGCGGCGCGCGGTGAAAGGGCTGAAGCGGGGCGGCGTCACCGTGATTCTCGGCGCCGGCGTCATGGGGCGCATGCACGTGGACGTGGCCTTCGGGTGGGGGCCGCGCGCCATTGTCGTCTCCGACCCGCTCGACGCCCGGCTTGAACTGGTCTCGCGCTTTTTCGGCGAGCGTGCCCGGCGCGCCGGCACGGCCTTGCGCGTGCTCAACCCGCGTAATGCTTCCCTGAAGGCCGTCATCGACGAGCTGACCGGTGGAAACGGCGCCGACGATGTGATCGTGGCGGTGGGTTCACGGCAGGCCATCGAGGAGGCTCAGCACTTGGCCGGGCGCGGCGCGGTCCTGAATCTGTTTGGCGGCCTGAAGAAGGGCGACGACGTGGTGGCCCTGGACACCGGCATGGTCCACTACAAGGAAATCAACGTCACCGGCTCCAGCGGCGGCTCGCCCTGGGACATGGCCCACACCCTCGAGCTGATTGCGTCGGGCCAGATCGACGCCGCCCGGCACATCACCCGCATCGGCGACCTGGAACACGCGCCCAAGCTGCTCGAGATGGTCAAGGCGCAGGAGCTTGACGGGAAGGCCGTCGTTTACCCGCACCGGCGGACATCGGCCATCCGCGCCGTCAGTGGCTGGTCGGCCGAGGATGAACGCGAATATCTGCGGCGGGGCAAGGACTGAGCCGCAAGGACTGAGGAATGGCTTCGCGCGACCGCACCTTCGTGGGATTCGGGTTCGGCCCCATACAGGCCGGGCTGTTCCTGTACGAAGCCTTTCACTCGGGCAATTTCCGCCGCCTGGTCGTGGCGGAGGTGATGCCCGATGTGGTCGAGGCCGTGCGGCGGCACGGCAGCCGCTACTCGGTCAACGTGGCGCACTTTGACGGCGTGCGTGCCTCCACCATCGGCCCTGTCGAGATTTGCGACCCGGCCGTGGAGAGCGGGCGGGAGCGGCTTATCGAGGTGGTGGCCGAAGCCGAGGAAATGGCCACGGCCGTGCCTTCCGTGACGCACTACGCCTCGGCCTCGCCGGGCAGTATTCATCGCCTGCTGGCGGAAGGGTTGCGGCGCAAGGCGGCGCGCAGCGGCCCCCGCGCCATCATCTACGCGGCCGAGAACCACAACCACGCGGCCGAATTGCTGGAACAAGCCGTACTCAAGGAACTGCCTGCGCCGGAACGAGCGGCCGTGTCGGACCGCGCGCAGTTCCTCAACACGGTTATCGGGAAGATGAGCGGCGTGGTTGAGGATGCCGGCGAAGCCGACCGGCTCGCGCTGGCGCCGATGGCCCCAGGCCCTCGTCGCGCATTTCTGGTTGAAGCCTTCAATCGCATCCTGATTTCCAGGATCGATTCCGGCCGCGGCTTCTCGCGCGGCCTTGCCGTATTCGAGGAAAAAGACGATCTGCTGCCGTTCGAGGAAGCGAAGCTGTACGGGCACAACGCCACGCACGCGCTGGCCGCTTACGTAGCCGCCCTGCGTGGCGTCGAACGCCTCGCCGACCTGGCGCGCCACCCCCACCTGCTAGGTCTTGTCCGCGACGCTTTCATCGACGAATCGGGCGCGGCACTGATTCGCAAGCACGGGGGAATCGACCCGCTGTTTACGCCGGAAGGATACCGGGCCTATGCCGACGACCTGCTGCGCCGCATGACCAACCCATTCCTGCTGGATACGGTGGAGCGCGTGGGCCGGGACCCGCGGCGCAAGCTGGGGTGGAACGACCGGCTGATCGGCACCATCCGCACGGCGCTGGCCGCCGGCGTCACGCCTTGCCGCTACGCCTTTGGCGCTGTCGCCGCGCTGGCCCGGTTGGATAAGGGCGCGCCGGGAAGCGCGCAGATGTGCGCTGAGCTGCTGGACGACATCTGGCGCGCCGATTCGCCGGACCAGCGGGAGCGGGCCGCGGTGCTTCACCTGCTGGAGCGCGAGCGCCTGCGCCTTGCCGAGTGGCGGCACCGCGGCTTCCCCGCCCTGCGCGCGTTGTTCGCCGTACCGCCGGCGTCGCGCCGGTCGGGCCGGTGAGGGGCGTCTCGCCCCGGCAGGTGCTACCGGCGGGACGCCGGCGCTACGTGGATGGGGCGAGACGCCCTTCAGCCGTCCTGCCAGTGCAGTGGCAACTCGCTGAAAATAAGATGTTGGACTTCCCTGCCGTCGTTGCCCGGTGAATCAGCTTGCCCGCATGTTCCCAAACGCCTAACATGGTGCCGAAAGCCGGGCGATGTGAGGACCATGCTATGCGCACGAAACATCTCGTTCTGATTGTTGTCACGCTCACATTGTTCACGACTGGGCTCCAGGCCCAGGAGGCCCGCGGCACAATCACGGGCCGGGTGATTGATCCCAGTGGCGCGGTGGTGGCCGGGGCCGAAATCCGGGTGACGAACGTGGCCACCGGCATCTCTATTGCCGGCCGCACCAACGACAGCGGGAATTACGCCATCCCGTATTTGCTGCCCGGCGTGTACAACGTGATTGCCGAGTTGGCCGGCTTCAAAAAGGCCGAGCGGGCGGGAATCGAGGTCCGCGTCAACGATATTCTCGACATCCCTCTGCAATTGCAGGTGGGCAATGTGAACGAGACTATCGAAGTGGTGGCGGCGGCGCCGCTGCTGGAGTCCACGACGGTCTCGGTGGGCCAGGTGGTGGACGGCCGGCGCCTGACCGAGCTGCCCATCCAGGCCGGCAATGCCTTCGAGCTGGTGCTGCTGGCTCCGGGCGTTCTGAACACCACCAACATGCGCCAGCGCAAGGCGGGCTTCGGCAACGCTTCCTCCCAGTTCAAGACCAATGGGAACCAGTTGTACTCGAACGAGTTCACCCTGGACGGCGTGCCCAACACCTTCACCTTCACCGACAGCCCGCAGGTGGCGTTTCAGCCGCCGCGCTCGGCGGTGAGCGAGTTCAAGGTGAATACCAGCGCTTACGACGCCAGCCTTGGGCATACCGCCGGCGCGGTGGTTAACCTGGTCACCAAGGGCGGCACCAACCAGTTCCACGGCGAAGTGCACGAATGGCTGACGAACAGCGCCCTGGACAGCTCGACTTTCTTCCAGAACCGGGCGGGACAGGCCAAGCCCGTCTATCAGGACAACCAGTACGGTGCGTCGATCGGCGGGCCGGTGCTGCTCCCCAAGCTCTATAAAGGCAGCAAGCGCACCTTCTTCCTCTATGCCTGGGAAAGCAACCAGTTTGGCAAGCCCATTACGAACATCGGCACGGTGGCCACGGCGGCGGAAAAGAACGGCGACCTCTCGGCGCTGCTGGCGGTAGGCTCCAGCTACCAGGTTTACGATCCCCTGACCACCACCCCGGCCAGCGGCGGACGCCTCAGCCGGCAGCCGCTGGCCAACAACGTCATCCCGGACAAGCGCATCGATCCCGTCGCCAAGAAGCTCATGGCCTACTGGCCCGCGCCCAACACCCCCGGCACGGTGGACGGGCAAAACAACTACACGCGCGCCACCAAGGACACCATGGACTACTGGGTCCATTTCGCGCGCCTCGATCACAACTTCTCGGAGAGAAACCGCACCTTCCTGCGCCTGGATTGGGACGACTACAAGGAAAGCAAAGAAAACTTCTACAACAACATCACCATGGGGCAGAACAACTTTCGGCGGAACCAGGGGCTGGCGCTGGATCACGTGCTGGTGCTGACGCCGGCCTCGGTGGCGAATTTCCGTTACGGCATCACCTATACGCGGGCGCCGCAGGCCCGGAAGAGCCAGGGCTTCGACCTGGCATCGCTGGGGTTCTCTCCGACGCTGGTGTCGCTGGTGGATAAGAGCGCGGCTAGCTTCCCCAACGTGTGGATCAGCACCAAGAAGAGCAATGCGTCGTGCAAGGGCACCTGCACCGGCACGTTCTCGGGATTCGGCGAATTCGACAAGGGCGAGGGCGTCAACACCGGGATGATCCACAACTTCGCCGGCACATTGACCACGCTGCGCGGCAGGCACAACCTCCGCTATGGAGCGGACTGGCGGGGCTACCGCGCTTTCGTCTCCCCGCTGCGCTTCGACGTGGCGCCCGGCCTCCAGTTTCTGCCCACCTACACGAAAGGCCCCAGGGACAACTCCGCCGCCGCGCCGCTGGGCCAGGAGCTGGCCGCGTTCCTGCTGGGGATTCCGGAAGGCAACATGGACCGCAGCGCCAGCGCCGCCATGCAGAACACTTTCAGCGGCTTTTTCATCCAGGACGATTGGAAGCTGACGCGCAAGCTGACGCTCAACCTGGGATTGAGATACGAGTACGAATCGCCGGTCAGCGAGCGCTTCGATCGCGCCGTCCGCGGCTTCGACTGGACCGCGCCGAATCCGGTCGAGGCCCAGGCGCGCGCCAACTATGCCAAGAACCCGATCGCCGAAATCCCGGTGGACCGCTTCCGCGTGCTCGGCGGGCTGCTGTTCGCCGGGCCTGGGAATCACGCCCTGTGGCAGCCGGATAAGAACAACCTGCTTCCGCGCCTGGGCCTGGCTTACCAGATCGACACCAGGACGGTGTTGCGCGCGGGTTACGGCATCTTCTACGACACCATCGGCGTGGACCGCAGCCCGGTCATCCAATATGGCTTCACCATGTCCACCCCCATCGTCCCTTCCAATGACAACGGCTTGACCTACGTCGCCACCACGGCCAATCCCCTTCCCAACGGGTTGCTGGCGCCGCGCGGCGCGGCCGACGGCCTGGCCACCAACCTGGGGCAGGACGTCGCCGTGTACCCGTCCCGGCGCACCCCGCCTTATTCGCAGCAGTGGACGTTCGGCGTCCAGCGCCTGCTGCCCGGCGACTTTCTGCTGGACGCCAACTACGTGGGGAACAAGGGCATCCGCCTGGGACTGGACCGCAGCATCAATCAGAATCCGTACCAGAGCACGTCGAAGGAGCGCGACCAGGCCTGGGTGGATTACATGAGCCAGAACATTCCCAATCCGTTCTACGGCCTGAACCCCATCTTCACCAAGACGACGATGTCCCGCTCCGATGTGCTGCGGCCCTTCCCGGAGTTCGGCGACGTGCAGGAACGACAGCCCATCGGCTACTCCTGGTACCACGCCTTGCAGACGCGTTTGGAGAAGCGGTTCGCGAAGGGCTACACGCTCAATGCAGCCTACACCCGGTCGAAGTCCATGGACGCCACCGGCTTCCTGAACAGCGTGGACACCATGCCCTCTCGCTCGCTCAGCCGCTATGACCGCCGGCACCGGCTGGTGGTCAGCGGGATCGTGGAGTTGCCGTTCGGGCACGGGCGCAAGTTCGCCGTCGGGATTCCCAAGTCGCTGGACCGCGTGATTGGCGGCTGGCAGTTGAATGCCGTCGTGACCAAGCAGAGCGGGCCGCCGCTGGCCTTTGGCGATGTGGTATTCCGGGGAGACACCCGGACCATCGCGCTGCCCAAGGACAAGCGCTCGGTGGACCGCTGGTTCAACACCGATGGCTTCGAGAAGCGGCCCAGCAATCAACTGGAATACGCCGTGCGGACCTGGCCGCGTTATTTCTCGAACCTGCGCGCCGACGGCCAGTCCAAGTACGACTTCTCGCTGATCAAGCATTTCAGCTTCGGAGAAAGGGCCAAGCTGCAGTTCCGCGCCGAGTGCTACAACTGCCTGAACCATCCGAACCTCGATACGCCGGACATGACGGTAACCAGCAGCACCTTCGGCATGGTCAGCGAGCAGGCATCGACGGCGCGGCAGTTCCAGGCGGCGCTGAAATTGACGTTCTAAGCCAACGCGGAATGGGACGCAGATAATCGCAGATAAGAGCTGTTGAGAATCTGCGTTTATCTTCGTCCTATTCTTGCTGTTTTTCAGGTGACACTGTTATGAAGAAACTGGCTGCTTTTCTGGCTCTGGCGGTGTTGGGCGGCGGGTTGTGTTTCTGCGAGGAGGCCAAGCGGCCCCGCGTCCTGGGCGTTGCGCACATGGCGCTTTACGTGAGCGACCTGGCCAAGGCGCGCGCCTTCTACAAGGACTTCCTGGGCTTCGACGAGCCGTTCACGATCAAGCGCAAGGACGGCACGGAGCGCATCGTTTTCATCAAGATCAACGACCAGCAGTACCTGGAGCTGTTCGCCGAGCAGCCCAAAGACGACGGCCAGCTCAACCACATTTCTTTCTACACCGACGACGCCAAAGCCATGCGCGACTACCTGGCGGCGCGCGGGGTCAAGGTCCCGGAAAAGGTGGGGAAAGGCCAGACCGGCAACCTCAACTTCAACATCAACGACCCGGACGGCCATACCGTCGAGATTGTCGAGTACCAGCCCGAAAGCTGGACGGCCCGCGAGAAGGGCAAGTTCCTGCCCGAG